>Ga0153994_1000033_pt1 | contig 114334 bp, 114 predicted proteins | sample TSNC078MetaG_FD_104735 | JGI IMG/M metagenome (GOLD analysis project Ga0153994, IMG submission 104735) | Attine ant fungus gardens microbial communities from North Carolina, USA - TSNC078 MetaG | ecosystem: Host-associated > Fungi > Mycelium > Unclassified | place: USA: North Carolina, Lumber...
ATGCTGGTGCGCTGAGCGATGGGAGAATGGGCGCATGCCCATCCTGAACAAGGACATGCAGGTCTGCATGTCGCTCGCCGCCCGGCCGAGCAACATCGGCACCCGGTTCCACAACTACCTCTATGACGAACTCGGCCTGAACTTCATCTACAAGGCGTTCACCACGACCGACCTCGAGGGTGCTGTGCGCGGCATCCGGGCTCTCGGAATCCGCGGCTGCTCGGTGTCGATGCCGTTCAAGGAGGCGATCATCCCGCTGGTCGACGTGATGGAGCCGTCTGCTCTCGCGATCGAGTCGGTGAACACGGTGGTCAACGACGACGGCGTGCTGACCGCATCCAACACCGACTACGAGGCCGTGGCCGCGCTGCTCGCCGAACACAGGGTTGACCCGGCGCAGCGCGTCCTGCTGCGCGGCTCCGGCGGGATGGCGAAGGCGGTCGTCGCCGCGTTCCGCGGCGCCGGGTTCGACGACCTCACCATCGTCGCCCGCAACGAGCCGGCCGGCGCAGCCATCGCGGAGAAGTACGGATACGTCTGGGTGGCCGCCGACCCGGAGCCAGGCTTCGACGTGATCGTCAACGTCACCCCGCTCGGGATGCGCGGGGAGAGCGAGCACGTGACGGCGTTCGGCGAGGAGCACATCGCCGCAGCGTCCACCGTGTTCGACGTGGTGGCGTTCCCGTCGGAGACGCCGCTGATCGTAGCCGGCCGCGCGGCAGGGGCCGCCGTCATCACCGGCGCCGAGGTGATCGCCCTGCAGGCTGCTCGCCAGTTCGAGCGGTACACGGGCGTCGCGCTCACCGCCGACCAGGTGGCGCGGGCATCGGAGTTCTCCCGCGCCGAATGAACGTCGCCCAGGCGAGCCGACCGGAGTAACGTGTGCCGCACGTGACCGAAGGGAAACCAGATGGGCGTCGGCAGTGGGATCTTCTTGGTGGTGGTCGGCGCGATCCTCGCGTTCGCGCTGAACGTGCAGGTGTCGTGGATCGACGTGGCGCTCGTCGGCTACATCCTGATGGGCGCAGGCGTGGTGGTGTTCGTTCTGTCGTTGATCTTCATGCTGCGCAGGCGCAGGACGACGACCGTGAGCCGTGGCGGCATCGACCCGGCGACCGGTGAGCGCGTCCAGGAGAAGCGCACGCGCTCCGACGACTTCTGACGCCACGACTTCTGACGCCACGACTTCTGACTCCGGCAGAAACCGACCGTTCTCTTTTGAACGGCGCGGGTCTAGCCTTGCGGACATGCGCCTCCGACCACGCATCGCCGCCCCTGTCCTTCTCGCAGCGCTTGTCGCGCCGCTCCTCCTCGCCTCATCGGCATCGGCCGCGACCACCTCGCAGTGGGCAGGCTGGGCTCCGCTGACCGGCACGAGCAACACCTACACGACCAGCGTGACGGTGGCGAACAACCCGGCGCTGATCGCGGACGTGACCAGCGACTCGCGCTCTGGCTCCGTCGGCGTCATCTCCGGCGCATCCACCTGGCTCGCCGCCGCCACACCGGTCGGGGCGAAGTACGGGTCGAGCCAGGGCAAGCCATACCTCAACCTGCGTCCGCGAGCGGACAACGCGACATCGCCGTCGACGACGACGTACACCTTCCGCACGCCGACGCCGACCTCCGGCTGGACGTTCGTGCTCGGCGACATCGACGCGGACAAGGTGCAGATCCGCGCGGTCGGCCCGGACGGCGTACCGCTGACGACGGCGCAGCTCGGCTACCGCAGCAGCTTCAACTATTGCGTTCCCGGCGTCTGCACGCCGACGCAGACCCCGGCCGACGTACCCGCCTGGGACCCGGCCACCAGGACCCTGAGCGGCGACCCTGTCGTCAACCCGAAGTCCCTCGACACGGCAGGCGCATCGGCGTGGTTCGAGCCGAACGCGCCCATCGCATCCCTGACGTTCGTGTACACCAGAGTCACCGGCTTCCCGGTCTTCCAGACCTGGTTCGCCTCGCTCGCCCGTGACATCTCCGGAACGGTCACCGACGCCAACACCGGCGCCCTCGACGGCGTGCCCGTGACGCTCACGGATGCGAACGGCACCGTGGTGGGGACCGCGACGACCAGCGGAGGCGGCCACTACGCGTTCCCCGGCTTCCTCGCGACCAGCGGATACACGGTGTCGATCACACCGCCGCTCGGCAAGATCGCGGTGACCGCGTCCACCGCACCCGCCGACCTGACGACAGCGGATGCTGTGGTCGACTTCGCGGTGCGCGACATCATCCCTGTCGCGGTCAGCGGGACGGTGAAGGACACGAACGGCCACCCCATCGCCGGCGCGACGGTCTCCATCGGCGGCGTCTCCGTGACCACGAACCCGGACGGCAGCTACCTCTTCGACACGGTGCCGGTCGGAACGCACCAGGCGCTGCTGACGCAGCCGGACGGCTACACGCAGACCAGCGGACCAGCGCCGTTCACCATCGTGTCCGGCTCGACGACGCCGATCACCGGCCAGGACTTCGTCGTGGCGGCCAACCCGACCATCAGCGGAACGGTGACGGCCTCCGGCAACGGGGTCGGCGGGGTGACGGTGAGCGCCACAGGCCCTGGCGGAACGGTCAGCACGGTCACCGCCGCGGACGGCAGCTACAGCTTCCCGCGCGTTCCGGCTGGGCCGTACACGGTGACCGTCACGCCGCCTGACGGCATGGTGGTCGACGGTGCGGCGAGCCTCCCCGTCACGGTCGCGGCGGTCGACGTCACAGGCGTGGACTTCGCCCTCGCGAAGACCGGAGACATCGCAGGAACGGTGCTCGACACGACAGGGGCGGGCGTCGCAGGCGCGACGGTCACGATCGACGGGCCGGCGGGCACCGCCACCGTGACCACGGACCAGAGCGGCGCATACGGGGCGACAGGCCTTGTGCCGGGGACATACACGATCGACCTCACGCTGCCGGACGGATACACGACGACGGACCCACTTACGAAGACCGTGACGATCACGGCCGCCGGGGAGACGTTCGGGGCGGAGAACTACACTGTGGTCGCGCCCGTGGTGGTGCCGCCGACCACACCGCCCGTGACGCCACCGGCGACCCCTGACCCTGGGACGGGGCCGGCTGGGTCTGGAGGGTCAGGGTCGGGAACAGGCGGACTGGCAGCGACCGGGTCCGTCGTGGATGCGACGCCGGCGCTGATCGTGGGGGCCGCGCTGCTCGTCGCTGGCGCTGCGATCAGTGTCGGCAGGCTTGCCCGTCGGCGTCGGACGTAGAATCGGGGGGTGCCCGATGACCTGCTCGCCCTGGAGAACCAGGTCTGCTTCGGCCTCGCCGTCGCCGCTCGCAGCGTGATCGCGCTGTATCGCCCCGTGCTGGAGCCACTGTCGCTGACGCATCCGCAGTATCTGGTGATGCTCGCGCTGTGGGAGCGCGACCCGCGGTCGGTGAAGGAGCTCAGCGAAGCTCTGCAATTGGAGCCCGCGACGCTGTCCCCCCTGCTGAAGCGCCTCGAAGCGACCGGGTACGTCGAGCGGAAGCGGAGCACGAGTGACGAGCGCACGCTCGAGGTCACGCTCACGCAGAGCGGCAGGGAGCTGCGGAGCGAGGCGGAGAAGATCCCCGGCCAGATCGTCGCCAGGCTCGGGCTGCCGGTCAGCGAGCTGGAGCACCTGCGCGAGGGATTGCACGCGATCATCGCCGCCGCGTCGCGAACCCCCTGAGCCGGTTACAGCTCCCTCGAGCCGGTCACAGCTCCGTCACGGGCACACGAGACGGGTGGCGTCGCGCTGGCCTTCCGGCCGGAGCACGGTGTGTTCCGTCATCGGCCGTCCACAGATCGGGCACGGGGATGCGGCGGAGCGGTGGTCCGGGCCTTCCGGGTGGCCTGCGCCGAGCTGGGCGGGACCGGCGACGCTGATCAGCTTCTCGTTCATCCGGGTGTACCAGCGCATGAAGCTTCCGGACATGATCTCCTCAATTCGTTAGTGCACTAACTAGTGTACGCCCGATTGACCTTGACCCGCGGGTCAGGGTTTACGCTGTGGGCGGAGGAAGCCATGCAGATCAGCGAACTCGCCCAACGGGCAGGCGTCACGGTGAAGGCTGTGCGCTACTACGAGAGTCTCGGCCTCGTGCTGCCGGACCGGCTCCCCAACGGCTACCGCGACTACACCGACGAGCAGGTGCGCGCCGTCACCGAGATCCGCGAGCTGGCGAACTCGGGCATCTCCCCCAGCAAGGCCACGCCGTTCATCGAATGCCTCGGCACCGGCCACCGGTTCAGCGACGAGTGCTCCGCATCCCTCGCCGCATACCGCGACAGCATCGCCGACCTCGACCAGACCATCGCCGTGCTCACCCGCCGCCGCGAGACCCTCGCCCGCCGCCTCGACACCGGCGCCTCCCGCGCGACCTCACCGGAGGACTGAGCCGCCGGCTCAACGCTGCAGCGCCCCGCCCCGCCCTGCCCCGCCCGTCAGGCGTGCGGACCCTGCACCATCTCGCGGATGCGCTCGATCGCGACCTTCGGGCGGCGATCGTCGGTCACCAGGCCGTTGGTCTCCTGCCCCGTGTCCGCGAGCTGGGTGTAGCAGAACCCGGCGAGCACCGGGCTCGCCAGCGTCGCCGCCAGCAGCGCGCCGACGCGGTCGGCGAAGTCTTCCTGGCTCGACGCGGCCGAGTACCCCCATGCGCCGTCGACCTCGTGCGCGCGGTCGACGAACGAGACGCCGCCGAACTCGGTCAGCATCACGGGCGCGTTCCTGTCCCGCTCGCCGCGGACGAGCATCCGGCGACCGGCAGGCCCGAGACCGTCGAAGAGCTGCTCGACCGAGGAAGCCGAGCCGTAGCGCGCGGCGACGACCTCGCCGGACGCCTCGTAGTCGTGGATGGACAGGATGTCCGAACCGACGTGCTCCCAGCCGTCGTTCGAGATGACGGGACGGGTGGGGTCGAGCGCCTTGGTCAGCGAGACGAGCGCGGCGGCGTAGTCGCGCATCCGGCGGTCGTGGGCGAGGTGCTGCACGCCCCAACTCTCGTTGGTCGGCACCCAGGTGACGATCGAGGGATGCGAGTAGTCGCGGTCGACGATGTCCGCCCACTCGCGCGTGGTGCGGGTGACAGCTGTGGGCGTGAACTCGTACGCGGCGGGCGACTCGCCCCAGATCAGCAGGCCGAGGGTGTCTGCGAAGAACAGGAAGCGCGGGTCCTCGTACTTCTGGTGCAGTCGCGCCGCATTGAACCCGAGGTCCTTGATGAGTTGCGCCTCAGCGCGCAGGCCGTCCACCGACGGGGCCGCGAGGTGCGACTGCGGCCAGTAGCCCTGGTTGAGCACGGACCGCACGTAGTACGGGCGGTCGTTGAGCAGGAACCGCCCGCCGGCCACCGCCGCAGAGCGCAGCCCGAGGTAGGAGCGCACACTGTCGGCGCCGACGGACACCACCGCATCGACCAGCCGTGGATGCTCCGGCGACCAGAGCAGCTCCTCGTACGCCTGGCCGTTGCGCTGCTGCGGCAGGGGGACCGTCGCCTCGATCGTCCGTCCGACCGCCGGCACGGTCACCGCCCCGAGCGGACGGCCGTCGAAGGTCAGCGCGATCGTGAGCTGTGCGGCGTCGCCGGCAGGGCGGTTCAGCCGGATGCGCGCATCCACTGTGCCTGCCACGAGGTCGGGGGTCCAGTGGATGCGCTCGATCGCCACCTCGGCGACGGCCTCGAGCCACACCGGCTGCCAGATGCCGGTGGTGCGGTGGTACCAGATCGAGTGCGGCTCGCGGTGCCAGTCCTGCTTGCCCCGCGGCTGGGAGAGGTCGGCCGGGTCATCCTCGGCGCGGACCACGACGGAGACGTCTTCCTGGCGGTCGCCTTCCGCGGCGAGCATCGCCGTCACGTCGAAGGAGAACGGCGATCCGCCGCCCTCGTGCTCGCCGACGAACCGGCCGCCGACCCAGACGCTAGCGCGGTAGTCGACGGCGCCGAAGTGCAGGATCACGCGCGGTGCGCCGTCACCGGTCCCGATCGTCCCGAGCTCGGCCGCGCCGATCGTGCGCCGGTACCAGACAACGGGATGGAACCCGGTGTCGCCGATCCCGGACATCGGAGACTCGGGAGGGAAGGGGACCACGATCGTGCGGTCGAAGCGGTCTGCGGCACCGTCGGCGAACCAGGACTGCGCGACACCGTCGTCCGCGTCGTCGTATGCGAACGCCCACTCGCCGCCCAGGTCGCACCACTGCTCACGCACGAGTTGCGGGCGTGGGTATGTTCCGTCGAGTGCGCTTGCAGCGGGGAAAGTCATGGACACTATCGTGCACTAGAAATGCAGCGCTGTAAAACAGTGGATGCTGTCGTGCCGGAATTGCGCAGGGCGGCCGGACACCCGTGCGAATCCACTCAGACCAGCGGGGCGCTCTCCCGCGTCACCAGCTCGTAGCCGACCAGCTCGTGCCTGCCCATCGTGGCCAGGCCGTCGATCCGCTCGCAGAGCATCGCGACCGCCCTGGTCGCGAGCGCCGTGAGGTCGGGTGCGATGGTCGTGATGCTGGGGAAGGTCACCGAGGTCATGAGCGTGTTGTCCCATCCCGTGATCGCCACATCTTCCGGAACGCGGAGGCCGCGCTCCTGGAGCGCACGCAGCGCGCCGATGGCGGCAAGGTCGTCTCGGCACATGATCGCGTCGAGCTGCAGGCCGCCGTCCAGGGCCGCCCCGATCGCCACGGCTCCCTCCACAGGAGAGATGGCGTTGCTCGGGATGAGCATGGCCGGGTCGGGGATGATGCCCGCGTCTTCGAGCGCCGCCTGATATCCGGCGATGCGGAGCTCCGACGTGCGCGAGAGGCGGTCCGGCTCGTGGCCGGCGAAGGCGATCCTGCGGCGGCCGAGGCGAAGGAGGTGCGTTGTCGCCTCCCGCGCGGCAGCGACGTTGTCGATCATGACGCGGTCGATGCTGAGCGGGGCGGCCCCCTCGCCCAGGATGACCATGGGCAGAGAGCTCCTGGTCTGCGCGAGCTCGGCGGAGCTCATCACGCTCGGCTGGAAGACGATGCCGTCGACCATGCCGGCCTCGATGCCGGAGACCGCAGCGCGCTCCCCGTCCAGGGTGGCGTCCGTCTGCTCGAGCAGCACACGGTATCCCTGCGCCTCCGCCACGTCGGACACCCGGCGGGCCAACTCGGCGAAGTACGGGAGGGTCACGTCGGCGAACGCCAGCGCCAACAGCCCCGTGCGTCCGGTCGCCAGCCTGCGGCCGAGGAGATTGGGCCGGTAGCCGAGCTCGTCGATCGCCTTCTGGACCCGTTCGCGCATCCTGTCGCTGACGTGCGGGTATTCGTGGACGACGTTCGAGACGGTCTTCATCGACACCCCGGCGAGCTCCGCCACGTCCTGCAAGCGCACACCCGCCACGCGCGTCTCCTCTCGTCATGAGAACTCTACTTTGCGGGCCGATTACCCCGAGTCACCAATTGTCCACCGCTTGACAGCAAATTTCTAGCGCTGTAATTTCGAGAGCAGCGCGGCTCCGCCCGCGACTCGTGCCTGTCACTCAAGGGAGAGAAATCACATGAAGAAGCGATCTGCCGTGCGGGTCCTGGCCGCCGCGGTGGCCGTGGGCCTCGGCCTCGCACTCACAGCCTGCGGCAGCTCAGGCGGCTCTGGTGGAGAGGTGGCGTCCGGCGACTACTCCGGACCCAAGGTCACCGTCACCTTCTGGAACGGCTGGACGGGCGGCGCAGCACCCGTGCTGGTTCCGAAGCTCGTCGACAAGTTCAACTCGGAGCACAAGAACATCGTCGTCAAGAACGTCCCGATGGAATGGGCGGACCTGGCGAAGAAGATGCCGCTCGCCGTCAAGGCCGGAAAGGGTCCGGACGTCGCGGTCGCGCACGGCGACGATGTCGCCACATACGCCGCGCAGGGCCTGCTGCTCAAGAGCGATTCCATCGTCAAGTCCCTCGGTTACAGCGCCGACGACTTCCCGGAAGGTCTCATGAAGGCGGGCGAGTACAAGGGCGCCCAGTACGGCATCCCGTGGAGCGTCACGCCACTCGGTCTCTACGTGAACAAGGATGTCCTCAAGCAGGCGGGCATCGACCCGACCACGATCCCCGCCGACAAGACCTCGTACATGGATGCGCTGGCCAAGCTCAAGACGGCGGGCGTCCAGGGCGAATGGGTCGACGGCTACGTGTTCACCGGGACGTTCGAGTTCCAGTCGCTGCTCTGGCAGTTCGGCGGCGACCTGTTCAACGACGACGTCACGAAGGCCACCTTCAACTCGGACGCAGGCGTGCAGGCGCTGACCCACATGGTCGACCTCATCAAGCAGGGATACAGCCCGGCCAACGTCGCTCAGGACGGCAACATCAACGCCCTGATCGCAGGCAAGACGGCGTTCAACTGGAACGGCGTGTGGCAGACCACCAACACCGCGTTCGACAAGCTCGACTGGACGGCGGTCGCCGTGCCCCAGATCGGCACAGAGAAGGCGGTCTGGTCCTCATCCACCCACTGGATGTTCATGAACAACAAGGGCCAGGACAAGAACAAGACGGCCGCCGCCGCCACGTTCGTCAAGTGGATGAACGACAACTCGGCGAGCTGGCCGGACACCGGTGAGCTGCCCGCGAGCAACAGCGTGCGCAACGACCCGGCTCTGGTGCAGAAGTACCCGAACCTGAAGCCGTTCCTCGACGAACTCCCGTACGCCCACTACGAGACCTCGGCTCCCGGCATCACCAGCGTCACCGCCACGGTCACCACGGCCGTCAACGAGGCCGTCACCGGCAAGAAGTCGCCGAAGCAGGCCCTCGACGACGCCGTCGAGAAGGCGAACACCCTGCTCACCCAGAACAAGCAGACCTATGGCGAATGAGCTCGCTGTAGAGGCGGCATCCCGGCCTGGCGCCGGGGTGCCGCCTCGGCGCGCCCGGCGAAGCAGCACGCTGGCTGCGCCGCGCCGTACGAAGACGGCCTACCTCTTCCTGGCACCGTTCCTCGTCCTGTTCCTCGTCTTCGTGGCCGGTCCGGCCGTGTTCGGCCTGTGGATCAGCCTCACCAACTGGAGCCCGTTCCGCGACACCCAGCAGTTCATCGGGCTGAAGAACTACCTCGACCTCTTCACGCCGAACTCGGCCACCTCCGGCGACTTCTGGCAGTCCATGGGCGCCACCGCCATCTTCACCGTCGCCAGCGTGCCGTTCCTTCTCGTCATCCCGCTGCTGATCGCGCAGCTCCTCAACCGCAAGATCCGCGGCGGCACGGTCTTCCGGGCCGTGTTCTTCGCGCCGTACGTCCTCGGCGTCGCGGTCATCGGCGTGATCTGGAAGTACCTGCTCGACACGCAGTCCGGCATCGTCAACCACGTGCTCGGGATGTTCGGCCTCCCCTCCGACATCCCCTGGACCGTCAACGTGCCATGGGTCTGGGTCTCCCTGGTCGGCATCACGGTGTGGTGGACCCTCGGGTTCAACACCGTCATCATCCTCGCCGGTCTCAAGGGCATCAACAACGACCTGTACGAGGCGGCGGCGCTGGACGGCGCTGGTCCCTTCCGGAAGTTCTTCAGCGTCACGCTGCCCGGCCTGCGCCAGGTCATGACGTTCGTCGTCACGGTGACCATCCTCGCCTCCGCCAACATGTTCGGTCAGTCGTACATCGTGACCAAGGGCGGCCCTGGCAACCAGACCAGGACCGCGATCATGTACATCTCCGACCAGGGGCTCTCGCAGAACAACATGGCAGCAGCGTCGGCCATGAGCTACGTGCTGTTCGTGTTCCTCGCGATCATCAGCATCGTCAACTTCCGCCTGCAGCGGGAGCGCACGGAAAGGGCACCCAGATGACGGCCGTCACCTCCCAGCAGCCTGTCGCGAGCGGCGAGGAGCAGCGCCCCGTCCGGCAGGAGCGGCGCAGGTCACCGCGCCGTACGGCCGGTCAGATCGTCCTCTACGTCGTGCTGTGCCTGGTCACCCTGCTGATCGTGCTGCCGCTGCTGTGGATCGTGCTCACGTCGTTCAAGACGGACAGCGACGCCATCCAGAACCCGTTCTCGGTCTTCCCGACTCCGTGGTCGGTCGACGCGTACATCACGCTGTCGAGCGGGCAGCAGCCGATCTTCCGCTGGTTCCTCAACAGCCTGCTCGCCGCCACGCTGCAGACGGCGATCATCCTGGTGACAGCCTCCGCCGCAGCGTACGCCCTCGCAAGGCTGGAGTTCTGGGGCAAGAGGATCGTGTTCGGCGCCATCATCGCCACGCTGCTCGTCCCTCCGGTCATCTTCCTCATTCCGAACTACCTGATCGTGCAGAACCTGGGCTGGCTCGACACCATCTGGGCCATCTCCATCCCCGGCGCTGCGAGCGCGTTCGGTGTGTTCTTCCTCCGCCAGTTCTTCATCGGCCTGCCGGTGGAGATCGAGGAGGCGGCCAGGATCGACGGCGCAGGCGACATCAGGATCTTCCTGCAGATCGTCGTGCCGCTCGCCCGCCCTGCCCTCGCGACGCTCGCCGTGCTGAGCTTCCTCGCCAACTGGAACGACTTCCTCTGGCCGGTGTACGTGCTGCTCAGTCCCGAGAACCTCACGCTGCAGCCCGGTCTCGCCCAGCTGCAGGGCGCGTACTCGACGCACTTCGCGATCGTGATGGCCGGGGCGGTGATCGCATCCATTCCGGTGCTCATCCTGTTCTCGATCGCGCAGCGCCACATCGTGGACAGCGTCGCCAGCTCCGGCGTGAAGGGATGAGATCGGCGACGGCCGGCGTTGCGGCAGCGGCGGCCGTCGCGCTGGCCGCGCTGACCGCGCTGACCGGCTGCTCGGGCAGCGCACCCGCGCCCACGTCGGGCTCCGCGTCCTCCCCCGCTGCCGGTCCGACGTTCGCGATCGATCAGGACTTCGCCGACCCCGACGTCATCGTCCACGACGGAACGGCGTACGCGTTCGCCACGAACACCCCCGGTTTCCTGGTGCGCTCGGCGACCTCGACCGACCTGCGCCACTGGACGGTGTCGGAGACGGACGCGCTCACCGCGCTGCCCGGCTGGGCGCAGCCCGGCCGCACCTGGGCGCCAGACGTGGCCGAGGTGTCTCCAGGCTCCTTCGTCATGTACCTGACCGCTCAGGATGCCGCTTCCGGCCGCCAGTGCATCGGCACGGCGACCTCGACCACGCCAGGCGGCCCGTTCGTCCCCGCCTCCGAGACAGCGCTCGTCTGCCCGGTGGATGCGGGCGGTGCGATCGACGCCGCCACCTTCCGCGACGACGGCGGCAGTCTGCACCTGCTCTGGAAGACGGACGGGAACTGCTGCGGCCTCGACACCTGGATCGAGACCGCCCCGCTGTCGCCAGACGGTCTCCGTCTCACGGGCGCGCCCGTCAAGCTCCTCAAGCAGGACAGGGCGTGGGAGGGTGCTCTGGTCGAGGCGCCCGACCTGGTGAAGCGCGACGGCGTCTACGTACTGTTCTTCTCCGCGAACGACTACGGCGGCGACGACTACGCCATCGGCACAGCGACGGGCTCGTCGCTGACTCAGCCGTTCACCTCCCAGGAGAAGCCGTTCCTCACGTCAGCGTCGCACGCTGGAACGTTCCACGGTCCAGGCGGCCAGAACGTCGTCAGCTTCGGCGGGAAGGACTGGCTCGTCTTCCACAGCTGGGACGACTCGTACGCCTATCGCGGGATGCTCGTGCGCCCGCTCACCTGGGACGGCGCGACCCCGCGCCTCGGCTGACCTCTCGCGCCTAGCTGCCTTCCGCCGGTGTGCCCGGCCCCCACGTCACCGACTGGAACACCGCTCCCGCGTCTCCGAACGAGGAGATGGAGCCTTCCACGTCGGCCTCGATCGGAGCCGTCGACGTCACCGTGCCGGAGTCGCCGGTCGCCGGCATCGAGAAGTCGGCCTGGAACGTCACAGTGCCCGGCGTCGCGGTCTTCACCGGCCAGCAGCCTCCCGCGCTCACCGCGGCCTGGTCCGGCAGGTGGCAGCCGAAGTCCCACGGCCCGACGGTGACCGTCGGGCGGCTCTGCACCGTCCACGCTGCGTTGGTCCAGATCTCGCCTGGCTCCGCTCCGCTGCTGAGCCCGAACGAGCATCCGGCGGGCTGGGCCTCAGGCGACGCCGCGCACGTGTCGAGCCACGCCTGCGCCGACGCCTGCGCCGAGTCGAGGCCCTTCTGGGTCAGGACAGCCGCATCCTGCAGCTGCACGTCGTCTGCGAAGCCGGCCACGGAAGCCGTGGCGCCCGCGAGGGTGAACCAGTCGTTTCCGGTGGACGCCGCCAGCGTGTACGTTCCGGGGAACGCGTTGAGACGCAGGGCCGCGCCCTTCCAGCCGAGCGGCACCCCTGCGAGCGTCGCATCCACCCGGCCAGGCGCCCCGATGGTCACGGTGACGGTGCCGAGCGTGACGGGCGCGAGCTTCCAGCTGTCGACGCCGACCAGCGAGGCCGGTGTCCACGCGCCCCTGCTGACCGCGAAGTCGCGCGTGCTCTTCGTGCCTCCGCCTGTGACCTCCGCCGTGACCGTCGCATCACGCCCGTGCGGCCGGACGGTCACGATGCGGAACGCGGTCACCCTGTCCGTCGCGTTCTTGTACGCCTTGTTGGTGAGCAGCACATCCGCTGCGCGGTGCGTGCGCCCCTCGAGCTTCGTCGCCGCCTCCACGTCTCCGCGCTTCACGTCGGTGAGATACGCGGACACCAACGCCTGAGGGGTGGATGCGTCACGCGCCCCGATCACGAGCACCAGCGCTGTGATCCCCACCCCGAGGGCGAGCGCCGTCACGATCGACACCACCACGATCCACAGCGATCCGCGCGACCGCGCCGTCGTCTCCTGGGTCACCGAAACCTCTCCCCCTGGCCGCCGTTCCGGCCGATCGTCCCCGCCCGGGAATCATACCGGCGGATGACCCATCCACGACCCTCGGCTGATGCCCTCTCTCTCGCTCCCCGATTGACTGGATACATCGGCCAACAAGGGGGAACCACGATGACGACACTGAACCACCATCTCCCGTTCACGGGCGCGGTGCCACAGGTCAAGCGGGCTCGAGGGGTGCTCGCTTCGATCGCGGAGAACGCCTATCTGCGTTTGTTCTCCGTGCTCGTCGTCATCGCGGCCGGTGCGGTGGCGCTCGCCTTCGGAATCGCATTCGTGCTCGACCTCGTCGTGCCGGTGTTCTTCGGGGGCGAGCTCCACGCGCTGGGCGCGCTGTTCCCGCAGGTCGGCTGAGCGGCACGAGCCCTGGCGCATCCACCTCCGACTGTTTAGAGTCGGTGCGGGAGGTACCACCGATGCCACGTCTCCTCTATTCCGCCATCGCGTCCGTCGACGGCTACACGGCCGATACGTCGGGCAACTTCGACTGGGCCGCTCCGGACGAGGAGGTGCACGCCTTCGTCAACGACCTGGAGCGCAGCACCTCCACGTATCTCTACGGCAGACGCATGTACGAGACCATGCAGGTCTGGCAGACATTCGGCGACGACCCGGACGAGTCGCCGGTGGTCGTCGACTTCGCCGGTATCTGGCGCGGTGCGGACAAGGTCGTGTACTCGGCCACGCTCGACGCCGTGTCGACCCCGCGCACCAGCCTCGAGCGCACGTTCGATCCGGATGCGGTGCGCGCTCTCGTCGCCGAAGCTCCCGGCGACGTGGGCATCGGCGGCCCGACCATCGCGGCGGCGGCACTGTGGGCCGGGCTCGTGGACGAGGTGCGGCTGATCCTGGTGCCTGTCGCGGTCGGCGGCGGAACCCCGGCGCTGCCGCGCGGGCTGAAACTCGGGCTGAAGCTGCAGGACGAGCGCCGGTTCGCGAACGGGACGGTGTTCCTGAACTACCGGGTCACGCAGAGCTGACGCGCGGCGCGCTTTTCGCGGGTGCGCTCGGACCCGGGCAGGAGGCGCTGGGCGCTCAGCTCGAGAACGGCGGGAGCGTCTCGGCCTGTGGACGGCGTCCCGGCCTCAGCACGAGGACGCTCACGGTGGCGATCGCGCAGACGAGAACGGCCAAGGCGGTGTACCCGGCCGCGGCGACGATGGCGCCTGCGATGACGCTGGCGGCGCCTCCTCCGACGTTGAGCGCAAGGTCGGTCGTCCCTTGGGAGGCGTGTCGGCTTGCCGGGTCGAGCCCCTGGGTGACCAAGGTCGAGCCTGCGACCATCCCGATCGACCAGCCGAAGCCGAGGAGCGCGAGCCCCGCCCCGAAGACGAGGTCGTTTCCCACTGCCCCAACGGCGAGGATTCCGGCCGCCAGTGCTGTCACAGCGAGTCCGGCGGCGCCCATGCGCAGAGCCCCGAACCGCTTGACGAGGCGACCGAACACGGGACTCAGAATGTGCATCGAGGCGAGATGCGCGCTCATCACGAGGCCGACGACGGATGCGGGAGCGCTGTCGTGGTGAAGGTGCACCGGTGCCATCGCCATGAGCGCGATCATGGTGGCGTGGGAAAGTGCGCTGATGCCGAGCCCGCGCACAGCGAGCGGGTGCGCGCGCAGGATGCCCGCGACATTCCTGAGGCTGGTTCGGCCGCTCGCGCGAGCGGATCGTTCGCCCAGGCTCGCCGGAACCCAGGCGGCGACGATGACAGCGGCCAGTCCATAGAGCGCCGCGAGCACGAGAAACGCGCCGGCGCCGTCCAGGCTTCCGAGGAGGCCGACGAGATTCGGGCCGACGATAGAACCGACGGTGGCCGCCCACAAGACGAACCCGATCGCGACGGCAGCGTCTGCCGGCACGCGCCCCGCATCCGCCGCAGCAAATCGCGCCGCGAGGCTCGCGACGGTCCCTCCCCCGACGAACAGCAACCCGACCAGCAGAAGCGGCCACGATCCCATCCCCACTGATGCGTATGCGCACAGCGCACCCGCTGCCGCGACGACGTATCCGGTGAAGAGAGAGACGCGGCGTCCGAACCGTGCAGAGAGGCGGGCGATCGGCACAGTCAGCGCACTCGCTCCGACGACCATCGCCGTCTGTGCGAGCCCGGCGATCTGCTCAGATCCGGAGAGCTTCAGCGCGGTGACGGTTGCGACGGTGAGGGAGAGGCCGGCGGCCGTCGACGCCGACACCTGAGCTGCCGCGAGAGCCAGCAACGGCCGGGTGACGAAGGTGCCGGCGGTGCTGTCGTCCGGGGTCGTCACCGTTTCCCCTCACGCGCTGCTGAAACTCGACCCAGGAAGGCAGGTAGAATCTAAGAGTCAATATATCACATGAATGAGAGGGTCGGGCCCTCCACTCCCGGCGTCGCACCGAACCCGCCCATGAGCAAGAGTGCACGGATGCGCAATGCGGAACTGCGGACGGGGGCGCTCGCGCCGCGTCAGCGCGCCGGCTCTGCGGCGAGCGCCTCCGGCCGGTGGCTGAGGCCGTCTTTCGCGCGGCCCCGGATGAAGAACAGGGCCACGATCCCCATCAGGATCACGGTCCAGTTGCCCGTCGACGCGATGATGAGGAAGCCGTTCTGCTGCCCGGCCGCCGCTGTGTCGATGCCGCCCGTGGAGAGGAAGAGCGTCGGGTCGGTGAGTGCGTGCGCGACGATCGCCCAGACGATGCTGCCTGTCGCGCGCATCACGAGGTACATGCAGATGCCGAAGCAGAAGGTGTACGGGATGGTGATGAGCACGGTGAGGGTGAACCCGGCGCCGATCGCGTTCGCGGTGTGCATGAGGGCGAAGATCGTCGATGACAGCACGGCGACGACCAGCTCACTGTGACCGGCGTTGCGCAGCAGCGTCACGGCGGCGCCGCGGGTCACCAGTTCCTCCGCCACGCCGATGAACACACCGGCGAGCAACGTCAGCGGCACGACACCGGGGGCGAACGACGCGTAGTCGATTCCGATCAGCCTGAGCACGATCGGGTATGCGACGACCGCGACGGCGATCCACATCCACCAGCGGCCGCGCACAGGCTGGGCGGCGAACACGCGGCGCGCCAGCCCGGAGAGCAGGAGGAACACCACGATGATCACGGCCCCGATCCCGATCGGCAGCACCAGGTACAGCAGCACGTTGATCGCACTTCCCAGCGAGCCGCCCTCGGTGATCGCGCCGCCCCAGAGCCGTCCGATCAGCCAGCCGACGCCGAGATAGAGAGCCATATAGACGGCGGCGACGAGCACGGCCTTCCACCAGCCGCCGCGTTCCCAGAACGCCCGCCATCTGGATGTGCTCGCCTGCTCGTTCGTCATGTCCCCGCTCTCGACCGTGCGGAGCCACGGCGGCTCCAACCTGACAAAGCTAGCCGATCTAGCGAACCGGAACGAGGCGCCGGGCCGAGGCTGGGCCGACGTTCACACCTCCACGCTCGCCTCGTAGACCTGGGTGGATGCGCGCCATGCAGCGAGTCTCGCCGCCCACCGCAGCCACGGCATCGGTCATTCTGCCGATCCCGGTCCGCTCTGGTGCGGTTCGGGGATACACTGCCGCCATGCGCGGTGGGTCGCCGCCTCCCGGCGGCACGGCCAGGGTCTGTCCGCTGTTCATCGGGCGGGAAGACGCGATGGCGTTCGCCCTGCGCCGACGTGATCAAGCGGCGAGCGGCGCAGGGGGGATGCTGCTGTTCGGTGGCGAGGCGGGGATCGGCAAGTCCCGGCTGCTCGACGAGGTGACGGACGCGGCCGGCGGCAGGATCGTGCGCGCCGAGGTGTTCGCGGACGACAGGGACAACCCGGGGCTTCTGGCCCTCGGGATCGCGGCGTGGGTGTCGGCCGAGCACCGCGCAGCCGACCCGACCGGGCACCCCGCCGACCACGATCGGGTGCACGCGTGACGGCCGGGCAGGGCTCGCTCGCGCGCGTCTCCGCCTGGTTCGCCCGCCACGACCCCGGCTATGCCGCCCTCCGTCGTGCGACGCGCACGGCGATCGTCATGCCGCTGCTGTTCGCGTTCTGCAGCATCGTCCTGCGCGACCCGCAGGTGGCGACGTTCGCCGCGTTCGGGTCGTTCGCCATGCTGATGCTGGTGGACTTCGCCGGGCCGATGCGCGAACGGCTCCAGGCGCAGCTCGGATTGGCGGTCACCGGCGCCGTGTTCGTGTGCCTCGGGACGCTCGCATCCCGCCCGGTTTGGCTGGCCGTGGCGGGGATGGCCGTGGTCGCGTTCGCCGTGCTGTTCGCAGGGACCGTCAGCTCGGTGCTGGCATCGGCGAGCACGTCCCTGCTGCTGGCGTTCATCCTGCCGGTGACTCTGCCCGGCACGGTCGACTCCATCCCGCCGCGGCTGCTGGGATGGGGTCTGGCGGCCGTCGTCGGGTTCGTCGCCATCGCGGTGCTGTGGCCGGCCCCCGCGCGCGAGCCGTTGCGAGCGCCTGCTGCTGCCGCCGCCCGCGCGCTCGCGACGCGTCTGCGCGCCGATGTCGCATACCTGCACGGCGACGGCGACCCCGCGTCGGCGACGGCGCGCACGCAGGCGACGGCGGTCGCGGACGCGGCAATCGCCGGACTGCAGTCCGTCTTCCTCGCCTCCCCGTACCGCCCGACCGGCTTGAGCACACCGGCACGCACGGTGGTCAGGCTGGTCGACGAGCTCACCTGGCTGAACCTGCAGATCTCCCAGTCTGTGCTGTCCCCTCCGCTCGGATCGTCGCGGCCGTCGCCGGTTCGCGAGGCTGCTCTGCAGGCGAAGCTCGCCGCTGCCGAAGCACTGGATGCCGGCGCCGAGCTCCTGCGGCAGACCGGCGGAGACCCCGGGCCGCTCGAAGCTGCTCTGCAGCGCCTCGCGCAGGCACGCGCTGCGGTGTACGCGGCGGCGATGTCCGTGCCGACGCTGCCGGGGAGCGCAGACGGAAGCGACCGCCTGGTCTCCGCGCTCGACCCCGGTTTCCGTGCGCAGGAGCTCAGCCGCGCCGTCGATCAGGCCGCGAGGAACATCGCCCTGACCGCGAGGGCGGAGCGCCGCACGTGGTGGCAGCGCGTCCTCGGAAGGCAGCCGGGGGATGTTCCTGGCCCGCTCTCGGCCGCTGAGGAGAGGGCGAGCGGCTACTTCACCTGGCATTCCGTGTGGCTGAGGAACAGCATCCGGGGTGCTGCAGCCCTCGGGATCGCGGTGCTGCTGGCGGACGTCACGGGAGTACAGCACTCGTTCTGGGTGGTGCTCGGCACGCTATCGGTGCTCCGCTCGAACGCCCTCAGCACGGGTCAGACGGCGCTGCGCGGGGTGCTCGGCACGTCGCTCGGCGTGGTCGTCGGCGCCCTGTTGCTCTTCGCGATCGGTACGAACACGGTGGCTCTGTGGATCCTTCTGCCGTTCGCGATCCTGCTGGCGGGCATCGCCCCTGCCGCGATCTCGTTCGCCGCCGGCCAAGCGGCTTTCACGGTCACCCTGGTGCTGCTGTTCAACATCATCGTGCCGACCGGCTGGACGGTCGGCCTCCTCCGCATCGAGGACATCGCCATCGGCTGCGGCGTCAGCCTGCTCGTCGGCGTGCTGTTCTGGCCACGCGGCGCGTCGGCCGCCCTGCGCCAGGCGCTGGCGGAGGCGTACGCAGACGGCCTGCGCTACCTCTTGGCTGCGGTCTCCTACGGTCTGACCAGGTGCGAGTCCGCGGCGTCCGAGGTCCCCCGCCCCACCGCGCAGTCCCTCCGCGCCGCCGCCTCCTCCCGCCGCCTCGACGACACCTTCCGCACCTACCTGTCCGAGCGCGGCACCAAGCGCCATCCCCTCGCCCAGGTGACGGCACTGGTCACCGGTGTGGCAGGCGTCCGCCTCGCCGGCGACTCGCTGATCGATGTCTGGCGCGGCCAGCATCCCGCTCATGGCGACCTCGACGGCGCCCGCGAGTCCCTGCAACGACAGGCGGACCGCCTCACCCGCTGGTACGACGACCTCGGCCGCGATCTCCTCACCCGCGCGGACCCGCCGGCGCCGCTCGACGCTGACCCGGGACTCGACCAGCGCCTGACGGATGCGGTCTCGCGCGACGGCGAGGACGCATCCATCGGGGCGGCCACCGTCGTGCGTCTCGTCTGGACCGCCGACTACCTGGATGTGGTGCGCCGGCTGCAGGCGCTCATCGTCTTTCCGCGCGATCCCGCGTGAAGTCCGGGAGCCGCCACGATCCGTCGAACGCCGCGGGTTCCGGGCCGTAGATGCGGAAGTAGACGAACCATCCAACGCCTGGCTTGGTCTTGATCCACCTGGTCGCCTCGCTCGGATCGGTCGGCGGCTCCGGCGAGAAGTGCAGTCGGACCGTGTCTCCGGTGAGGTCCTGGAGCTCGTACATGGAGCGGAGAGCGGCGGAGTTCTGGTCGGTGAGGATCTCGCTGCGGGTTTCGGCGTCGTAGACGGTGATCGACCAGAACAGCGTCGCCGGCACGGGGAGGGGAACTTCGAGGACGTAGGAGTTCTCCCCGTACAGATAGTCCCCGTCGGCGTCCCGGAGCCCGAGCCAATACAGGGAGCCGGCTCCCGGTGCGCGGGCGAACATCGCCGGCGACTCGACCTGGGCCTGGTAGAACCACTTCTCCCTGGCGTAGAGGTCGGTGTAGTCCGGCGTGTCGAAGGTCCCGTTGTCCGACCGCAGGACGGCCCATTCCCACTGGGTGCCCGGCCAGACCTGCCTGGCTGGACTGCGGTCGGCGAACGACTGCGCGAGCAGTTGAGCGTGGCCGATCGCGGCGGCCTTCTCGAGGATCGCCGTCAGCCGTGCATCCGGCTCGAACGGCACGCCGCGCGCGATGCCGAGCTGCGCGAGCTCTCCGTACTCATACCGGTATGCGGGGTTGGGCGGCTCCTCCTGCAGGGTGTCGTGCAGCACGCGCCAATAGTCCAGGCCGGTCTCCCAGCGCACGGGGGTGAAGTCGGCGCCGTCCAGCAGCGAGAGATCGACCCACGTCGTCTCCGGCCAGTCGTCGCGCGGCTCCAGCGGATACACCTTCACCGACTGCATCAGCCGGTCGGCGGCCTCCATGTCGCCACCGATGGGCATCGCGCGGATGAGTCCGAGAACCCGGTTGGTCGTCGACCGCCCGGCGTACATCCCGTCCGGGACCTCGCCGGTCCAGCCGGGCGGCAGCACCACGTGCGTGCCTCCCGACGCCTTCGCGGGTCCGGGGAGGCCGTAGTCCATCACCCAGAGCTGATTGAGGTCGTTGAAGGTTCCCATGATCGGCCCGGGCGGGACTTCGAGGACGATCGGGCCGTCCGACAGGTCGAGGGCGACGGCACCGTACGGGGTGTCCGAGTTCGGCGTGAAGACGAACTGCTTCGGTGTTCCCTTCAAGGCGGGGAAGACCTTGTTCGGCACGACGCCGCCATCCAGGTTGCCCCGCCAGGTCGCTTCGAACGAGACGGTCGGATAGAAGAACCGGTACGCGTGCAACGCCCGCACCAGATCGGCCTCGTCGAACGCGAGCGCCGCCGTGTCCCCATTCGGGAAGCCACCCGTGATCACATACGCAGACTCATCGAACATGGCCGATTCCCCTCGCCGGAACCGCCACACCGCAGTGGCGGTCTCTGGCCACAAGTTACCGTGCAGCGCGCGAGCCGCCTAGAGCTGCGGCCCGCTGTCGACGGCAAACGACAAACACGAAGGGCCGGATCGACATGTCCGTCGATCCGGCCCTTCTTCGTTCGCTCAGACCAATTTCGAGAAGCCTTCTGCAGGATTCTGAAATCGACCCGTCGTGCGCGAGGGGGGACTTGAACCCCCACGCCCTTTCGAGCACTGGCACCTGAAGCCAGCGCGTCTGCCAATTCCGCCACTCGCGCGAACTAGGAGAGACTAACACGACCGTCGCATTCATTTCGAATCAGCCACCTTCGGTGCCTTCCCACCCGTTCCGACTAACATGCTCATAGTCGGCGAGCCGGGAGCGGGAGACCTGTGGGCATACTGGACAACTTCGAGAGAGGTCTCGAACGTGCTGTCAATGGCGCGTTCGCGAAGACCTTTCGGTCGGGGCTGCAACCGGTCGAGCTCACCAGCGCGCTGAGGCGGGAGCTGGACACCAAAGCGGCCGTCGTCACGCGGGATCGCATCCTGGCGCCCAACCGGTTCGCGCTGCGCATGTCGCCCGCCGACTACAAGCGGATGCGCGGGATGGGCGCCGCCCTCACCGACGAGCTGGTCTCGTTCGTGCAGCAGCACGCCACCACCCAGCACTACCAGTTCGCCGGCGGCATCTCCATCGACCTCGTGGAGGACTCGTCCATCACCGAGGGGATGCTGCAGGTCGACTCCGAGAACGTGAAGGGCGCGGTCGCGTGGACCCCCGTGCTCGACATCGGCGGCAAGCGTTACCCGATCACCCACTCCACCACCGTCATCGGGCGCGGCAGCGACGCCGACATCACCGTCGACGACACCGGCATCTCCCGCAAGCACGTCCAGATCATCTGGGACGGACAGCGCGCGCAGGTGCAGGATCTCGGCTCCACGAACGGCTCGCAGCTCAACGGCCAGCCCGTTCGGAAGGCGATCCTCGAGCCCGAATCCGTCATCACCATCGGTCGAACCCGTATCGTGTTCCGAGTGCTGCCGCAGGCGGCGCCCGCCCCGTCCGCCGGTCAGGGCTTCGCCGAGGACGTGACGCGGCGCAACGACATCGGAAATTTCTGGAGCGAATCGTGAACCCCAGTGAGCTGACGCTCCTCGTGCTCCGGTTCGGGTTCCTCCTGCTGCTCTGGCTGTTCGTCTTCGGCATCGTCTATGCGCTGCGCACCGACCTGTTCGGTCAGCGCGTGCGCAAACTTCCGGATGCGCAGGCGGCGCCGGCCGCCGCATCCCCGTTCGTCGCCGCCCCTGGTGGGGCGGGCCAGGCCGCGACCGGTGCGGCAGCGGGGAGGCCCATGCAGAGCGCTCCCGTCTCCAACCTCCCGTCAGGCGCGAACACCGCAACCGGCCGGCCCAAGGCCACCACCCAGTCCGCCACCCGCCTCGTGATCACCTCCGGCCCCCGCCAGGGCACGGAGCTGCCGCTCGGCCGCGACCCGATCACCATCGGCAGGTCGAGCGAGTCCGGCCTGGTGATCCGCGACGACTACACCTCCACGCATCACGCCAGGCTGCTGCTGTGGAACGACGAGTGGATGGTCCAGGACCTCGACTCCACCAACGGAACCTTCCTCGACGGCCGACGCGTCACCGTCCCGACCCAGATCCCGCTCGACACCCCGATCAAGATCGGCACGACGACGTTCGAGCTGCGACGGTAGCCGTGGCACCGAACCGGGCAGCGGCCGTCTCACACGTCGGGAAGATCCGCTCCAACAACCAGGACTCCGGCTATGCGGGCCACGACCTGTTCGTCGTCGCCGACGGGATGGGCGGCCACGCGGGAGGCGACGTCGCCTCCGCCATCGCCGTCAACCGCATCCGCGAGGCCGACAAGGAGTACGCGACGGCCTCCGAGGCCGAGTTCGCCCTGCAGTCCGCGCTGATCGCCGCGAACTCGCTGCTCGCGGAGACGGTGTTCGAGCATCCGGAGCTCACCGGCATGGGCACCACCGTGAGCGCCGTCGTGCGCGTCGGCGACCAGCTCGCACTCGCCCACATCGGCGACTCGCGCATCTATCTGTTCCGCGACGGCGAGCTCAAGCAGGTCTCGATCGACCACACCTTCGTGCAGCGCCTCGTCGACAGCGGACGCATCACCGAGGAGGAGGCGATGGTCCACCCCCGCCGCTCTGTGCTGATGCGCGTGCTCGGCGATGTGGATGCGTCCCCCGAGATCGACACCTGGACCCTCGACACCCAGCCCGGCGACCGCTGGCTGATCTGCTCCGACGGCCTGAGCGGCGTGGTCAAGCACGACGACATGGTCGCCGCGCTGTCGTCCAGGGATGCGCCGAAGCAGGTCGCGGAGAAGCTCGTCAGGCAGAGCCTCGACGCCGGAGCCCCCGACAACGTCACGGTCGTCATCCTCGACATCGCGGACACCGCCCGCGGCGAGACGATGAAGGACCCTGTCACGGTCGGTTCGGCCGCTGCACCCCTCTCGTTCGACACCGAGGCCAAGCCGACCACGCGCACCACCCGCCTCCCGTCGCTGCGCCTGCACCCCATCCGGCCGGCGACGGGCCCGACGCACTTCGAGCCGCAGTCGGAGGACTATCTCGACGAGCTCATCGAGGAGGATCAGCGCCGCGTCCGCCGCAGACGCATCACCTGGCTCGTCGGCGTCATCGTGCTCGTGGTGGCGATCGCCCTCGCCGCGCTGTTCGGCTACCAATGGACACAGTCCCGCTACTTCGTCGGCGCATCCCCGTCCGGCAACGTCGCCATCTTCCAGGGTGTGCAGCAGAACCTCGGCCCCATCACGCTGTCGCACGTGTACGAGGAGTCGAGCGTGAGCGTGGATGAGCTCCCCGCCTACGACAGACAGCTCGTGCAGCAGACCATCAACGCCGACAGCCTGTCGTCGGCGCAAGCGATCGTGGACCAGTTGGCCGATGCTGTCAAACAGTAACGCTGCGACGCTCGACCAGACCGCGCCGGCCACCGGCAGGGTCAAACGTCTGCGCCTTCCCGCCAAGCTCCGCAACCTGGAGCTGGCGCTCCTCATCGTCGCCTGCGCCATCAACGCCGTCGCCGTCGTGCTCGTGCAGCTCGGTGCGCTCGGGCACGTGGACCTCACCCTGCTGTATCTCGGCGTCGGCCTGTCCGTCCTGGTGTTCGGGATGCACATCGCCCTCCGCTACGTGGCGCCCCAGGCCGACCCGTTCCTGCTGCCGATCGCGACCGTGCTGAACGGCATCGGGATCGCCGAGATCTACCGCATCGACATCCACTTCCAGGACTTCGGCTGGGACAGCGCCGGCGTGCGCCAGATCGTGTGGAGTGCCATCGCGATCATCTGCGCGCTGGCCGTCATCATCGTGCTCCGCAACCACCGCATGCTGCAGCGCTACACGTACATCTTCGGGTTCGCCGCCCTGGTTCTCCTGCTTCTGCCGATGCTGCCGGGCATCGGCAGGGAGATCTCCGGCGCGCGGGTCTGGATCGGCATCGGGCCGTTCAGCTTCCAGCCCGGTGAGATCGCGAAGCTGTGCCTGGCCGTGTTCTTCGCCGGCTACCTCGTGCAGCACCGCGACTCGCTCTCGATGGTGGGCAAGAAGTTCCTCGGGATGCGGTTCCCCCGCGCCCGCGACCTCGGCCCCATCCTGATCGTCTGGCTCATGTCGATGGCCGTCATCGTGTTCCAGCGCGACCTCGGCACCGGTCTCCTGATCTTCGGCCTCTTCCTGGTGATGCTGTACGTCGCGACCGCCCGCATCAGCTGGGTGCTCCTCGGCCTGCTGCTGATCGTCGGCGGCGCCGTCGTCGCCAGCCAGGTGCTCGTGTACGTGCACGACCGCTTCGAGAACTGGCTGAACCCGTTCGCGCAGAGGGTGTACGACGCGAACGGCGGCAGCTTCCAGCTCGTGCAGGGTCTGTTCGGCCTCGCGCACGGCGGCTTGATCGGCACCGGCCTCGGCCAGGGGCAGCCGTGGGTCACCCCCGTGTCGCAGAGCGACTACATCATCGCGAGCATCGGCGAAGAGCTCGGCTTGGCCGGCCTGTTCGCGATCTTCGCCCTCTACCTGCTGTTCGTCGCTCGCGGCCTCCGCATCGGCTTCGCCGGTCAGGACGATTTCGGCAAGCTGCTCGCTGTCGGCCTGTCGTTCACGGTGGCGCTGCAGTGCTTCATCGTGATCGGCGGCGTCACCAGGGTCATCCCGCTGACCGGCCTGACGACGCCGTTCCTCGCGGCGGGCGGTTCGTCGCTCGTCGCCAACTGGATCATCGTCGCTCTGCTGCTGCGATTGTCGGACACCGTCCGCAACCAACCCCGTCTGGTGGTGAGCTGAGTGAATCGCGAGATCAAGCGGATCAGCACGATCGTGCTGCTGATGTTCGTGGCGCTGCTGGTGTCCACCTCCATCCTCACGGTGTTCCAGGCGGATGCGCTGACGGCGGATGCGCGCAACAGCCGTGCCAGGAACGACAGCTACTCGCAGCAGCGCGGCGCGATCCTGGTCGCCGGTCAGCCGATCGCCCAGTCCGTTCCGTCGAACGACGTCTACAAGTTCCAGCGGGTGTACAGCAACGGCCCGCTCTACTCGTCCGTCACCGGGTTCTTCCCCGTCAACGGCGAGCCGACCGGCCTCGAAGGTGCGCTCGACGACAAGCTCAGCGGCTCGTCCAACTCGCAGTTCTTCGACCGCGTCAACGCGATCCTCACCGGCAAGAACCCGCAGGGGGCCTCGGTCGAGACCACGATCGACCCCGTCGCGCAGCAGGCAGCGTACGACGCGCTCGGCAGCTATCAGGGAGCCGTCGTCCTGATGGAGCCGAAGACCGGCCGCATCCTGGCGATGGTCTCGAAGCCGGACTTCGACCCGAACACGCTCGCCGGTCACGACGGCAAAACGGTCAACGCCAACTACCAGGCCCTCCTGGATGCACAGGGCAGCCCCCTGACGAACCGCACTATCGGGGGCAACCTCAACCCGCCAGGCTCCACCTTCAAGCCGGTGATGAGCGCTGCAGCCTTCGGTTCAGGCAAGTACACGAAGGACAGCCAGCTCCCCAACGTCGCGTCCCTCCCGCTGCCCGGCTCGCCCACCGTGGTCAAGAACGACAGCCTCACCACCTGCGGCCCTGGCGCCACCGTGTCGATCGCGACAGCGCAGATCCTGAGCTGCAACATCCCGTTCGCCGAGCTCGGGATGCAGCTGGACCCGCAGACGATCCACTCGCAGGCCGAGAAGTTCGGGTTCAACCAGTCGCTCAGCATCCCGATCCCGGTGGAGAAGAGCGTGTACCCGCTCTACACCGACGACGCGGAGCGCGCGCTCGGCTCGTTCGGCCAGTACAACGACAAGGCGACCCCGTTGCAGATGGCGATGGTCTCGGCCGCGATCGCGAACGGCGGCAAGCTGATGTACCCGAACCTGGTCGACTCGATCCGTTCGGCGGACCTTCAGACCCTCGAAAGCTTCCAGGCGAAAGAGTTCAGCCAGGCGCTCAGCCAGGAGAACGCCGACACGATCAAGCAGATGATGGTCGACGGCGTCGATCACGGCGTGGCGAGCAATGCAAGAATAGACGGGGTCGAGGTCGGCGGTAAGACCGGAACGGCGCAGAACGGGGACAACGACCCCTACACGCTCTGGTTCACGGGTTTCGCGCCGGCGAACGATCCTCAGTTCGCTGTGGCGGTTGTTGTTGAAAATGGCGGTGGACAAGGTCAGAACGGCACGGGTAACTCCATCGCCGCTCCGATCGCGAAGAAAGTACTAGAGGCGGTGCTGAATAAATGAGACCCACAGCAGGGCTCACCTTCGGGGGACGTTACGAGCTGCAGTCGCGGATCGCGATCGGCGGCATGGGCGAGGTCTGGCAAGCGACAGACCTCGTGATCGGACGCACCGTCGCCATCAAGATCCTCAAGGACGAATACCTCGGCGACCCCGGCTTCCTCGAGCGCTTCCGCGCCGAGGCCCGCCACGCCGCCCTGGTGAACCACGAGGGCATCGCGAACGTCTTCGACTACGGCGAGGAGGAGGGCAGCGCCTTCCTTGTGATGGAGCTCGTCCCCGGCGAGGCACTGTCGACCATCCTCGAGCGCGAGCACGTGCTCAGCACGGACAAGACCCTCGACATCGTCGCGCAGACCGCCGCCGCGCTGCACGCCGCCCACGCAGCAGGTCTCGTGCACCGTGACATCAAGCCGGGCAACCTGCTCATCACGCCGGACGGCCGCGTCAAGATCACCGACTTCGGCATCGCGCGCATCGCCGACCAGGTTCCGCTGACCGCCACCGGCCAGGTCATGGGCACCGTCCAGTACCTCTCGCCTGAGCAGGCCTCAGGCCACCCTGCGTCGCCGACCACCGACATCTACTCGCTCGGCATCGTCGCGTACGAGTGCCTCGCCGGCCGCCGCCCGTTCACGGGCGAGTCACAGGTCGCCATCGCGATGGCGCAGATCAACGAGGCGCCGCCAGAGCTCCCCGCGACCGTTGCTGAGCCGGTGCGCAACCTGGTCTTCGCGTGCATCGCCAAGAACCCGGCCGACCGTCCGGCATCCGCCGCGCATCTCGCGCGTGCCGCCCAGGCGCTGCGCCGCGGGGACGTGCAGGCCGCCGCGGCGTCCGTGCCCGCCGTTCTCGGCGGAGCGGTGCTCGGCGGAGCGACCACGATGCTGATGCCGTCCGCCAACGCGGGCGCCACCGAGGCGACCACCATCCTGCCCTCTGCGTCCGCGCAGACGACGCAGACCGAGCTGCAGGACGCCGAGCCGTCCACCACGACCAAGAAGCGCAGCCCGTGGACCTGGCCGCTGATCGCTCTGATCGCCCTGCTGGCCCTGGTGCTGATCGGCACGATCATCGCGCTCGTCGCGCAGCCGAACACGCCGCCGCCCACGACGCCGAGCACCACCGCGAGCCAGACGCCGACGACCAAGCCGTCGACACCCAGCCCGACGCCCACGAGCAACACCGTGCAGATCACCGAGGCCGACTTCGACGGACTGACCGCCGACGCCGCCCGCGCCAAGCTGCAGGGGCTCGGGATGGTCGCCGACGTCCAGACCGGGAACGCCGCCACCGCGCAGGCCCAGGTGAACACCGTCTACTCGGTGAACCCCACCGGCCCCGTGCAGAAGGGCGCGACGATCACGGTCAAGGTCTTCGGACCGGTGACGCCCATCCCGACGCCGACGGACACGGTCACGGCCAACCCGAGCGAGGTCGACAACTTCGACCCGAACAACATGCCCAAGATCACGGTCACGTTCGGCTCGGCCACCTGCCCGGCCGGACAGGACCTGAAGGGCCGCGCACTGTACGTGAACGGGACGCAGCAGACACCGGTGAACGCCACCACGACGACCTGGTCGCCGAACGCGGTCGGCACATACCAGCTGTCATACACGATCTTCTGTGGGGAGTCGATCGAGTCGGCGCAGTCGCCTGCTGTCCCGTATGTGGTGAAGAGCAGCACGACCACTGGGGGGAACAACAATGGAGGAACGGGAACAGGGACGAACGGCTGATGATCTGGCCCCCGCTTCAGGGGGAGTTACCCAGACAGAGACCGCTACACTAGCCGGAGCCACCACCCGGAAGGAGTCCGCATTGAGCCCAGATAGCCGCCTGCTCGCAGGCCGATATCAGGTGGGCGAACTCATCGGACGTGGTGGCATGTCGGACGTTCACCGCGGCAAGGACACGCGTCTCGGCCGCACCGTGGCGATCAAGCTGCTCAAGCCGTCGCTCGCGACCGATCCCGCCTTCCGCACGCGTTTCCGTCAGGAGGCGCAGGCGGCGGCCCGCATGGCGCATCCCACCATCGTCCGCGTGTTCGACGCCGGCGAGGAGACCGTCCGCGAGCCGAACGGCCACGAGGCGCAGCTCCCCTTCATCGTCATGGAGTACGTCGACGGCGTGCTCCTCAAAGACCTCATCAAGAAGGGGCCGCTCGAGGTCACGGAGGCCGTGCGCATCACCGAGGGCATCCTCACCGCGCTCGAATACTCGCACCGCGCCGGCGTCGTCCACCGCGACATCAAGCCCGGCAACGTGATGATCACCAAGTCCGGCCAGGTCAAGGTCATGGACTTCGGCATCGCCAGGGCGATCAGCGACTCCTCGGCCACCGTGGCGCAGACCACGGCGATCCTCGGCACGGCCAGCTACTTCTCGCCGGAGCAGGCCAAGGGCGAGTCGGTGGATGCACGCACCGACCTGTACTCCACCGGCGTCGTGCTCTTCGAGATGCTCACCGGCCGTCCCCCGTTCCGCGGAGACACTCCGGTCGCCGTCGCGTACCAGCACGTCAGCGAAGCGCCGGTCAAGCCGAGCTCCATCAACCACAAGATCTCCCCGGCGATGGACATCGTCGTCGCGCGGGCGCTCACCAAGGATCGTTTCGAGCGCTACCAGACGGTCACCGAGTTCCGTGACGACCTCGAGCTGGCCGCCTCTGGCAAGGTCCCCATCCACAAGGCACCGGATGCGGTGGGCGAGACGCTCTTCGGAGCCCCGCCCAGCGTCGTGTCCGGCCCGGAGGCCGCGTTCCGCCAGCTCGCGGAGGACCAGACGATGGTCCGCACGCAGCGGCGCCCTCCCGTCATCTGGATCTGGGCGGGTGTCGCGATCATGGCTGTGGTCATCGTCGCCGTGCTCGCGTGGGTGCTCCGCCTCGCACCGAGCACCACTCTGCCGGAGACCTCGCGCGAGGTGCCGAACCTGTCTGGACAGACGCTCGACAAGGCAACGGCCGAGTTGCAGGACATGAAGCTCAAGTGGACCCAGGTGTCCGAGGCGAGCTCCACGTATCCGGAGGGCCAGGTGACCCGCACCGACCCAGGCGCGGGAATCGTGGTCGCCACCGGCGACACGATCACGGTTTACGTGTCGACGGGCAAGAAGACGGTCAGCGTCCCCGACGTGCACAACATGACGACGGACGCGGCGAAAGCCGCCCTGGCCGCTGCAGGCCTCTCCGTCGGCCCCTTGACGACGACGAACTCATCGACGGTGCCTGCCAATGTGGTGATCACCACCGATCCAGCGCCGAACGCCAACGCCCACGAGGGCGACGCCATCGCGCTCACCGTCTCCAGTGGCAAGGTCACGGTCACCGACCTGACCGGCCAGTCGCTGCAGGCGGCCACCGGCATCCTCTCGGACCTCGGACTCGTCGTGAACCCCAAACCGGATGCGACCTGCCCGCAGGACAAGGGCGCGCCGCTGGTGCACACGCAGTCGCAGGTGGGCGACGTCCCGCAGGGCTCGACGGTCGACCTGACGTACTGCTCGGGCTAGCGCCGGCGAGCAGCTCAGACCAGCTTGACCAGCGGGTTCAGCTCGCGCGCTGCAGCGGCGGCGCCGTGCAGGCCCGCCACTTCGAGCCAGTTGCCGAGCATCCGGTATCCGCCCTCGGTGAGCACGGACTCCGGGTGGAACTGCACGCCGTAGATCGGCGCATCCCTGTGGCGCAGCGCCATGATGACGCCGCCGGGCGTGCGAGCCGTGATCACGAGGTCGTCCGGCACCGTGCCGTCGACGACGGCGAGCGAGTGGTAGCGCGTTGCCGTGAACGGCTGGCCGACTCCGTCGAAGAACGGGCTGTCGTCGTGGGTGACCTCGGAGGTCTTGCCGTGCATCAGCTCTTCGGCGTTGGTGACGACGCCACCGAACGCCTCGGCGATAGCCTGGTGTCCCAGGCAGACGCCGAGCAACGGCATCCCCGTCTGCAGCGCCAGCTTCACCGTGGGGATCGACACCCCGGCATCGGCCGGCTTGCCAGGCCCAGGCGACACCAGCACGGCGTCGTACTCGGCGAGGCGCGCGGCCAGGTCGGCCTCGGCGATGTCGTCGTTGCGCACGACCTCGGTCTCCGCACCCAGTTCCTGGAGGTAGCCGTTCAGGGTGTAGACGAAGCTGTCGTAGTTGTCGATGACGAGTACGCGGGTCACGGCCCCACGGTACCTTCCTGCGGCCCCAAGAGCGAATCCACCCACGGGAAGACCCAGGTCACCAGGGCGGCGAGCACCGCCACGGCGAGGACGATCAGGATCAGGACGCGCACCCACCACGGTCCGGGCAGGATGCGCCACAGTGCGCCGTACATCGTCACCCTCCGTTGGCCGCTACGGCGGCCGCGATCTCGCTCGGCACCTCGCTGGTCGGTGCGTAGCTCTGGAACACGTTGTATGCGATCAGCCGCTCTCCCGCGTGGAACGGCGGGTTGCAGGTGGTGATCGTCATGAGTTTGTCGATCGGCGTCGCGTCCGGCTGCCGCGGAACGGGGAGGATCACCCCGACGGCGCTCGGCTGGACGTACTCGAAGTTGCGGAACGTGTACGTGTACCAGCCGTCTTTGGTCTGCACGTAGATGCGGTCGCCGATGTGCAGCTTGGACAGGTCGATGAAGGTGTTCCCCCATCCACTGTCGTGGCCCGCCACGGCGAAGTTGCCGACCTGGCCCGGCATCGCCGTGCCCTTGTAGTGGCCCACGCCGGCGTCGTAGCTGTTCAGCACGCGCTCGGTGTCGACCGTCTCGCGGATCGTCCGCTTCCAGTCTGCGCCGAGCCGCGGGATGTAGATGACCGCGAATGGCTGATAGTCGGCGGGCTCGGAGAGCACGGGAGGGGGCGCGGGCTGCGTCGGGTCCGCATCCGGTGTCGGCGTCGGAGACGGCGACTTCGTCGCTTCGTCCAGCCACTTCTGGCTCTGCTCCTGCGCCGCGCTGGTCTGCGAACCGGCGAGGACCAGGCTGTTCCACCAGATCTGCCAGCCGAGGAACAGCAGGACGAGGACGCCCGCGGTGATCAGGAGCTCCCCGAGCAGCCCGAAGAAGGTGACCCGGTGGCGTCGACGGACCCGGCCGGTGGGCGCAGCGGGCTGCTGCGGGTCGATCGGGGCTGTCATATGTGTGATTCTAGGAGATGTTGGCTGAGTAATGGCCCCGGGCATCCCTCGGACTCGCACAGCCTGTCCCGCTACACTATGGAGCTATGGCACGCACCAAGTCGAAGACCAAGCCCGAGCGCACCGTCGCCCAGTCGGGCGAGGACGCCCCCAACCCTGTCTGGTTCAAGCCGGTGATGTTCGGCTTCATGCTTCTCGGGCTGGTGTGGATCATCGTCTTCTACGTGAGCCAGAACATGTACCCGATCCCTGCACTCGGCGCCTGGAACATCCTCGTCGGCTTCGGCATCGCCTTCATCGGCTTCCTCATGACCACCCGCTGGCGCTAGCCGGCCTCATATGCTCCACCCGGGATCGGCTACGGCCGGTCCCGGGTTTTTTCATGCCCGTCCGGTCATGCCCGCAGAGTTATTCACAGGTGTCCTCCACAGTGAGGACAATCACACGGATGTGGTTCTCCCCAGTGTTAATAAGCCTGTGGAGAGTTACACCGGTGTAATTATCCCCACTGTTAATAAGCCTGTGGATAACTTATCCACGAGCTGGGGAGGAATTACAGGAAGCGGATGAGGCTCAGGGCGATGAGCAGCACAGAGAGCAGGATCAACAGCGGAAGCTGCCAGCGCCGACGCGAGGGACTGCGCGTCTCGACGTAGATCAGTCCGACGAGCGCTCCGCCGACGAGCCCGCCGACGTGGGCCTGCCAGGCGATCCCGAAACCGGGGATGAAGCCGATCACGAGGTTGATCGCCACGAGGACGAGCAACTGGGTCGCGTTGCCGCCCAGCCGTCGCTGGATGATGAAGAACGCCCCGAGCATCCCGAAGATGGCACCGGATGCGCCCACCACCGGCTGAAGCGGATTGGCGATCAGCAGCACGCCCACCGACCCGGCGAACCCGCTGATCAGGAAGAGTGCTGCAAACCTGGCACGGCCGAGCATCGGCTCCAGCATCATGCCGAAGATCCACAGCGTGTACATGTTGAGCGCGATGTGCAGGATGCTCGCGTGCGCGAACACGGTCGTCAGCATCCGCCACGGCTCGAACGCCACCGGGGTCGAGTACACCCCGGCGTACTGGATGGCCTGGGTGACCGCGAGGCCGATCCCAGGGAGCTGCTGCAGCACGAAGACGAACACGCACAGCGCGATGATCGCGTAGGTCACCACAGGCGAGCCGCGGCCCGTCGCCCTGGTGACCCAGGCCGGCTTGGTGCGGGGAGCCTCTGCGCGCTGCTGCGCCATGCACTCCGGGCAGATCACGCCGACGGCGGCCGGGGTCTGGCACTCAGGGCAGATCGTGCGCCCGCACCGCTGGCAGAGCACGTAGCTCTGCCTGTCCGGGTGACGGTAGCAATAGGTCGCCCTCGCGTCGACGGGCTGAGACATCGTTCGACCCGCCCCCGCCGCTGCTAGACCTGCTCGACGGTGACCGACTCGATGACCACGTCGTCGAGCGGCCGGTCGCGCGCATCCGTCGGCAGCTCGGCGAGCTTGTCGACGACCTTGCGGGACGCCTCGTCTTCGACAGCGCCGAAGATGGAGTGCTTGCCCTGCAGCCACGTGGTGGGCGCGACCGTGATGAAGAACTGCGAACCATTGGTGCCGTGACCGCCCTGGATGCCGGCGTTGGCCATCGCGAGGATGTACGGCTCCGTGAAGTCGAGCTCCGGGTTGATCTCGTCGTCGAACTGGTAGCCCGGTCCGCCGATGCCCTGACCGAGCGGGTCTCCGCCCTGGATCATGAAGCCGGGGATGATGCGGTGGAAGACCACGCCGTCGTACAGCGGGTCGGTGCTCTTGGCGCCCGTCGAGGGGTGCGTCCACTCGATCTCACCGGTCGCCAGGCCGACGAAGTTCCTGACCGTCTTCGGTGCGTGATTGCCGAAGAGGTTGACCTTGATGTCCCCGTAGTTAGTGTGGAGGGTGGCGACAGCGGTGTGCTTAGACATGGCACCAATTCTTGCACAGGGGTTCTGGGCTCTCGGGCCATCCACAGGCCTTTAGGTGGCAAGATGGAGTGAGTTCGCTACACGACGCAATGGAGGTCCAGATGAACCTGACACGGAAGCGGAAGAAGGAACTCAAGCGCCTGCGCAGTAGCGCCGAAGAGCTTTGGGGTCAGCAGCAGGATGTGCTGGCGAATGCCAACGCCATCGCGGCGGAGGCTCGCAAGCAGGCTGCCTACTACACGCGCGAAGAGATCGCTCCGAAAGTGCGCGACGGGTACGAGCACTACGTGCGCCCTGCCACGCAGACCGCTGGCCGTGTGGCCGGTGCGGCGCGCGAGCGGCTGGTGAGCGATGTCATCCCCGCGGTCGGCACCGCCGTCGGCACGGCGATGTCCGTCGTCGACCACGCTCGGGATGCGCGTGCGCGCGCATTCATCGGCGAGGTCAAGAAGGCGGGCAAAGACGTGTCGAAGAAGGCCAAGGCCGCAACGGACTCGTCCGGCCCTGGCGCGGGAACGGTGATCGCGGTCGTGCTCGGCGCCATCGCGGCCGTCGGACTGCTCTACGCGGTCTGGCAAACCTTCCGCGCAGACGACGAGCTCTGGGTGGCAGACGAGGAGCCGACGGCTCCCGCCGCCGAGTAGCAGCGACTTCGAAAGGGGTGGTGCCGGAGGGCGCCACCCCTTTTGCGTGCCCACGTGCCCACGTGCCCACGTGCCCACGTGCCCCGCTCGCCCGCACCCCTGGTGCCTGCCTCAGGGTCGATTGGGGGGATTCCCCGATACCGGGCGCACGACCACACGACCAGACTCGAAGCATGAACACTCTCTACCGTCCCACCTCCGGCCGCGTGCTCGGCGGGGTCTGCGCGGGTCTCGCCCAGCGGTTCGGCTGGAGCGCTACGACCGTGCGGGTCCTGTTCCTGCTGTCCTGCCTGCTGCCGGGCCCTCAGTTCATCGCGTACATCGCGATGTGGATCATCGTTCCGTCCGAGGAGCCGCGGCGCGCCTGACTACGCCAGCCCGGCCATCCCGAGCGCCACGTTGACCAGCTCGACCCTGCGCGACGGGATGCTGTGCAGCGGGAACCAGCGCGCCTCGTCCGTCGTTCCGTCGAGCTCGTTCGTGAGCGTGCCGCCCACCACGGATGCGCGGTAGACGATCCGGAGCGCGTGCAGCGGCCCAGCGTCCTCGACGAAGCGCGCCTCGGCCGGCACGATGTGCGAGTCGATTCCGAGCAGGTCTCCGGCGACCGCCTCGTAGCCGGTCTCCTCCGCGATCTCGCGGACCACCGCATCCACAGGATCTTCGCCTGGGTCGATGCCGCCGCCTGGCAGCGTCCATCCGGAGCGGCCGCCCTCGTTCCAGTGCGCGAGCAGTATCCGGTCATTGTCGACGATGACCCCGTAGGCGGCGACCCGAATGTCCATGCCGCCACCATACTGCGGTTGTCGGTCGCACGCGGCAGACTGGAGGGGTGCCTGAACTTCCGGAAGTCACGGCTCTCGCGGCCGACCTCGACGCGCGCCTGCGCGGCCGGGTCATCGACACGCTCAGCATCGTCGCCTTCGCCGCGCTCAAGACCTTCGACCCCCCGGTGACTGCGGTCTCCGGCACGACCATCGCCGGGGTGACGAGGCACGGCAAGTTCCTCGACATCGCAGCAGGCGACCTGCACATCGTCATCCACCTGGCGCGGGCAGGGTGGATCCGCTGGCGCGACGCTCCTCCCCCTCCGCCCACTGGACGGCCTGGCAAGGGCCCCCTCGCCGCGCGCCTCGTCCTCGACGACGGCTCCGGGCTCGACATCACGGAGGCAGGGACGAAGAAGAGCCTGTCCATCTCCGTGGTGCACGCCGCATCGGACGTCCCCGGCGTCGCCAGACTCGGGCCGGACCCTCTCTCCCCCGCTTTCACCGAGGAGGCGTTCGCCCGCATCCTCGGTGACGCGGGCCGTGCGCAGATCAAGGGGGTGCTGCGCAACCAGTCGATCATCGCCGGCATCGGCAACGCGTACTCGGACGAGATCCTGCACACGGCCAAGATGTCTCCGTTCAAGCCGGCGTCGATGACGCCGGAGGAGGTCGCCAGACTCTACGCGGCCATGCAATCGACGCTCCGGGATGCGCTCGCCCGCGCCGACGGACTGGCCGCCTCCGAGCTCAAGGGCGAAAAGAAGCTCGGGATGCAGGTGCACGGCCGCACGGGGCAGCCGTGCCCGGTCTGCGGCGACACCGTACGTCAGGTGATCTTCGCCGACTCGACGCTGCAGTACTGCCCCACCTGCCAGACCGGAGGCAAGCCGCTCGCCGACCGGGTGCTGTCTCGGCTGCTCAAGTAGGGTCCGCCGACCTGGAAGCGAGAAGCGCAGCGCTCCACGGCTCGGCCTCGCTGCTGGTGTAGATCCAGGCGCTCTGGTCGGAGCTTTGCTGCCAACCGTTCCGCCAGCGCTCCGGCAGGGCGATCGAACCGGGCCTCGGCTCTCCGAGCTCGCCGCCGGCCTTCCAGAGCGCCTCTGCCTGCGTCCATTGCTCGGTCGAGTCGACCGCTACCCCGCACCAGGCCGAGGCACGCCGGAACGCCGCGGCACGCGGTCGTCGCACCTCGACGTCGATACCGCAGCGCACGCTCGATCGCGCCACCATCGCCAGCCCGGGAATCGTCGAGACGCTCCAGTTCGCCGCACAGCGCATGCAACTCCAGCGCCTGTCTGCCTGTCGCCCTGGACGACAGATGGAGCCGTCCAGGCACGGCGCCTGGACGCGATGGATCGCGCGCGAACCTGACCCATCGAGCGGGCGGCCCAGCGGGTCACGCCGGACCGCCCGTTCGGCGATCGACCAGACGTCTACGACCTGACCGTCAGGACTGACGAGCCGAGAAGATGGCCGACTGATAGCTCGCTCCCGTCGCGTACGACGAGACCAGACTCGTCTGAGGGGCGCGCTGCGGCCGCGTCCTCGGCCGGATGACGGCGAAGTCGGCATGACCGATCTCGGTGCAGCGGCTCATCCAGATCGCCTGCGCGATGCCCAGCAAGCCGGCGGATGATCCGATCTCGCCGAACACGCTCTTCGGTGCCGAGAGCGCTGCCCCGCCGAGTCCGCTCTTCTCCAGGGCCGATCGTTCGGAGAGGTCCACACCGGCCACCCCGTTGGCGGCCGAGACGACGACGTCGATCTCGTCGGCGCTCAGGCGCGCATCGGCCAGGGCCGAAGCGAACGAGCGCGCCCACGCCGTGCCGGTGGTGTCGATCCGGCCCGGCCCGCTGCGATCGCCGGTGAGCCCGAATCCGCGAACCTCTCCGAGCACACTGGTCGGATCGACCACCTCCTCGGCTTCGACGAGGAGCGCGACGGCCGCACCTCCGAAGATCGTCCCGGATTCCTCGAATGGCCGGACCGTCGTCCTGCTGAGGTAGCCGGGGATGCGGAGATGTCCGGCGACGAGCGCCTCCGGGGCCTCGTCGGCCGCCAGCACGATCACGCGGTCGCAGGACCCGTTCTCGACGAGGCGCAGCGCGAAGTGCAGAGCCGTGATGCCACTCGTGGACCCCGAGCAGATGGTCGCGGTCGGACCGTGAAGCCGGTTGAGCAGCGCGACGTGTCCGGCCGCCGCGTTCATCACGGTGTTGGGGAAGAGCCGCTTGTTTCCGACGCCGGTCTCGATGAGCTCGCGTTGGAACGACTCAACGGTCGAGAGTGGTCCGATGCCCGTCGCGAAGATCACGCCGGTGCCGGTTGCCTCTGCCGTGCTGAGACCGCGTTCGGCGAGCAACTCCGCAGCGGCGACCGCGGCCCGGCGGCTGAGCGCGTCCATCTTGCGCAGGTGCTGAGGATTCACGCCGCGACGCAGGTGTGCATCCGGGATCTCACCGAGCGGGTACCTGCCGTGGCCGTCGAACTCGACCTGCCCCGATTCGTAGAGAAGGTCTCCAGCCGTCAGTGCCGTCTCCACTGCTGCCGTGTCGGCTGCGGTGCCGGCGAGCGCCGACACCCCGGTGATCACAGCGCGCCGCGTACGCCGTTCGGTGGTGACGCGGTCGTCCGGATGCAGCAGCAGGAGGGACGCATTGTTCCCGCCGAAGGCGAACGAGTTCTCGAGCACCGTTCTGACCCGCGCCGAGCGCGCAGCCCCGGGAACGATGTCGATGTCCGTCCGCGCCAGAGCGTCGGCATCCGGCGTAGCCGTGGGCGGCAGCAATTGATCCCGGATCGCCAAGACCGCCGTGACGGCGCCGACAGCTCCCGCCGCTCCCAGTGTGTGGCCGATCATCGACTTGGTCGTGCTCATCGAGGGAGGGGCACCTTCCCTCAATCCGATCGCCGCACGGAACTCCATACTGTCGTTGGCCGGCGTGCCGGTTCCGTGGCCGTTGATGTAGTCGACGCCTGCCACATCGACGCCCGCCATGTCGAGAGCAGCGCGCATCGCCCGGATGGCGCCGCGGCCCATCGGATCGGGTGCCGTCGGATGGTACGCGTCGAGCGCCAGGCCGTAGCCGGCGACCGTGCTGAGCGGCCGAACACCGCGGGCGAGCGCCGCCGAGCGCCGTTCGAGTATGACGACTCCGGCACCCTCACCGAGATTGAGTCCCGAGCTCCGGGTGTACGGCGCGCACTGCCGCGCGTCGAGCGCGCCGAGACACGAGAATCCCGCGTAGGAGAAGTACGCGATCGGGTCGACACCGCCGGCGATCGCCACGTCGGCCGTCCCGCTGTCGATGAGCTCGAGCGCGTACGCAATCGACACGGTGCCCGCAGCGCACGCGTTCGAGTGCACGGTCCTCGGACCCTGCGCCCCGAACCGCTCGGCGATGACGTCGGCCACGCTGTGGAGAGGGTACTGGACCAGAGCGGCGGGGTCCGCCCGGCCGACGCCCCGTTCGAGCCACGTCCGGTGGAAATCCTCACCTGTTCGCGACCCCCCGAGCGACGTGCCGAGGGAGATCGCCACGCGCTCGGCAGCGTAGGGGCCGAAGGTGTCGTCCACCGTTGCCAAGCCGGCCGAGTCGAGGGCTTCTGCGACCGCGTCGACGGCGATCGCGTGACAGCGGTCGAGTTCGCCGCGCACGCGCCGCGATCGTGGAACCCACTGGTCGCCGCCAGGGAGCTCGGCAACCCTGTCGGAGCTCAGGTCCGGCGCGGTGACCGTGGTCGGTTTCCCGAACACCGCACGTCCACTACGAATGCTCGTCCAGTTCTCCTCGACGGTGAGTCCGGCCGCCGTCAGCAGCCCGAGCCCCGTGATGACGATGTCGTCGGGCGCGATCATGAAATCGGCGTCACCCAGGACGTCGGCTCGACTGCCGGACGCGACACCGTTCGGACCTCTGCGCCGCCGCAGCCGAGAGTGAGCCCGGGAACGTCGAATGGACGATCGAGGAGGGCGAGCGCGATCACGGTCGGCTGGCCGACCCTGGGCGCCACGACCTGGATCCGACCCACGACCACATCAACCGCGCGCACCTCGGCGCCCGTCTGGAGGTCGTCCTCCGAGACGACGGCGATCAGGCGTCTGCTCAGTTCGCCCTCGTCGTCTGTCCGCCCTCGGAACGAATCGAGGCGCGCAACGCCTGCCAGCCAACCCGCACCGGCCTCGCGCACCGAGATCCCGTCGAACTGGCCGGCCGGCAACGGATGATCGACCTCCATCCGCGCACGCACGACCGCTCTGGCGTCGACGACACGACCTCCCTCCACCTCGGCCAGGCCTCCGATCCACGAGGCGAGCGCCTCCGGCGCCAGCTCCGCGATGACGACGTACCCGTACTCGGCGGTCGTCCCGGTCCGCGCGATCACAGCGCGTGCCTCCGAACCCGGGATCACGGCCGTGCGCCATTCGCCGAGCAGCAGGCCGGCGACGTCCTCGTCCAGCAGCGGGCCGACGACCCTCCAGGCCAGAGGTCCCTCCACGGCGACCGCGGACAGGTCCGCGCGAAGCGTGACGCAGACGTCGTCGAGGCCAAGACCCGTTGCGATGGACTCCAGCTCGCCGAGCACGCCCGCCGACGGCTCCTCGTCGGACAGTAGAATCACGCGATGCTCGTCCGTCAGCACCAGCACGAGGTCGATCGGGCGCCCATCGCTGTCGAGGACGAGCGAGTCGAGAACGGTTCCGGGCTGCGCATATTCCGTGCTGCGAGCGACCACGTGCTCCAGGAGGCGCTGGCGGTCGCGGCCGGTCAGTTCGACGATCCGGGAGCCGCGAGCGTAGACCGCGGCTTCGGATCGGATCGCCTGATAGTCGAGGGCGTGAGTCATAGTTTTCTCCTGGTGTCGTCTGTCTGGCTCGAATGGCTGATTCGCCATCGGGCGGGTTGGGTGTGAGAGGGAAGCATGCGGGCGAACATCGTCAGCAGGATTCCACCGCTCGTGGAGCGCACGAGGATCTCCGGGTGCACGCCCGCGATACAGGACACGTCGAGCCGGCCGTTTCCGACGACGACCCGCGCAGAGCGGGTCCACGTGCGCCAGCGGTTCTTCGACGGGCCGATGCGTCGCCACGTTCCGCCCGAGTCCGTGATCTCGACCGGCGACCCACGGTCGCCTGCACGCAGGTAGACGGCCGTCTCGACCGCAGGACGCCCGGACGCTCTGACAACGACATCCAGCACATCGAAATCGTCGCTCGGCACGATCGTCCAGCCATCGCGGGCGCCATCGAACGCCGGCAGGAACGGCAGCTGTGGGTCCTGGAGCGCCCAGCTCGCGCCACCGCCGATCGAACGGTCGGATTGTGCGGCCACCCAGATGGAGGCCGGCAGCTCTTCGAACGGTCCGAACGTACGGCGGCGCAACGATGCCGCGTCGAGGATGGTTCCCGTCGCGCACCTCCAATCCACAACGCCTGCGCTGCCAACCAGGACGCTCGCGGTTCCGTCCGGGCGTTCGGCCACGAAGCCCGGCTCTGGTCGGCTCACGACCGGCCGCCATCGGGGACCGGGGACCTCATCGACACACGTTCGTGTCGTCGGGCCGCCGGGACCTGCCGCCGAGGATGCCGCCTGGGGCGCCACGGTGTACGAGATCGTTCCTGACCCCCGGAGAACGACCGCGTGCTGGCCGTCCATTCTGGCTCGCCCGCCGGACGTGCACACCATGCGGAAGCCCGTCCCGAGTTCGCGGTCGATCCATCCGATCTGCAGTCCCCTCGCCTGCCATGCCGGCGTGGACTCGCCAGCCGGCGCGAACCCCGGCATGTCCGGCGGCCACTCACCGAGCACGGCATGAGCGAGCTCGACCTTCCCGTTCTCCGTGAGCGCCGAGACCTCCGCGACGCGAACACCCGAGATGGGGTACGCCGTGATGGTGCGGTCTGATGGACCGTGAACGGCGATCGCCAGCGCGTGGCCGTCGAAGGCCACCGAGCGCGTGAGCTCGTCGCTCGTGGTGCGCCATCCGGTGGAGGTGTCCGTACTGACGACGCGAGTCACGGCCGGTCGCCATCCCCCGGCCGGCGTCCCGTCGAGCACGGGGAACGGATCCGAGAAGACCGGCCCGAGATGCGCAGGATGGTGGATGGTCAAGAGCCCGTCCGGATCGAGGCGGACCAGGAACTCACCGAGCGGTCGCTCCAGGGGTGGCTCGGTCGCACGCGCCGGACGAATCGGCTGCTCCGCGATTCCCGCCTGAGGCTCGCCGCCGATGGTCACGCTGTGGAGTGCTCCGTCCTGAGCCCCCACGGTCGCGACGACCGCGCTGTCGCGCACGGTGAACGAGTAGTCGACCGTCCAATCAGCCTCGTCGTGCGCTCGGCGGACGCCGGTCGCCGTCGAATCCTGTCTGCTCGACCGGATCGCGCGCCAGCCATCACGCACGGGAGCGTCATCCGGGTACGCGGATCGCAAGTCGGACGTGACCCCTGGCAGATGACTCACGAGCTCGATGAAGCCGTCTTCGTCGGGAGCTGCGTCGCTCACAGAACGGAAACCGCCCCGAACGTAGATCGGAAGGGCGCGTCTGTTCGACGGGTCGACCTCTACCCGCAGTGTGCGGACTCCGGCGGCAACGGCCCACTCGAAGGACTCCAGGAACAATCGCCCAGCGAGCAGCCCGGACCGCATGCTCGGTTCGATGAGGAACATCCCGGCGTAGAGCTGACCATCTGGGGCCACTCGTCGCCGGGACATTCGCGCATATCCGGAGGTGCCGACAACCCGGTCGCCCTGCACCGCGACGAGGAAGAGCCGGGTTTCCCGCGCCTCCATCGTCGCGATCAGAGACTCAGGGGTGAGTCGCCTGCCGGTCTCCATCGGCCCGTAACCGGCGCTGTTGAAGAGCTGCGCAACCTGTTCGGCATCGTCTGCCGCGCCGAACTCACGGATCTGGACGGCCACCCCGTCACCGACCGGCGATGGCGATGACGATCGAGCCCTTTGCGACGACGGCGCCCAGGACGCGTGCGACCACGGAGAACTCGGCCAGCAGACCGAAGACCGTCTTCTTCTCGACCCGGATGCTGACCTGATCACCCGGGCGGATCGGCTGAGTGAAGACGAATCGCTTCACCGTCGCGAGATAGCCGATCTGGGGCTCGCCGTCCTCCGTCGGCAGAGCGTTGAGGATGACCGCGGCGACCTGGGCCGACACCTCGATCAGGTGCGCGCCAGGGTAGATCGGCTCTCCTGGAAAGTGGCCGGCGAAGACGGGATCGGAGATCGAGATGTTCTTGAGACCTGTGCCTGCCTCCCCTGCGATCAGTTCGGTCACACCGTCGAGCAGCAGCATGGGGTGCCGATGCGGCAACAGCTTGACGACATCCGCGCCGGTCAGGGTGCGGGCGCCTGCCGTCATGCCTCGTGCTCCCGCTCGATGCGGTCTGCGATGCTGTTGATGGATCCGAAGACGTACTTGTCCTCGTCGGTGATCGCGACGCCGAACGCTTCTTCGACCAGACTGACGATCTCGAGCGTGTCCAGAGAGTCGAGCTCCAGCCCGCGCCCGAAGAGCGGCTGGTCGTCGTCGATCTGCTCGGGTGAGATGGGGAGGTCGAGCCCCTCCGCGACCAGGCGCGTCAGCCGGTCATTGATCTCGCGACGTTTCATCGCGCGCTCGAGTGTCTCCTCGTACATGTGGTCTCCTTGCCGGCCACGAGATCATGGCCACTGTCGGGTGGGGATGTCAGCGAAGTGTGTGGATCAGGCGGTGAGTCCGCCGTCGACGGTGAGGATCTGCCCCGTGATGTACGAAGCGTCCTGTCCCGCGAGGAATCGGACGGCGGTTGCGACTTCGCGGGGTTCGGCGAGTCGTCCGAGCGGGATGTGCTCCACCGCCTGTTCGCGGGCATCCCGGGGAAGCTGCCGAACCATGTCGGTGTCGGTGAACCCCGGTGCTACCGCATTGACGCGGATGCCTGCCGGCGCGGACTCCCTGGCGAGCGTCCGTGTGAGCGCATCGAGACCGCCCTTGCTCGCCGAGTAGTTCGCCTGTCCCGGCTGCCCTCGCGACCCGGACACCGAGCTCACGAAGACCAGCGAACCGCCCGTCTTTCGCATCGCCTTGAGGCTCTCCCTGGCGACGAGGAAGGCACCGGTCAGGTTGGTGCCGATCACCTCATCCCAGGTGCGAAGCGACATCATCGGTGCGAAGGCATCCCTGGTGATCCCCGCGTTGGCGACGACCACCTCCAACGGTGGGCATTCGGCTTTGATCCACCGGAAGAGCGCGCGGGTGCCTCCCTCGTCGGTGACGTCCGCGCGGCGGGCGATCGCCTCGCCTCGAGCAGCACGGATCTCCGCGACCAGTTCGGCCGCCTCCTCGCTGCCCGATCGGTAGGTCGCGACCACCGTCCACCCTGCGGCAGCCAGCTCGCGGGCGCAGGCGCGGCCGATCCCCCGCGAGGCGCCGGTGACCAGTGCAGTGCGATCAGGCGACACGTCGTTCGTCCTTCCGGAAGGAGTCGTCGACGACGTCGACGCGGTCGGCGAGCCTGGTGCGTCGCCACATCCGTTTGAGTGGGGAGCCATTGCCGAAGATCAGGCCGCCGCCTGCGGTCTGCGCCCGTTCGCTCACGATGTGCCATCGCACGGGCGCGCGGACTCCGTCGGCGAGGTCCCGCGCGATACCGTCCGCCGTTCCATGCAGCTCCCCCGTGCTGGCGGACAAGTACGGGACGCTGGGATCGCCGAATCGAACTCCGGCCACGGTCCGGCGCCACTCGGGGACGATCGGGTCCATCAGCCGCGAGTGGAACGCGTGGCTGACCTCCAGTGCGAGGCTCTTGCTCCCGAGGATGCGGCTGGCCTCACCGATTCGCTCGACCTCCCCCGACAGGACGAGCTGGCGATCGCCGTTGTAGCAGGCGACGTCGAGTCCGAGTCCTCCCGCGATCTCCGTGGTGGTGCGCGCTGAATCAGAAGAGGTCACCGCTACGGCGAGCATCCCGCCTGCTCCCGGCGCCGAGGCCATCAGCTCGCCGCGTCGCCGCGCGAGTCTCATCGCATCGGCGAGGTCGATGGCCCCCACAGCGACGGCCGCTGTGAGCGCACCGACGCTGTGGCCGACGGCCCAGATGGGAGCGACCGCCCCCTCGGGTGATCCTCGTTCCGCTCGCCACACCCGAAGTGCGGCGACGGAGTGGAGCAGGATGGCGGGCTGCGCGTTCTCTGTGCGGGTCAGCCGCTTCGCGGACGAGCCCCACAGCAACGCTCGAAGGTCGAGGTCGATCGCCTCCGACGCTTCGTCGAAAGCCTGTGCCGCGACCGGAAATCGGCTCGCCAGCCCGCGACCCATTCCCGGCGATTGACTGCCTTGACCAGGGAACGCGAGGAATCGCCCGGTCGACGGATCGGGAATCATGCGATCCTCCTCGACAGTCTCCACGAACCCAGGCCTGTGAAGATCAGAACGACGAGCAGAAGGCACAGGAGTGCCAGCTCGTTCGTCACCGAGAGGTCGCCGATGCTCGTCGTGATGCCGTAGAACTCGCGGAAGGCGTCGAACTCGTCGCCGGTTCCTGCGAGTGCATCCACCGTCGTCGCTGTGTACGGCTGCCGGATGAGCATGGCCGACTGCGCGAACGGGAGCGCGTTCATGACATTCACGACTCCCTGAGGCAGAGTTCCGGCCGGGATGTACGCACCAGCGAGGAAGCCGGCGAGCGTCCCTACCACCGTCGACACGGCCGCGAAGGCGCCCGTCGACTTCAGGAAGGTGACGGCGAACGTCCCCAGCGCCGCGAACGTCGCACTGGAGACGACGACACGCCACGCGAGCTCGACGGTGCCGAGCGGTGAGAGCATTCCGCTGCCATGGAGACCGAGGTAGACCTGGCCGATGATCACGATCGCCGTGGTCATCATGATCGACACGAGGAAGCTCGAGAGGAGATAGCCCACCGTGAGCTGCCACCGACGAATGGGTGCTACGAGGAAGTCGGAGAAGCGTCCGGTGGCACGGTCATCGACGAAGACGCTCAGCGCGGCGAGGGCGGTGGTGAGTGTGGTGATCGAGGTGATCCCGGCGAACACCCACGAGTCGACGAAGGCTTGGATGTCGTGGTTCGGCGCGCCAGGGAACTTCGCTTCGAGCGCCGTCACCTGCAGGTTGCCGAGGAAGAGCGCGTAGAGCGCGATGAGGATCAGCGCGGAGAGCAGGGAGAAGAACACCCCGGACTTGTCCCGGAAGAATACGAGGAGATTGCGTCGGGTCACGGTCACGGTCGTCACGCTGCGACCCCTTCGCCGGGCGCCGGCGCGATCACGGCGAGGAAGACATCGTCCATCGTGCCGTGACGGAACTCGAAGTCGTCCGGGTCCAGGCGCGCCAGCAGCTCGCGTGCGTGACCGGCTGAATCCACGAAGATCTCGATCCTGTCCCCACGATCGGTGAAGGCGAGACCGTTCCTTGAGCACGCGGAGAGCATGCCGACGCGATCGCGCGAACGGATCGTCAGGATGCTCGAGCTGTAGCGGGCACGCAGTTCTGCCGGCGTTCCGTCTGCGACGATGCGGCCGCGGTCGATGATGCACACGCGATCGGCACGCTCGGTCTCCTCCATGTAGTGGGTGGTCAGGAAGACGGTCATCCCCCGAGCGCACCGCAGCTCCTCGATCGTGTTCCAGATGTGTTCGCGCGACTGCGGATCGAGTCCAGCGGTCGGCTCGTCGAGGAAGAGCACCGAGGGCGAGTGGACCAGTGCGCGCGCTATGTCGGCCCGCCGCTTCTGTCCGCCCGAAAGCGTGCCGTAGCGTCGATCGAGGATCGACTCCAGCCCGACCAGCTCGCTCAGCTTCGCGATACGCCGTTTCACGCGTCGACCGCCGAGTCCGTAGAGCCGAGCGCGACTCTCCACGTTCTCACGGATGGTCAGCAATGGGTCGAGCAGCGAGGACTGGAACACGGTGCCGATCGCTCGGCGTACGCTCACGGCGTCTGTTGCCACGTTGTGCCCGGCGACCGTGATCTCCCCTGCCGTCGGGGTGAGAGCTGTGGTGATGCACCCGATGGTGGTCGACTTGCCGGCGCCGTTGGCTCCGAGGAACGCGAAGAGCGCTCCGGAATCGACCGAGAACGAAAGATCGTCGACCGCGGTGAAGCCGCGATACTCCTTGCGCAGATTGTGCACGTTCAGGGACAAAACCACTCCGAAATTCATGTGAAGAGGTTAAAGTTTTACATATGCCGCTCGGTATGCAAAATCCAGCAAACTCGGGGGTCGGCTATTGCAGCTCACGGTCCGCTGCCGGGCCGATGATCGGCAGGGTGCGCCCGACGAACGCGCGCGAGCACGGCGCCGACGAGGACGATCGATTCGCCGAGCGGCTGACGTGCCGGCATCCAGCGGAGGAGAAGAGGAGAAACTGTGGAGCCTAGGAGATTCGAACTCCTGACATCCTGCTTGCAAAGCAGGCGCTCTACCAACTGAGCTAAGGCCCCGGAGGGGCTGTGATCTGAGAAGAAACCTGTCTCTCAAAACACAGTGGTGGGGATACGAGGACTTGAACCTCGGACCTCTTCGTTATCAGCGAAGCGCTCTAACCGCCTGAGCTATATCCCCGATTGGGCAGATTAGAGACTACCTGATCTGCCCGTCCAATGCGAAATCGGCGGGGTGCCGAACCGCACGGGATGGTCGTTCTAGTTGTTGGTGAAGCCGACCAGCAGGCCGCCGGTGATCTTCACGGAAAGGTTGTACAGGAGGGCGAAGACGGCGCCGAGCGCCGTGATCACGATGATGTCGAGGATGCCGACGACGAGCGAGAAGCCCATCACTTGACCGAGGCCGAGAATCGACTTGAGGTCGCTTCCCCCCGCGCCGGAGATGTCCTTGAACAGGCTGTTGACCTGGTCGAAGATGCCCGTGCGGTCCAGCACGGTCCACACCAGGAATGTTCCGACGATCGCGATGATCGCCAGGCAGATCCCGGCGAGGAACGACAGCTTCACGGTCGACCAGAAGTCGATGTACACCAGTTTGAGACGTACCTGCTTGGCGGACACAGGTCTCCGGGACGATTTCTTGGCGAGCTTTTCGGCGACACTACTGCTCATCTACGGTTTCTTCCTTCCCGACGTCCCCAGATTCTTCGTCATCTTCCTGAGAATCAAGGTTGCGTTCGGTGTTCTTGGCCAGAGCGATGATCTTGTCGGACTCGGCGAAACGTGCAAAGACGACACCCATGGTGTCTCGGCCCTTGGCGGGTACCTCGGCCACGGAGGAGCGTACCACCTTGCCGCTGGCAAGAACCACAAGGACCTCGTCGTCGTCGTCCACGATCAGCGCGCCCACCAGGTCGCCCCGGTCGTCGCTCAGTTTCGCCACCTTGATGCCCAGGCCACCGCGGTTCTGCAGGCGATACTGGTCGGCGGCGGTGCGCTTGGCGTACCCGCCCTCTGTCACGACGAACACGTAGCCGTCGTCGGAGACCACGGATGCGTCGAGCAGCTTGTCGTCGTCGCGGAAGTGCATCCCGATCACGCCGGAAGTGGAGCGGCCCATCGGGCGCAGCGCCTCGTCGGACGCGGTGAACCTGATCGACATGCCCTTGCGGGAGACGAGCAGCAGGTCCGAGTCCTCTTCCACCAGCAGCGCGGAGACGAGTTCGTCCTCCTCGCGCAGCTTGATCGCGATGATGCCGCCAGAGCGGTTCGTGTCGTACTCGCTCAGCGCCGTCTTCTTGATCAGGCCGTCGCGGGTGGCGAGCACGAGGTACTTGGCCGCCTGGTAGTCGGGGATGTCGAGGATCTCCGCGATCTCCTCATCCGGCTGCATGGCGAGCAGGTTGGCCACGTGCTGACCCTTCGCATCCCGGCCTGCTTCCTGCAGCTCGTACGCCTTGGCGCGGTAGACGCGACCCTTGGTCGAGAAGAACAGCAGCCAGTGGTGGGTAGTGGTGACGAAGAAGTGGTCGACCACGTCCTCCCCGCGGAGCTGGGCGCCTTTGACTCCCTTGCCGCCGCGGTGCTGGCTGCGGTAGTTGTCGCTGCGGGTGCGCTTGATGTAACCGCCGCGCGTGACGGTGACCACCATCTCCTCTTCGGGGATGAGGTCTTCCATGCTCATGTCGCCGTCGAAGCCGAACATGATCTCGGTGCGGCGATCGTCGCCGAAGCGGTCGACGATCTCGGTGAGCTCGTCGCTGACGATCGTGCGCTGACGCACGGGGTCGGCGAGGATCGCCTGGAAGTCCGCGATTTCGCGCTCGATCTCGTCGTGCTCGTCGATGATCTTCTGGCGCTCGAGTGCGGCCAGGCGGCGCAGCTGCATCGCGAGGATCGCGTCCGCCTGGATGTCGTCGACGTCGAGCAGTTCCTTCAGGCCGGTGCGGGCGTCGTCCACGGTCGGGGACCGGCGGATGAGCGCGATGACATCGTCAAGCGCATCCAGTGCCTTGAGGTAGCCGCGCAGGATGTGCGCCCGCTCCTCCGCCTTGCGCAGACGGTAGCGTGTGCGCCGGACGATGACCTCGATCTGGTGGTCGACCCACGCGGTGATGAACCCGTCGAGCGCGAGGGTGCGCGGCACGTTGTCCACGATCGCGAGCATGTTCGCGCCGAAGTTCTCCTGCAGCTGAGTGTGCTTGTACAGGTTGTTCAGCACGACCTTGGCGACCGCATCCCGCTTCAGCACGATCACGAGGCGCTGGCCGGTGCGGCCGGAGGTCTCGTCGCGGATGTCGGCGATGCCGCCGATCTTGCCGTCCTTGACCAGGTCGGCGATCTTGATCGCGAGGTTGTCCGGGTTGACCTGGTACGGCAGCTCGGTGACGACCAGGCAGATGCGGCCCTGGATCTCCTCGATGGACACGACGGCGCGCATCGTGATCGAGCCGCGGCCAGTGCGGTAGGTGTCCTGGATGCCCTTGATGCCGAGGATCTGCGCACCGGTCGGGAAGTCAGGTCCCTTGATGCGCTTCATCAGCTCTTCGAGGAGCTCCTCGCGCGGCGCTTCCGGGTTGGCCAGGTACCACAGCGCGCCGTCCGCGACCTCGCGGAGGTTGTGCGGCGGGATGTTCGTGGCCATGCCGACCGCAATGCCGACCGAGCCGTTGACCAGCAGGTTCGGGAAGCGGCTCGGCAGGACGGCCGGCTCCTGGGTGCGACCGTCGTAGTTGTCCTGGAAGTCGACGGTCTCCTCGTCGATGTCGCGGACCATCTCCATCGCGAGCGGAGCCATCTTGGTCTCCGTGTATCGCGGGGCGGCCGCGCCGTCGTTGCCCGGCGAACCGAAGTTCCCCTGGCCGAGAGCGAGCGGGTAGCGGAGGCTCCACGGCTGCACGAGACGGACGAGGGCGTCGTAGATGGCGGAGTCACCGTGCGGGTGGAACTGACCCATCACGTCGCCGACGACGCGGGCGCACTTCGAGAACGCCTTGTCCGGCCGGTATCCGCCGTCGAACATCGCGTAGATCACGCGACGGTGGACGGGCTTGAGGCCGTCCCGCACCTCGGGCAGCGCGCGCCCGATGATGACGCTCATCGCGTAGTCGAGGTAGGAGCGCTGCATCTCCGACTGCAGGTCGACCTGGTCGATCCTGCCGTGGACGCCGAATCCGGCTCCTGCGGTGTCGTCGGTCACGATGTCGTCTCCCTGGGGGCCTTCGATGTTGTCAGATGTCAAGGAAACGCACGTCCTTCGCGTTCTTCTGGATGAAATTACGGCGCGACTCGACGTCCTCGCCCATCAGGGTGGCGAAGATCTCGTCGGCCGCGGCGGCGTCGTCGAGAGTGACCTGCAGCAGCGTGCGGGTCTCCGGGCTCATCGTGGTCTCCCACAGCTCCTTGTAGTCCATCTCGCCGAGACCCTTGTAGCGCTGCACGCCGTTGTCCTTCGGGATGCGCTTGCCCGCCGCGATCCCGTCGGCCAGGAACGCGTCGCGCTCCCGGTCGGAGTACACGTATTCGTGCTCCGCGTTGGTCCACTTGAGGCGGTAGAGCGGCGGCTGTGCGAGGTAGACGTAACCGAGCTCGATGAGCGGACGCATGTAGCGGAAGAGGAGGGTGAGCAGCAGCGTGGTGATGTGCTGGCCGTCGACATCGGCATCGGCCATCAGCACGATCTTGTGGTAGCGCGCCTTCTCCGGGTTGAAGTCCTCGCCGATGCCGGCGCCGAACGCGGTGATCATCGCCTGCACCTCGTTGTTCGCGAGAGCGCGGTCGAGCCGTGCCTTCTCGACGTTGAGGATCTTGCCGCGCAACGGAAGGATCGCCTGCGTCTCCGGGTTGCGGCCCTGGACGGCCGAGCCGCCTGCCGAGTCGCCCTCCACGATGAAGATCTCCGAGATGGACGGGTCCTTGGACTGGCAGTCCTTGAGCTTGCCCGGCATCCCGCCGCCCTCGAGGAGGCCCTTGCGACGTGCGGTCTCGCGGGCCTTGCGGGCGGCGAGTCGTGCGGTCGCGGCTTGGAGCGCCTTGCGGATGATCTCCTTGGCCTGGTTGGGGTTGCGGTCGAACCAGTCGCCGAGCTGGTCGCCGACGACCTTCTGGACGAACGCCTTCGCCTCTGTGTTGCCGAGCTTGGTCTTCGTCTGGCCCTCGAACTGCGGCTCGGACAGCTTCACCGAGATGACGGCGGTGAGACCCTCGCGCACGTCGTCGCCGGAGAGGTTGTCGTCCTTCTCCTTCAGGATGTTCTTCTCACGCGCATACCGGTTGACCAGCGTGGTCAGTGCGGCGCGGAAGCCTTCCTCGTGCGTTCCACCCTCGTGGGTGTTGATGGTGTTGGCGTAGGTGAAGACGCTCTCGTTGTAGCTCGTGGTCCACTGCATCGCGACCTCGAGCGCGATCTTGCGCTCCGTGTCCTCCGACTCGAACGCGATGATCTCGTCGTGGACGACCTCGGCCTTCTTGGCGGAGTTGAGGTAGTGCACGTAGTCGATGAGGCCCTGCTCGTAGAGGAACACCTCGGAGCGCGGCTCCTCCTGTCCCTCTTCGAGGCGCTCGTCGGTCAGGGCGATGCGGAGCCCTTTGTTGAGGAACGCCATCTGCTGGAAGCGGGTGCGCAGGGTGTCGTAGTCGAACTCGACGCTCTCGAAGGTGTCGGGGCTCGGCCAGAACGTGATCGTCGTTCCCGTCGCGTCCGTCTCTTCGCCCATTTCGAGCGGAGCCTCCGGGACGCCGTTTCGATAGCTCTGGCGATAGACGTTGCCCTGGCGGCTGACCTCGACGTCGAGGCGCGAGGACAGCGCGTTCACCACGGAGCTGCCGACGCCGTGCAGACCGCCGGAGACCGCGTATCCGCCTCCGCCGAATTTGCCGCCGGCGTGCAGGATGGTCAGAACCACCTCGACGGTCGACTTCCCCTCCACGGGGTGGATGTCGACCGGGATGCCGCGACCGTTGTCGATAACCCTGACGCCGCCGTCGGCGAGGATGGTCACGTCGATGTTGTCCGCGTGACCGGCGAGCGCCTCGTCGACGGAGTTGTCGACGATCTCCTGCACGAGGTGGTGGAGTCCGCGGGGGCCGGTCGAACCGATGTACATTCCGGGTCGCTTGCGTACGGCTTCGAGACCCTCGAGGACCTGGATCTCATTCGCGCCGTAGTCGTGTTCCGACTCAGCCTTGCTCGGTTCCATCGTCATATGAAATTAGGCTCCTGACCGCACTCAGTAGTGACCTATTCATTCTACCAAGCGCAGGAAGCCTCGCGGGGCGAAAACGCCCGTCTGACGCGTTGTTTTCCCTCGATTGACCTCTTTTGTGCACTCAACCGTAAGTATCGCGCGGGCCACGCCCTGGAATCGACCTGGGGCCTCTTTTCCAGGAGGGGGCGTCTGGGCCTTGAAAACGGATCGACTGGATGTCCGCATCGGGGAATCGCTCCGCGATCCTGGCGAGGAGGTCGGAGCGCATGATCCTGAGCTGTGTCGCCCAGGCCGTCGACTCGCAGCGGACCGTGAGCACGCCATCGGTGATACCCTCCGGAATCGCGTGCTTCGCCGTCTCCTCCCCTGCCAGTTCGAGCCATCCGGCGAGGAGGTCGGACTGGGCGAGGGATGACGTCCAGCCGAGCTGGACCGCGAGAGCGTCGACCACGTCGCCGAGCCCGCGCGGGTCGCGTCCCTTGCCGAACGGCTGGCTCGCCGATGGATCCGCGTCCTTCTTCTTGATCCTGCGGCTGCGGCTGGTCGGCGCTCCGCCGAAGAGTTCGCGCATCCGGAGGTAGGTGGCGGAGGCGTCACTGAGCGGCGCTGCGTCGATGGATGCCTTCTGCTCAGCCATCCACCGCCCCCTTCCCTGTCCCGTTCTCCGCGCTCTCGTCGACCACGGCTCCCGCTTCGATCCGCACAGTGTGCGCTGTCAGCTCGCCTGGCACATCGTCGAAAACGGCCGCCGTGATGAGCACCTGCTCGTAACCCCCTACGGCGGTTGCAAGCATCCTACGCCTGGCCTGATCCAGCTCGGCGAACACGTCGTCGAGGATCAGAACAGGGTCACCGGTGTTCGACTCGCGGCGCAGCAGCTCGGCGGAGGCGAGCTTCAGCGCGAGCGCAAACGACCAGGACTCCCCATGGCTGGCATACCCCTTGGCGGGGAGCCCGTTCAGTTCGAAGAGCACATCGTCACGGTGCGGCCCGATCAGGGTCAGTCCGCGATCGAGCTCTTTGCGGCGCACGGAGGCGAGGGCCTGCCGGAACGCATCCGCCGTGGCGACACCGGATGAGTCGGTTACGGAATCGGCCGACCCGGCCTCGTCCGTGTCCTCGACCTCTGCTCCACGGATGGTCAGCAGCGGGATGAGCCGGGGATGATGATCGTCGCCGGCCACGGAGCGGTAGGCGTTGGTGAGCGGATCGGTGAGGCGCGCGACCAGATCGAGCCGCGCATCCACCAGTTCGGCACCGAGCGCGACCAGGCGCTCGTCCCAGATGTCGAGCGTTCCGAGCTGTCCATCCTTGACCCCGGATGCACGGGCCGACTTGAGCAGGGTGTTGCGCTGCTTGAGCACACGCTCGTAGTCGGCGAGCACTCCGGCGAACCGCGGATTCCGCTGCACGAGCAGCTGATCCACGAACCGGCGGCGGATGCTCGGCTCTCCGCGCACGAGGGCGAGGTCTTCCGGGGCGAACAGCACGCTCGAGAAGTAGCGGGGAAGCTCACGGGTCTTGATCGCCGACCTGTTCACCTGCGCCCGGTTGGCTGACCCGCGATTGAGTTGCAACTCCACCAGCAGTTCACGGCCGTCGTGCTGGATGCGGGTGCGCACGATGGCGGACTCCGCATCCTTGCGAATCATGGCCTGGTCGCTCGACACCCGATGCGACCCGAGGGTGCTCAGATAGCCGAGCGACTCGACCAGGTTCGTCTTGCCCTGGCCGTTGCGGCCGACGAAGAGGTTCGCGCCGGCCGCAAGCGGCACTTCCGCCGTGCGGTAGTTGCGGAAGTCGGTCAGGGAAAGATGTGTAACTCTCAAAGAGGGTTAGTCCACGGCCTTCACGGCGTGGCCGCCGAACTGGTTGCGCAGCGCAGCAACAGCCTTCATCGCCGGCGAGTCCTCTTGGCGCGAAACGAAGCGCGCGAAGATCGAGGCGCTGATCGTGGGAACGGGCACGGCGTTCGCCAGAGCCTCCTCGACGGTCCAGCGGCCCTCGCCGGAATCCTGCACGTAGCCTTCGATGTGCTCGAACTCCGGGTCCTGCTCCAGCGCGCGCACCAGCAGGTCGAGCAGCCAGGAGCGGACGACCGTTCCGCGCTGCCACGCCTTGAACGTGCCGGTGACATCCTTGACGATGTCTTTGCGAGTGTCGAGGAGCTCATAGCCCTCGGCGTACGCCTGCATGAGCGCGTACTCGATGCCGTTGTGCACCATCTTGGCGTAGTGGCCTGCGCCGACCTCGCCGACGTGGACGAAGCCCTCGTCGCGCGGACCCTCAGGGCGCAGCGCGTCGAAGACCGGCATCACACGCTCGACCTGGGCGGCGCTTCCGCCGACCATCAGGCCGTAGCCGTTGTCGAGACCCCAGACGCCGCCGGAGACACCCGCATCCATGAAGTCGATGCCCTTGGGTGCGAGCTGCTCCGAGTGCTTGAAGTCTTCCGTGAAGCGGGAGTTTCCTCCGTCGATCACCAGGTCGCCCTTTTCGAGCAGCGGCTCGAGGTCGGTGATCACGGCATCGGTGATCGCGCCGGCGGGGACCATGACCCACACGGTGCGCGGAGCGGGCAGCGCGGCGACGAGATCGGCGATGGTGGCGACATCCGAAACCTCGGGGTTCGTGTCGTAGCCGGTCACCTCGATGCCGTTCTTCTCGAGGCGGGCACGCATGTTGTTGCCCATTTTTCCGAGACCGACGAGGCCGATGTGCATGATTGTCCTTCTTCTCTGTTCGAGCGGACGGCGGGTTACCTGAGCAGCAGGTTGGGCTGCAGGAGGTACTTGTAGTTGTCCGCGCCTGCCTGGTCCTTCGATGTCTGGCTCGTGATCAGAACAGGACCCGGCTTGTTGGGGTTTTCGGTCTTGGTGAAGGAAATGCGCACGAATTCCGAGTGCACGGCACCGAGACCATCGAGCAGGAACTGCGGCTTCAACGAAACCACCGTCTCCTGGCCAGTGAGGAGAGCGTCGATGCTCTCGGATGCTTGAGCCTGCTCCGAGCCGATGGCTTCCAGGGTGAGGCCGTCTGCGGAGAAGGTGTAACGGAGGGCGGCCTCACGCTCGAGCACGAGGGCGACGCGCCTGGTCGCTTCGATGAGCTCGGCGGTGTTCACGACCGCATAGTTGTCGACCTGCTCGGGGAAGAGCCGGCGCACGGGTGGGAAGTTGCCCTTGATGAGCAGCGAGGTCACGGTCTTCTTGTCCGCGGTGAATGCGATGAGTTCGCGGTCGTCGCGGTTCGTGATCGAGACGGCGATCGTTCCGCTGTGACCGAGCGTCTTGCCGATCTCGGTCAGGGTGCGCGCAGGGACGAGCGCGGTGACGGGCTCCCCGGAGGTGGTGCCGTTGTCCCAGTTGATCTCCCTGACCGCCACCCGGTAGCGGTCGGTGGCCACCAGGCCGAGGGTGTTGTCTCCGACTTCGAGCTGGACGCCGGTGATGACGGGCGTGACATCGTCTCTGGATGCTGCGACACCCACCTGGGCGACGGCCTCCGCGAATTCTTCGGCAGGAACGAGGCCGGCCTGGCCGCTCACCTGCGGGATGCTCGGATATTCCTCGACGGGCATGGAGAGCAGCGTGAAGTTCGCGGATCCGGCGCGGACGACGATCTTGGACTCTTCGGTGGAGAACTGCACCGGTGCGTTGGGAAGCTTCGCCGCGATCTCGGCGAGCAGGCGACCGGAGACCAGCACGCGACCTGGTTCCTCGACCTCGGCGGCGATCTCCGTCTGCGCAGAGACCTCGTAGTCGAACGACGAGAGCTGAAGTCCTGTGTCGGTCGTCTCGATCAGCACACCACTCAGGATGGGGAGAGTCGTCCTCTGGGGAAGGAGCTTCACGGCGAAGGAGACGGCTTCACTGAATACATCCCGGTTGGCTTGGAACTTCACGAAGTCACCTCTGTCGTCGGCGGGAAATGGATCGTGACAAATCCTAGCGCTTGCCTCTGCCGCGAAAAATTGTGATTCGAGCGATCGGGGTTCAGGTTGTCGGCCTCCCCATTCAGAAGACTTAATGATTAATGGTGTTAACCGCTGTGGAAACTGTGGAGAACTCTGTCGAGACCAGTCAACCACTGGGAACTACACGTTTGTGACTTGTTGATGACCTGGGGATTCCTGTTGTTTGCAGGGGCGGTGGCCTTGGCCGAGATCGGCCTCCATTCACAGGCATCCATGATTCGTCCCCATTAACGGGTCGGCTTTCCTACACTTCTCCACAAGTTATCCACAGGTGTTAATAATCCGCTGTCCCCACTCTGGGGACAGATATGTGGATAACTCGACGCGATGGATGCGCATCCGTAGGCCGCCTCGAGCGTGTCGCGGGCGCCTCGAACGGCCGCTCTTCGCGTCCGGAGTGTGCGAGGGAGCAGAGAACGGCTACTTGCTGTAGCGGTGGTTCTGCTTGATGCGGCTGGTGAGCTCTGTGACCTGGTTGTAGATCGAGCGGCGTTCTTTCATGAGCTCGCTGATCTTCTTGTTGGCGTACATCACGGTGGTGTGGTCGCGATTGCCGAACAGCTGCCCGATCTTCGGCAGGGAGAGGTTGGTGAGCTCGCGGCAGAGGTACATAGCGATCTGACGCGCGGTGGCGACCGCCTGCGAGCGGCTCGAACCGTAGAGGTCGTCGACGGTGAGCTTGAAGTAGTCGGCGGTGTTGGTGATGATGTCGGTCGGCGCGATCACATTGTCGTCGTCGAGCGTGATGAGGTCTTTGAGCACGGTCTGCACGAGCGGCATGTCGACCGGTGTGCGGTTGAGGCTTGCGAACGCCGTGACCCGGATGAGGGTGCCTTCGAGCTCACGGATGTTGCTCGACACCTTGGTCGCCATGAACTCGAGGATGTCGTCCGGCACCTGGATCTTCTCGCTCTGTGCCTTCTTGCGGAGGATCGCGATGCGGGTCTCGAGGTCGGGCACCTGCACATCGGTGATGAGGCCCCACTCGAAACGGGATCGCATCCTGTCTTCGAAGCCGGTGAGGAGCTTGGGCGGCAAGTCGCTGGTGATGACGACCTGCTTGTTGTGGTCGTGCAGCGTGTTGAACGTGTGGAAGAACGCCTCCTGCGTCTCGACCGCTCTCTGCAGGAACTGGATGTCGTCGATCAGGAGGATGTCGATGTTGCGGTACCTCGCCTGGAAGGACGATCCGCGGTTGTTGGCGATCGAGTTGATGAAGTCGTTCGTGAACTCCTCACTACTGACGTAGCGCACGCGGATGCCCGGGTACAGGCTCATCGCGTAGTGGCCGATGGCGTGCAGGAGGTGCGTCTTGCCGAGGCCGGAGTCGCCGTAGATGAAGAGCGGGTTGTACGCCTTGGCCGGAGCCTCGGCGACCGCGACCGCTGCGGCGTGTGCGAAGCGGTTCGACTGGCCGATGACGAAGTTGTCGAAGCTGTACTTGGGGTTGAGGCGCGTGTCGTTGTTGCGCGGGGGCGCCGTGATCTCGACCGGAGGGGCGACCATCGGTGCCGGCGACTCGATGTATGCGGCGTTGGCCGGCTCGGTGGGGCCGGCCATCGTCTCCTGCTGGATCTCCGGGTTGACCACGATCGCGAAGGTGTTGACCGCGAGCGACTCGTCGAGGCCGCCGATCGCGTTGAGCAGGGGGACGCGGCTGCGCTGCTCGATCATCCCGCGGGTGAACTCGTTCGGGACCTCCAGGTAGAACGTTCCGGCCATGATGCCTTTGGGCTCGACCAGACTGAGGAATCCGTGCAGCTGCGGCGTGATGCGGTCGTCGGTCTCCAAGGAATCGAGCACCGTCTGCCATGCCGCAGAAATGGACTCTTCGCCGCCTGCCATCGTTCCCCGTATTCGTCTCGTGTGGATGCGGTCAACCGATGGAGCGCAGTCGACTCCGTCGTCGTCGTGTCCATCGGGTCGGCCGCGCGTGCGCTGCCGGAAAGGTATTCACAGGGTTATCCACCGCTGTGTGTCCAATACCGTAGCGATCTCCGGCCGATTTTGGGATGGGCTGGGGATAACTTTGGTCCTCACGGTAACTTGTCCACAGGTTGTGGATCAAATTCATTTGCGGGCATACGGCGGCGCGTCGCTCCTCAGGTTCCTCCCATTCCTGTGCATAATCATTGGATTTGTCTCGGCTGGTTTGACCTCATCCCCCTGAGGTCGTAGTTTTAATCAGTTGACTTCAGCCGTTTTGGCTGCCCAAAAACTTTTCACGGCCTCCCCGTGCTGGATCTTGCATCAGCACCGGCCTGTTAAGAGACCACACGGAGATAGAGATATGAGCAAGAGAACCTTCCAGCCGAACAACCGCAAGCGTGCGAAGACCCACGGCTTCCGTCTGCGTATGCGCACCCGTGCGGGTCGCGCGATCCTCGCTGCTCGCCGCAGCAAGGGCCGCACGAAGCTCTCGGCTTAGCCTTCACCGGTGCTCGCCAAAGCCAATCGCATCACGCGGGGGGCGGACTACAAGGCGACTGTGCGTCGCGGGACTCGCTTCACTGGAGCGAATACCGTGACGTACATCCGTCGCAGTCCGGACCCGGATGTGGTGCGATTCGGCTTTATCGTGGGCAAGACCGTCGGGATCGCCGTGAGGCGCAATCTCGTGCGCCGGAGGCTGAAGGCCGTGGCCCACGAGGTACTCCCCCGGCTCACGCCGGGGACCGACATCGTGGTCAGGGCTTTGCCAGCGTCCACTCAAGCGGAGTGGGCTACCCTGCACGAAGAGATCTCCGCAGCAATCAGCCGATTCACCAGTAGAGGCAACGTCCGTCGATGAACACCGCATTCACTGCAGTGCTCCTTCTTCCGCGGAACTGTGCCGTTTTACTGCTTCGGGCGTATCGCGCGGCCATCTCACCTCTCTACGGAGACGTCTGCCGGTATTACCCGTCCTGTTCCGCGTACGCGTTGCAGGCCATCCAGGAGCACGGACTCGCGATCGGGACCGTGCTCGGTGTTCGCCGAATCGCCCGCTGCCACCCGTGGGCCGCGGGCGGGGTCGATGATGTCCCCCTCAAGAAGAAGCGTCGCTATCGGGTGACACCGTTCGGATTCGTCGTCGCCACAAGCCAGGGAAAGGCCTAGCAACAACATGGACATCATCGGCACGATTCTGTGGCCCATCAAGTGGGTCGTGGAGCTCATCCTCGTTGCCTTCCACTGGCTTTTCACGCAGATCGGCCTGGATCCGGCCGCCGGCATCACCTGGGTGCTGTCGATCGTCGGCCTGACGGTCGTGGTGCGCGCTGCGCTGATCCCGATCTTCGTCCGCCAGATCAAGAACCAGCGACGGATGCTCGAGATCGCGCCACAGCTGAAGAAGATCCAGGAGAAGTACAAGGGCAAGAAGGATCAGTTCTCGCGCGAGGCCATGTCCCGCGAGACGATGGAGCTCTACAAGAAGACCGGCACCAACCCGCTGAGTTCCTGCCTCCCGCTCCTCCTCCAGATGCCCGTGTTCTTCAGCCTCTTCCAGGTGCTGAACGGTGCGCAGGGCGGTCACGCCGGCGTCGGCCCGCTGAACGCGGTGCTCGCAAAGCAGTTCGGCGGCGCGACGCTGTTCGGTGTCGCTCCCCTGCACCAGAGCTTCCAGGGCGCGATGAATGCGCACCCGCAGCAGGTGGCCGTCATGGTCATCGCCGCGGTGATGGTCGTGCTGATGACCGGTTCGCAGTTCCTCACGCAGCTGCAGATCGTCTCCAAGAACATGTCGCCGGAGACCAAGGCGAGCCCCCAGTTCAAGCAGCAGCGCATCCTGCTGTACTTGCTCCCCTTCGTCTTCCTCTTCTCGGGCTTCGCCTTCCCGCTCGGCGTCATGTTCTACTGGCTCACCTCGAACCTCTGGACCATGGGCCAGCAGTTCCTCGTCATCCGCAACATGCCGACTCCTGGGTCGGATGCGGCCAAGGCTCGCGAGGCCCGCCTTGCCCGTAAGGGCAAGCTCGTGCAGGAAGACGGCGCCGTCGTCCTCACTGTCGAAGAGGCCCCCAAGAAGACCACGCAGCGAGTTCAGCCTGTGAGCAAGAACCGCGCCAAGAAGCAGGCCGGAAACTAGTAGGGAATCCAGAATGACCGATGTGCAGCAGACCGAGTCCGTCGTCGAGCCGGTGGTGACCGAGGATTCGGCTCCCGAGGCTTCGTTCGCCGACGCCACCGAGGGTTCGCCCGAGGCCCAGGTTCTCGACGCCGGTGCGTCCGAAGGCCGCGAGTATGCGGAGCCAACCGCCGCGCAGTTGGACCAGGAAGGCGACATCGCCGCCGACTACATCGAGGAACTTCTCGATATCGCCGACATCGACGGTGACATCGACATCGACGCTCGTAACGGACGCTCGTACATCTCGGTCAACGCTGACGAGAACGCCAACCTCCGTCTCCTCTCGAAGCCGGACACGGTGACGGCGTTGCAGGAGCTGACGCGTCTCGCAGTGCAGAACAAGACGGGTTCGTTCTCCCGCCTGATCCTGGACATCGCGGGTTCGCGCGATGCCCGCCAGGCAGAGCTGGCAACGCTCGTTGACCACGCGATTTCGCGCATCGAGGAAGGCGCCGCTCAGGCCGCTCTCCCGGCGATGTCTTCGTACGAGCGCAAGCTCGTCCACGACATCGTTTCAGAGCGAGGCTTTGTGTCGAACTCGCAGGGCGAGGGCCGCGACCGCCACACGGTCATCACAAAGGCGTAGTTTCACGTGGAACGGTGGGGTTTGCGGTGAATGACGTCCTCGAAGTCGAGCCGGCTGCCGCCGCTGCTCTTTTCGGTCCGCAGATTGACCTAGCCCGCAGATTCACGGCCAACCTGGCTTCGCAGGGTGAAGAGCGCGGACTTATCGGTCCGCTCGAACTCCCCCGCCTGTGGTCTCGCCACATCCTGAACAGCGCAATTGTCGCTCCCCTCCTCCGTCCCGGACGTGTCGGGGATATCGGGAGCGGCGCCGGACTCCCGGGCCTGGTGCTCGCTATAGCGCGTACGGATATCTCGTTCGTTCTCATCGAGCCGATGGAGCGTCGCGTCGCCTGGCTCAACGAGCAGGTCGCGGAGCTCGGCCTCACCAACGTGGATGTGATCAGAGCCCGCGCCGAAGACGTCCGCCTGAATGTTGCACTCGACCAGGTGACCGCCCGCGCCGTGAGTGCGTTCCGCAAGCTCCTCCCCCTCACTGCTCCCCTGCTCCGAGACGGTGGTGAACTCGTCCTGATGAAGGGCGCCGCCGCTCAGGCGGAGGTGGATGCTGCGACGAAGGAGATTCGGAAGTACAAGGTGCACGAAATCCAGGTTTTGACCCTTGGTCAGGACGTCCTGGACGAGGTCACGAGGGTAATTCGCGCGACCGTTCGTTAGCTTGAGGCGCTTAGGATCGCTCCTGTGGCGCTGAAGCAGGTGCATTCTCGGGTGTTTATGCCCTGAGTGTGTGCCACATGTGGACCGTTCGCTAGCCCGGTATGGATGCCCGGGCGGCGGTTGGTGTTTCACGTGAAACGGTTTCGGCACGGAGGTCAGTTCCTTGCTGAGGGCCGAGTTTGAATAGGTACTATTTTGGCGGACGGGCCCGAGGTACCGTTGTTGCTTCCCGTGGATCAACTCGTCCGTGTCACTTGTCGAAGCGGCGAAGGTCGCTGTGTCGAATGTGGTGGCTCGGTTTTGACGCATTCGAGGCGCACGAAAGTGAACGCAGGGCTCAACCGACCTCGATAGAGCAGCCGCACTCCCCCGCGCTCGATCGCGGCCGCTCGCGCCTGCAGCCCGATTTCGAGCCACCGCGCGGATCGGGGCGAGGTTATGTGGCGAGCGGAGTCCGCGGGATTGTATATTGCCGGCGGCTCGTTCTGCTCAACTCGGCACACGCACCAGTGCCCATCTGTTGGCGACGTTCCACGTGAAACAGAGCGAATTGCACAGGAAGAGTCGAAGTAGGCCCGTGTCTGTCGGCTGTATTCATCGGCTGTGACGGCCGGCGCAACAGGAGGCGTCCGGGTCGGACGCTCTCTGCGCAGTCGCCCAGCAAGATTCACTCGACTGTGGGGATTCCGCCCCGCAGGCATGCCGGTTGTGGCTGCGCACCACTGACTTCGTGCCTTCGGCTGTGCCTCCTCGGTCGCCTCTTCCCCACCCGCTTTACGACTTGCGCCCTTTGACCCAGACCTGGACGTTGCGCAGATCTAGTGGCGCTCGAATGGAACGGCGCCGTTGCGGCGGGTCTGCCGCCCTACCCGCGCCGGACCCGGTACCCCACCCCGCGACCGCAGTGGCCCTCGGCGCCGAAATCGTGCAGGTGTGTAGACAATCTGAGCGGCCTCCGAGATGGCCGAGCTGCCCTTGCACCCAGCGCCGCCAGGAGGTGGTTGCGTGCGCGCAACGGCATCCAGATCGGCCTGTGCGCGAATGTGCTGATTGGCGCGGGCGCCAACGCTCTGCACCCGCAAGCGTGGGGCGCGGCCGGCGTGGAGGAGCGACTTCACCCTCGGATCTCTTCCGCTTGTTCGGACGCGGGCGGCGGCCGGTCGTGCACCTAGTGGTGGACACGCGGATATCAGTACTTCGGCGCGGCCTTGATATGCCGATATTGGCCAACTTTGGCGCGGAAGGGACACGGAAGGGAGAAATAGTGAGCGGTATCCAAGCTGGGAGGAGCGCATCGCAGTGGGTCGAATGAATCCGCAGGGAAGGGGGCGAAACGTGGACGGACTGGAAGGTGCAGTGATGGAGATTGAAGGGCCGAGGGAATGCGGCCTGTGTGGCCGGAGTAGATGCGCCGTTTCACGTGAAACCTCGCCTGCCGCCTGCCGCCTGCCGCCTGCCGCCTGCCGCCTGCCGCTTGCCGCCTGCCGCCTGCCGACTTCGCACTGCGGACTACCGACTCCGCACTGCGGACTACCGACTACCGACTAGCGACTGCCGACTACCGACTACCGACTAGCGACTGCCGACTGCCACGCATCGTGAAGGCAACCAGTTCGCCCCCTGCTTGCTGGCGCATGTCCCGCGGGCTGGGAGCGTTACCGTCTATCTCGCCAGCGAAACACACGCGAACGAGGGCGCAACTGTCCACAGGAGGCAGATATCCACAGCGCGCCGCGCAGCGGATCGGAGTCAGCCGCATCCGAGATAGAGTTGATTGACGGTCGCGGAGCGCGCGGCCTCCCCCGCACTTACTCCAGACACCCGGTGCCGTGCACCACGATCGAGCGACAAGGTTTCACGTGAAACAACCGGACCAGGATGCCCAGGTCGGAACGAGCCCTGCGAGCTTCGACGCATCCACGCCGTTGGCTCAGGAGATCCACGAATTGACGCGGCGTCGGGAGGCCATCGCCTCGGAAACGCTCCCCCTGCCGTCGCGCACCCGTATCTTCACGATCTCCAATCAGAAGGGCGGCGTCGGAAAGACGACGACCGTCGTGAATCTCTCGGCCGCGCTCGCCAAATCGGGAGCACGCGTGTTGGTGATCGACCTCGACCCTCAGGGGAACGCATCCACTGCTCTCAGCGTGGAGCACCGCGAAGGCACGCCGAGTGTGTACGACGTGATCGTCAACGACAAAGAGCTGGACGAAGTCATCCAGAAATGCCCCGAGTTCGACGGGCTCTTCGTTGTTCCGGCCACGATCGACCTGGCCGGAGCGGAAATCGAGCTCGTTTCCATGGTCGCCCGCGAGCAGCGGCTCGGTCGGGCGCTTACCCGGTTCCTGGAAGAATACGACTTCGATTACGTCCTGATCGACTGCCCGCCGTCGCTGGGACTCCTGACGATCAACGCATTCGTCGCCGCTACCGAGGTTCTGATCCCGATTCAGTGCGAGTACTACGCCCTCGAAGGCCTGAGCCAGCTCCTCAAGAACATTCAGCTCATCGAGCGGCACCTCAACCCCAAGCTGCAGGTCTCGACCATCCTCCTCACAATGTACGACTCGCGCACGAATTTGGCGCACCAGGTGGCGGAAGACGTGCGGGACCACTTCCCGAAGGAAGTTCTCAAGACGATCATTCCGCGCTCCGTCCGCATTTCGGAGGCCCCCAGCTACGGGCAGAGCGTCATCAGTTACGACACGAACTCGTCGGGGTCGCTCTCCTACCTGGAGGCGGCCGCGGAGATTGCACGCAGAGGAGCACCCCGCTAATGGCAGCGAAGCGCACAGGATTGGGCCGAGGAATCGGCGCCCTCATCCCCACCACCGACCAGTCGGCGCGGCCGGTCGACGTGTTCTTCCCCGAATCGTCCGGTGTGGCGGTCAAGGAAGACCTCGTCGCGGTTCCTGGAGCGCGTCTGGCGAACCTCTCCCCCGCGGACATCATGCCGAACGCCGTTCAGCCGCGTACAGAGTTCGACCGCGAGGCGCTCGATGAACTCGTCGCGAGCATCCGCGAGGTCGGCGTGCTGCAGCCGGTCGTGGTGCGGCCCATCCCGGGCCAGACGGACAAATACGAGCTGATCATGGGCGAGCGCCGGCTGCGCGCGACCAAGGAGCTCGGTCTCGACACCATCCCGGCGGTCGTCAAGGACACCGCGGACGAAGACATGCTCCGGGATGCGCTGCTCGAGAACCTGCACCGGTCGCAACTCAACCCCCTCGAAGAAGCCTCCGCCTACCAGCAGCTACTCGCGGATTTCGGCATCACGCAGGAAGAGCTGGCCTCCCGGATCGGGCGCTCCCGGCCCCAGATCACCAACACGCTGCGCCTCCTGAAGCTGCCTTCGGCCGTGCAAAGCCGGGTCGCCGCGGGCGTTCTGAGCGCTGGACACGCGCGAGCCATCCTGTCGGTCGGAGACGAAGAGGCGATGAAGCACCTCGCGGACAAGATCGTCAACGAGGATCTGTCCGTCCGTGCAGCGGAGGCGGCGGCGAGCAAGAACCCGAAGCCGGTGCGCACTAAGGCCACGGCCGGGAAGCACCGCGGCCACCTCGATGAGATCGCCGACAAGCTCGGAGACCGGCTCAATACGCGAGTGAAAATCTCCCTCGGAGCACGAAAAGGCCAGATCGTGGTGGATTTTGCGACGATTCAGGACCTCAACCGCATCCTGGATGAGATCGGCCAGCCGAGCTTCAGCGGGCCGACCTTCCGCTAGCCGGGAAGGCGACCGCCACTCCCCTACGCGTCCGCGATAGCGGCCAGCGCCAGCGCTGCGTATACATCCCCCAGGTCGCGACCCGCTGCGGCGATCGCCTGCGGCATGATCGAGGTCTCGGTGAGTCCGGGGAGAACGTTCGCCTCCAGGAACCACGGCACCCCGTCCGCATCCACGATCAGGTCGATGCGCGACAGGTGCCGCAGGCCGAGCGCGACGTGAGCGGTGGTTGCAGCATCCGCGACTGCGGCAGCCGTCGTCTCGTCCAGTCGCGCCGGGGTGTAGAAGCGCGTCTCCCCGGCGTTGTACCGGGCATCGAAGGTGTACGCCCCGCCCACCGGCTCGATCTCGACCGCGGGAAGCGCCTCGGGACCCTCCCCCGTGTCCACGACGGCCACCGAGACCTCGATGCCGGAGACCTTGCGCTCGATCAGGGCAACATCAGCGTACGTGTACGCATCCACCATCGCGCGCGGCAGCTCGTCCGCCTTCTCGACGATCGTGACGCCCTGGGCGGAACCGCCCTGCGCCGGCTTCACCACGAGCGGGACGCCGAGGCCGTCGAGCACCGTCGCCAGCACGCTGTTCGCGCCCAGCTCCCTGAACGTCTCCTTCGGCAGCACGACGGATGCGGGCGTCGCCACCCCGGCGCGCGCCACGACCGTCTTGGCGGCGGGCTTCGACCAGGCGAGACGCGAGGCGTCGGTGCGCGAGCCGACGAACGGGATGCCGGTCAGTTCCAGCAGCGCACGCAGTGCGCCGTCCTCGCCGCTCGCGCCGTGCAGGGCAGGCCACACCACATCCGGCCGGTTCTCGGAGAGGAAGCCGAGCAGAGACGCATCAGGGTCACGGAAGGTCACCCGGTGCCCGAGCGAGTTCAGCGCGTCGGCGACGCGGCGGCCGCTGCGGAGCGAGATGTCGCGTTCGTGCGAGATCCCACCGGCCAGAACGACGATGTCGAGAGCGGCAATTTGTGCCATGATCAGCTCTTTCTCTGAGAACGAAGCGGGTTTGATGTCACGTCGCGGATGCGCGCGGGCGGCGATCAGCGCAGGTCGGTGGGCGGGTTCGGACTGTTCGTCTCACGACGAGACGAGAACAGCGGGCCGGTTCCGGCAAAGGTGTCCAGCAGGTCCTGCTCGCCGTTGATCACGTTCGCCAGTCTGCGCACCCCGACCCGGATGCTCTCGGGCGTCGGGTAACAGAACGACAAGCGGATGTTCTGGGCGCCCGAGCCGTCCGCGAAGAACGCCGTTCCCGGCGTGTACGCGACGAGCTCCGTGACGGCGCGGGGGAGCATCGCCTTCGAGTCAAGGTGCGACGGCAACGTCAGCCACACGTAGAAGCCGCCGTTCGGGTTGGTCCAGGTGAGCTCGGGCAGATACTCCTCCAGCGCGGAGATCATCGTCTCCTTGCGCTCCCGGTACACGCCGCGGAAGGTGTCGATCTGCGCCTTCCAGTCCGCGTCGCGCAGATACTCCGAGATCACCAGCTGGCTGAACGAGCTCGGGCTCAGGACGGCCGCCTCGTTCGCCAGGATCAGCTTCTCGCGGATCGCGTGCGGCGCCAGCGCCCAGCCGACCCGGAACCCTGGGGCCAGCGTCTTCGAGAACGTGCCGAGGTACACCACGCCGTCCTGCTCCACCGAACGCATCGCCTCGGGCGGGCGCGAACCGAAATAGAGCAGGCCGTACGGGTTGTCCTCGAGTACGAGGATGTCGTTGGCCTTGGCGATCTCAAGAATCTCCAGGCGGCGCTCCCAGCTCAGGGTCACACCGGCCGGGTTGTGGAACGTCGGCACCGTATACAAGAACTTCACCTTGCGGCCCGCGGCTTTCAGGCGCGCGATGCGCTCGCGGAGCGCCTCGGGGATGAGACCGTGCTCATCCATCGGCACGTGGTCAACCTCAGCCTGGTACGAGCGGAAGATCACCATCGCCGTGACGTAGCTCGGGCCCTCGGCGAGCACCACATCCCCCGGGTCGATGAACAGCTTGCTGAACAGCTCGAGCGCGTGCTGCGAGCCGGTGGTCACGACCACGTCGTCAGCGCTCGCCTTGATGCCCTCGAGCGCCATCACATCCAGGATCTGCTCGCGCAGGGCCGGAACGCCCTGACCGGAGCCGTACTGCAGGGCCACGGGACCCTGCTCGCGCATGACCTTGTCCATCGCGCCGACGACCAGATCCTCCGGGAGCGCCGCGACGTACGGCATGCCGCCGGCCAGGGAGACCACCTCTGGCCTGCTGGCGACGGCGAACAGGGCTCGGACCTCACTGGCGGCCAGGCCGCTGGTGCGCTGCGCGTAGTGGTTGTACCACGGGTCCAGATTGTTGCCGCGTGAAAGCGGGCTGCCCTGTTCAGTCACTTGTCTTCCGTTTCTTACGCCGTTTGCCAATGCTATTTGGGTGGTGCACCGAGCCCGAAATCGGGGGATGCGCGAGAGTGCACGAGCGAGTACAAAAAAAGACCCGCCCGGCGTGTGTGCCGGACGGGTCTGTGAAGAGCTGGTCGGCTACGCGAGGTAGGCGGCCAGGTCGGCTTCGAGGGCGGGCTTCGGCTTGGCGCCGATGACGGTCTTGACGACCTCTCCGCCCTGGTACACCTTCATCGCGGGGATGGAGGTGATCTGGTACTTCGCAGCGGTCTGCGGGTTCTCGTCGACGTTGAGCTTCACGATCTCGATCTTGTCGGAGTGCTCAGCGGCGATCTGGTCGAGGATCGGGCCGACGGCGCGACACGGGCCGCACCACTCTGCCCAGAAGTCGACGAGGATCGTCTTCTCGCTGTTGAGGACGTCGCTCTCGAAAGAGGCGTCCGTGACCGAACGTGCTGCAGACATTTCTAGTTTCTCCTTATGCGGTGGTGGTGAGTTCGAGATCGCCGGACTCGACCTCGACGGTCTGGTCCAGCAGGTCTTTGGGGAGGGTCGTGAGGTAGTGCTCCGCGTCCAGAGCCGCCACGGTTCCGGATGCGGCTGCCGTGATCGCCTGACGGTACGACGGGTCGATCACATCACCGGCAGCGAACACACCGGCGACCTTGGTCTTGGACGAGCGACCGGCGACCGCGATGGTGCCCTCCGGTGTCAGGTCGAGCTGACCGTGCACCAGGTGGACGCGCGGGTCGTTGCCGATCGCGATGAACAGCCCCTGGAGCTCCAGCGTGCTCTGCTCGCCGGACAGCACATCCCGAAGGGTGACGCTCTGCACGGTCTCCTCGCCGTTGATCGCGACGACCTCGGAGTTCCACACGAACTCGATCTTCTCGTTCGCGAACGCGCGGTCCTGCATGATCTTGGATGCACGCAGCTCGCCCTTGCGGTGGATCACGTAGACCTTGTCGGCGAAGCGAGTGAGGAAGTTGGCCTCCTCCATTGCAGAGTCGCCGCCGCCGACGACCGCGATCGTGCGCTCCCGGAAGAAGAAGCCGTCGCAGGTGGCGCACCAGGACACACCGTGTCCGGACAGGCGCTCCTCGTCGTGGAGACCGAGCTTGCGGTACGCGGAACCCGTGGCGAAGATCACCGAGAGGGCTTCGTGCTTGGCGCCGGAGCCCAGGGTGACGCTCTTCACGTCGCCGGTGAGGTCGACGGACACGACGTCGTCGAGGACGACCTCCGTGCCGAATCGCTCGGCCTGCGCCTGCATCTTGAACATGAGGTCGGGGCCCATGATGCCATCGGGGAAGCCGGGGAAGTTCTCGACCTCTGTGGTGTTCATGAGTTCGCCGCCCGCTTCGACGGAGGAAGCGATCAGCAGCGGCCGGAGGTTGGCGCGCGCGGCGTAGATGGCCGCGGTGTAACCGGCTGGGCCGGAACCGATGATGATGATCTGCCGCACGGCGGGAGCTCCTTGCACTATCTGTAACGGTCCAGAACCGGACCGCTGAGGTGTAGAACACATCCTAGGCGGATGCTATTCCGTTTCACGTGTGAGTTCGGAGCGGACGCCCAAACGGTTCAGAACCGGCGCAACACCGGCCTGCAGGTCGCGCGAACGCAGGAGTGTCAGGATGCCGATGTACACCACGAGCATCACCACTCCGACGACAGCGGAGGACACGACGGCGCCGACGATCCCGCTCACCGGGAAGGCGCCGGCATCCACCCCGCCCATGATCACGAGGAAGCCGCCGCCGGCCACCATCGCCGCCAGCGCGGCCACCAGGAAGCGCCACAGCCCGCTCAGGATGCGCCGCCCGTCCACTCCCCCGGTGCGGCGGCGCAGCAGGGCGAACGCCAGAACCGCCTGGGCGACGCTCGCCAGCGACACCACCAGGGCGACGGATGCGGCGCGCACCTCGGCGGGCACAGCCAGGCACACGAGCACGCCGATCACGATCACGACGACCTGCGCGAGCGTGAAGAAGAACGGTGTGCGTGTGTTACCCAGTGAATAGAAGGCGCGCTGGGCCATGAACACGAGCGAGAACGGCACAAGGCCGACCAGGTAGGCGATCAGCACCCACCCGAACGCCTGGTAGTCGACGGTGAACACCCGCGCCACGGGGAACGCGACGACGATCAGCGCGGCGGCCGAGAAGGTGATCAGCAGCATGATCGAGCGGGTGGCGGAGGAGAAGTCCCTTCGGAAGGACGCGACGTCCCTCTGATGAGCGTGCTCGGCCATCCTGGTGTAGAAACTGGTCACGATCGAGACGGCGATGATGCCGTGCGGGAGCATGAAGATCAGCCAGGCGTTGTTCATCACGAACGGTCCGGCGTTTCCCGTGCCGGCCGAGTTGGCGACGTTGGTCTCGACCAGGCCGGCCACCTGCGTTGCGATCAGCATGGCGAACGTCCAGCCTGCCGCCTTGCCCGCGTGGCCGAGATTCACACCACGCCAGCCGAAGTCGAACCGGAACCGCAGACCGATGCGCCGCCAGAAGAAGAACAGGATGAGGGCCTGCACGGCCACGCCGAGCGTCGCACCGCCGGCGAGCAGGGCGATCATGCCCGCCGTCCAGTCGTGGCTGCGGGTGCCGCTCGGGTCGGCGCCGAACGTCACGATGAATGCGACGAGCATCCCGATCGCGATGATGTTGTTGACGACGGGCGCCCAGGTGAACGGGCCGAACGACTTGCGGGCGTTGAGCACTTCGCCGAGCAGCGTGTACAGCCCGAGGAAGAAGATCTGCGGGAGCGACCAGTATGCGAACGCGGTCGCCAGGTCGGCTTTCGCGCCGCGCAGGCCGAACAGTGCGATCAGCACGGGCGACAGCAGCGTCGCGACGAGGGCGACGGCGGCGAACACGACGATGCCCAGCGTGACCAGCTTGTTGATATACGCCTTGCCGCCGTCTGCGTTGACCGATGCGCGCACGATCTGCGGCACCAGGATCGCGTTCAGGATGCCCTGGGCGATGATCGCGTAGATGCTGTTCGGCACGATGGTCGCCGTGGCGTACGCATTGGACGCGAACGCGACGGCCCCGATCGCCTGCAGGAGCAGCCACGCCTTCGCGAAGCCCAGGATGCGCGAGACGAGCGTCCCCGAGGCGAGCACGGCGCTGGCGCGGCCGATGCTAGCCACGGGCGCCTCCGTCTGGCGGGGTCGTGGGGCCAGTGGGGTGCGCGGGATCGGCGGGGTGCTCTGGATCGGCGGGCTGCTCTGGATTGGCGGGCTTGGCGGCCGCGTCGTCGGCGTCGTCCGCGTTGCTCTCCGCATCCGCATCCCCTGCCTGCTCCTTGCGGCGCTGGTCGCGGCGCCGCAGGATGTTGCGCACGATGCCGAAGCCGAACAGCAGCACGAGCAGGATGCCGAAGATCAGCGCGCCGATGCCCTCCCAGTCCGCGTGCACATCCACTGTCACCGCGCTCGGGTCGCCGATCGCCACGCCGGTGGGGCTGTAGAGGCGCAGGGACAGCACCACCTGGCCGTTGCCCAGCTTGGCCTTGACAGGAACCAGCATGGTTGCGCGGGAGTCCTGGGGGATGCGCTTTGTCGCGTTCTGGTCGATCTCGAGCCTGCTGTTGGATGGCGACGCGGTGAGCACCAGGTTCGCAGCCTCGTCCTTCAGCTCGTTGCTGACCGTGAACGGGATGGAGCCCTGCGCGCTGACCAGGTTGACGTTCTCTGTCGGCAGGATCTTGATCGAGTGCAGGGTGTCGGTCGTCGACTTCCTGGAGGCGGCGACCGCGGCCGTCCAGTCGGTGCGCGGATTCTGCCAGGACACGGCGAACAGCGTGAGCAGCTGGGCGCGGGTGCGACCCGTCATCGTCTCCGGCTTGTCGAGGACCGTCGCGAACGCGTCGATCGACTGCTCGTCCTGCACCAGCGCCTTGATGTTGTCGGTGCGCGTCTGCGGCTCGGGAGCGTCCGTCAGGGCCAGCCCGGAGGAGGACGGAGCAGACGACGTGGACGGCAAGGTTGACGGGGTCGACCACGGCGACGCGAACAGCGACTCCAGGGTGCGGCGCAGCTGAGTGCCGCTCGACGGCCAGGAGCGGTCGAACGAGACGAGCAGCTGCTTGGACTGCGAGCCCTCGGCGCTGATGAGTTCGAGCTGGGCGTTGACCTTCGACATGGCCGTGTTCCAGGCGACATCGCTCGGCGCGGACTCCGCCTGACGGATCGCGGTCGACAGTGCCTCGTCGGAGACCAGCATCTTGCCGCCGTCGAACGACATGGTCGCGTTGGGGGTGCTCTCCAGCGTCTTCTGGTTGGTGTTCGATCCGGAGACGATCACGCTGCGCAGCCCTGCGGCGGCGAGCGGGCCGAGATCCGCTGCGCGCACCGTGTTGTCGCCAGGCCAGCCGATGCCGGTGAGCGAGTACTTCCAGGCCACCAGCTCGTCCAGCGTCGGCAGGGTGACGTCCGTGCCGGAGGTGGGCGTGGGCGTCGGCGTCTCCGCCGGAGGGGTGGGGGTGGCCGTGGACGGCTCTCCGACCGGCGTGGGAGACGGGGTGAAGTTCTTCGGGTCGAGCGCGTATGTGAGGGAGGTCGGCGCGAGCGGGGCCGGGATGCCCGCCTGGAGCTGGCCGGTGACATCGGCGTCTCCGAAGCCGAGCGAGAAGGTGTCGTTCGGCAGGCCGGCGAGGCGGTTCAGCCAGTCGCTCGCGGTCGGCGGCGCTGCGTTGCCGAGCGCTCGGATGGACGCGACGATCATCGGGTCGATGCCGACCGTGACCGTGCTGTGGCCGATCAGACCGTCCAGGTCGCGGGTCAGGACACCGTTCGGTGCGGTGTACGTGGTGAGGTCGGCGGCCGAGATGAGCCCGTCGGAGGTGGATGGGCTGACGATCGGCATCACGACGCTGACCTCGGAGCGGGTGCCTGCGACGCCGGGGTTCCAGGTGACGCTGCCCCGCGCATCCACGGTCTTGTCGCCGGCCGAGACCGTGGCACCGATGCCGTAGACGGCAGAAGCGGGGTTGGTGCCGAACGGCACGGTCGCTGCGGGCACGGTGACGCGGACGACCGTGCTGGTGCCTGGCTCGAGGACGGTGACGGGCGCCTCGCCGATGGTCGTCTTGCCGGAGACGGCCGTGGTGGAGGTGAGCCAGGAGTCGAGCGAGGCGCGCGATTTCTGCGCGGCAGGGTCGAGCCAGAGGGTGACGGAGCCGGCGGCGTATGAGCTGTCTGTGGGGTTGGTGACGGTGACGGAGACGACGAGGTCCTGCGTCGGGGAGAGCACGCCGCCGTTGTCTGCGGCGAGAGAGGCGGAGATGTCATCGGTCGAGGTGGCCGCGGCGACAGTGGATGCGGCGCCGGCGGTGCTGCTGCTGCTCACGGCGGTGCTGTTGCTTGCTGCGCTCGCACCCGCATCCCGCACGGCGGCACTGGATGCGCCGGCCGGCACGAGCGCGACGGCCACGGCGGCGCAGACAAGCGCGGCGAGGCCTCTCACCCTCTGAAGTCGGGTGAATCGGGGTGCGCTCATGCGACGATGCACGATCCCGACTCGGCCTCCATGTCGACGATTCTAGAGGCCGCCCGCTGTGAGACCCCGACGAGCGCGCCAGCGGGAGCGCCCCTATTAAACTGGTGCACCATGCACAGCGTCGCCGATTCCCTCGCTCGCCTCGGCGACCTCGCCCGTTCGGCGACGGTCTCGACGCTGGCGTCCGCGTTCGCCGGAGCGGGGTACGAGCTCGCCCTGGTCGGCGGTCCCGTGCGGGATGCGCTGCTCGACCGCCCGGTGCACGACCTCGACTTCACGACCGATGCCAGACCGGACGACATCCTGCGCGTCGTCTCCCCGCTGGCGGACGCAGTGTGGGACATCGGCCGCCAGTTCGGCACGATCGGGGCCCGGTTCGGCGAGGACACGGTCGAGATCACCACATACCGCACCGACAGCTACGACGGCACGACGAGGAAGCCGGACGTCGAGTTCGGCGACACGCTCGAGGGCGACCTCCTGCGCCGCGACTTCACCGTGAACGCGCTCGCCCTGCGCATCCCTGAGGTGAAGCTGGTCGACCCGTCCGGCGGGGTGGAGCACCTGCTGAGCCGTACGCTCACCACGCCGAGCACGCCGGCCATCTCGTTCGGCGACGACCCGCTGCGGATGATGAGGGCGGCCAGGTTCACTTCGCAGCTCGGTTTCACCGTCGACGACGAGACGAAGGATGCGATGGCCGAGCTGGCCGATCGCATCGAGATCGTCAGCGCGGAGCGGGTGCGCGACGAGCTCAGCAAACTGCTCTGCACCGACGACCCCCGGCCCGGCATCGAACTGCTGGTGTCCACAGGGCTCGCTGCGCAGGTCATCCCCGAGATCCCGGCGCTGCGGCTGGAGATCGACGAGCACCACCACCACAAGGACGTCTACCAGCACAGCCTCACCGTGCTCGACCAGGCGATCGGCTATGAGAAGGAACGCCACCCCGGGGAGGCGCCCGACCTCGTGCTGCGGCTCGCCGCGATCCTGCACGACATCGGCAAGCCGGCGACGCGCAAGCTGGAGCCGGGGGGCGTCGTCAGCTTCTACCATCACGACGTGGTCGGGGCGAAGCTCGCGAAGAAGCGACTGACTGCGCTGCGGTTCGACAAGGCGACCATCGACTCGGTGTCCAGGCTGATCGAACTGCACCTGCGGTTCTTCGGATACGCGGACGCCAGCTGGACGGACTCGGCCGTGCGCCGCTACATCCGGGATGCCGGGCCCGAGCTGGAGCGGCTGCACATGCTCACGCGCGCCGACGTCACCACCCGCAACCGGCGCAAGGCCGACAGGCTCGGGTTCGCGTACGACGATCTCGAGGCGCGCATCGCCGAGCTGAAGGAGAAAGAGGAACTGGATGCGGTGCGTCCCGACCTCGACGGCGAGCAGGTCATGCGCATCCTGGGCCTCAAGCCGAGCAGGGAGGTGGGGCTGGCGATGAAGTTCCTGCTGGAGCTGCGGCTCGACGACGGCCCGCTCGGCGAGGAGGAGGCGACCAGGCGTCTGCTGGCGTGGTGGGACGAGCAGCACTGACGGACGGTTCTGACGGACAGTTCTGACGGGCGGAGCCGGCGGTTTTCCACAGGGTGCCCGCCGGGCGGCTTGTCCACGGTTCGCTGACCGGCTGTTCCAGCCTGAGCGGTCCCCCACGATGGTGGATGCATGACCAACGCACTCCTCGAAACCCCGTCCCCTGCCGCCGACTGGCGCGACACGCCCGCGTCCGCTACGCTGGACAGGTTGTCTGGGCAGACGTATGCCCGCACGACAGATGTAGAACCCTCCTGCTACAGACCGTCTGTAGCCGCCAAGTCCAAAGGAGGTGGGTTAGTCATGCATCAGTACGAGTTGATGGTCATCCTCGATCCAGAGATCGACGAGCGCACCGTTGCTCCCAGCCTTGACAAGTTCCTCAACGTCGTTCGCGACGCAGGTGGATCCGTCGACAACGTCGACATCTGGGGCCGCCGTCGTCTCGCCTACGAGATCAACAAGAAGACCGAGGGCATCTACGCCGTCGTTCAGCTGACCTCGAACGGTGAGACCACCAAGGAGCTCGACCGCCAGCTGAAGCTGAGCGAGGCCGTCATGCGCACCAAGGTCCTCCGTGCGGAAGAGGCGATCGCTCAGGTCGCCGCCGCTGCGAAGCTCGCCGACGAGAAGGCCGCCCGCAAGGCTGCCGCTCCCGCCAAGGCTGCCGCCGCCGACAAGGCTGGCGCCTAGTCCCATGGCTGGCGAGACCGTCATCACCGTGGTGGGCAACCTCACCAGCGACCCGGAGCTGCGTTACACGCAGAACGGGCTCGCGGTTGCCAACTTCACCATCGCATCCACACCCCGCACGTTCGACCGTCAGGCGAACGAGTGGAAGGACGGTGAGGCTCTCTTCCTGCGCGCGAGCGTCTGGCGTGAATTCGCCGAGCACGTCGCCGGTTCGCTGACGAAGGGTTCGCGCGTCATCGCGCAGGGCCGTCTGAAGCAGCGTTCCTACGAGACGAAGGAAGGTGAGAAGCGCACCTCGATCGAGCTCGAGATCGATGAGATCGGCCCGTCGCTGCGCTACGCCACCGCTTCGATCACGCGCGCGCAGTCGTCTGGCCGTGGCCCTGGAGGTTTCTCCTCCGGTGGCGGCGCCGTCGAAGAGCCGTGGGCGGCATCGGCGCCTGCAGACGCCTCCTCCTCAGGAGCAGACGTCTGGAACACGCCGGGCAGCTACAGCGACGAGACTCCCTTCTAAGGGTCACCAACATTCACCAGCTCCATCGGGCTTCGATGAGAGCGGAAAGCAAAGGAAATCATGGCTGGAAAGTCGAGCGGCGACCGCCGCAAGCCGATCCGCAAGGGCAAGGACGGCAAGAACGCCGCTCCGGCGAAGTCGATTCGCGTCGGCGTCATTGACTACAAGGACGTCGCGACCCTGCGGAAGTTCATCTCGGAGCGTGGAAAGATCCGCGCCCGCCGCATCACCGGTGTCTCCGTCCAGGAGCAGCGCCTCATCGCCCGTGCCGTCAAGAACGCACGCGAGATGGCACTCCTCCCCTACGCCGGCTCGGGCCGTTAGGAGATACGGATATGTCGAAACTCATTCTGACGCACGAGGTCACCGGCCTCGGCTCGGCCGGAGACGTCGTCGACGTCAAGAACGGCTATGCACGCAACTACCTCATCCCGCAGGGCTTCGCTATCGCGTGGACCCGCGGTGGTGAGAAGCAGGTGGAGCAGATCAAGGCGGCTCGTGTCGCTCGTGAACTCCACACCGTCGAGCAGGCGCAGGACCTCAAGGCGAAGCTCCAGGCCACCAAGGTCAAGCTGACCGTGAAGGCCGGCCGCGAAGGTCGCCTCTTCGGTTCCGTCAAGACGTCCGACATCGCGGGGGCCGTCAAGGCCGCCGGGATCGGCGAGCTGGACAAGCGCAAGATCGAGATCACGTCGCCCATCAAGGTCGTCGGTGACCACGAGGCCACGGTTCGTCTTCACGACGACCTGTCCGCCGTGATCACCCTCCAGGTGGTCGCTGCCAAGTAGGCACGATAAGCAGAAAGTGTAGCGGCGGGCTGATGCCCGCCGCTACACCTGTTAACGGGCAATTTCCGCAGCTTTGTACACAGGGCGAAACGCCCGGGAAACACGTTTCACCACAAGAATGGAACTGTTTTCTACACACAGGGTGTGGAGAGAAAAAGCGCAGGTCAAAGGCGATTTACGCGCCGAGATTCTTTTTTAGTCCACACCTTTCCCCACAGGTTGTGCACAAGCAGCGCGGCGTTTCGCGCAGATTCTCCCCAACGTTATCCACAGGCCGAGTTGTGGCCTGTGTGCGCGCTCCTTAGGGTGGAGCGAGGTCGGCGGAAGCCGACGACGGGGAACCCGGCAATGTCGGTGGCCACCCCCAAGATCCTGATAGCAGCGAGCCGTGCCACGCAGTGTGGCGTGAGCGAGGTTCACTGGTATCGGGATGCTCTGGATGCGCGGGGCCGTAGGCCCTGTGTCGCCCGTGCATCGTGACGAAACAAGAAGAGGAGACATCGTGTCGATCGCCCATCTGGGTCTCGCAGACCAACGCGAACCGGGCGAACCACGCACGTCGGAACGAACGCCTCCGCACGACCTCCTGGCGGAGCAGAGCGCGCTCGGCGGAATGCTCCTCAGCAAGGACGCCGTCGCCGACGTGGTCGAGGTCGTCCGCGGCCCCGACTTCTACATCCCCAAGCACGAGATCATCTACGACGCGATCCTCTCCCTCTACTCCCACGGAGAGCCCACCGACGTCATCACCGTCACCGACGAGCTCACCAAGGTCGGCGAACTCTCCCGGGCGGGTGGCGCCGAGTACCTGCACACCCTCACCAGCCTCGTGCCCACCGCGGCGAACGCGGGCTACTACGCCAACATCGTCGCCGAGAAGGCGTTGCTGCGCCGTCTGGTCGAAGCGGGCACCCGCATCACGCAGATGGGCTACAAGGCAGAGGGCGAAGTACTCGACCTCGTCAACAACGCGCAGGCGGAGATCTACTCCGTGACCGGCTCGCAGGAGACGGAGGACTACGTCCCCCTCACGGACGCGGTCACCGTCGCCATCGACGAGATCGAGGCGGCGAAGCACAAAGACGGCTCGATGACCGGCGTCCCCACCGGCTTCGCCGAACTGGACGAGCTCACCAACGGCCTTCACCCTGGCCAGATGATCATCGTCGCCGCGCGACCAGCGCTCGGAAAGTCGACCCTCGCGCTCGACTTCGCGCGAGCGGCCGCCATCAAGCACGACATGGCCACCATCTTCTTCTCCCTCGAAATGGGCCGGAGTGAGATCGCGATGCGCCTCCTCTCCGCCGAGGCCTCGGTTCCCCTGCAGAGCATGCGTAAGGGCACGGTGGACAACCGCGACTGGACGACCATCGCATCCACTCGTGGTCGCATCAACGACGCCCCCCTCTACATCGACGACAGCCCCAACATGACCCTCGTCGAGATCCGCGCGAAGTGCCGCCGCCTCAAGCAGCGCGTCGGCCTCAAAATGGTAATCATCGACTACCTGCAGCTCATGACGAGCGGCAAGCGCGTCGAGAGCCGCCAGCAGGAGGTCAGCGAATTCTCCCGAGCCCTCAAGCTGCTCGCCAAAGAACTCCAGGTCCCCGTAATCGCCCTCTCCCAGCTGAACCGTGGCCCAGAGCAGCGTGCCGACAAGCTCCCCGCCCTGAGCGACCTCCGCGAGTCCGGATCGATCGAGCAGGACGCCGACATGGTCATCCTCCTCCACCGCGAATCCGCATACGAGAAGGACAACCCTCGCGCCGGCGAGGCCGACCTGATCGTGGCCAAGCACCGTAACGGCCCCACGCGCACCGTGACGGTCGCCTTCCAGGGCCACTTCTCGCGGTTCACGGATATGGCGCCGGTGTAGCGAGCTCACTCACTGTCTGCCGGCGTCCGCGCCGTGCTTGGCCTCGAATTCGAGTCGGCGTCTGCGGACGGCGATCAGCCGCCACACTCCGGTGATCAGGAAAACGGTCCAGAGGCCTAACCCAAAGACCGCGTTGCCGGGTTTGAATCCTAAGGTCAGCGTTCCGATCAGGCCGAGAAGCCCCAGCCCGAAGAACATCCAGCCGAAGATCCTTGCGCGTTGCAAAGCTATCCGCTGCATTACAAGAGACGGTTCTTCGTTTCCTCGAGTGGGGTCATTCACGATGCGGGCCTCGATTCGACGGGGTCGCCGCCCGCCGCCCGAACGCCCTCCGCGATGGCGGATGAGCTCGCCTGTCCGCTCACGAGATGCCATCCTCCTCGGCGATCAGTACGCCGTCACAGAAGGCGCGTGTCGGTTGGGGTCTGGCAAAGGCGACGAGAAGGGGTCGCACCTTTTCGATCCGGACGGTGTGGGGCTCGTCTTTGCCGACCTGAAACTCGAACACCCGCCGAAGGCTCAGGCTGAAGGTGATGAACTTCTTGAGAATCAGTTCCTGGTCCACGCTGATCGTCAGCCAGCCCCACATCTGGTCGAAAACATAGACGACCGCGTGCTTCTCACGATCGCCGACCGTGAACTCAAGCGTGTGGGTCGTGGCCACCCGGCCCGGACGACCCGACACGCTCGGTCGTCGAGAGGGGTCTCGATTGAGGGCCACGAATAGGAAGGTCGCCCACGCGACAAGCACAAGTGCGACAGGAAAGAGTAACCACGTGCTGCCGGACACGGACGTGATGAGCGCGAGCCCCGCGCCAAGGGACGCAATGCCCAACACGAGGAATATCCAGGCAGATGCGACCACCGCCGGGCGAGAGTTGCTCATGTTCGGAGCATAATGGTCCGCTGGAGGCTGTGCCTTCTCCTTCTCGCTATCGCGACATGGTCGATCATGGCGCGGTGGCAGCGACAGCGGAGAAGGGGCGGGCCGCCCACGCAGGAGATCGGCTCTACGAGCTCGCGGCCGAAGCTGGCGCCTCCGACGCCGCCAGGCGCAGCCACAACCAGAGACGCTCGTCCGGATCGTCGAGTCTCAGGCCGAACTCCGTGCTGAGGCGGCCGATTCGGTAGCGGGCGGTGTTGTTGTGGATGTGCAGCGCATCCGCGGTGGCCGAGACGTTGCCGTTCGCTCGAAGGTAGGCGACGAGCGTGGCGATGTAGTCGGACTGTGTGCTGCGGTCGTGCTCGCGGAGGCGGTCGAGGTCGCTGTTGTCGTGGGACGATGCTTCGGCCAGGAATGCGCCGATGGACTCCAGGCCGAGGCGCGCCTGGTAGTCCTCGAAGAGCGCGACGGCCGGGCGTTCGGCGGGCGGAAGGCGCGTGGCGAGGGCGAGCGCCCTGACCGCGGAGGAGCGTGACGCCGGCAGCTCGTCGACGGTCTCCGCCGTCGGGCCGGCGGCCGCGAGAACCGGAAATGGGCTGATGGTGCGCGCCGACGCGCAGATGTCCGCCGCGATGCGGCTGAGCGCGCGACGCGGGTCGGCGCCGGTTGCCGGGAACAGCGCATACACGCGCGAGTCGACCAGGGCGCTGTTGGCGGCCGTGAAGTGCAGGTTGCACGTGATGATGACCAGGTTGAGGAGGCGGTGGAGCTCGCGGACCGCATCCAGGCTGCCGCGGTCAGGGCGCACCAGGTCGAAGACGACCACAGCGAGGGACGGCTCCGGGGCGATGCCGAGTTGCGCTGCTGCGAATGCGGCGTGCGGGCCGCCATCGAGGACGGTTCGCATCAGGTCGCCGTTCCTGCCGTCGCCGAAGTCCGCGCCGGAGCGGGCGTGCAGCAGGTGCAGGCCGGCGAGCGGGGCCAGCCGGTCGAGGGAGGCGAGCACGTCGTCCTGGCGGTCACCGCCGGGGTCGATGGTCCAGATCGTGGCCAGCAGTTCGTCTCCTGCACGGACGGCGATCGCCAGCCTGTCCAGGCCACCCACCGTGTCCGGCACCCGGATGGCGCGCTGCGCCGCGTATACCGTGCCGAAATCGGGGTCGTACGCCGGTGGGGTGAGCTCCTGGAGCGCCAGCGTCGTCGCGCGTCGCAGGTCGTCGATCGGCTGGCCGGACAGGGTCGAGTAGCCCAGGATGCGGCCGACAGGGTCGACGATGCTGGTCGCGCCCCCTGTGATGGACGCGATCGCGTTCGCGAGCGCGTAAATGTCGCCGAGCCGCACGCCGGACACCGAGTCCGTGCTGGTTCCGAGAGCCGAGGAGCGCACGAGCGTTGCCAGGCGTCCCCAGTCCGTGTCGTCCCGAACGATGAGGACGGCGATGTTGAACGCCGCGACGGCCGCGGTGATCTCCGCGACGGTCGTTCCACGTGTCTTCACGGCCACGGCCGCCGCATCCGCGTCTTCTGCTCGCCTGGCGAGCGCAGCGAGTTCAGGTCCGCTCGGCGAGACGCCCACCGCCAGCACGATCTGGTTGTGCCACCCGTCGGATGCGTCGAGCCGATCGTAGAGTGCGGCGCCGGTGACGGGGTGGTCGGCGTTCTCCGGTGTGGGATTGAGCAGGACCAGCTCGGTCACCAGGCGGAGGGCGTCGGAGAGGCGCGCGAGGGACGGTCCCCCTGCGACTGCCTGGGCTGCACCGTCGTCGGCGATGGTCATGGTTGGACATTATCACCAGCCGCTATCCCGAGATTCATGAACTCTCACATATCCATGCGATTCCTGTCTGGGGAAGATGGCCTCTACCCACTCCGACGGAGGAAAAGCAATGAGGCTTCGAGACATTCGCTCCCTGGCGACGATTCCGCGACCGGCACGGTCGGCGCGCGAACGTCTCGCCAGGACGCTGCACAGCGTCGAGGACGTGCGACTTCGCGCACGGCGGCGTCTTCCGCGCAGCATCTTCGATTACATCGAGGGCGGCAGCGAAGACGAGACCTCGCTGCGGCGCAACCGTGCGTCGTTCGACGACTGGTCGTTCGTGCCGACGTGGGGACCGATCGAGAACTTCTCCCTCGCGACCACGCTGCTGGGCGGCCCGGTGTCGATGCCCCTCACGCTCTCGCCCACCGGCGGCACCCGACTGTTCCACCCGGACGGCGAGATCGCAGCAGCCACGGCGGCGCGCGATGCCGGGCTGCCATACGGTCTCGCGCACCTGAGTACGACCACGATGGAGAAGGTGAGCGCGGCGACTCCCGGACTGCGCCGCTGGTTCAACCTCGAGCCGATCGCCGACAGGCAGGAACTGCAGGCCGTGCTCGATCGGGTGTCTCGTGCGGGCTACGAGGCCATCATGGTCAACGTCGATGTGCGCGCCATCGGCCACCGGGAGCGCGACTACCGCAACGGATTCACCGCACCGCCGTCGATCAAGCCGCGCACCGTGGTGGAGGGCGCCCTGCATCCGCGCTGGGCGCTCGGCTTCCTCGCGAACGAGGCCATCGCCTTCCCCAATCTCGACGCCGTGGAGCCGACCGGCCCGCTTGCCAGCTCGCCTGACATGTGGCGCACCCTGCTCGAAGGCTCGTACGAGCCGACGGGATGGGACGACCTCGCCGAGCTCCGCGCCCGCTGGCACGGGTCCATCATCATCAAAGGCTGCGTGAGTGCCGCGGATGTCGTGAAGGCCGCCGACCTCGGCATCGACGCGGTGCAGGTCAGCAACCACGGCGGACGCCAGCTCGACCACATGGCCTCGCCGATGGATGTCCTGCCGGAGATCGTCGCCGCCGCGGCCGGGCGCATCCAGATCATCGTCGACGGCGGAATCCGGCGCGGATCGGATGTGGTCAAAGCGCTCGCACTGGGCGCCGACGCCTGCGCCATCGGCCGCCCGTACCTGTACGGGCTCGCTGCCGCACGCCAGGCAGGCGTCCGGCACGTCCTGGTGCTGTTCGAGGCGGAGATGACCCGCACCATGATGCTCCTCGGCGTCTCCTCGATCGAACAGCTCCGCGCGGAGGGACCGTCCCTGCTCCGCCATCGCATCCCCCTGTCCACCACGCACGAGAAGAGTCCTCAACGATGATCGCTCCCACCCCGAACACACGGCGGGCACGCGCCCAGCGCGCCATCCCCGCTGTCGTCGCAGCTGCGGCAACCGTCCTTCTGGTCGCCACCGGATGCTCGGCCCAATCGGCCGCGCCGGCCACCACCTCCACCGCGGACGTGCCGTCCGTGCCCGTCGACACGGACGCCGCCAAGCTCCTGCCCGCGAGCATCGCCTCCAGCAAGGTGCTCCGCGTCGCCATCCCGACCAACGAACCGCCGACGCAGTACTACCAGGCCGGAACGCAGCACATGACAGGGATCAACCCGGACATCGCTCGCCTCATCGGCGCCACCCTCGGCCTGAAGGTCGAGATCAGCGTCGCGAACTTCGACTCGATCATCCCCGGCATGGCCGCAGGCCGCTACGACATGACCGTCTCCTCGATGACGCCGACGACCGAGCGCATGAAGGTGCTCGACTTCGTCGACTACATGCAGATCGGCAGCGCCATCGCCGCACCGAAGGGGAACCCGTCGAAGCTGTCGCAGAAGACCCTCTGCGGCCACAAAGTCGGCCTGCTGACCGGGTCGTACCAGCTCTCGGTCAACATCCCGGACTACGACAAGGCGTGCGCCGCCGCCGGCAAGCAGAAGATCGAGACCAACGAGTTCCAGGACACCCGCCAGGCCATCTCTGCCCTGACCAGTGGGCGAGTGGATGCGGTTTTCGCCGACTCCCCGATCGTCGCGTACGCCGCCAAGCAGAACCCGGGCATCGAGGTGGTCGACACGTTCGACGTCACCCCGGTCTCCGCGGGAGTGACCAAGGACCCGAAGCTGGTTCCAGCGATCGGTGCAGCGCTGGCGAGCCTCATCACCTCCGATGCGTACACGAAGACCCTCGACAAGTACGGCCTGGGAAGCGGTGCGATCACCGATGCCCGCGTCAACGTTCCGCAGGATTGAGGTGAGCACCGTGACATCCGTTCCCGTCGTCGCCGAGACACCGGCGCCCGCCTCCAAGGAGTCGGAACCCGTGGTGCCGCTGCGGCATCCCGTCCGCTGGACCATCGCGATCCTGATCGTGATCGCGGCAGCAGGCGCCGCCTGGGACGTTGCGATGAACCAGCGATACCACTGGGAGGTCGTCTTCCAGTACCTGTTCGCTCCGCAGATCGTCAACGGCGCCCTGCTCACGCTCGGCCTCACCGTGGTCGCGATGGCCATCGGCATCGTGTTCGGCACGGTGCTCGCCATCATGCGGCTGTCGGCCAACCCCATCCTGAGCGTCATCGCCCGCGCGTACATCTGGTTCTTCCGCGGCACTCCGGTGCTGGTGCAGTTGATCTTCTGGTACAACATCGCCGCGCTCTACCCGGTGATCGTCCTCGGCCTCCCCTTCGGCGGACCAGGAATCGAAATCGGGTCGGCGAACGTGCTGATCGCACCGCTCACCGCGGCCCTGCTCGGTCTGTCGCTCAACGAGGCGGCGTACATGGCGGAGATCATCCGCAGCGGCATCGGCTCCGTCGACCGCGGCCAGTACGACGCGGCCAGGGCGCTGGGGATGAACGGCAGGCTCCTGATGAGCCGCATCGTGCTCCCGCAGGCGATGCGGGTGGTGGTGCCTCCGACAGGGAACGAGATCATCTCGATGCTCAAGGGCACGTCGTTGGTGAGCGTGCTCGCCATCTCCGACCTGCTCTACTCGGCGCAGATCATCTACGCCGCCAACTACCAGATCATCCCGCTGCTGATCGTGGCGAGCCTGTGGTATCTCGCGATGACCACCGTGCTCACCTACTTCCAGGGCAAGCTCGAGCGCCGCTACGGGCGTGGATTCGACGCCGCCCGGGTGCGCAGCTTCCGGTGGCTGAGACGAGAGAGGAACGCAGCATGAACCAGACGGCCGAAGTGAACGACTCGATGGTCGAGGCGATCGGCGTCCGCAAGACGTTCGGGTCGACCGAGATCCTCAAGGGGGTCGACCTGCGGGTGCGGCGCGGCTCGGTGACCTGCCTGATCGGGCCATCGGGTTCGGGGAAGACGACCTTCCTGCGCTGCATCAACCACCTGGAGAAGGTCAGCGCAGGCAAGCTCTACGTCGACGGCAGCCTGGTCGGCTACGAGGAGCGCAACGGCCGCCTGTTCGAGAAGAAGGAGTCGGAGACGGCCAGAGACCGGATGAAAGCCGGGATGGTCTTCCAGCGGTTCAATCTGTTCCCGCACATGACTGTTCTCGAGAACATCGTCGAGGCGCCCATCCGGGTCGCCGGACGGTCGAAGGCCGAGGTGATCCCTGAGGCGCAGGCGCTGCTCGACCGGGTCGGCCTCGGCGACCGAGGCTCCGCATACCCGCAAGAGTTGTCCGGCGGCCAGCAGCAGCGCATCGCGATCGCCCGCGCGCTCGCGATGAAGCCGAAGCTGATGCTCTTCGACGAGCCGACGTCGGCACTCGACCCAGAACTCGTCGGCGAGGTCCTCGACGTGATGAAGGACCTCGCGGAGACCGGGATGACGATGGTCGTCGTGACACACGAGCTGGGGTTCGCACGCCAGGTCAGCGACCACGTGGTGTTCATGGATGCGGGGGTCGTGGTCGAGAGCGGGCCGCCCTCCGCAGTGCTCGACGCCCCTCAGCACGAGAGGACGACGTCGTTCCTCTCCAAGGTGCTCTGATGGCGCCCGCGTACTCGCCGCTCGTCGTGGCGAACGGGTTCGCCTTCACGGCCGGCCAGACACCGCACGACCCGGACACGGACGAGGTGGTTGGCATCGGGATCGAGGAGCAGACCGACGCGGCGCTGCGCCACCTCATCGCGCTGCTCGCCGAGCACGGGCTGGCAGCGACCGATGTGGTGAAGGCCACGGTGCACCTGAACGACATCGAGCGCGATTTCGCCGGGTTCGACGCGGCCTATCGTCGCTGGTTCGCCGAGCCGTTTCCAGCGCGGACGACCGTCGGGTCACGCCTCGACGGATTCCTGGTCGAGATCGACGTGGTCGCGGCCTCCCCCAGCCCCGCCTGAAGCGCACGGGTCAGCTTTCCGAGCCGACCCAATGCGGGTCAGTCGTGAGGAGGGCGTCGCAGTCGCTTGACGTCGGTGCGTCGCTTCTTCGCTTCCAAGCGTCGTTGCTTGGCACCTCGACTGGGCCTCGTCGGTCGTCGCGGGGCCGCCGGCGGCAGGAGGGCGTCGGCCACGATGCCGGCCAGTCGAGCGCGCGCAGCTTCCCTGTTGCGCAGTTGCGCTCGATGCTCGGATGCCACGACCGTCAGCTTTCCGTCGACGACACGACCGCTCAGACGCTGGAGGAGCCGCTCCCGCTGCAGCGGAGAGAGCACGGCGGACCCTGCCACATCCCACACGAGCTCCGCGCGAGAGTCGGCAGTGTTCACCCCCTGTCCTCCGGGACCGGATGATCGCGAGAACCGCCAGGACAGCTCGGACTCGGGGATCGTGAGTCCGGAGTCGACCCGAAGGCCGGGACGGTGGGCAGCGGGCATGGGCCCATCATGCTCCGTCAGCCGGTGGACATGCCGACTGGGGCTAGGTCTCGATGGTCAGACGTCGCTTCACCCGTCCCCCAGCCCCGCCTGAAGTGCGCGGATCAGCTCGCCGAGCCGACCCGTCGCGAGCAGCCCGGGGCCGAGCGGCCCGGACGTGTCCTCGCCGAGACGCGGCAGGCGGCGGAGGGCCGCCCTGGCCTCCGTGGAGATGTGCGCGAGCTGCCAGCGTTGCTCGGCCTCTGCTGCGTCGCGCTGGTCGGGCGCGGCCAGACCTACCGCGCTGGCCGCGTACGCCGCCGCTCCGAGCGCGTGCGCTCCCATGTGGGCGACGCCCGCGGCCTGTGCGCACGCCCTGGCGGCCGCCACCGCCGGCGGAGACGTGACAGCGTGCGCGGCGCGGCCCGCCACGAAACGGCGGCGGATCTCGCCGGCGGCGTCGAGCTCGCCGCGCGAGAACGCGCGCGCCCGCTCGATGGCGTCGCGCGGGCGGTCGTCGTCCGGGGCCTCCGCCTCGAACAGCGGCAGCACGCGCTCGGCGCAGTCGGCCGCCCACGCGGCCACGCGGCGCCGGTCGGTCTCGCTCAGCGACTGTGCGGACACCATGCCGTCACCGCCCCTCCGCGCGACGGGATGCGCGTGCCGCCGCCGCGTCGTGCGCCGCTCGCAGCAGCGTGGTCACCGCATCCACCGTCCGCTCTCCAGGGTTCACCACCGAGACCCACCCGGATGCGCCGTACAGCGGGTGGGCGAAGAACGCGTCGGTCTCGGCCGGGTCCACCTCGGCAGGGCTGATGAGCCGTGCCGCCATGTCCCGACCCACGTGGATGTTCACCCGGAACCGGCCGGGGGCGTCCAGCCGCGAGGCGTGGTCGTCCGGGTAGTTCTTCGTGATGATGGTCGCGTACGGCTGGGTTCGTTCCGGTATCAGCCCGTCCGGTGCGAAATAGAAGTACGCGTCCCCCCACGACAGCTCGGGGAAGCCGCTGTGCTCATCCGGCAGCAGCACGAGCGAACCATCGAAGGACTGGACGATGTCGACGATCTCCTGAAACTCCATTCCTCAATCGTGGACCTGACGTGCTTATGTGGACTTCGTGGAGGAGACATCAGGAAAGCGAACGGCAAACCCTCAAGAGCGTGCGCCGACGACGGCGGCGATCGGCCGCCTCGTGGGCTACTCGACGCAGCAGGTGCGCGACCTCGAGCGGCTCGGCGCCATTCCGCCTGCCCGGCGCAGCGCGAACGGCTACCGTCGCTACGACCACCGCCACGTCGTCGCGCTCCGCGCATACCGTGCGCTCGCCGCCGCCGCGGGGCCGGTCCTGGCCAGGCAGCTCATGCCCGTGCTGCTCACCGGGACGGTCGACGAGGCGGCAGAGCGGATCGATGAACTGCACGCCGCCATCGCCAGGGGGCGGTCGCAGCTCCGCGAAGCGCGCAGCGGGCTCGACGCCGTGCTCGTGGAGAAGGGGGAGGTGTTCGAGGAGCGCGACGCGATGACGATCGGCGAACTCGCTCAGGCGCTCGACGTCCGCCCGTCCGCTCTGCGGCACTGGGAGCGCGAAGGGCTCGTACGCCCAGACCGCGCATCCCCCGTGCGACACTACGGCGCCGGCGCGATCGCCGAGGCCCGCATCGTCGCGGCCCTGCGAAGTGGCGGCTATCGCATCCCGGCGATCGCGCGCATCCTGGATCAGCTCCGCAGCCAGGGGCTGACCGCGGAGGCCCGCGAGCTGCTCGACCAGCGGCTGGCCGAGCTGACCAGGCGCAGCATCGCCCTCCTGGATGCGGCCGGTCACCTGCACGAGTTCCTCAACCAGTTGTACCAAACAGCGACGGAGGCGCATCCAATTGCCTGATTGGTATGGTGGGGCTGTGAAAACTCCCACGATCACCACCCGCGTCTCCCGGGAGCTCGGCATGGCCATCAACCACGGGATCTACCAGCCGGGAACCCGGCTGCCTGGCGAGCGGCTGCTGGCGGAGAGCATGCACGTGAGCCGGAGCACCATCCGGATGGCGCTGGAGGATCTGGAGCGGCAGGGTCGTGTCGCGCGGTCGCCGCAGCGCGGCTGGTTCGTGCCGAGCCCCACGGTCGGCGAACCGCCGAGCACGCTGGAGAGCTTCACCGAGATGGCGCGGCAGCGCGGCCACACTCCCACCGCCGAGGTGCTGGAGAAGTCGGTGCGTTCCGCGACCCTGGACGAGGCCAACCGGCTCGGGATCGCGCCGGGCACCGAAGTGCTCGAACTGGTCAGGCTTCGTGGGATGAACTCGACGCCGATCTGCGTCGACAGGAACGTGCTGCCGCTCACCATCGCGCACGCGCTGCTCGACCTCGACCTCACCGACGCCTCTCTCTACGAGACCCTGCAGACGCACTGCTCGGTGAGTATCTTCCGCAGCGCGTACAGCGTCCAGGCCGAGACCCCGACCGCCGAGCAGGCCACTCTGCTGCGCATCCCGCAGGGCAGCCCCGTGCTCGTCGGGCGCGAGATCGCCTACGACAGGGCCGGTGCGCCCGTGCTCCTCGGACTGAACACCTATCGCGGAGACGCGTACCGGTTCCACGCGGACCTGTACCGCGCGGAGTAGGCGCCGCCACACGAGACGAGGCCCCCGACCCATGGATGGAGTCGGGGGCCTCTGTTCGTTCTGGCTAGTGCAGCGGAGGAAGGATGTCCTTCTGCAGCTCCAGGAACTCGTCCAGCATCGCCACCGCGCGGTTGTGCGAGTCCACCACAGGGTCGAGCAGGATCGCCTGCAGCAGCTTCGCCTTCGACTGCTCCGCGTACGCCTGCACCAGCAGCTTGTGGATGCTCCCCTGCAGCCGCACCATGGCGAGCACGCCCTCGGGGAACTCCTCCAGCGGCACTGCGACCAGCTCGCCGTCCACGACGCGTCCTGGCACCTCGACCACCATGTCGTCCGGCAGGCCGGGGATCGCGCCGCGGTTCGGCAGATTCACCGCGGGCAGGTCGCGCTCGACGCCGCAGGCCACCCACTCGATGATCGGGATGGCGAGCTCCTCGGACGACACGACCGGACGGTTCTCGAGGGTGTCCTCCAGCGTCTTCTGCGCGTGCTTCGCCGGCTGGTACGGGCGATCGGTGTCCGCGAACCGGATCTCGTAGTACCACTCGGGCGTCGTAGCGCCCTCCTGCCAGGGCGAGCCATCGGCGGGGTCGTGGAAGTACTGGAGCTGGGCAGGCACGTAGTCCTCGGCCCAGGACAGGTACTCGCCGATGTGGTTGGCGCTCGGCGACGGCCACAGCCCGAAACGACGGAACAGGATGCGCGAGAGCCCGACCTCGTGCCAGTCCGACACCCAGTTCGCCTCGTGCTCGAGCTCGCGCAGGCGCGGGTACAGGTCTTCACCGGTCTTCCTGTCCCTGATGCGCTGGAACCAGGCGAAGTGGTTAATCCCGCCAGCGGCGAGGTCGAGCTGGTCGAGCGGCGTTTCCAGCAGCGCCGAGATCTGGCGCGCGCCCTGGAAGTAGCCGTGGCACAGCCCGACGACCTTCACCGAGGTGAGGCGCGTGATGGCCTCGCAGACCTTGTGCTCCGGGTTCGAGAAGTTGAGGAAGAGCGCATCCGGCGCCAGTCGCTCGATCGCGCGGGCGATCTCGAGCAGCGGGCCGAACTGGCGGAGGGCGTGGAACAGACCGCCTGGGCCGCCGTTCTCGCCGTAGACCTGGCGGAACCCGTACTTCCTCGGCACCGTGAAGTCCTGCGACCAGTAGTGGTAGCGGTTCACCTCGATGGCGGTCACCACGAAGTCGGCGCCGGTGACGGCCTCGTCGAGGTCGGTCGTCGTCGTGATGGTCGCGGCGTGGTCGAGCAGCCCTGTCAGGTGCCTGGCGTATCCCTCCATCTCGGCGAGGGGAGCCTCGGCGATGTCCATGAGCGTGAGGTCGAGACCTTTCTCGGCGATCGGTGCGCTCAGGAGGAGGTCGCGAATGATGGTTCCGGCGAACTCCCGGCTCCCCGCTCCAATGAGTGTTACTTTCATCTGCTACTTGTCTCCGATCTGGATGGTGTTGACGTTCTGGTCCTGTGCGATCCGGCGAGCCACCGCGACGGCTCCGAGCACAGGGGGTCTGTCGAGGATGGTGAGCGCGAGTCCTGGGTGGTCTCTCTGGAGTGCTGCGCCGAACGCATCCTGTAGTCGCGGCTGACGCTGGATGACCGAACCGCCCGCCACGACGCCGTCCGCGGGGATTCCCCGTTCGAGGAGCTGATGGACCAGCCAGGCGAGCTGTTCTCCCGCGTCGCCGATGACCTCGGCGGCGATGACGGAACCATCGTCGGCCGCGGCGAAGACCTCTGGTGCGTGCCTGCCCCACTCCTCAGCGGACGCGGCGTTCGTGACGGCCAGCGCGAGCCCGTCGCCGTCGCTCGCGGCGAAGGAGGCGAGCAGCCGCCGGCCGAGCTGATCGAACGACCCGACCCGATCCAGGTCGCGGAGCACGGCCCTCGTCGCGTCGCGGACGAGCCCGGCCGCGCTCCCCTCGTCGCCGAGGAGCCAGCCCCAGCCGCCGGCGCTGACCAGCTCGCCGTCAGCATCCCTGGCGGTGGCGATGGCGCCTGTGCCGACCACGACGCCGATCGCGCGTTCCTGGCCCATCGCCTGGGGGATGAGCTCTGAGTCGTTCATGACGGCGACGGGGCCGCTGAACCTGGCGCGCATGGCACGCTCCAGCTCGCGGCACTGGGCCGTGTTCTCGCAGCCGTGCGCGCCGACGGCGAGCGGCGAGCTCAGTGCATCCTGGCCGATGTGCTCGACCAGGAGGGCGCGCAGCCCGGTGGCGTCGGCCTCGACATCGCCGAGGCCACCGCGCCAGGAGGCGGACGGCACCACGATGTCGCGCAGCTCGGATGCGGTCTCCGCACGCGAGTCGGCGGGAGCGAGGACGATGTGCGTCTTCGTTCCCCCGATGTCCACCCCGACCACTCGGCTCATCAATTTCTTCCTCGCAGTCGGTCTCGTGGTGTGGTCCACCAACGTCGGCGGCGCCTCCACGCTAATCACACGCAGCCCAGTTATGCCAGTTCGTGGGCGATTAACAACCAGATCGCGGACTGGTCCGGTTCCCTCGGGCCCGTTCAGGGGGCTGTCAGGTGAGGTGTTGGAGTGTTGATGCCTCGAATGAGCCAGCCTGCCACGGAACGGCGGCCGGGGTTTACCGGACCAGTAGCCGGAATGGTTGTTATTTCGTCCCCAAGTGGACTAACTGAGCTGGTTACGAATAGCGTTGCTCCCGCGCTGCATATCGGCGTGAACGACAGGGCGACGAGTTAAAGGAGACTCGCATGAAGAAGCGGCACCTCGCTGGAGCGATTGCTGTAGCTGCCGGATTGGCCTTGGGCCTGGCGGGCTGCGCACCGGGCGGATCCACGGCGGCGGACTCCTCCCGTCCCGTCTCGAAAGACGTGTCGGGCAAGGACGTCACCATCAAGATCCTCGACTTCTGGCAGAACGACGAAGGCAAGTGGATGGACGCCGTCGTCAAGGACTTCGAGAAGCAGCACCCGAACATCACCATCAAGCGCACCACCCAGGACTGGGGCCAGGTGATGAACACCCTCAACCTGCGCCTCGCAGACGCGAACGGCCCGGACATCGCACTGGTCAACAACGGCTGGCAGTCGATGGGCACGCTGGCAAAGGGCGGCCGCATCCTCAACCTCGACGCGTACTCGAAGCTGTACGGCTGGGACAAGGAGATCCCTGACACCATCTCCCGCCAGCTCGAGTTCACCCCGGACGGAAAGCAGATGGGAACGGGCTCGCTGTTCGCCACCCCCGCAGCGCGCTCCTCCTTGATCGGGCTCTACTACAACAAGACCATGCTCGACCAGCTCGGCCTGCCGGTGCCGACCACGCTCGCCGAGTTCGAGAAGGACGCCGCGGCGATCAAGGCGGCAGGCAAGACGCCGATCGCGTTCGGCTCCCAGGACAAGGGGTCGGCGACGTCGATCCTGTTCGCCACGCAGAACCTCTACGCCCCCGCAGACAAGATCGGCGACTTCGTCTACTCCAGCGGCAACGTGCCGATCACGGACACCGGGATCGTCGACGCGGCGACGGACGTGAAGAAGTGGGCGGACGACGGCTGGTTCACGCCGAACTACCCCGGCATCCAGTACGCGGATGCGCAGAACGACTTCCTGACCGGCAAGGCGGCCTTCCGGTTCGAGTACACCGGCTCTCTGGCGTTCTCCGAAGCGCAGAAGCAGACCTTCGGCTACGTTCAGCTTCCGCAGGTGGAAGGCGACAAGGTGGTCGGCACCGGAGCATCCGCTGCCAACCTGGCCATCTCATCGAAGTCGAAGAACCCGGATGCCGCCGCAGCGTTCCTGGACTTCATGGCCAGCAAGACGGCCGCTCAGGAGGCGGTGGACCACGGGTTCCTTCCGCTGCTGCACTCCGACCTGAGCATCCCGAGCGGCAACCCGGAGCTCGCCAGCGAGATCACGGCGCAGCAGGCGCTCGACAAGGGCAACGGCTACGTTCCCTACTTCGACTGGTCTACCCCGACGATGCTCGACACGATCGGCGGCCAGCTCCAGCAGCTCTTCGCCGGCCAGGTGACGCCGCAGCAGCTCGGCGAGGCAGGACAGAAGGACTACGACGCCTTCCAGGCCCAGCGGGCGAAGGGCTGAGCCGATGACCTCGTCCGATCTGGTGCAGCGGCGGGAGAACCCCGCCGCTGCACCGGCGGCGCCGCGTCCCCCGCGCAGCGCGTCCACGAGGAAGCGCAGGCTGTCTCCCCTCGCGCGCCGCCGCAGGTGGCTCGGCCTGGCGTTCGCTGCGCCGGCGCTCCTGTTCTACGGCTTCGTCGTGCTCGTCCCCATCCTGCAGAGCGTGAACTACTCGCTCTACAGCTGGGATGGGGTCAGCGCGGCCCGCTGGGTGGGGTTCAGCAACTACGTGTCGTTCTTCACCGACCCTGAGCTGCTGGAGTCGCTGGGGCACGTGCTGGTGCTCGTGGTGTTCTTCTCGCTCATCCCGATCGCGCTCGGCCTGATCTCCGCCGCTCTGCTCGGACGAGGGAAGACGACGGGCAGCGGCGTCTACCGCTGGCTGCTCTTCCTTCCGCAGGTGCTCACCAGCGTGGTCGTCGCCGTGATCTGGAAGCGCATCTACGGCCCGGACGGCCCGCTCAACTCCGCCCTGCGCGCCGTCGGTCTCGGCGACCTGGCCAAGAACTGGCTGGGCGACTTCACCTGGGCGCTCCCCGCCCTCGGCGTGATCGGCACCTGGACGGCGATGGGCCTCTGCATGGTCCTCTTCGTCGCCGGTGTCGCCGCCATCCCAGGCGAGCTCTACGAACAGGCCCGCATCGACGGGGCAGGACCGATCCGCGAGTTCTTCTCGATCACGCTTCCGAGCCTGAAGGGACAGGTCGCCGTCGCGCTGACGCTCACCGTCACCGGGGCGCTGCGCGCGTTCGACCTGGTCTGGGTGACAACGCAGGGCGGGCCAGGCACGTCGACCACGACCCCGGCGCTCCTGCTCTACCGCAAGGCCTTCCTGAACCCCGACGTCGGGATGGCCGCGGCGATCGGCATCATCATCGCGGTCGTCTGCCTCCTGGTCGCCCTCGTCATCACCAGACTCTCCGAGGAGAAGAACGCATGATCTCCCGCTCCGAGCGCGTGCTCAACCACACCGTCCTCATCGCAGTGTCCGTCTTCGTCCTCTTCCCCGTCGTCTGGTTCCTGTTCACCGCGCTCAGCCCGTCGCGGAGCGGCCAGCTGGACCTCCTGCATCCACAGTTCGGCAACTTCGTGACCGCCTGGAACGCCGGGGGCTTCGGCTCGGCGATGCTGGCCTCCGCCGTCATCACCATCGGCGCCGTGGTCGGCCAGACCGTGCTCGCCGTGCTCTCCGGCTTCGCTTTCGGCGTGCTCGGGGTGGCTGGCCAGAAGGTGATCTTCCCCCTGGTGCTGTTCGGCCTGATGATCTCGGCCGAGGTCTTCATCATCCCGCTCTACTACACGTTCCAGTCGATGGGCCTCACCAACTCGTGGCTCGGCCTCATCATCATCCAGATCGGGATGGGCGTCCCCTTCGGCGCATTCTGGATGCGGGCGACCTTCCGCGCCGTGCCTCCGTCGCTGATCGAGGCGGCCGAGATGGACGGCGCCCGGTCGTGGCGCATCCTGTGGCAGGTGCTGATGCCGATCGCCAGACCGGCCGTGCTCACCCTCGCCCTGCTGTCGTTCATGTGGACCTGGAACGACTTCTTCCTCTCCCTGGTCTTCATCGCCGACCCGGCCATCCAGCCGGCCACCCTGGCGCTCGGCGTATTCCAGGGGAAGAACACCCTCGACGTGAACCTGCTGGCCGCCGGGTCGCTGATCGTCGCCGTCCCCGTGCTCATCCTCTACGTGTTCTTCCAGCGCCACTTCATCAGCGGCGTGCTCAACGGCGCGATCAAGGAGTGAGCGGTTCCCGCCCAGCCTGATCCGTTCCCCAGACAAGGAGTCTCCATGCGCATCGCGCCCGAAATCCTCGACACCCCCGACGACGTCGGCCGTGCGGCCGCCGAGCAGATCGCCGACGCGATCACCGCCGCGAACGCGGAGGGCCGCACGTTCGTGCTCGGCTGCCCGACCGGGCGCAGCCCGCTGACCACCTATGAGCAGCTCGCTGTCATCGTCGCCGAGCGCGACCTCGACCTCAGCACTGTGGTCATCGCCCTGATGGACGAGTACGTGGAGCAGGCGGGCGGAGAGCTGGCAGGCGAGGAGTTCCGGGCGGTCGACCCGGCTCTCGCGCACAGTTGCGTCGGCTACGGCGAACGCGACATCCTCGGCAGGCTGAACGCGGGTGCGCGGCCGGAGCACCGCATCCCGGAGCAGAACCTCTGGCACCCCGACCCCCGCGACCAGGACGGCGCGTACGACAGGAGGCTGGCAGAGGCGGGCGGGATCGACCTCTTCCTCCTGGCCTCAGGCGCATCGGACGGCCACGTCGCCCTCAACCCGGTCGGAGCAGCGGCGGACACGGTCACCCGCGTCGTCGCTCTCGGCGACGACACCCGCCGCGACAACCTCGACACCTTCCCGACGCTGGGCAGCCTCGACGAGGCCCCTCGCTACGGGGTCACCGTGGGCATCTCGACCATCCGCGAGCTCTCCCGCTCCGTGATCATGGTGGTCACCGGCGAGCACAAGCAGCCGACCGTGCGCAGGCTCGCCGCGGCGGACGCCTACGAGCCGGAGTGGCCGGCCACCGTGCTCACCCAGTGCGCGTCCCCGCGGTTCCTCGTTGACCGCAGCGCCGCCGCCCTCCTGCAGACCGCGCGCTGACCGCCGCGCGCTGATGCCAGCGCCTCACCCCTGCCCCTCGCCGCCGTCACCCTCCCGGAAGGTTCCCCCATGCACGTCCCCCCGTTCGATGTCGACCAGGTCCTCGCCGCGCTGACCCTGGAAGAGAAGGCGTCGATGCTCTCCGGCGTCGACGACTGGTTCACGCAGACCATCGACCGGCCGGGGCTTCCGGCCGCCGTGCCGGCCATCGAGGTCGGCGACGGACCGCACGGGCTGCGCAAGGAGACCGGCGTCGACATGGTCTGGGTGCCGGCGACCGGGTTCCCGACGGCCTCGGCGATGGGCGCATCCTGGGACAGGGAGCTGATGCGCAGGGTGGGTGCCGCGATCGGTGAGGAAGCCAGGGCTGAGGGCGTGCAGGTCGTGCTCGGGCCCGGCGTCAACATGAAGCGCTCGCCGCTGTGCGGACGCAACTTTGAGTACTACTCCGAGGACCCACTGCACTCCGGCGAGCTGGGAGCCGCATACGTCGACGGCGTGCAGTCGACCGGCGTCGGCACCTCGCTCAAGCACTTCGCCGCGAACAACCAGGAGATCGAGCGGACCAGGATCTCGGTCGTCGCGGACGAGCGCACGCTGCGCGAGACCTACCTGTCCGCGTTCGAGCGCGTCGTCCGCCGCGCGGAGCCGTGGACGGTCATGTGCTCGTACAACCGGCTGTTCGGCGTACACGCGTCGCAGAACCACTGGCTGCTCACGGAGGTGCTGCGCGACGACTGGGGTTACCAGGGCGCCGTCGTCTCCGACTGGAACGCCGTGCACGACCGCGTCGCCGCGCTGCGGGCGGGACTCGACCTCGAGATGCCGGGAACGGACGGACAGACGGACGCCGAGGTGGTCGCGGCGGTCCGCGACGGCTCGCTCGCGGAGTCCGTCGTCGACGCGGCCGCCCGCCGCGTGCTGACCCTGGTCGCACGCGCATACCCGGGCGCCGAGCTGGTCGACGGACCCGTGATGTCCCTCGGCCACAGCGCCGGCGACCGGCTCACGCCGGAGCAACTCGCCGTCCTGCGGGCCGACGAGCACCACGCGCTGGCCAGGGAGGCCGCCGCCGGATGCATCACCCTACTGCGCAACGAGAACGCTCCCGGCTCGGCCGCGCCCACCTTGCCGCTCGCGGAGACGGGCGGCACCATCGCGGTGATCGGGGCGTTCGCCGAGCACGCGCGCATCCAGGGCGGTGGCTCGTCCGGGGTCGATCCGACCAGGATCGACGTGCCGCTGGAGGAGATCCGGGTCATCGCCGGACAGCGCGTCGTCTCCGCTCCCGGCTACGTGTACGCGACCAAGAACGCGTACCAGGACGACAACCTCGCGATCCTGGCCGCCCACGGAATCAGCCATGACGAGGACAAGCCGAAGGTCGCCAGGCGCTCGGCGACGCTGGCGAAGGAACTGCAGCTCGCCGAGGCCGTCCAGCACGCCGGCAGAGGGCCGCTCTCCGAGATGGCTGAGCGGCTGATCGCCGAGGCCGTCGTGGTCGCGGAGCAGGCGGAGTCGATCGTGGTGTTCGCCGGCCTCCCGCTCTCCTACGAGCAGGAGGCGAACGACAGGGACTCTCTCGCCTTGCCCGCAGACCAGCTCGCGCTGCTCGCCAGGCTCGCCGACGTGCGCGAGCGGACGGGCGCATCCATCACGGTGGTGCTTTCCAACGGCTCCCCGGTGTCGATGGACCCGTGGCACGACCGGGTCGACGCCGTCGTGGAGGCCTGGCTGAGCGGCCAGGGCACAGGGCACGCTGTGGCGGACGTGCTCTTCGGGCGCACGAACCCATCAGGCAAGCTCGCGGAGACCTTCCCGCTCGCGGTCGAGGACACCCCCGGCTTCCCGAACTGGCTCGGCGAGCGGGGAACGGTGCTCTACGGAGAGGGTGTGTTCATCGGCTATCGCTGGTACGACGCGCTCCACCGCGCCGTGCGCTACCCGTTCGGGCACGGCCTGTCCTACACGACGTTCAGCTATAGCGACCTCGACCTCGCGGTGATCGACGCAGACGCCGGGCGGGTGCGCGTGTCCTGCACGATCGTCAACGACGGCGACCGTGCCGGCGACGAGATCGTGCAGCTCTACGTCGGCGATCCGGATGCGGAGGTGCAGCGGCCGGTGCGCGAGCTGCGCGGCTTCGAGAAGGTGAGGATCGAGCCCGGCGCGTCCGTGCGGGTCGACTTCGAGCTCGAGAACCGTGACTTCGCATACTGGGACGCCGCCGCGGAGCGACCGGATGGAAAGCGCGGCCTCTGGCGGCGCGAAGGCGGCGAGTTCCGGATCGAGGTGGGCGCGTCGTCACAGGACATCCGCCTGGCCACCGCGATCGAGCTGCCGGACGACCCCAGGATCCCCGCGCTGATCCGGGATGCGGATCTCATCGACATCGCCGCATCGCGCTTCGTCGACGGGCACGCCGGCTGAGCCGTTCCGCACCCGTTTGTCATTCTCCGGAATGATGCGAACGGATCGGGGTACGGCGTTGAATGGATCCATGAACGTCAACCTGCTTCCGCTCGTCCAGGGCGCCGGCGCTGTCGCGCTGGCCGTCGTGGCGTTCTCGTTCGCGCTCACCTGGCCGTCGCTGATCGCCACGATCCAGGGATTCCGGTCCGAGCGCGCCAGGCTCGGCGCCTTCGTCGGGCTCGGCGTCGCGATGATCACGGCGGCGAGCCTGCTCTACCTCGTTCCCGGCCTGCTGCTGCGCGACGAGCTCGCCCTGCTGATCTCGTTCCCGCTCGGCGCGACGTGGCTGATCGCCGCCGTCGCACTGATCGTGCGCGGGATGCTGCTCGAAGGCGCATCCCGTGTCATCTCGTACTCGTTCGCCGTGGTGTCCGTGAGCGGGCTCGCGGCCGGCATCGTCTCCGCCCTGTGCGCCCAGCACAGGATCGCCGACACGATCACCCCGACCGGGGCGTTCCTGCTCGCGCTGACCGCCGTGGCCGGAGTGGTCTTCTGGTCGAACAGCGTCGACAGGGCGGCGCGGGCGTAGCCCCTAGTCGCCGTCAGCGGGCAGCGGCCGTCCGCCGCGCCAGCGCCTGGACACCCACACCACCCCGTAGCCGACGCACAGGATGACCGCGGCGATCAGCAGCACGTAGAACGCCACGGAGAGGTAGCCGTTGGGCGACGTCTGCGGGTTGAGGAACGGATACGGGTACCAGGGCTGCTTGCCCGTCACCGGGTCGGCGCCGAACGGGGCGCGGATGAGGGTGTAGATCGCCCAGACGATCGGGAAGCCGACCACCCACCAGAGCACGCGGCGGCGGAGCGGAGCGCGGCCGGGAGCGAACAGCCAATCGAGCAGCAGATACGCAGGACCGACGACGTGCAGCACCTCGTTGGACCACTCGACGGTCTGCCCCTGCGGCAACGGGATGTTGCGCAGCAGCAGGTTGTAGACGACTCCCGTGGTCACCATGTACGTCGTGATCACCGCCCGGAGAGCCGTGAACCACTCCGGGTCGTCTCCAGTGCGTGCGAACAGCAGATACGCGCCGATCGCGAGCACCACCACGTAGCCCACGTTCGAGTCGATCGTGAAGAAGCTGAAGAAGTTCACAACGTAGCCGGCGATGTTGCCGCCCTTGCCGGAGATGAAGTTCACACTCGTCGCGAACTGGGCGATGATCGCCGCGATCGTCAGCAGAGCCATCGCCGCGCGGACGATCCCGAAACCGATCCGCATCCGGACCCCTTCGTCTGGTGGTGCGAGGACAGGAGACAGGGCGAGCATACCGACCTGGCAGGCGCGCACGCGGCAAACGCGCAGGCGCACCGCGACTAAACTAGCGGGGAAACCCGTACGAGAGAGGTCGCCGAGTGGCACCCGCAGTTCCTGCACCGAAGTCCAACCGGTACTGGGTCGTCCCCGCCGTCCGTGCCGTCGTCGCACTGGCAGCCACCGCCGTCATCACGTTCACACGGGATGCGCACACCGCCGAATTCGGACTGATCGTCTTCGGCGTGTTCGCCATCGTGGACGGCCTCGCGACGTCGGTCCTCACCGCGACCTCCGGGCTCCGCGGCACCACGCGCACCCTGTTCATCGTGCAGGGCGCCATCGGCGTCGTCGCCGGCGTGCTCGCGCTCGCGCTGATGAACAGCGGACTCGGCCTCTACCTCTACCTCGTGACCGTGTGGGCGGCGCTCACCGGCTTCCTCGAGCTCTACAGCGGCATCCGCAACAGAGGGCGGGATGCGGCCGCTCGCGACTGGCTCATCACCGGTGCGCTGACCGCTGTGCTCGCCGTCGCCTTCCTCCTCATCCCGTCCGACGCCCTGCTCTCGATCGGCCTGTTCGGCGCGTGGGCCGTGATCGTTGGCGTGTTCCAGGGGATCGGCGCGGTGTCGCTGCGGAGCGCATCCCGAGCCGTTGCCGCTGAGCAGAGCACGGGGAGCGGATCGTGACCAAGCGCGACAAGAAAGATCCTGGCGTGACCACTGACTCCCGTTCCAAGCTCCAGCCGAGCCGCAAAGACCGTTTCCTGCCGACCGAGTTGCTCGGCATCTCGGCGGCGCTCGCCGTGTTCGTCGGCCTCATCGTGCTGATCGCGACCCGCGAGTTCCTTCTCGCCGGGGTGAGTTTCGGCATCGCGTTCATCGTCGCCCTGGTGCTGATGGCCCTGTTCGCGCTCGCGTTCAAGCCCAACGCCGCCGAGGTCCACGACCTCGAGGAGCAGAACGGCGAGTCCCCCACCGACAAGCCGTCCGGCCACTAGCCCCTCCCCCGGCCCCGCAAAAACATCGAGTCCGAAGTTGTTCACGCCCGCGCACGGCGCGTCGCATGAATAACTTCGGACTCGATGTTTTCAGAGGTGGTCGACGAGGGCGGACGCGAGGCCCGTGTACGTCTGGGGGGTGAGGGCGAGGAGGCGGTTCTTGGCGGCCTGGCCGATGTCGAGGCCGTTGACGAACTCCGCCAGCGCCGCGTGGTCGACACGCTTGCCGCGGGTCAGCTCCTTGAGCAGCGCATACGGGTCGGTGATCTGCGAGCGACCGGCGGAGACCTCCGCGCGGATCACCGTCTGGATCGCCTCGCCGAGGATCTCCCAGTTGGCGTCGAGGTCGGCGGCCAGCAGGTCGCGGTCGAGCGCGATCTGACTCAGGCCGCGCTGGATGTTGTCCAGGGCGAGCAGGGAGTGCCCGAGACCGACGCCGATGTTGCGCTGCGTCGTCGAGTCCGTGAGGTCGCGCTGCAGGCGGCTGGTCACCAGCGTGGCGGCCAGCGAGTCGAGCACGGCGGAGCTCAGCTCCAGGTTCGCCTCCGCGTTCTCGAAGCGGATCGGGTTGACCTTGTGCGGCATGGTCGACGAGCCGGTCGCGCCAGGCTCAGGCGTCTGCCGGAAGTAGCCGAGCGAGATGTACGTCCAGATGTCCGTGGCCAGGTTGTGCAGCACCCGGTTGGCGTGCGACACCTTGCCGTACAGCTCGGCCTGCCAGTCGTGCGACTCGATCTGCGTGGTCAGCGGGTTCCAGTCGAGCCCCAGGCTGGTGACGAACTCGCGCGAGATGCGCGGCCAGTCCGCCTCTGCGTCCGCGACGACGTGCGCGGCGAAGGTGCCGGTCGCCCCGCTGAACTTGCCGAGGTAGTCGTTGTGCTCGATCTGCTTCTGGATGCGCTCCAGGCGGTAGACGAAGACGGCGAGCTCCTTGCCCATCGTCGTCGGCGTGGCCGGCTGGCCGTGGGTGCGGGCCAGCATCGCGTCGTCGCGGTACTCGATCGCCTGCGCGCGCAGCTCGGCGATGACGGCGCGGAACTTCGGCAGCCACACCTCGTTGACGGCGGCGCTGACCGTGAGCGCGTACGACAGGTTGTTGATGTCCTCGCTGGTCGCCGCGAAGTGGGTGAGCTCGGCGATGCTGTCGAGGCCGAGAGCGTGCAGGCGCTCCCGCACCAGGTATTCGACCGCCTTGACGTCGTGCTTGGTGGTGGCCTCCAGCTCGGCGAGCCTGTCGATCTCCGGCTGGCCGAACTCGTCGACCAGCGCGCGCAGCGAACGCACCTGCTGCTCGGTGAGCGGCGTGGACCCGAACATCCGGTGGCTCGTCAGATAGATGAGCCATTCGACCTCGACCTGCACGCGTGCCCGGTTCAGGCCGGCCTCCGACAGGTGGTCGCCGAGACCGAGCACCGCCGAGCGGTAACGGCCGTCGAGTGGGCTCAGCGGCTGGGGAGGCAGCGCGGTCATGGGTCTCCTTGCGTGGTGGGGTCTGTCCTATTCTCCCGCATCCACGCTGTCAGCGTCGCGTGAGCGGACGGAGGATGAGCCCCATCAGCCAGGCGATGATCGCCAGCACCAGCGCGCCGAGCACGCCCCACCAGAATCCGGCGATGTAGAGGCCGAAGCCCATCAGGCCGCTGATCCACGCCACCAGCAGCAGGAGCAGGCCGTTCACGATGAACGAGATGAGCCCGAGCGTGAGGATATAGAGGGGGAACGCGACGACCCGGATGGCCGTGCCGACGATGGCGTTGACGACGCCGAAGATCAGCGCGATCAGCAGGTAGGTGAGGATCGTCGGCAACTCGCCCTCCGCATACGGGCGGACGGTGACGCCGGACACGATCAGCGTCGTGAGCCAGAGCGCGAGAGCGTTGATGATGAGTCGTACGAGGAATCTCATGCGTCCATGTTCCCAGGTGGGGCACCTCCGCGGCGAGGGGTCGCAGGGGAATTCCCGCCGCGGTATGCGGCCGCGGGTAAGTTAGGGGCGTGAGTACCGAACACACCCGTGGCGTGAGGCTGCGCCCCGAGATCGTCGCTGTTCCCGCATACAAGCAGGGGCGGGCCGCTCCCGCAGACGGCTTCAAGCTGTCCAGCAACGAGAACCCGTTCCCTCCTCTCCCCTCTGTGGTGGATGCGGTCGGCGCGGTCCTCAGCGACCTCAACCGCTACCCGAACGCGGGCGGCGCCGACCTGCGGCAGCGTCTCGCCGACCGCCACGGCGTCGACGCGGACCAGGTGCACCTGGGCAACGGCTCGGTCTCGCTGCTCGCGCAGCTCATCTCCGCCGCGGCGGGCGTCGGCGACGAGGTCGTGTACTCCTGGCGCTCGTTCGAGGCGTACCCCGGCCTGGTGACGGTCGCCGGAGCGACCAGTGTGCAGGTCCCCAACCGCGCAGACGGCAGCCACGACCTGGATGCGCTCGCCGCGGCCATCACGGACCGTACCCGCGCCGTCATCGTCTGCACCCCGAACAACCCGACCGGCACGATCGTGACCGCCGCCGACTTCGAGCGGTTCATGGCGTCCGTGCCTGCCGACCTGCTCGTCCTTCTCGACGAGGCGTACTACGAGTTCGTCACCGACGACGCCTCCGTCGACGGCATCCCGTTGCTCGGCCGCTACCCCAACCTCGTGGTGCTGCGCACCTTCTCCAAGGCATACGGTCTCGCCGCGCTGCGGATCGGCTACGCGGTCGGGCCGGCGCACGTCCTCGACGCGGCGCGTTCCGCGGCCATCCCGCTGTCGGTGACCGACGCCGCGCGCGTCGCCGCGCTCGCCTCGATCGACGCGGAGGACGAGCTGATGGAGCGCGTCGCCCGCATCGCCATGCGGCGCGACCAGCTCCGCGATGCCCTGATCGCACAGGGCTGGGTGGTGCCGGAGGCGCAGGGCAACTTCGTCTGGCTGGCCACGGGCGAGCAGACCGCCGAAGCCAACGACGCGTTCTTCGACGCGGGCCTGACCGTGCGCGCGTTCGCTCCCGAGGGCATCCGGATCAGTGTCGGAGAGCAGGAGTCTGTGGACAAACTCCTTGAGGTGACCGCGGATATTGTGCGGAACCTACCAAATGGGCACCCCGCCAAGCGGTTAGGTTAGACAGGTGGTTGCCACGAACGATACCCCGCGCCCGGCGAACACGGTCCAGCTGCTGACAGCAGACGGCCGTTTCCAGCCGAGCGAACTCGCAGCGGAATACCTGCCGTACCTCGAGCGACTCGACGAGGACGACTACCGGCGGCTGTACCGCGACATGGTGAAGGTGCGCGCCTTCGACCACGAAGCCGCGAACCTGCAGCGTCAGGGCCAGCTCGGCCTCTGGGTGCCGAGCATGGGCCAGGAGGGCGCGCAGGTGGGGTCCGCTCACGCCGCCCGCCCGCAGGACCACCTCTTCCCGTCCTACCGCGAGCACGTGGTCGGCATGATCCGCGGCATCGACCCCGTCGGCATCATGGGACTCCTGCGCGGCACGACGCACGGCGGCTGGGACCCGACGGACCCTGCCGTGCAGAACTTCCACCTCTACACGCTGGTGATCGGCTCGCACACGCTGCACGCCACCGGTTACGCCATGGGCATCACGTTCGACGGCAAGGTGGGCACGGGCAACCCGGACACGGATGAGGCCACGATCGTCTACTTCGGAGACGGCGCCACCAGCCAGGGCGACGTGAGCGAGGCGTTCGTCTTCGCCGCCAGCTACCAGACCCCGCAGGTCTTCTTCCTGCAGAACAACCAGTGGGCCATCTCCGTGCCCGTCACGACGCAGTCGCGCTCGCCGCTCTACCTGCGCTCCAGCGGGTTCGGCATCCCCGGCGTGCAGATCGACGGCAACGACGTGCTCGCGTCGTACGCGGTCACCGCCAAGCACCTCGACGACGCCCGCAACGGCGAAGGCCCGAGCATGATCGAAGCGCTCACGTACCGGATGGGCGCCCACACGTCCAGCGACGACCCCACCAAGTACCGCACGGACGAAGAGACCGCGTACTGGGGCGAGCGCGACCCGATCCTGCGCTTCCGCACGTTCCTGGAGCAGCAGGGCGTCGGACAGGCGTTCTTCGACAGCGCGGACGAGGAGGGGGCCGACCTGGCCGCCGACGTCCGTAAGCGCACGCTCGAACTCGAGGCACCGCCCATCGCGTCGATGTTCGACAACGTCTACAGTGAGCCGCATCCGCTCATGGACGAGCAGAAGCAGTGGCTCACCGATTACGAAGCATCGTTCGGAGGTGACGCATGAGCGACGTGAGAAGCGAAGCGCCCGCGACAGAGACAGACGGCGAGATCGTCGAGGCCGAGCTGGTGGATGCGCCTGAGCACGAGAGCGCGGACCACGAGTACGCTGACCGATCGGTCGGCGAGGACACGCAGGCCATCGACGTCGTCGAGATCGTGGAGAGCGAGCCTGGCTCGATCGTGCTCGAGGAGCACGTCGCGGAGCAGGAGTGGTCGCGCGAGTTCACGATCGAGGACGCGGCCCCGACCCCGACGCGGATCGACGCGCAGGAGGCGGCGGACGTGCATCCCGAGGCTGCCGCGGATACGGATGCGGACGGCTCGGACGAGCCGGAGGCGGAGCAGAACGCCGGCGCAGAGAGCGCCGCGCCTGCAGAGCCTGCCGCACCCGCAGAGCCGGAGCCGCGCATCCAGTCGCTGCCGATGGTGAAGGCCCTCAACGCCGGCCTCCGCAAGGCGCTCGCCGACAACGACCGCGTGCTCATCCTCGGTGAGGACGTCGGCCCCCTGGGGGGCGTCTTCCGGGTGACGGAGGGCCTGCAGAAGGAGTTCGGCGCGCAGCGCGTCATCGACACCCCCCTCGCAGAGGCGGGGATCGTCGGCACGGCCATCGGCCTCGCGATGCGCGGCTACCGGCCCGTGGTCGAGATCCAGTTCAACGGGTTCATCTTCCCCGGCTTCGACCAGATCACCACGCAGCTGGCCAAGCTCACCAACCGGCACGACGGCAGGATCTCGATGCCGATCGTCATCCGGGTGCCGCACGGCGGCCACATCGGTGCCGTCGAGCACCACCAGGAAGCACCGGAGGCGTACTTCGCGCACACCGCCGGCCTGCGTGTTGTCGCGCCGTCCACCCCGCACGACGCGTACTGGATGATCCAGGAGGCCATCCAGTCCGACGACCCCGTGCTCTTCTTCGAGCCGATGAGCCGCTACTGGCCCAAGGGCGAAGTCGACCTGCTGGAGAACACGACGCCGCTGCACGCCAGCCGCGTGGTGCGCACCGGCACGGACGCGACGGTCGTCGCCTGGGCCGGCATGGTCAGCGTCGCGCTGCGCGCCGCTGAGCTCGCCGCCGAGGAGGGACGCAGCGTGGAGGTCATCGACGTGCGCTCCATCTCCCCCGTCGACTACACGCCCATCGTCGAATCGGTGCGCAAGACCGGCAGGCTCATCGTCGCCCAGGAGGCGCCCGGAAACGTCAGCGTCGCCTCTGAGATCGCCGCGACGGTGACCGAGAAGGCCTTCTACTCGCTCGAGTCGCCCGTGCTCCGCGTCGCGGGGTTCGACACCCCGTTCCCTCCCGCGAAGCTCGAAGACATCTACCTCCCAGACGCCGACCGCATCCTCGAAGCGGTCGACAGGGCCCTCGCGTACTGAGCCGGCCGCCGTCGCGCGCCGTCTCGTCCCCGATCCCGCTTACCGAAAGAAGTCGCACATGAGCGAATCGAAGTTCCTTCTTCCCGATGTCGGCGAGGGTCTCACCGAGGCCGAGATCGTCGCGTGGAAGGTCGCGCCAGGCGACACGGTGGCGGTCAACCAGGTCATCGTCGAGATCGAGACGGCGAAGTCGCTCGTGGAGCTGCCGTCACCGTTCGAGGGCGTCGTCGGCGAACTGCTCGTGTCCGAGGGACAGACCGTGGATGTCGGAACACCGATCATCACGGTGTCCAGTGACAGCGGCGCAGGGCAGCCGCAGGAGCAGCCGGAGCCGCCGAGCGAGGTCGAGGAAGCCGAGGCGGACGCGGCCGCGAGCGTGTCCCACGAAGTGGATGCGCCCGCCGAGAAGCCGGGAGCCGTGCTGGTCGGCTACGGTGCGGCAGGACACGGCGCCAGCCGTCGCCGGAGGGTGACCCACCCTGGGACGTCGGCGATTCCGGTGGTGGCGAGTGGCGCATCCGCTACGGCCCCCGCTGCCACAGCTGCGGCTCCCGCTGCGGCCGCGACCGCGCCGGCCGCTGCCCAGAGCGCGCCCGTCGCAGCGCCCGTCGCTCAGGCCGCGCCAGCCGCTGCCGCCCCAGCAGCCCCCGCCGCTCCGCCCACGGTGCACAGCGAGGCGCACGTGATGCCGAACGTCCCCGTGATCGCCAAGCCGCCCATCCGGAAGCTGGCGAAGGACCTCGGCGTCGACCTCACCCTGGTGACGCCGACCGGCCCCATCGGCGATGTCACCCGCGAGGACGTGCTTCGCGAGGCGACGCAGGCGAGCGTGTTCCGCAACATCCAGACGCCGGAGTGGCCGAACGACCGTGAGGACCGCATCCCGGTCAAGGGCGTGCGCAAGACCATCGCGAACGCCATGGTGTCGAGCGCGTTCAGCGCCCCGCACGTGAGCCTGTTCGTCGACGTGGATGCGACCCGCACCATGGAGTTCGTCAAGCGCCTCAAGAACTCCCCCGACTTCATCGGCGTGAAGGTCTCCCCGCTGCTGATCATGGCGAAGGCGATCATCTGGGCCGTGCGCCGCAACCCCACCGTGAACTCGTCGTGGACTGACGAGGAGATCATCGTGCGCCACTACGTGAACCTCGGCATCGCCGCCGCCACCCCGCGCGGCCTCATCGTGCCGAACGTCAAAGAGGCGCAGGAGATGTCGCTGCTCGAACTCGCAACGGCGCTCGAACAGCTCACGCTCACGGCGCGCGACGGCAAGACCACCCCGGCGGACATGGCGGGCGGCACCATCACGATCACCAACATCGGTGTGTTCGGGATGGACACCGGCACGCCGATCCTGAACCCCGGCGAGGTCGGCATCGTCGCCCTCGGCACGATCAAGCAGAAGCCGTGGGTCGTGGACGGCGAGGTGCGGCCGCGCTTCGTCACCACACTGGGCGCCTCGTTCGACCACCGCGTGGTCGACGGGGATGTTGCCTCGCGCTTCCTGGCGGACGTCGCCTCGATCATCGAGGAGCCGGCTCTCCTGCTCGACTGACGATTGCGGCCGAAAACTGTCCGCTATCCCGCCTAGCGTGGGAAGAGACAGAAGGAGAAGCCACATGAGCGAGTCGGATGGATACACCAGCGTCGCCCCGTGGATCGTCACGGATGACACGGGAGCGCTGCTCGATTTCGTGACGACGGCGTTCGGCGGGGTCGAGCTGGCGCGCGTCTTCGTGGAGGACGGAAGCATCGGCCACGCCGAGATCCGCGTGGGCGACACCGTGCTGCTCGCCTTCGACCGTCGTCCTGGCTGGCCGGCGATGCCGTCGCTGCTGCGCGTGTTCGTGCCGGATGCCGATACGGCGTTCGAGCGGGCGGTGGCGGCCGGCGCGCGCGTCGTGACGGAGCTGGCGGACAGCGCGTGGGGCGACAGGGGCGGCCGCATCCGCGACCCCTTCGGCAACATCTGGTGGGTGATGGCGCACGTTGAGGACGTGCCGCAGGACGAGGTCTGGACCCGTATGGCCGAACCGCGCTTCGCGGATGCGATGCGCGTGGCCCAGGAGACCCTCGACGCTGAGCTCTCCGGCAGCGAGAATGGCACGGCGAGCGCGCCCGTCGCGCCCGTCGCACCCGATGGTTTTGACAATCATTATCAATAAGCGTTACGGTTCTTGAGTGCCGGTCATCGGCGCATCACTCAGACAGCCGAATTAGACAGGCCCCCTATGAAGTCGCGCACCATCGCCACGCTTCTCACCATCCCCGTCGTCACCGCCCTCGCCCTCACCGGATGCTCGGCAGGCGCCTCTGGCGACACCTCCACCGGCGCAGGCGGCACGGTCTCCGTCGTCGCCAGCACCAACGTCTACGGCGACATCGCCAAGACCATCGCGGGAGACGCGGTCGACGTCACGTCGCTCATGGACAACCCCGCACAGGACCCGCACTCGTTCGAGGCGAGCGCGCAGAACCAGCTCGCCGTCTCCAAGGCCGACATCATCATCGAGAACGGCGGAGGGTACGACGACTTCATGGACACCCTGCGGAAGTCGGCGGGCGACAAGGCCACCGTGCTCAACGTCGTCGACATCTCCGGCAAGAAGGCCACCGCGGGCGACGACCTCAACGAGCACGTCTGGTACGACTTCCCCACCATCCAGAAGTTCACCGGCAAGCTGGTGGATGCGCTGTCCACGGCCGACCCGTCGCAGGCGTCCGTCTTCACCAAGAACGCCGCAGCCTTCACCGCCGACCTGACCGGCCTCGAACAGCGCACCGCCGATCTCAAGCAGAAGTACGCGGGAGAGGGCGCCGCCATCACCGAGCCCGTTCCGCTCTACCTGCTCGACGCCATCGGTCTCGTCAACAAGACGCCTGAGGCGTTCAGCTCGGCGATCGAGAACGGCACGGACGTCTCCCCGTCCGTGCTCAACGAGATGCTGCATCTGTTCAGCGGCAACGCCGTGAAGGTGTTTGCCTACAATGAGCAGACGAGCGGACCGGAGACCGAGAAGGTCCTGGCCGCAGCGAAGAGTGCAGGCGTCCCCGTCGTCCCCGTGACGGAGACCCTGCCGGCAGGCAAGGACTACATCAGCTGGATGACGAGCAACGTCGACGCCGTGGCCAAGGCCCTCGGCGAATGACCGCCGAAGCGGTCGAGCCGCTGGAGCGCGTCCCCTCCCCCGACCATCGGCCTGTCGTGCTGCGGCTCAGGGATGCGAATCTCGGCTTCGGCGACCGCACCCTGTGGAGCGGCCTGAACCTCGACGTGCACGCCGGTGAGTTCGTCGCCGTGCTCGGCCCGAACGGCTCCGGCAAGACCAGCCTGCTGAAGACGATCCTCGGCCAGCAGCAGCTCGACTCCGGCTCGATCGAGTTCGACGGGCATCCCGTGCGGCGCGGCGACCGGCGCATCGGCTACATCCCGCAGCAGAAGATCATCGCGGCGGGCACGCCGATGCGCGCCCGCGACCTGGTCGCCCTCGGCGTCAACGGGCACCGCTGGGGTCTCCCGATCCCCACCAGGGCCGACACGGCGCAGGTCGAGCAGCTGATCGACTCCGTCGGCGCGCGCCGCTACGCGAACGTGCCGGTCGGCAGTCTCTCCGGCGGCGAGCAGCAGCGGCTGCGCGTCGCCCAGGCTCTCGCCGGCGACCCAGCCCTGCTGCTCTGCGACGAACCGCTCCTCTCTCTCGACCTGCAGCACCAGCGCGGCGTCAGCGAACTGATCGACAGGCGCAGACGCGACCACGACAGCGCCGTGGTCTTCGTCACCCACGACGTCAATCCGGTGCTCGGGATGGTCGACAAGGTGCTCTACCTGGCCGGCGGCCGGTTCCGCGAAGGGACCCCGGACGACGTGCTGCGCTCCGACGTGCTCACCGACCTCTACGGCACCCCGATCGACGTGATCCGCAGCCGCGGGCGCATCGTCGTGGTCGGCATCCCGGACGCCGAGACTCACGACCACCACCATCACGGCCACTCCGCGCATCCGGAGCCTGCGGCATGATCGCGCACCTCGCATCCAGCACCGACCTGTGGTCGCAGCTGTTCGACTTCGCCAACTACGGCGAACTGCTCGCGCTGGTCAAGAACTCGATCTTCGCGGGCGCCGTGCTCGGCGTCGTCGGCGGCCTGATCGGCGTGTTCGTGATGCAGCGCGACATGGCGTTCGCCGTGCACGGCATCAGCGAGCTCTCGTTCGCCGGCGCAGCGGCCGCGCTGCTGTTCGGCGCGAACGTGGTGGTCGGCTCGGTGGCCGGATCGCTGATCGCCGCCGTGCTGATCGGACTGCTCGGTGCTAAGGCCAGGGACAGGAACTCGATCATCGCCGTGCTCATGCCGTTCGGCCTCGGCCTCGGCATCCTGTTCCTCGCGCTCTATCCGGGCAGGAGCGCCAACAAGTTCGGGCTGCTCACCGGGCAGATCGTGTCGGTGGACGACCCGCAGCTCGGCTGGCTGCTCGGCATCGGCGCCGTCGTGCTGATCGGGCTGCTCGTCATCTGGCGCCCCTTGAGCTTCGACAGCCTGGATGCGGACGTCGCCGCCTCCCGCGGGGTGCCAGTGCGGTTCGTCGCCCTGGCGTTCATGGTGCTCCTCGGCCTCGCTGTCGCGGTGTCGGTGCAGATCGTCGGCGCCCTGCTCGTGCTGTCGCTGCTGGTGACCCCGGCCGCCGCAGCGATGCGCATCTCGTCGTCTCCGCTCGCCGTGCCGCTGCTCAGCGTGGGCTTCGCACTGCTCTCCGTGGTCGGCGGCATCATGCTCGCCATCGGAAGCGCTCTGCCGATCAGCCCGTACGTGACCACGATCTCCTTCGTCATCTACGTGATCTGCCGCCTCGTCGGCGGACGCCAGGGTTCACGGCGACTCGTGAGCAGGAACGGCTAGCCTGGGCTCGTGAAGCGGAACACCTGGCAGCGAGAAGCCGTCCGAGAGGCACTGACCTCCACGGAGGGCTTCATCAGCGCGCAGGGGCTCCACCTCAGCCTGCACGAGACGGGCTCCCCGATCGGCCTCGCGACCGTGTACCGCGCACTCGCCGACCTCGCCTCGGAGGGCGAAGCGGACTCGCTGCAGTCGCCGGAGGGCGAGGCGCTGTACCGCGCGTGCACCACGGGACATCACCACCACTTGATCTGCCGCAACTGCGGTCTCACGGTGGAGATCGAGGCGGACGCCGTCGAGCAGTGGGCTCAGGCGGCCGCCGCATCCCACGGCTTCACGCAGCCCCAGCACGTCGTCGACATCTTCGGTCTCTGCGCCACCTGCTCGCGCGTCGCCTGACCTTCGATTGGCGGGATGCGCCTCCGTCGCGTAGTATTGATGTTTGGCTGAGTGGGCCTCTCCCGCTCAGATCGTACGTAAACCCCTACATCCTCGGATTCCTGGGGTCAACCGTGCCGACAAGTGACCTTGGGCGGAGCATTCGGCTCCGCGGTATTGGAGAAAAGACAATGGCAGCAGTGTGCCAGGTGACTGGAGCCGTTCCCGGCTTCGGACACAACATCTCGCACTCGCACCGACGCACCAAGCGTCGTTTCGACCCGAACATTCAGAAGAAGACGTACTACGTGCCGTCGCTTCGCCGTAACGTCACGCTGACCCTGAGCGCCAAGGGCATCAAGGTCATCGACGCCCGTGGCATCGAGTCCGTGGTCAAGGACCTCCTGGCCCGTGGGGAGAAGATCTAATGGCAAAGCAGCAGGACGTTCGTCCGATCATCAAGCTTCGTTCGACGGCTGGAACCGGTTACACCTACGTGACCAAGAAGAACCGCCGCAACGACCCTGACCGTCTCGTGCTCAAGAAGTACGACCCCGTAGTGCGCAAGCACGTCGACTTCCGAGAGGAGCGCTAAACACATGGCTAAGAAGTCCAAGATCGCCAAGAACGAGCAGCGCAAGGTGATCGTTGACCGCTATGCGGCACGTCGTCTCGAGCTCAAGAAGGCCCTGATCGACCCCAACGGCACCGACGAGTCGCGCGAAGCGGCCCGCCAGGGCCTGCAGAGGATCCCGCGCGACGCATCGCCGATCCGCGTTCGCAACCGCGACGCCGTCGACGGCCGTCCCCGCGGAAACCTCAGCAAGTTCGGCATCTCGCGTGTCCGCTTCCGCGACATGGCGCACCGTGGCGAGCTGCCCGGTATCACCAAGTCCAGCTGGTAACCAGCGCGACAGCAGCCTCGAAGGGGTGTCCGGCTTCGGCCGGGCACCCCTTCGTCGTCCCTCCGGCACCTGGATGAGGTTCCCGCGGCTGCTCATCTGCTCCAGAGTTTGTGAAAAACGCCGGGAATCCGCGTGTTTCCGCGGGTTTCTGATACATTCGAGGCGGTCAACCGACCAAACGTAACGGCCAGGCTTGGCCTCAACCGTTCCACACAGAAGCTGTATATCCAGCACAAGGTCCGAGGAGGACACTCAATGGCTGACAAGTCGCTGAACAAGACCGAGCTCGTTGCCGCCGTCGCCGCGTCGTCGGGTCAGAGCCAGGCTGCCGTCGGTGGCGTGCTCGACGCATTCTTCGCCACCATCGCGGAGACCGTCGCCAACGGTGGCAAGGTCACCATCCCGGGCTGGCTCGCTGCAGAGCGCACCGAGACCGCTGCTCGCACGGGCCGCAACCCGCAGACCGGCGCCGAGATCAACATCCCGGCCGGCCACCGCGTCAAGCTGACCGCCGGCTCGAAGCTCAAGGCTGCCGTCAAGTAGTCTCACCGGCTTGATCGAGGGCGGTGCCGCAGTGCGGCGCCGCCCTCGTCGTCTCTGCGGGTGACCTGCCGCTGCCTGCGCTGCCCGCGCTGCCTGCGCTGCCCCCGCATCCACTGCTGTGTGCGGCCTTTCAGCGGGCGGGACGTAGGCTTGTCCGGTGCCCCGAATCGCCCGCATCATCGGCCCTGCCGTCCTGCTGATCGCCGCGATCATCTCGATGATCGCGGCCCTCGCGTTCGGCGGAGGCGCTGCTGCGCCCCTCCTGGCCGATCCTGGGGCTCTCGTGCGCTGGGGGCTCCCCGCGTCGACGCTGATCGTCAATCTGAGCGCCGCAGGCACGATCGGCGCCCTGGTGCTCGCCTGCTTCGCGTTCAGCCCGCAGAAGGACGAGTTCGGCAAGTCCCTCGACTTCGCGGCCGGTTCGGCCGCCGTCATGACCGTGGCGAGCGCAGCCACCGGCTTGTTCACCTTCGTGAGCGTCTCGAACGTGCCGTGGTCGTTCGACGAGGCGTTCAGCAACGGGCTCAGCTCGTTCGTCACCAGCGTCTCCATCGGTCAGGCCTGGCTGGGCATCACGCTCATCGCCGCGGCCGTCACCGTGCTCTGCTTCGCCGTGCGCAATCACACCGCGCTCGTCTTCGTCACGGCGCTGGCCATCGCATCCATCATCCCGATGGCGCAGCAGGGCCACAGCGCGGATGCGGCCGGCCACGACGCGGCCGTCACCTCGTTCGGTCTGCACGTCCTTTTCGCGGCGATCTGGCTGGGCGGCCTGGTGGCCCTGATCGTCGCCAGGCGCAGCCTCGAAGGCGGACGCCTCGTGCCCGTGCTCGAGCGGTACTCGTCGCTCGCGCTGATCGCGTTCATCGTCGTCGCAGCGTCCGGCTATGTGAACGCCGAGCTCCGCGTCGGCACCCTCGCGCAGCTCGCGACGCCGTACGGCATCCTGGTGCTGGTCAAGGTGGCCGCCCTCGGAGCGCTCGGCGTCTTCGGCGTGATGCAGCGGCGCATCCTGATCGGCAAGCTGAAGGCGGGGGGCAAGCGCAGCACGTTCTGGTGGATCGTGACGGCCGAACTCGCGTTCATGGGCATCGCGTCCGGCGTCGCAGCCGCGCTCGCCCGCACTGCGACGCCCGTCGCCGAGAAGCTCGGAGCTGCGCCGACGCCCGCCCAGATCCTCACCGGGGAGAAGCTGCCGCCCGAGCTCACCTGGGGCCGGCTGTTCACCATGTGGAACTTCGACCTGCTCTGGGTGCTCGCCTGCGGCTTCGCGATCTTCTTCTACCTCGCCGGTGTGTGGCGGATGCGCAAGCGCGGCGACGCGTGGCCCATCCACCGCACGGTGTTCTGGATCCTCGGCATCGTGCTGCTGTTCTACATCACCTCCGGCGGCGTGAACGTGTACGAGAAGTACCTCTTCTCCACGCACATGCTCGCCCACATGGTGCTCACGATGATGGTGCCGCTGCTGCTGGTGCCTGGCGCGCCCGTGACCCTGGCGCTGCGCTCGATCCGCAAGCGGACCGACGGCTCCCGCGGCGGCCGCGAATGGATCCTGCTCGCGGTGCACTCCCGTTTCGCCAACGTCATCTCGAACCCGGTGGTCGCCGCCGTGCTGTTCGCCGGGTCGCTCTGGGCGTTCTACTACACGCCGCTGTTCCGCTGGGCGACCACGGATCACATCGGCCACGAGTGGATGATCATCCACTTCCTCATCACCGGCTATCTCTTCGTGCAGTCCCTCATCGGCATCGACCCGGTCAAATACCGCCTGCCGTACCCGTTCCGCCTCCTGCTGCTGCTCGGCACAATGGCGTTCCACGCGTTCTTCGGCCTCTCGATCATGCAGAGCACCGGCCTCCTGCTCGCCGACTGGTTCGGCTCGATGGGCCGCACCTGGGGAGACAGCCCGCTCGTCGACCAGCAGACGGGCGGTGGCATCGCCTGGAGCGTCGGCGAGATCCCGACCGTGATCCTGGCGATCGTGGTGGCCATCCAGTGGAGCCGCAGCGACGACCGCGAGACCAAGCGCCGAGACCGCAACGCGGACCGAACGGGCGAGGCGGAGCTCAACGCGTACAACGAGCGCCTGCAGAAGCTGGCGTCGCGCGACGGGGTCTCGCGGTAGCGGTCGCTCGCCACTCGGGTAATGTCCGCAGCAGCGAAACGGCTCCCGGCGGGCGGGTCCCCGTCGCTACTCCGCCACCACCAGGTCGATCCCGCCGTTCTCGCGCAGGGTGATCTTCGACACGGACAGGGCGAACGGCTCGTCCGTCTCGCGCTGCGACACCGAGCCGTCGAACAGCGACTGCACGGTCACGGACAGGTGCGCTGCGCCGGCGGCGCGCGGCACCACCCAGCCGGTCTCGCCCGCCTGGATGCGCACGTCAGGGTACTGCGCGATCGACCAGGCAGGCAGGCCTTGCACCCTGTCGTCGATGACGGCCCCGAACGGGCATCCTGCCGGCTGCAGCACCTGCTGCTTGGCGCAGTCGTCGAGGAAGTCGTGGAGCTGCTTCTGCACGACGCTGACGAACGCGGTGTCGGGTTGCGCATCCACTGCCACCTGCACCCGCTGACCCGCGGCGGCGGCGAAGGTCACCGGCGTGGTCGTGAGGTAGCGCGAGCTGTGGCCGAGGGTGTAGTCGGATGGCGCGAACATCAGGTAGTCGGCGGAGACGGAGAAGGCGTCCGCCGGCTGCTTCTGCGCTGCCCGCGGTTCGAGGGTGTGGCCGGCGATCGTGAACGTGTCCGCGTGCTGCACCTGGACGTGCGCGACCGTCAG
>Ga0153994_1000034_pt1 | contig 108881 bp, 111 predicted proteins | sample TSNC078MetaG_FD_104735 | JGI IMG/M metagenome (GOLD analysis project Ga0153994, IMG submission 104735) | Attine ant fungus gardens microbial communities from North Carolina, USA - TSNC078 MetaG | ecosystem: Host-associated > Fungi > Mycelium > Unclassified | place: USA: North Carolina, Lumber...
CGGCGTGTGCACGCGCGTCTACACGACCACCCCGAAGAAGCCGAACTCGGCTCTGCGCAAGGTGGCGCGTGTGAAGCTCTCCAACGGAACCGAGGTCACGGCCTACATTCCCGGCGAGGGCCACAACCTGCAGGAGCACTCGATGGTGCTCGTCCGCGGCGGTCGTGTGAAGGACCTCCCCGGTGTGCGCTACAAGATCGTCCGTGGCGCCCTCGACACCCAGGCCGTCAAGAACCGCAAGCAGGCTCGCAGCCGGTACGGCGCGAAGATGGAGAAGAAGTAATGCCTCGCAAGGGTCCAGCTCCCAAGCGCCCCGTCGTCGCAGACCCGGTCTACGGCGCACCGATCGTCAGCCAGCTCGTCAACAAGATCCTGCTCGACGGCAAGAAGGGCCTCGCTGAGCGCATCGTGTACGACGCGCTCGAAGGCGTCGCCTCCAAGTCTGGTCAGGATGCCGTCGTCACGCTCAAGAAGGCGCTCGACAACGTCCGCCCGACCCTCGAGGTCCGCAGCCGCCGCGTCGGTGGCTCGACCTACCAGGTCCCCGTCGAGGTCAAGCCGCACCGCGCCAACACGCTCGCGCTGCGCTGGCTCACCAGCTACGCCAAGGGCCGTCGTGAGAAGACGATGACCGAGCGTCTCACCAACGAGATCCTCGACGCGTCGAACGGTCTCGGCGCCGCTGTCAAGCGTCGCGAGGACACGCACAAGATGGCCGAGTCGAACAAGGCCTTCGCGCACTACCGCTGGTAGTCCAGGCTCGCTGGTAATCCCGGTTTCGGGCATTACCACGCCGGTCCGGGTGTTGCACTCCTCGGGAGTGCCCCACCCGGGCCGGCACCCCTTCAACTTTCTACTTTTCGGAGGAACCCTGTGGCACAGGACGTGCTCACCGACCTGAACAAGGTCCGCAACATCGGCATCATGGCCCACATCGATGCCGGCAAGACCACTACGACCGAGCGCATCCTGTTCTACACGGGCGTCAACCACAAGATCGGCGAGACCCACGACGGCGCCTCGACGACCGACTGGATGGAGCAGGAGAAGGAGCGCGGCATCACCATCACGTCCGCGGCCGTCACCTGTTTCTGGAACAAGAACCAGATCAACATCATCGACACCCCCGGTCACGTGGACTTCACCGTCGAGGTGGAGCGTTCGCTCCGCGTCCTCGACGGCGCTGTCGCCGTCTTCGACGGCAAGGAGGGCGTCGAGCCCCAGTCCGAGACCGTCTGGCGTCAGGCAGACAAGTACAACGTCCCGCGCATCTGCTTCGTCAACAAGATGGACAAGCTCGGCGCCGACTTCTACTACACGGTCGACACCATCGTCAGCCGCCTCGGCGCCAAGCCGCTGGTGCTGCAGCTCCCGATCGGTTCCGAGTCCGCGTTCGAGGGCGTCGTCGACCTCATCGAGATGCGTGCGCTGACCTGGCGTGGAGACGCCAAGGGTGACGTTCAGATGGGCGCCAAGTACGCCATCGAGGAGATCCCGGCCGACCTGGTCGACAAGGCCAACGAGTACCGCCAGGCGCTGCTCGAGACCGTTGCTGAGAGCGACGACGCACTGCTCGAGAAGTTCTTCGGCGGTGAGGAGCTCACGGTCGCAGAGATCAAGGGCGCCATCCGCAAGATGACGATCAACAGCGAGCTCTACCCCGTGCTCTGCGGTTCCGCGTTCAAGAACCGCGGCGTTCAGCCGATGCTCGACGCTGTGATCGACTTCCTTCCTTCGCCGATCGACGTGCCGGCCATCGAGGCCCACGACCCGCGCGACGAGGAGAAGGTCATCCTTCGCCACGCCGACGCGTCCGAGCCGTTCTCCGCTCTGGCCTTCAAGGTCGCCGTCCACCCGTTCTTCGGTCGTCTGACCTACGTGCGCGTGTACTCCGGCCGCGTCGACAGCGGTGCTGGCATCGTCAACTCGACCAAGGGCAAGAAGGAGCGCATCGGGAAGATCTTCCAGATGCACGCCAACAAGGAGAACCCGGTCGACTTCCTGACCGCCGGCAACATCTACGCCGTGATCGGCCTCAAGGACACCACCACGGGCGACACCCTGTGCGACCCGGACAACCAGGTCGTCCTCGAGTCGATGACGTTCCCCGAGCCCGTCATCGAGGTCGCGATCGAGCCGAAGACCAAGGCCGACCAGGAGAAGCTGGGCACCGCGATCCAGAAGCTCGCCGAGGAAGACCCGACGTTCCGCACCGAGCAGAACCAGGAGACCGGTCAGACGGTCATCAAGGGAATGGGCGAGCTTCACCTCGACATCCTCGTCGACCGCATGAAGCGCGAGTTCAACGTCGAGGCGAACGTCGGCAAGCCCCAGGTGGCCTACCGCGAGACGATCCGCCGTTCCGTCGAGAAGTACGACTACACGCACAAGAAGCAGACCGGTGGTTCTGGCCAGTTCGCCAAGATCCAGATCACGATCGAGCCGATGGACGTCACCCCGGAGACGAGCTACGAGTTCGTCAACGCCGTGACAGGTGGCCGCGTTCCGCGCGAGTACATCCCGTCGGTCGACCACGGTATCCAGGACGCGATGCAGGTGGGTGTTCTCGCCGGCTTCCCGACCGTGGGTGTCAAGGCCACCCTCGTGGATGGCGCTTCGCACGACGTCGACTCCTCGGAGATGGCGTTCAAGATCGCCGGCTCGATGGCCTACAAAGAGGCCGCGCGCAAGGCGAACCCTGTGCTCCTCGAGCCGCTGATGGCGGTCGAGGTTCGCACGCCGGAAGAGTACATGGGCGATGTGATCGGTGACCTCAACTCACGACGTGGTCAGATCCAGTCGATGGAGGACGCGAGCGGGGTCAAGGTTATCCGCGCGAACGTTCCGCTGTCGGAGATGTTCGGGTACATCGGCGACCTGCGGTCGAAGACCTCTGGTCGTGCGGTCTACTCGATGACCTTCGACAGCTACGCGGAGGTTCCGAAGGCTGTTGCCGACGAGATCGTCCAGAAGAACAAGGGCGAGTGACTCCGGTCACCCTCCTTTAGCAGTATCCCGTAACATAGATAAACAATCCCGTAGAGTTGCCGGCCGGAAACCATCGGCCGGGGCTTCTACACGAGAGTCCTGAGGAGGACCCAGTGGCTAAGGCCAAGTTCGAGCGGACTAAGCCGCACGTCAACATCGGAACCATCGGTCACGTCGACCACGGAAAGACGACGCTCACCGCGGCGATCTCCAAGGTGCTTGCTGACAAGTACCCGTCGGCGACCAACGTTCAGCGCGACTTCGCGTCGATCGACTCGGCTCCGGAAGAGCGTCAGCGCGGTATCACGATCAACATCTCGCACGTCGAGTACGAGACCCCGAAGCGCCACTACGCGCACGTTGACGCCCCTGGGCACGCCGACTACATCAAGAACATGATCACCGGTGCCGCTCAGATGGACGGCGCGATCCTCGTGGTCGCCGCTACCGACGGCCCGATGGCGCAGACCCGTGAGCACGTGCTGCTCGCGAAGCAGGTCGGCGTTCCGTACCTGCTGGTCGCGCTCAACAAGTCCGACATGGTCGACGACGAGGAGATCCTGGAGCTCGTCGAGCTCGAGGTTCGCGAGCTTCTGTCGAGCCAGGACTTCGATGGCGACAACGCTCCTGTCGTTCGCGTCTCGGGCCTCAAGGCTCTCGAGGGCGACGAGAAGTGGGTCGAGTCGATCGTCGAGCTCATGGACGCCGTCGACAACTCCATCCCCGACCCGGTGCGCGACAAGGACAAGCCGTTCCTGATGCCGATCGAGGACGTCTTCACGATCACCGGTCGTGGAACCGTCGTCACGGGCCGCGCCGAGCGTGGAACCCTCGCTATCAACTCCGAGGTCGAGATCGTCGGCATCCGCCCGACGCAGAAGACCACGGTCACCGGTATCGAGATGTTCCACAAGCAGCTCGACGAGGCATGGGCCGGCGAGAACTGTGGTCTGCTCCTCCGTGGAACCAAGCGTGAGGACGTCGAGCGCGGTCAGGTCGTCGTGAAGCCGGGTTCGGTTACGCCGCACACCAACTTCGAGGGCACCGCGTACATCCTGTCCAAGGATGAGGGTGGGCGTCACAACCCGTTCTACGCGAACTACCGTCCGCAGTTCTACTTCCGCACCACCGACGTCACCGGCGTCATCACGCTGCCCGAGGGCACCGAGATGGTCATGCCCGGCGACACCACCGACATGACGGTCGAGCTCATCCAGCCGATCGCCATGGAGGAGGGCCTCGGCTTCGCCATCCGTGAGGGTGGCCGCACCGTGGGCGCTGGAACGGTCACGAAGATCATCAAGTAGTCTTCTCCGACTGCTCGGAAAGGGGCTGGACCGAAAGGTCCGGCCCCTTTCTGCATCCCGGCACACTGGCGCGGGACGATAGCGAGAATTAATCACTTAAGCGAGACAACACGCCGAGTGTGACCTAAACTGAGGAAACCTCAGTACCCGAACCTGGGGTGACGGTCGCACTGACAAGGGGGTCTCGACCATGCGACGTAACGCGCGCCCGCCCGCCGACGACGGTATTTCTCGCTCACCATTCTCTCTGACCCGCACCTGGGTCGGCCGCCTCGCAGCGCCGGCTCTCGCGATCGCGCTGGCCGTCGCAGGGGCAGCCGCTCCCGCCAATGCCGCCGAGCCTGCGCCCGCCGATCCGAGCGCCACCAGCGCGCCTGCGCCCGCGCCGGCCGCGGATGCTGTGCCAGCGGCCGCCGCGCCCGATCCGTCTCCCGCGCCGGACGCGTCGACGCCACCAGCGGACCCTCCGGCCGCAGACGCTGCCCAGAGTCCTGCCCAGAGCCCTTCACCTGACCAGGCGCTGGCACCGCAGGCCGCTTCAGACCCCGCGCCCTCCACCGCGCCGACTCCCTCCACTGCGCCGACTCCCTCCACTGCGCCGACTCCTTCCACCGCGCCGGCTCCCTCCGCCCCGAAACCCGCGAGCGCTCCGCGTGCAGCCGTTCCGTCGCCCAGCCCCAGCTCCCCGCCACCAGGCGGATCGACGGGCAAGCTCATCGTCGTCAAGCACATCGCGGACGCGAACGGCACGATCGTCGACACGACACCGGCCGGATGGTCGTTCACCGCGCTCAGCGCCGGCCTGCAGTTCGCCAGCCAGACGCTGACCACAGACGGCACCGGCTCCGTCACGTACTCGCTGTCCATGCCGGCCGGCGCGACCTCCGTGGCCGTCACGGTCACCGAGGCCCAGCAGAGCGGATACACCCTCTCCGCGCAGGGCGGCCTCAACGCAGTCTGCACATACGCCGACGGCACCGTCGCCAATGTGACGGACGGCTTCCGTGTCTCCGTACCCAGCAACCAGACGACCCGCTGTGTCGTCGTGAACCGCGAGCAGTCGGCCACCTGGTCGGTGTGGAAGACGAGCGACCCCGCCTCCGGCACCGTCGTGCATCCCGGTGATGTCATCGACTACGCGCTGCACGTGCAGTTCACCGGAGGCCGCCTGCCGTCGTCGCTCGTCATCACCGACGATCTCTCCGGCGTCCTCGGCAACGCCACGCTGCGTGGCTCGATCGTTCCGTCGCAGGGCACGGCCGCGATCGTCGGCACGAACCTGGTCTGGACGATCACGAACTTCGACGACGAACTCGTGCTCACATACTCCGTGACAGTGAACGCCGACGCCCGGGATGCGCACATCGTCAACGTCCTGCTCGTTCCACCGGGAGGCGAGTGCGCGGAGAGCTGCACCACCGATCACCCTGTGCCAGGCTGGTCGCTGGTCAAGTCGTCCGATCCGGCGAGCGGTTCCACCGTGCAGCCCGGTCAGACGATCACGTACACGCTCACCGCAGCCAACCTTTCGGATGCGCCGGTCGGCAACCCGATGCTGGTGCAGGCGGACGACGACCTGAGTGCCGTGCTCGACCACGCCACGCTCGTCCAGCCGCTCGACCCGGCCCTGACGCAGCAGGGGGACCACCTCGTCTGGGCGATCGGGGGTCTGGCGGTCGGGCAGACCAAGACGGTCTCGTACTCGGTGAAGGTCGATCCGACCGCGGCCGGCGTGCTCCTGCACAATGTGGTGACCACGCCACCGGGTGGCAGCTGCGTCCCGCAGGGCTACCCCAACCCGTCGACAGAGCTCCCCGCCGAGTGCCAGACGCATCACCAGGTGCCGTCCGTCGACCTGAGCATCGTCAAGACGCACTCGACTCCCACCGGGGGTCAGGGCGCGCCGGTCGACTCCGACGAGGGTGAGACGATCGCGTACCAGCTGGTCGTCGCCAATCATGGCCAGGATGCGGCGACCGGCGTCTCTGTGAGCGATCCTCTCCCTGCGGGCATCAGCTACGTGCCAGGCTCGCTGGTCGCGCCTCCCGGCTGGACGGCATCCATCGCCGGCGGCGTCGTCACGATCGTCTACAGCGGCACCTTCGCCGTCGGTGCGAGCGCGATGCTGACCTTCACCGCTGACGTCGGCGTGCTGAGCGGTCCGCCGTCCGGCGGCCCGATCCCCGACATCGACAACAGAGCGTGCGTCTCGAGCGCCGAACCGGACGCGAACCCGTCGGACAACTGCTCCACCGACACCACGCCGGTGAAGTCGATCGCCGTAGCCGCCCAGTCGCTCTGCGTGAACGACGCGCCCGTCGTGTCGTACTCCATCACGCCGTACAACCTCACCAGCAGCCCGACGATCGCCCTCATCTGGTGGTCACCGGCGAAGTTCGCGGGCCACGATCCGTCCATCCCGGCCGGTGACGAGGCAGCGATCCTCGAGGACGGCGCCGCGCAGGTGAGCTATGTGACCGTTCCGGCGACCTGGACGAGCGGACAGACCATCTCCGGCACGCAGCTCTGGCCGGGTGCAGGGGTGGACGCGTCCGGCAAGGGCAACGCGTGGCCGGGCTGGCGGCAGCTCGGTGACGGCACCTGGGTTCTCGACCCCGCCGCGCCGTTCTACGACGTGAGGACCGACGCCGTGGTCGAGGTGCGCATCAACCCGACCACCGCATCCGCTGTCACGTACCCGCCGCCGTCGACGCACTGCACGCCGGTGAATGCGACGACGACCACGACAGTCGCAGGAGGACCGTCGGTCGGCCTGGCGGCGACAGGCAGCGACGTGACAGCCCCCGTCGTCGGCGGAGCAGCGCTGGTCGCCATCGGGCTGGCGTTCCTGCTCTGGATGCGCCGACGCCGCGGAGAGGCGGCCTGACGGCACCCGGGGAGCCCACTGGGCGTTTCCTCCAGGGGGTTTACCTCCCGCTGGCCGAAGCGCAGAATGAGGACACCGTTTCAACCGGACGGTTCCGTCGATGAAGGGAGAGCGTATGGATATCCATGACCTCGCAAACCAGGCCAACCCGCAGACAGGCATTCGGACGGAAAGTTCGGGAGTCGCGTAAGCGGTCCCATTGGCACTAGCACGGGGTGACGGCGCGAGGCGTCACCCGAGCGGGGCTCCGGCACACAGCCGGGCCCCGCTCCTTGCGTCAGAGGGCATCTCGTGTCGTGGCGATCTTCTCCACACCCGGGATTTCTCCACCGATCCGCTGGACCGGGCCCACTACGAGGCGGCCCCCCGGATGCTGGATGCATGTCCGTTGCAGCTCTGCCCCCTCGCATCAGAAGACTCGTCGATCCGGACGAGACGGCACGAACCGCTGCGCGTTCGCGCATTGCGACCGCAGGAGACTACCTGGCGCGATTGCGCACCTTCGCGGCGGTCAGACCAGCGGTCCCCGTGTTCAGCCATTGGTCGGCAGCGGCCATCCACGGGCTGCCATCGCTCGGACCCCCTCCGTCCACCATCCACATCGTCGGGCGCCCTGGCGTCGCCGATCGAGCATGGCACGGCATCGTGGAGCACGCTGGTCGCGCAGAGGAAGCCGTCATCGTGCGGCGCGGTCTGGCCGCGACGTCCGTGGCGGCCACGGTGGCCGACCTGGCGGCCAGAGGTTCGTTCGTCGGCGGAGTAGTGGCGGCGGATCACGCCGTCTCGGCCGGTCCCTTCTGCGGCCGGATCCCGCTGACGACGGCGAAGGAGATCGAGGGCGCTGCGGCACACCTCCAGGAGCCGCGTGGGCGGGAGCGCGCGCTCGAGGTCGCGGCGTTCGCCGACGGCCGCGCGGAGAGTCCCATTGAGTCCATCAGCAGGGCCGTGATGAGCATTCTCGGTCTCCCGCCTCCCGAGCTGCAGCATCCTGTCGAGCTTCCGGGCGGCACGGCGCGGGTGGACTTCGCCTGGCCGGAGCACGGCGTCCTTGGCGAGGCGGACGGCGAAGTCAAGCTCACCGACCGGAGGATGCGCCGGTCGAGGTCGCCGATGCAGGTCCTCCGCGACCAGGTGGCTCGCGAGCGGGCAATCGAGCAGGCGACGGGGATGCGGGTCGTGCGCTGGAACTGGGATACCGCGCGCAGGGCAGATCGCCTCGGCCCACTCCTGGCGCCGGTGGGCCTCACAGCGCTACGGTCGTGATCCATGGGCTACTTCGTACTCGTCATCGCGCAGACGATCGCGTTGCCGATCGTCTCCGGCGCGATCGAGCTCGCGGTGGCCGGGGGAGACCCCCTCTTCGTCTTCGGCAAGTGGTGGGTGTTCTGGGGCGTCGGAACGCGGCTGCTCGTCGCGGGCATCGCCCAGGTCTCCGGCAAGGGGCCGACCACCGAGATCCTCGGGGCCATGGCTCCGAGTGTGCAGGAGAAGCAGCTCACGCGCGAACTCGGCATGGCCAATGTGGGGATGGGCACCGCAGGGCTCCTGGCACTCGTGCCTGGATGGGCGTTGCCCGCCGGGATCGCGGGAGGCCTCTTCCTGCTGATCGCCGGGATCATGCATCTGCCGAAGAAGGGCAAGAACGCCCAGGAATCGCTCGCGACGTGGACCGATCTGCTGGTCGGGATCGCCGTCGTCGTGCTCGCCGTCGACGTGATCGTGGGCGCCGGAGGGCACTGAATCAGCCTGCGACGTACTCGGCGACGCGCCCGCGACACGCCCGGGTTGCAGCTTGGGCGAGAGTCTGGCAAACTTGTCTAGTTCAACATTTCGGAACGAGCGCGCTCACGTGTGCTCCGAACGGATCACTGCCAGGCAGTGCATAGCCCACCGCGAGGTCGTCAGACCGTGTGCGGAAGATGGTTAGGCCGCGGGTAGAAGAGCAAAGCTTAATCGACAACCACGAGGACAAGGGGTCACCCATGTCCTCGGCACGGGTGACACGCCCGAGCGCGGGGGTCGGTGAGTTGACAGAAGAATAGTGGCGTTCCCCAACAAGCGTTCGTCGCATCCGCGTCCAATGCGAGGCAGGTTCTCTCGGGAGCCGGTCTCGTACGACGCCATAACAAGAGAGTGAGTCAGACATGGCGGGACAGAAGATCCGCATTCGGCTTAAGTCGTATGACCACGAGGTCATCGACACCTCGGCGCGCAAGATCGTCGACACGGTTACCCGTGCAGGCGCTACCGTCGTCGGCCCAGTGCCCCTTCCCACCGAGAAGAACGTGGTGTGTGTCATCCGTTCTCCCCACAAGTACAAGGACAGCCGCGAGCACTTCGAAATGCGCACGCACAAGCGGCTGATCGACATCATCGACCCGACGCCGAAGGCCGTCGACTCGCTCATGCGTCTCGACCTGCCCGCCGACGTCAACATCGAGATCAAGCTCTAAGGGGGAGTGCCATGTCGAACATCGAAACCAAGACCTCCCGTGGCCTCCTCGGCAAGAAGCTCGGAATGACCCAGGTCTGGGATGAGAACAACAAGCTCATCCCCGTGACCGTCATCGAGATCACGCCGAACGTCGTGACCCAGGTCCGCACCCCAGAGGTCGACGGCTACAACGCCGTCCAGATCGCGTACGGCCAGATCGACCCGCGCAAGGTCAACAAGCCGTCCGCAGGCCACTTCGACAAGGCCGGCGTCACGCCGCGCCGTCACCTCACCGAGGTCCGCACCGCGGACGCCGCCGAGTACTCGGCAGGCCAGGAGCTCACCGTCGACGCGACCTTCGAGGCCGGCCAGCTGGTCGACGTCGTCGGAACGTCGAAGGGTAAGGGCTTCGCCGGTGTCATGAAGCGCCACAACTTCAAGGGTGTCTCCGCTTCGCACGGTGCGCACCGCAACCACCGCAAGCCGGGTTCCATCGGCGCCTCCTCGACCCCGAGCCGTGTCTTCAAGGGCATGCGCATGGCCGGTCGCATGGGTGGCGAGCGCGTTACCGTCCTGAACCTCAAGGTCCAGGCCGTCGACGCAGAGAAGGGCCTCCTGCTGGTCAAGGGCGCCGTTCCCGGTGCTCGTGGCCGCATCGTTTTCGTCCGCAACGCAGTGAAGGGGGCCTAGTCGTATGGCTACCTCGATTGACGTTCTCGATGTCAAGGGCAAGAAGGCGGGCTCTGTCGAGCTTCCCGCCGAGCTCTTCGACGTCCAGACCAACATCCCGCTGATCCACCAGGTCGTCGTCGCGCAGCTCGCTGCGGCACGTCAGGGAACTCACAAGACCAAGCGTCGTGGTGAGGTCTCCGGTGCCGGTCGCAAGCCGTTCAAGCAGAAGGGAACCGGTCGCGCTCGTCAGGGCTCGATCCGCGCCCCTCAGATGACCGGTGGTGGCATCGTCCACGGACCAGTGCCCCGCAGCTACGCGCAGCGCACCCCCAAGAAGATGATCGCCGCTGCTCTGCTCGGTGCTCTCTCGGACCGCGCCCGCGGAAGCCGCCTGCACGCCGTCGAGTCGCTCGCCCTCGGCGAGACCCCGTCGACCAAGGCCGTCGCCGAGTACCTCTCCACCGTCGCCACCTCGAAGCACGTCCTCATCGTGCTCGAGCGCGACGACGCGGTGAGCCTCAAGAGCGTCCGCAACCTTCCCACCGTCCACACGCTGACCTTCGACCAGCTGAACGCATACGACGTGCTCGTCAGTGACGACATCGTCTTCACCAAGGGTGCGCTCGAAGGCTTCATCGCTTCGAAGTCCAACAAGGAAGAGGTGAACGCGTAATGGCCGTCAACAAGGACCCGCGCGACATCATCATCGCCCCGGTCGTCTCTGAGAAGAGCTACGGCCTGATCGACGAGGGCAAGTACACCTTCCTCGTCGACCCGCGTTCGAACAAGACCGAGATCAAGCTCGCTATCGAGAGCATCTTCAAGGTCCAGGTCGCGTCGATCAACACCCTGAACCGTCAGGGCAAGACCCGTCGCACCAAGTTCGGCACCGGCAAGCGCAAGGACACCAAGCGTGCCATCGTCACGCTGAAGTCCGGTTCCATCGACATCTTCACGGCAGTTGGCTAAGGCCGGGATCTAGAGGAAAACAGACAATGGCTATTCGTAAGTACAAGCCCACGACCCCCGGTCGTCGCGGTTCGAGCGTTGCCGACTTCGCCGAGATCACTCGCTCGACGCCTGAGAAGTCGCTGCTCCGTCCGCTGTCGAAGACCGGTGGCCGCAACAACCAGGGTCGCATCACCACCCGTCACATCGGTGGTGGCCACAAGCGCCAGTACCGCGTCATCGACTTCCGTCGTAACGACAAGGACGGCGTGAACGCCAAGGTCGCTCACATCGAGTACGACCCCAACCGCACCGCGCGTATCGCGCTGCTCCACTTCGTGGACGGCACCAAGCGCTACATCCTGGCCCCGAACAAGCTGTCGCAGGGCGACATCGTCGAGTCGGGTGCAGGCGCGGACATCAAGCCCGGCAACAACCTGCCGCTGCGCAACATCCCCACCGGTACCGTGATCCACGCGATCGAGCTCAAGCCGGGCGGTGGCGCAAAGCTCGCCCGTTCGGCCGGCGCATCCGTGCGTCTCGTCGCCAAGGACGGCCCGTACGCGCAGCTCCGCCTGCCGTCCGGTGAGATCCGCAACGTGGATGCACGCTGCCGCGCGACGATCGGCGAGGTCGGCAACGCCGAGCAGTCGAACATCAACTGGGGCAAGGCAGGCCGCATGCGCTGGAAGGGCGTCCGCCCGACCGTTCGCGGTGTCGCGATGAACCCGATCGACCACCCGCACGGTGGTGGTGAGGGCAAGACCTCCGGTGGTCGTCACCCGGTCAGCCCGTGGGGTCAGAAGGAAGGCCGCACCCGCCACCCGAACAAGGAAAGCGACAAGCTCATCGTGCGTCGTCGTACTGTCGGCAAGAAGCGTAAGTAGGAGTAGAAGATGCCACGCAGTCTCAAAAAGGGCCCCTTCGTCGACGACCACCTGCTTCGCAAGGTTGTCGCCGCGAACGAGGCCAACAGCAAGAACGTGATCAAGACCTGGTCGCGCCGCTCGATGATCGTCCCGGCCATGCTGGGTCACACCATCGCGGTGCACGACGGTCGCAAGCACATCCCGGTGTTCGTCACCGAGACCATGGTTGGGCACAAGCTCGGTGAGTTTGCTCCCACCCGCACCTTCCGTGGACACGTGAAGGACGACAAGAAGGGTCGTCGCCGCTAACGCGGTGACGTAAGGAGGAGAGAAATGGTGGAGTCGATCGCACGCGTGCGACACATCCGCGTGACCCCCCAGAAGGCTCGTCGCGTCGTCAACCTGATTCGCGGCAAGCAGGCACAGGAGGCCCTGGCCATCCTGAAGTTCGCCCCGCAGGGTGCGAGCGAGCCGGTGTACAAGCTCGTCGCCTCGGCGATCGCCAACGCGCGAGTCAAGGCCGACCAGTCGAACACCTATCTGGACGAGCAGGACCTGTACGTGAGCAGCGCATTCGTTGACGAGGGCACGACCCTCAAGCGCTTCCAGCCGCGTGCACAGGGCCGAGCCTTCCGCATCAACAAGCGCACCAGCCACATCACGATCGTCCTCGCGACGCCGGATGAGGCCGCAGCTGCCAAGGCTACGAAGAAGGCGAGCAAGTAATGGGTCAGAAAGTCAATCCATACGGCTTCCGTCTGGGCATCACCACCGACCACGTGTCGCGGTGGTTCTCGGACAGCACCAAGCCGGGTCAGCGTTACAGCGACTACCTCGCCGAGGACGTCAAGATCCGTCGTCTGCTGCAGACGTCGCTCGACCGCGCGGGTGTTTCGCGCATCGAGATCGAGCGCACCCGTGACCGCGTCCGCGTCGACATTCACACCGCCCGCCCGGGCATCGTGATCGGTCGCCGTGGCGCAGAGGCCGAGCGCATCCGCGCCGACCTCGAGAAGCTCACGGGTAAGCAGATCCAGCTGAACATCCTCGAGGTCAAGAACCCCGAGGCCGACGCTCAGCTCGTCGCTCAGGGCATCGCAGAGCAGCTCTCCGCACGTGTGGCGTTCCGCCGCGCGATGCGCAAGGGTCTGCAGGGCGCCCAGCGCGCAGGCGCCAAGGGTGTCCGCATCCAGGTGTCCGGCCGTCTCGGCGGCGCTGAGATGAGCCGCTCGGAGTTCTACCGCGAGGGTCGTGTGCCGCTGCACACGCTCCGCGCCAACATCGACTACGGCTTCTACGAGGCCAAGACCACGTTCGGTCGCATCGGTGTCAAGGTGTGGATCTACAAGGGCGACATCACGAACAAGGAACTCGCTCGCGAGCAGGCGAACACCAAGCCGTCGCGTGAGCGTAACGACCGTCCGCGTCGCGGCGGGCGCACCAGCGCCCCTGCCGAGACTGCGCCGGCCGCAGCAGGAGTTGAGGCATAACCATGTTGATCCCACGTAGAGTCAAGCACCGCAAGCAGCACCACCCTGGCCGTTCCGGCCAGGCCACTGGTGGCACGAAGGTCTCCTTCGGCGAGTTCGGTATCCAGGCCCTGACCCCCGCGTATGTGACGAACCGTCAGATCGAGTCCGCTCGTATCGCGATGACCCGTCACATCAAGCGTGGTGGCAAGGTGTGGATCAACATCTACCCCGACCGTCCGCTCACGAAGAAGCCGGCCGAAACCCGCATGGGTTCCGGTAAGGGTTCGCCGGAGTGGTGGGTCGCCAACGTCAAGCCGGGTCGAGTCCTCTTCGAGGTCTCTGGTGTCAGCGAGGAACTCGCTCGCGAGGCCATGACCCGTGCAATTCACAAGCTGCCCCTCAAGGCACGCATCATCAAGCGCGAGGAGGGCGACGCGTAATGGCGATCGGATCCAAGGAGCTCGCATCCGCGGAGCTCGACACTTTCGAAGACGAGCGTCTCGTCGACGAGCTGAAGAAGGCCAAGGAAGAGCTGTTCAACCTGCGCTTCCAGTCGGCCACCGGCCAGCTCGAGAGCCACGGCCGCCTGCGCGCCGTGAAGCGCGACATCGCTCGTATCTACACCGTCATCCGTGAGCGTGAGCTCGGCATCAGGCCCACCCCGGCCCCCGCCGAGGTCGCCGACGCGAAGGCGGAGAAGAAGACCAAGGCGAAGAAGGCGGCTCCTGCCGCCGAGGCCGCCGAGACTGAGACTGAGGAGGCCAAGTAATGGCTGAGACCACCAAGGCTGCGGCCGCGGAGTCGGCGGCCGACGAGGCCCTCGTCCGTGGGTACCGCAAGGCCCGTCGCGGTTACGTCGTCAGCGACAAGATGGACAAGACCATCGTCGTCGAGGTCGAAGACCGCGTGAAGCACCCCCTGTACGGCAAGGTCATCCGCCGCACCTCCAAGGTGAAGGCGCACGATGAGAGCAACAGCGCCGGCATCGGCGACCTCGTTCTCATCAACGAGACCCGTCCGCTGAGCGCCTCCAAGCGGTGGCGCCTGGTTGAGATTCTGGAGAAGGCCAAGTGATTCAGCAGGAATCCCGAGTCAAGGTCGCCGACAACACCGGCGCCAAGGAGCTCCTCACGATTCGTGTTCTCGGTGGCTCCGGTCGTCGTTACGCCGGCCTGGGCGACACGATCGTCGCCACGGTCAAGGACGCGATCCCCGGCGGCAACGTCAAGAAGGGCGACGTCGTCAAGGCTGTCATCGTGCGCGTGGTGAAGAACACCCGCCGCCCGGACGGCTCATACATCAAGTTCGATGAGAACGCCGCAGTGATCTTGAAGAACGACGGGGACCCCCGCGGTACCCGCATCTTCGGACCGGTCGGTCGCGAACTCCGCGACAAGAAGTTCATGAAGATCATCTCGCTGGCTCCGGAGGTGCTGTAACAGATGGCGAACATCAAGAAGGGCGACCTGGTCCAGGTCATCTCGGGTGCGTCGCAGGCGCGCGGAGGCGACAAGGGCAAGCAGGGTCGCGTGATCGAGGTTCTCGTCGAGAAGAACCGCGTGATCGTCGAGGGCGTCAACTTCGTCACCAAGCACGTGCGCGTCGGTCAGACGCAGCGTGGCACGAAGACCGGCGGCATCGAGACGCACGAGGCTCCGATCCACGTCTCCAACGTGGCTCTCGTCGACCCCGAGACCAAGAAGCCGACCCGCGTCGGCTTCCGCAACGAGACTGTCACGAAGGACGGCGTCAGCAAGACGGTCCGAGTTCGTTACGCCAAGAAGTCAGGTAAGGACCTGTAATGACCGACACTGCAACCGCTGCTGGCAAAATCCAGCCGCGTCTCAAGCAGAAGTACAAGAACGAGATCGCAGCTCAGCTGTCCAAGGACCTCGGCTTCACCAACCCGCACCAGGTGCCGGGTCTCGTGAAGATCGTCGTCAACATGGGCGTCGGCGAGGCTGCTCGCGACGGCAAGGTCATTGATGGTGCGGTCGCAGACCTCACCAAGATCACCGGTCAGAAGCCGCAGGTCACCAAGGCCCGCAAGTCCATCGCGCAGTTCAAGCTGCGCGAGGGTCAGCCGATCGGCGCGCACGTCACGCTGCGCGGCGACCGCATGTGGGAATTCCTCGACCGCCTGCTCTCGCTTGCACTTCCCCGTATCCGCGACTTCCGCGGTCTGTCGGACAAGCAGTTCGACGGAACGGGCAACTACACCTTCGGTCTCACGGAGCAGGCTATGTTCCACGAGATCGACCAGGACAGGATCGACCGCGTTCGCGGAATGGACATCACTGTGGTGACCACCGCGAAGAACGACGAAGAGGGCCGCGCGCTGCTCAAGCAGCTCGGCTTCCCCTTCCGTTCCAACGAGGCAGCGAACTAGTCCTCACCCTGTCGGGCCGGCCGATCCGGCCGGCCCGCTTCCACCACAGGTCGTCAGTCGTGTAACGGCTGAACGAAACCTGGTGAACAAAGGAAACATCTGCAATGACAATGACAGATCCGGTCGCAGACATGCTGACCAGACTGCGCAACGCGAACTCGGCGCACCACGACACCGTGTCCATGCCGCACTCGAAGCTCAAGGCGCACATCGCCGACATCCTCAAGTCCGAGGGTTACATCGCGAGCTGGGAGGTCAGCGACGCACGCGTCGGCCAGACCCTCACGCTCGGTCTGAAGTTCGGACCGAACCGCGAGCGCTCCATCGCCGGCATCAAGCGCGTCTCGAAGCCCGGACTCCGCGTTTACGCGAAGTCCACCGAGATCCCCAAGGTGCTCGGCGGCCTCGGCGTCGCCATCCTGTCCACCTCCTCCGGTCTGCTCACCGACCGTCAGGCTGAGAAGAAGGGCGTGGGTGGGGAAGTCCTCGCCTACGTGTGGTAGTTCGTCATGTCGCGTATTGGAAGACTGCCCATCGCCATCCCTGCAGGGGTCGATGTGAAGATCGACGGCCAGGCCGTCACCGTCAAGGGCCCGAAGGGTGAGCTCAGCCTCACCGTCGCCAGCCCGATCGAGGTCAAGCTGGAAGAGGGACAGGTGCTCGTCACCCGTCCGGACGACGAGCGCGCATCGCGTTCGCTCCACGGCCTGACCCGCACCCTGATCAACAACCAGATCATCGGCGTCACCGAGGGTTACTCCAAGGGACTCGAGATCGTCGGCACCGGTTACCGCGTTGCGCAGAAGGGCGCGGGCGTCGAGTTCGCTCTCGGCTTCTCGCACCCGGTCAACGTCGAGCCGCCCGCGGGCATCACGTTCACGGTCGAGGGCAACAACAAGCTCACGGTCAGCGGAATCGACAAGCAGGCCGTCGGTGAGGTCGCCGCCAACATCCGTAAGATCCGCAAGCCCGAGCCTTACAAGGGCAAGGGTGTGCGCTACGCCGGCGAGGTTGTCCGCCGCAAGGCCGGAAAGGCTGGTAAGTAACCATGGCTCTCGGAACCAGAGGAAAGAGCAAGTCCGCTGCACGCGGCCGCCGTCACGCGCGTCTTCGCAAGAAGGTCGAGGGCACCGCTCTCCGTCCGCGCCTGGTCGTCAACCGTTCGGCCCGTCACGTCTTCGTGCAGGTCGTCGACGACAGCAAGGGTCACACCCTCGCGTCGGCATCGACGATGGAGGCGGACCTCCGCAGCTTCGACGGTGACAAGACCGCCAAGGCACGCAAGGTCGGCGAGCTCGTCGCCGAGCGCGCCAAGAGCGCTGGCGTCGACGCCGTCGTATTCGACCGTGGTGGCAGCAAGTACGCGGGTCGCGTCGCAGCTGTCGCCGAAGGAGCTCGAGAGGGTGGATTGAACCTGTGAGCGACGAACAGAACAACAAGGAGCAGACCGTGGCCTCTGAGCAGACGACCGACGCCCAGGCGCCGGTTGAGACTGCGGCATCGACCACCAACACCCAGAGCGAGCCCCGCGAGGCCCGCCGTGGTGGTCGCGAGCGCAACCCCAACCGTGATCGCGGCAGCCGCGACCAGGACAAGAGCCAGTTCCTCGAGCGCGTTGTGACCATCAACCGCGTCTCGAAGGTCGTCAAGGGTGGGCGTCGCTTCAGCTTCACCGCCCTCGTCGTCGTCGGAGACGGCAACGGTCTGGTCGGTGTCGGCTACGGCAAGGCACGCGAGGTCCCGCTGGCGATCTCGAAGGGTGTCGAGGAAGCGAAGAAGAACTTCTTCCGCGTCCCGCGCGTCGGCAACACCATCCCGCACCCTGTGCAGGGTGAGGCAGCCGCCGGTGTGGTGCTCCTGCGCCCCGCCGCAGCAGGTACCGGTGTTATCGCCGGTGGTCCTGTCCGCGCCGTCCTCGAGTGCGCCGGTATCCACGACGTCCTGAGCAAGTCGCTCGGTTCGTCCAACACGATCAACATCGTGCACGCGACCGTCGAGGCGCTGCAGCAGCTCGAGGAGCCTCGTGCCGTTGCCGCTCGCCGCGGACTCGACTACGACCAGGTGGCTCCGGCTCGCCTGCTGCGTGCCGAGGCCCAGGCGGCCGAGGCCGCCGCGACCGCGAAGGCAGGTGCCTGATGGCTGCGCGTCTGAAGATCACGCAGATCAAGTCCAAAGTAAGTGAGAAGCAGAACCAGCGCGACACCCTTCGCAGCCTGGGACTCAAGCGCATCGGTGACGTCGTCGTTCGCGAGGACAACTCGCAGAACCGCGGGTACGTCAACACCGTCGCTCACCTTGTCAAGGTCGAGGAGATTGACTAATGGCTGACGAAAAGGAAGCAACCACCAAGGCTGCCGCCAAGCCGGCCGCTGAGAAGAAGGCCGCTGAGAAGAAGGCGCCGGCTGCCAAGGCCGCCGCCGACAAGGCTCCGGCCAAGAAGGCTCCGGCGAAGGCCGCTGCCGACAAGCCCGCGGCCGAGAAGAAGGCTCCCGCCAAGGCCGCTGCCGACAAGGCTCCTGCCAAGGCTGCCGCCGCTTCGAAGGACGAGACCGTCGCCAAGGCTGACAAGCCGGCCGCGAAGGCCCCTGCCAAGAAGGCTGCGCCCGCTGAGACCCGCGAGCACGTGCTCAAGGTCCACCACCTGCGCCCCGCCGCCGGATCCAAGAAGGACAGGACCCGCGTCGGACGCGGTGAAGGTTCCAAGGGTAAGACGGCTGGCCGCGGTACCAAGGGTACGAAGGCTCGTTACTCTGTCCGCCCCGGTTTCCAGGGTGGCCAGCTGCCGTTCCACATGCGTGCCCCGAAGCTTCGCGGCTTCAAGAACCCGTTCCGCGTCGAGTACCAGGTCGTGAACCTGGAGAAGCTCGCCGAGCTCTACCCGTCGGGTGGTGACGTCACCGTCACCGACCTGGTCGCCAAGGGCGCCGTTCGCAAGAACGAGAAGGTCAAGGTTCTCGGCAACGGGGACATTGCGGTTAAGCTGAACGTTGCGGTCGACAAGGTCTCCGGCTCTGCAGAGCAGAAGATCGTCGCCGCGGGTGGCTCGGTCAAGTAGCCACACCGTAAAGCTGTACAGTCGGGTGACCGGTATTTCTCCGGTCACCCGGCTGACTCCTTACAGGAAAGCAGGACGCACTTTTGTTTAGCGCCGTTGCGCGGATCTTCCGCACACCAGATCTTCGCCGGAAGATCGCCTTCACCTTGGGCGTTATCGCCCTGTTCCGCCTTGGCTCGTTCATCCCGGCGCCGTTCGTCGACTTCGGCAATGTGCAGACCTGTCTCAACGCCAACCAGGACACTTCTGGTCTCTACTCGCTCGTCAACCTGTTCTCGGGTGGCGCGCTCCTCAAACTCTCGATCTTCGCGCTCGGCATCATGCCGTACATCACCGCGTCGATCATCGTGCAGCTGTTGCGCGTGGTCATTCCGCGCTTCGAAACCCTCTACAAGGAGGGCCAGGCCGGTCAGGCCAAGCTCACGCAGTACACGCGTTACCTCACGATCGCACTCGGCGTCCTCCAGTCGACCACGCTGATCACCGTCGCCCGCAGCGGCGCACTCTTCGGCACTACCGCCGTCTCGCAGTGCACGCAGCTCATCACGGACGACTCCTGGTACGCGATCATGCTCATGGTCATCACCATGACAGCCGGTACGGGTCTCATCATGTGGATGGGCGAGCTCGTCACAGAGCGCGGCATCGGCAACGGCATGTCGCTCCTCATCTTCACCTCGATCGCCGCTCAGTTCCCGAGCTCGCTGTGGGCCATCGCCCAGTCGCAGAGCATCGAGACGCTGCTGATCGTGATCGCGATCGGATTGCTGATCGTGATGGCCGTCGTGTTCGTCGAGCAGTCGCAGCGGCGCATCCCCGTGCAGTACGCCAAACGTATGGTCGGCAGGCGGACGTACGGCGGCAACAACACGTACATCCCGATCAAGGTCAACATGGCCGGCGTCGTGCCGGTGATCTTCGCGTCGTCGCTGCTCTACCTGCCGGCGCTGATCGCCCAGTTCAACCAGCCGGCCGCAGGCAAGGCGCCTGCACCCTGGGTCACCTGGATCACGAACTACCTCACCAAGGGCGACCACCCGCTCTACATGCTGCTCTATTTCCTGCTGATCGTCGGCTTCACGTACTTCTACGTGGCAATCACGTTCAACCCGGAAGAAGTCGCGGACAACATGAAGAAGTACGGCGGCTTCATCCCCGGCATCCGCGCCGGTCGCCCGACGGCCGAGTACCTCGACTACGTGCTCACCCGCGTCACCCTGCCAGGGTCGATCTATCTGGGACTCGTCGCACTGATTCCTCTGGTAGCCTTCGCGATAATCGGAGCCAGCCAGAACTTCATGTTCGGCGGCACATCCATCCTGATCATCGTCGGTGTCGGATTGGAGACGGTCAAGCAGATCGACTCCCAGCTCCAGCAGCGGCACTACGAAGGGCTTCTGCGTTGACCCGTATGCTGATCGTCGGACCTCCCGGAGCGGGCAAAGGCACTCAGGCCTCGCGCATCACCACCGCATACGGGATCCCCGACATCTCCACGGGCGATATCTTCCGGGCCAACATCAAGAACGAGACGCCGCTCGGCCTGCAGGTCAAGGCGATCGTCGACGCAGGCGACTACGTGCCGGACAGCCTGACCAACGAGCTCGTCACGAACCGCATCGCGGAGGACGACGCAGCCGGCGGCTTCCTCCTGGACGGCTACCCGCGCACGCTCGACCAGGTGGCGTACCTGGACGAGCTGCTGGAGAAGAACGGGCAGAAGCTCGACGCTGTCATCCAGCTCGTTGCCGACCAGGACGAGATCGTCGCCCGCCTCACCAAGCGGGCGCAGGAGCAGGGCCGGGCGGACGACTCGGAGGAGGCTATCCGGCACCGCCAGGAGGTCTACGTCCGTGAGACGTCTCCGCTGATCGACGTCTACCGTCAGCGCGGTCTGCTCGTCGAGGTCGACGGCCTCGGCGACATGGACGAAGTCGCGGCACGCATCACTTCCGCGCTGGCCGAGCGGGGCATCCGCCCTCTCGCCGAGCGCGACCAGTCCGTGGCCTAGGCTCCGTTGGTCTTCAAGCGTTCGATCTACAAGTCGCCTGCGCAGCTCCGGCTGATGGTGCCCCCCGGGCTCGCGACGGCCGCGTCGCTCGACGCCGTCCGGGATGCGCTGGTCGCCGGGGTCACGACACTCCAGCTCGACGAGGTGGCTGAACAGGCCATCGTGGCCGCGGGCGGCAAGCCCAACTTCAAGCTCGAGCACGGCTACCATCACACGATCTGCTCGTCGGTGAACGACGAAGTCGTGCACGGCATCCCTGGAGCGCGCATCCTGCAGCCGGGCGACATCGTGTCGATCGACAGCGGCGCGATCCTCGACGGGTGGAACGGCGACTCGGCGCGGAGCTTCGTGCTCCCCGACCCAGCACGGCCGGAACTCGTCGCCGAGCGGCAGAAGCTCTCCGACGTCACGGAGCAGTCGCTCTGGCACGGTATCGCCAGGCTCGCGACGGCGACGCATCTCAACGAAGTCGGCGAAGCGGTCGAGGACCACATCCTCTCGCAGGGCGCGTACGGAATCCTGACCGACTACATCGGACACGGCATCGGGCGCAGGATGCACGAGGAGCCTCCGGTGTTCAACTATCGCGTCCGGGCCAAGGGGCCGGAGGTGAAGCCGGGACTCGTCGTCGCGATCGAGCCGATGGTCGTCCTCGGCGACCCGGAGACGTACGTGAAGGACGACGGCTGGACCGTCGCCACCGAGGACGGATCGTCCGCTGCGCACTGGGAGCACAGCGTCGCCGTGCACAAGGACGGCATCTGGGTGCTGACCGCGGCGGACGGGGGAGCGAAGGGCCTCGCGCCGTTCGGAATCACCCCGGCCCCGATCGCGTGATCTCCCTGGGATTCCCGGTCCGACCTGCTCGTTCGCGGAGAGCGTGCGCAGATCATACACAAGGATTGGCGAAACGCCAGACAATCCCATAAGATTGATCCTTGGTGTCTTAGGCACGTTTCTTGCGTGCCGTCACCACAATCAACGCACGACCAGCAAACCACGACTTTTAGCGACAGTGAGGCTATGGCCAAAAAAGACGGCGTCATCGAGATCGAAGGATCCGTGATCGAGGCTCTTCCCAACGCGATGTTCCGCGTTGAGTTGACCAACGGTCACAAGGTCCTCGCCCACATCTCCGGCAAAATGCGCCAGCACTACATCCGCATCCTCCCCGAGGACCGCGTGATCGTGGAGCTGAGCCCATACGACCTGACCCGTGGCCGGATCGTCTACCGCTACAAGTAAAGGTCTGCTGTAAGTAACGGCCTCGTCACCGGGTAGCCCCTGACGAGGTACGAGGACAGCGAACAAAGGTAAAGAAATATGAAGGTCAAGCCCTCCGTCAAGAAGATCTGCGACAAGTGCAAGGTCATCCGTCGTAACGGCCGGGTCATGGTCATCTGCGAGAACCCGCGCCACAAGCAGCGCCAGGGTTAATCGCGGTTCCGGCCGGTGGGATGCTCTCCCGCCGGCCACCCATAACTCAATATCGAAATATGGCAGTTCCAGATCCCGTGACGCGTGAGCGTCGCGGGGGACACCCCCGGTTGGAGGCCGGGGCACCGGAACTGCTGCAGACCTCCACTCACTCACAGGAGAAGCCACAATGGCACGTCTAGCAGGCGTTGACATCCCGCGCGAGAAGCGCGTGGAAGTCGCACTCACTTACATCTACGGCGTCGGCCGCACGCGGGCTCTGAAGACCCTCGCCGACACCGCAATCGACGGAAACATCCGCGTCAAGGATCTGTCCGACGACCAGCTCGTCGCCCTCCGCGACTACATCGAAGGCAACTTCAAGGTCGAGGGTGACCTCCGCCGCGAGGTCGCGGCCGACATCCGCCGCAAGGTCGAGATCGGCAGCTACGAGGGAATCCGCCACCGCAAGGGCCTCCCGGTCCGCGGTCAGCGCACCAAGACCAACGCTCGCACCCGTAAGGGCCCGAAGCGCACCGTGGCCGGCAAGAAGAAGGCTCGCTAGGCCTTAGCCAGCAGCCTCGCCCATAGGATTCAGGAGAAATCATGGCAGCACCCAAGTCGGCCGTTCGCAAGCCGCGCAAGAAAGAGAAGAAGAACATCGCCGTGGGCCAGGCCCACATCAAGTCGACGTTCAACAACACCATCGTTTCGATCACCGACACCACCGGAGCGGTCATCAGCTGGGCATCGTCCGGCGGCGTCGGCTTCAAGGGTTCGCGCAAGTCGACCCCGTTCGCCGCTCAGCTCGCCGCCGAGTCCGCTGCGCGTCAGGCGCAGGAGCACGGCATGAAGAAGGTCGACGTCTTCGTCAAGGGACCGGGCTCCGGTCGCGAGACCGCGATCCGTTCGCTCCAGGCCGCCGGTCTCGAGGTCGGCTCGATCAACGACGTCACCCCGCAGGCGCACAACGGTTGCCGCCCGCCCAAGCGTCGCCGCGTCTAAGTAGTTCTCTTCCGCCGCAATCGGCGGCGGCCGCGCTGCGGTCGTCGCCGATTGTCCGCGACAACTCAATACCCACTAACGCAAGTGTCATATAGCGGACACTTAGCCGAAAGGAATCAACAGTGCTCATTGCACAGCGTCCTACGCTCGCCGAAGAGAACATTTCCGAGTTCCGCTCGCGGTTCGTGATCGAGCCCCTGGAGCCCGGTTTCGGTTACACGCTCGGCAACTCGCTTCGCCGCACCCTCCTTTCCTCGATCCCCGGCGCGGCTGTCACCAGCATCCGCATCGACGGCGTGCTGCACGAGTTCAGCACGGTCCCGGGTGTCAAGGAAGACGTCACCGAGATCATCCTGAACATCAAGGGACTCGTCGTCTCCAGCGAGCACGACGAGCCGATCACGGCCTACCTCCGCAAGACCGGCTCCGGCCAGGTCACCGCTGCGGACATCTCGGCTCCGGCCGGTGTGGAGATCCACAACCCCGAGCTGGTCATCGCGACGCTCAACGACAAGGCGAAGTTCGAGGTCGAGCTGACCATCGAGCGTGGCCGTGGCTACGTGTCGGCGACCCAGAACCGCAACGAGTACAGCGAAGCCGGTCAGATCCCGATCGACTCGATCTACTCCCCGGTCCTCAAGGTCACCTACCGCGTCGAGGCGACTCGTGCCGGTGAGCGCACCGACTTCGACCGCCTCGTGGTCGACGTCGAGACCAAGCCGGCGATCAGCCCGCGCGACGCCATCGCTTCGGCTGGCCGCACGCTGACCGAGCTGTTCGGTCTGGCTCGCGAGCTCAACACCGCAGCAGAGGGCATCGAGATCGGCCCGGCGCCTGTCGACGCCGTCCTCAGCTCCGAGCTGTCGATGCCGATCGAGGACCTCGACCTGTCGGTCCGCTCGTACAACTGCCTCAAGCGCGAAGGCATCAACACCGTGAGCGAGCTCGTCTCGCTCTCGGAGACGCAGCTGATGAACATCCGCAACTTCGGTCAGAAGTCGGTGGATGAGGTCAAGGACAAGCTGACCGAGATGGGCCTTTCGCTCAAGGACTCGGTCCCCGGCTTCGACGGCGCCCACTTCTACAGCGGCTACGAAGAAGACGAGACCACCATCTGAGGCTTGTCTTCCGACGACGCCTTTTGACTTTTCACACCTGGAGATAACCGATCATGCCTAAGCCCACCAAGGGCCCCCGCCTCGGAGGCGGCCCCGCGCACGAGCGCCTGATGCTCGCCAACCTGGCCGCTGCGCTGTTCACCCACAAGAGCATCAAGACGACCGAGACCAAGGCCAAGCGCCTGCGTCCGATCGCCGAGCGTCTCATCACGTTCGCGAAGCGCGGCGACCTGCACGCTCGCCGTCGCGTGCTAGCCACCATCCACGACAAGGGCGTGGTGCACGAGCTGTTCACCGAGATCGCTCCGCTGGTCGCCGAGCGTGACGGCGGGTACACCCGCATCACCAAGCTGGGCTTCCGCAAGGGCGACAACGCCTCGATGGTGCAGATCGAGCTCGTTCTCGAGCCCGTCACCCCGAAGGTGAAGTCGACCAAGTCGGCGAAGGCTGCTGCTCCGAAGGCTGCTCCGGCCGCCGACGAGGCTCCGGCCGAGTCCGCTTCCACCGAGGCCGCTGAGGCCGAGGTCGTCGAGGAGACCACCGCCGACGCAGAGGTCACCCCGGAGGAGACCACCGCAGAGGCCGAGGCCGAGAAGGCGTAACCTCTCACGGTTCCCGAAGGCCCCGCATCCACTGGATGCGGGGCCTTCGTCGTTCTCCGGCCCTGTCGTTAGGCTGGGGGCATGGCCGACCACCACGACGACCTCCTGCCCGTGAACGAGCGCGTGACCGCTCCCCAGCCGCACACCCCGACGCATCCACTGATCGCCGAGTGGCGCCCTGCAACGCAGGCGGACGTGGACGCGGTGACCGAGGCGCAGCGGGCGATGGATGCGGTGGACCACCCGGAGTGGCTGCACACCCGCGACGAGGTGCAGGAGCTGTTCGACTATTCGTTCGTCGAGCTGGCGGAGGACACGCTTCTCGGTTTCGGGAAGGACGGCGCTCTCGTCGCCGTCGGGGTCACCACGATGCCTCCGCTGCAAGAGTCGCTGGTGCGCGTGTTCCTGGAGGGCGGCGTGCATCCAGAGCTGCGCGGCCGCGGCATCGGGCGGGAGTTGCTGGCCTGGTCGAGGGCGCGCGCCGAGCAGAAGCTCGCCGCATCGGAGAAGAGACTCCCCGCGTGGATCATGGCGTACGCGGACGAGCGCGCGGAGGACGCAGCGCGGCTGTTCCACCGCGACGGGTTCGAGACCGCGCGGTACTTCTTCGAGCTGGAGCGCGATCTCGCCGACGCGATCCCCGAGGTCGAGCCGTCGGACGGCATCCGGATCGTCCCCTTCCGGGAGGAGCTCACGGCCGCGACCCTGGTGGCGCACAACGACTCGTTCCGCGACCACTGGTCCAGCCAGCCGATGAGCGAGGAGCAGTGGACCGCATGGATCGGCGGCACCTTCCGGCCGGACATCTCGTTCCTCGCGCTGGACGGCGACGAGGTCGTCGGCTTCGTTCTGAACCAGGTGAATGAGGGCGACTGGGAGACGCAAGGGTTCACCGGGGCGTACATCGGCATGGTCGGCACCATCCGCAGCGCGCGTGGCAAGCGGATCGCGCCTGCGCTGCTCGGCAGGGCGATGGAGGCGTGCAAAGCGCTCGGCTGGGAGAAGGTGACGCTGTCGGTGGATGCGGAGAACCCGTCCGGCGCGCTCGGCCTGTACACCGGGATGGGCTTCGTCCGCACGAACGCCGAGCTCAGCCTGGTGCGGGTGTACTGAGTCCCCGCGATCCCGTGGCTCACTGGGGGCGCGGGCCCGCCTTGTCCCACGGGTCGGCGACGCGGATGGGGGAGTTGGCTGCCAGCTTCAGCAGTGCGTCCCTGAGTGCGTCCGCGTAGACGAGGCCACCGCGGTGGCCGGGGTGGATCTGGTCGTCGGCGAGAAGGTCGAGGTGGCCGGCGATATCTTCTCGCCAGGGTGCGACCGCTACCTGCTTCGGGTGAGCGGCGGCGAAACCGGCGATGGTGGTGTTGACCCCGTCTGTCCAGGAGCGCGGCGCCTGCACGGTGACGAGGACGAGCTTCCTGCCCGGACCGATCGCGTCGGTGAGTGCGCCGAGGGTGTCCTCACCGATCGAGCCGTTCGTGCCGAGACCGACCAGCACGACGGGGCGGAGCTCGCCCGCAGCAGCAGCGGCGCGGACCAAGGCGGGTGCGGCGCTCATCTGGCGGGACACCACCGCGTCGATCCGGATGCCCGGGTAGCGCTCCTGCAGTGCCGGTGCAGATGCGAGCATCACCGAGTCGCCGAACGCCGAGATGTCGGCGCCGGTGGCGACAGGCTGCGTGTCGGGCGGGATGCGCAGGTGCGGACGGTCGTGAGGGACGGCCCCTCCCGCGTTCGGCTGCGCGTCGGGGCTCTGACCGCCGAGCGACGCTCTGCCGCTCTCGATGAGGTGCTGTGCTCCGGTGGCGGACGGCGCGACGATCATCGCGGCGACGGTCGCGACCGAGAGCAGCACTGCCACGCTCGCGACCGCGATGCCTCCAGCGCGTGCGGCACGGGATGCGCGCATCCGGCTGCGGGCGGCGGCGAGCACGCCGCGCATCCCGTGCCTGCGGATGGGCTGCTCCACCCAGCGGTAGGAGAGGAAGGCGGCGGCGGACGCGATGGCCAGGGCGCCGAACCCGACGATGGGCGCCATCACGGGGTCGTGCTCGTCCGGAACGACGGCGCAGACGAGCACGAAGACCGGCCAGTGCCAGAGGTACAGCCCGTACGAGCGCGCGCCGACGGCCTGCAGCGGACGCGCGTCGAGGACGCGGCCGAGCCGTGCGCCGGGCGCGACCGCCGCCCAGATCGCGAACGCACTGAGGACGCTCACCAGCACCAGGCCGCCGCGGTAGGTGAAGGCCGCGTCGTCGCGCAGCAGCACGCACGCCACGACCAACCCGGTGAGGGAGAGCGCGCCGAGCGGTGGCAGCCAGCGCCGGACGAACACCTGCATCGCCGTCTCGCCTGCGTCGAGGTCGAGCGGCCTGGCGCGGGCGATCAGGATGGCGAGCGCTGCGCCGATCGCCAGCCCGAAGCTGTGGGTGTCAGAGCCGAAGTACACGCGGGTGGGGTCGCCCCCTGCCGGGTACTCGGCGAACATCGCGACGGCGGATGCCAAAGCGACGAGCGAGACCACCGCGAGCCGTGCCCACCACTGCCGCAGCAGCGCGATGGCCAGGATGACAAGCGGCCAGACGAGGTAGAACTGCTCCTCGACCGCCAGCGACCAGAGATTGCGGTACAGCTCAGGTGCATCCTGGGCGAAGTAGCTGCTGTCCGCCGCGATCGACAGCCAATTGGCGCTGAACGTCGCCGCTCCGAGGATCTGCCTCGGCAGCCCGACGAGCACGTCGCCGCCCACGGCCAGTGCGACGGCGGAGCAGACGACGACGAGCACCACGATCGCTGGCACGAGGCGTCGCGCCCTTCGCACCCAGAAGCTGCGCAGGTCGATCCGTCCTGTGCTGGAGCGTTCGCGCATCAGCAGACTGGTGATGAGGAACCCGCTCACCACGAAGAAGATGTCGACGCCGATGAAGCCTCCGGGCAGGATGCCGGGGAACAGGTGGTAGACGAGCACGGCGGCGACGGCGAGAGCGCGCAGCCCGTCGAGGCCGGCGTAGCGGCGGGCCGCCCTGCCTGCGAACGGCGGGTGCCCGGCCGGCCGGACAGCGACGGCGGGACGGACGGTGAGCCGTTGGGCGGACGCCGGATGTTGTCGAACCGGATGCGGTTGGTGGATTCTGGTGGGCGCTGTGCTGGGAGAGGGAGAAGTCTGTGGAGTCATAGCGGGTCGGGGGATCGCGAAGGGACCACGATAGCAACGGCTCCTGACAGTGGTCGGCCCTTCCGTAGAATCGTGATGTGAACGACCTGGTGACGACCCGCTTCCGCCTCGACATTGCATACCAGGGCACCGAGTTCAACGGCTGGGCGCGCCAGCCGGGGCAGCGGACAGTGCAGGGCGAGCTGGAGTCGGCCCTCGCGACGATCTTCCGTCGGTACGGCGACGCGCCCATCCTGACCGTCGCCGGACGCACGGATGCCGGCGTCCACGCGACAGGGCAGGTCGCCCACGTGGACCTCACGGAATCGCAGGTCGCCGTCCTGCGCCGCCGCAGGGGCTCGCTGCCTGTCCTCCCCGCCGCCGAGGTGCTGGCGCGCAGGGTCAACGGCGTCCTCGGCCCCGTGCCCGACGTGATCGTCACGGCGGCGAGCATCGCGCCGGACGGCTTCGACGCGCGGTTCTCCGCGATCTGGCGGCGTTACGAGTACCGCATCGCCGACACCGCATCCCTCCGCGACCCGCTGCAGCGGCACCGCACCGCCTGGGTCTCCTCTGCGCTCGACGTCGAGGCGATGGATGCGGCGGCGCTCGGCCTGCTCGGGCTCCACGACTTCGCGAGCTACTGCAAGCCCCGCGAGGGCGCGACGACCATCAGGACCCTGCAGAATTTCGGCTGGGGCAGGGACGACGACGGGGTGCTCGTGGCCGAGGTGAAGGCCGACGCGTTCTGCCACAGCATGGTGCGCTCGCTCGTCGGAGCGTGCGTCGGGGTCGGCAACGGCAAGCTGACACCGGAAGAGCTGGTGGCGCTGCGCGACGGGCAGCAGCGCACCAACGCGTTCGCGGTGATGCCCGCCCGCGGCCTGACGCTCCAGCAGGTCGGCTACCCGGACGATGTCGGGCTCGCGATCCGCGCGGAGCAGACCAGGGCGCGCCGGACGCTCTAGGCCGGGCTCAGCGCACCAGCCCGTTCTCGTAGGCGAACGCGACGAGCTGCACGCGCGACGTGAGCGCCAGCTTCGCCAGGATGCTCCGCATGTGACTCTTCACCGTCGCCTCGCTGATGTATGCCGTCTGGCCGACCTCGGCGTTGCTCAGCCCGCGCGCCGCGAGGAGGAAGACCTCCTTCTCTCTGGCGGAGAGGTCGGCGATCGCGTCAGGCACGGGGGCGCGCCGCTGCCCGCCGAACAGCTCTGCGGTGTCTTTCGGGGCGATCACCGCGTGACCGGCGTCGACGGTGCGGATCGCGGCGAGCACGAACTCGGGCGTCGTGTCCTTCATGATGAACCCGGATGCGCCGGCCCGCACAGCGCGGGCGACGGCCTCGTCCCGCTGGAACGTCGTGAGCACGATGATCTTCGGGGCACTGTCCTGGCCTGCGCCGTCCCGCTGGACGCCGGACAGGATGCGCTCGGTCGCCGCGATGCCGTCGAGCACGGGCATCCGCACATCCATCAGCACCACGTCGGGCCGTTCGCGCTCGACCAGGGCGACGGCCGCCTCTCCATCGTGCGCAGACCCCACGAACGCGAGGTCGGGCTGCGACTCGATCAGCATGGCGAGGCCGGAGCAGAAGAGCACCTGGTCGTCGACGACGGCCACCCGGATCGCGCTCACGACGCCTGCCCGACGGCCGCGGTGGGGATGAACGCGGTGACGACGTATCCGCCTGGCACGTCGTCGTCGACCCCGGCGGTGAGCCAGCCGCCCGCGAGCCGTGCCCGTTCGTGCATCCCGTACAGGCCGCGCGACTTCGTGGTCTGCGCCTCCCGCTCTCCTGGAGTGCCGCTGGAGGTCACCGCGATGGCGAGGCCCTGGCCGCGCCAGTCGAGCGAGACGCGGGCGGACGGATCCGCCCCCGCGTGCTTGAGCGCGTTCGTCAGGCTCTCCTGCACGATCCGGTAGACGGCGAGCTCCTGCGCTCCGGTCAGCGGGTCGGCGTCTCCGAACTGCTCGAGTTCGACGGCGAGCCCTGCCGTCCGCATCCGTTCGACCAGCTCGCCGACGTCGTCGACGGTCGGGGTGGAGTGGCCGATGGGGTCGGCGACGAGCGTCTGGATGAGCATCCGCACCTTGGTGAGCGAGGTGCGGGCGGACGCGGCGATGTTCTCCAGCGACTCGGAGACCGCCTCTGGGCGGGCCGGAGCGACGAACCGCGCGCCGTCCGCCTGGGCGATGATGACGGACAGCGAGTGCGCCATGATGTCGTGCACGTCCTGGGCGATCCTGTCGCGCTCCTGCGAGACGAGCAGGTCGACCTCTGCGCGCTCCAGTTCCAGTGTGGTCGTGGCCAGCATGCGGTCGCCCTGGAGTTTCTGCTGCCACACCCGGGCGAGGAAACCGAGGAACCACGCGACGGCGACGAGCGCGACGCACCCGGCGACGATCACGATGCGATTGCCGACGACAGTGCCGGCGTCATCGTAGAAGCGCATCTGCGACGGCCAGGAGTCAGACCACCAGGACCGGCAGAGGAGCCCGGACACGCCGGCAGCGACGAAGGCGGCGAAGCCGATGGAGACGGCCCTCAGCCGAGGCGTGACGCTGGCGCTCACGCCGGCGACGATCAGCAGGAATCCGCCGTACACCGCGACCGACGAATAGGCGAACACCGCCGAGGGGAACAGCAATTGCCCGACGAGGGTGACGACGGCGACGCCCATCGCCCAGACAGGGAACCGTCGGCAGAGAGCGATGGCGACGGCCGTGAGGGTCAGCGCCGCCCACCACGGCGCCTCGATCGAGCGCGTGCCGGGAACGAGTGGATGGCGCCCGGCCTCGGCGACCGACCAGAAGACGAGGAAAGCCACAGCGACGACGGCGTCGAGGTAGACCTGTCCGCGGAGGAGGAGTTGCTTCATGGCTCTCACGCTAGAGGCAGTGCGGCATGCTCGCAGCAGGTTGCGCGAGGATTCAGCCCCAGGGCTGAGGCGGACCCGCCGCGGGTGGCAGAGCCCGCGGTTTGACCGGCATCCCGCCTGTCGCGTAGTATTGATCTTTGGTGTCCGCGCCTCTGCGGCGCGACACACGAACGTGAGCCCTCCGAAGGGCAGGTTCCCTCCTCATCCAGGAGCGGAACAGCCAGGGAGTGGGATTCACGAACACCTCCGTTCGATACAGAAAGCAGCCACTACTGTGACGCGCACTTACACCCCGAAGGCAGACGAGATCCAGCGCGACTGGGTCATCATCGACGCGACTGACGTCGTGCTCGGCCGTCTCGCCAGCCACACCGCCGCTCTCCTCCGTGGAAAGCACAAGGCGACGTTCGCCCCCCACATGGACTCCGGCGACTTCGTCATCATCGTCAACGCAGACAAGGTCGCCCTCACCGGCGCCAAGGCTGCGCAGAAGAAGGCGTACCGCCACTCCGGTTACCCGGGCGGCCTCACGGCTGTCACCTACGCCGAGCTCCTCGAGAAGAACCCGATCCGCGCTGTGGAGAAGGCTGTCCGTGGAATGCTCCCCAAGAACTCGATCGGCCGCGCCCAGCTCCGCAAGCTGAAGGTCTACACGGGAAGCGAGCACCCGCACGCCGCCCAGCAGCCGAAGCCGTACACCCTCGGCCAGGTCGCTCAGTAAGCGACCGACAGACCTTTCAGACTCAGAGATAAAGGATTATCACCATCGTGGCGAAGATCGCAGACAGCATCGAGTCGGCCCAGGCCGACAACGTCGAGTCCTACTCGACCGAGACCCCGGCCTCCGAGGCCCCCCAGGCGCAGCGTCCCGTCCTCACCGTTCCCGGTGCGGCCGTCGGCCGTCGCAAGCAGGCCATCGCCCGCGCGCGCCTCGTTCCCGGCTCCGGCAGCATCACGGTCAACGGCCGTGAGTTCGCCGACTACTTCCCGAACAAGCTGCACCAGCAGCTGATCACCGACCCGTTCAAGGTCCTCGACCTCATCGGCGGCTACGACGTCATCGCACGCATCACCGGTGGTGGCCCCTCCGGCCAGGCCGGCGCGCTGCGCCTGGCGATCGCTCGTGCCCTCAACGAGATCGACCGCGAGAACAACCGTGCCACCCTCAAGAAGGCAGGCTTCCTCACTCGTGACGCTCGCGTCATCGAGCGCAAGAAGGCAGGTCTCAAGAAGGCCCGCAAGGCGTCGCAGTTCTCCAAGCGCTAAGCGTCGACAGCGCTTAGGCTTCGGTTCATGCCACGCCTCTTCGGAACCGACGGAGTCCGCGGACTCGCGAACGGTAGTCTCACCGCCGACCTCGCGCTCGGCCTTGCTCAGGCAGCTGCTGCTGTCCTGACGCAAGGCCGCAGCGCGGAGGCGCGGCGTGCCGCGGGCAAGCGCCCGTCGGCGATCGTCGCCCGTGACCCTCGTGTCTCGGGCGAGTTCATTTCTGCGGCCGTGTCCGCCGGGCTCGCCAGCTCCGGCATCGACGTGTACGACGCCGGGGTCATCCCGACGCCGGCGGCTGCGTTCCTGATCGCGGACTTCGACGCCGACTTCGGCGTGATGGTCTCCGCATCGCACAACCCGGCGCCGGACAACGGCATCAAGATCTTCGCCCGTGGCGGCACCAAGCTGCCCGACATCGTGGAGAACAGGATCGAGGAGCACCTCTCTCTCGAGAAGCTGGCTCCGACAGGCGCGGCCGTCGGGCGCATCCGTCGCTTCGCCGACGCGGAGGACCGCTACGTCCTGCACCTGCTGGCGAGCCTGCCGCACCGCCTCGACGGCATCCACGTCGTCCTCGACTGCGCCCACGGTGCAGCCGCCGGCGTCTCTCCTGAGGTGTTCACGGATGCGGGCGCTCGCGTCACCGTCATCGGCGACTCGCCGGATGGGATGAACATCAACGACGGGGTGGGCTCGACGCACCTCGACAACCTCGCCGCCGCCGTTCTGGCGGCGGGCGCGGACGTCGGCATCGCTCACGACGGCGACGCCGACCGCTGCCTCGCGATCGACGCGAACGGCAACGTGGTCGATGGCGACCAGATCATGGCGATCCTGGCGGTCGGCATGAAGCAGCGCGGCAAGCTCCGCGACGACACACTCGTCGCCACCGTGATGAGCAACCTCGGGCTGAAGCTCGCGATGCGCGACCACGGCATCCGGGTGGTCGAGACGGCGGTCGGCGACCGCTACGTGCTCGAGGAGATGAACCAGAACGACTACTCCCTCGGGGGAGAGCAGTCCGGGCACGTCATCATGCGCGAGTTCGCCACGACCGGCGACGGCATCCTGACCGGCCTGCACCTGCTCAGCGAGATGGCGCGCCAGGGCAAGACCCTCGCGGAGCTCGCCCAGGTGATGACCGTGTACCCGCAGGTGATGGTGAACGTCAAGAACGTCGACCACCACGCTGTTCACACGGACGCCGGCCTCAAGGCGGCCGTGCAGACGGCGGAGGCGACGCTCGGCGACACCGGACGTGTCCTCCTGCGCCCGTCCGGCACGGAGCCGCTGGTGCGCGTGATGGTCGAGGCGGCGGACATCCACACGGCAGAGCGCCTCGCAGAGGAGCTCGCGACCGTCGTGCGCGATCGGCTGTCGCTCTAGCGATTTCTGCGGCCGCGGGCTTCGATGAAGTCCGCGGCCGTGAATACGCGCTCCGACGGCGGAAGCATGTCCGTGCCGGTCAGTCCTGCGGTGAGGGCGCCCAGGTCGGTGCCGAGCACGGTGGAGACCTGCACGAGTGTCTCCAGGGTCGGATTGCTCTGGCCGCGCTCGAGCTTGCCGTAGTTCGCGACGTCCATCCCCGCGAGGTGCGCGATGTCCGCCTGCGGAAGGCCGAGGGTGATCCTGGCATCCCTGATGCGGTCGCCGAGGATCGCTGCGGCGTTCGAACGCTGTGTCGGCACGATGTCCCCCGGTCGGCTCAGCGGCCGCCCGCCGCCTTCCTGGATGCGATGAAATCGGCGACCGTGTACGACCGTGTGCGCTTCGGCAGCAGTTCGTCGCCGTAGAGGCCCTTGAGCAGGTCGCCTGGATCGACGTTCAGCGCTGTCGCCAGGCGCACGATCGTGTGGAGCTCGGCGTTGGCCTCCCCGCGCTCGATCCGTCCGTAGTTGGTCGAGTGCATGTCGGCGAGGTGCGCTGCGTCCTCTTGGGAGAGGCCGAGGGTGATCCTGGCCGCGCGCACGCGCTCGCCGAACAGTTCGGCGGCGCGAGAGTGGGGAGCGGCCATACCTCATGATGGAATAACACGTGCTTTGAATACCAGTGTCCGTGAGCCCTGACGCCTCAGACCTGAGTGATCTATGCCTTGTCAGAGCTTCCGCAGGAGCACGGAGCTCACCGTGTGATCGGCGCCCTTCCGCAGCACCAGCTTGGCGCGGGAGCGCGTCGGCCGGATGTTCTGCGTGAGGTTGGGCTCGTTGATCGACTCCCAGATGCTGGATGCGCGCGCTCTGGCCTGCTCCTCCGTCAGCTCGGCGAAGCGGTGGAAGTACGACTTCGGGTTGGTGAACGCCCCGCGCTGCAGCTTGAGGAAGCGCTCCTGGTACCAGTGCGCGATGTCGCGGGTGCGCGCATCCACGTAGACGGAGAAGTCGAACAGGTCGCTGACGGCGAGACGGTTCCCCCCACCGGCAGGCTGGAGCACGTTGAGCCCTTCGACGATGAGGACGTCCGGCCGGCGGACCACGATCTCGGCGTCCGGCACGATGTCGTAGCTGAGGTGCGAGTAGAACGGCGCGCGCACCTCGGCCGCGCCGCTCTTGACGGCCGTGACGAAGCGCAGGAGGGCCTTGCGGTCGTACGACTCGGGGAAGCCCTTCCTGTCCATCAGGCCGCGACGCTCCAGCTCCGCGTTCGGCAGCAGGAACCCGTCGGTGGTGACGAGCTCGACGCGGGGTGTGTCGTCCCAGCGGGACAGCAGCTCCCGCATCAGGCGTGCGATGGTCGACTTGCCGACGGCGACGGAACCGGCGACACCGATCACGAACGGTGTGCTCGCGGCGCGCTCGCCGAGGAACTGGCTGGTCACCCTGTGCAGCTGCTTCGCGCCGCCGACGTAGAGGTTCAGCAGGCGACTGAGCGGCAGGTAGACCTCTTCGACCTCGCGCATGTCGAGCGGATCGCCGAGGCCCCGGAGCTGCACGATCTCGGTCTCCTTGAGCGGAAGCCTCGTGCTCTGCGCGAGGTCGGCCCAGTCGGCTCTGCTCAGCTCGACGAACGGGGACGAGTCGCCGTTGCCTGTGGATACGCCCTGTGCTGCGCCGTTCACCGCCATAGGCGACAAGTCTAGGGTGTCGCGCCAGGCTAAAATCGGCAGCATGTGTGGAATCGTGGGGTACGTCGGTACCGACAAGAGTGTTGAGGTCCTGCTCGGCGGCCTGAAGCGGCTGGAGTACCGCGGGTACGACTCGGCCGGTATCGCCGTGATCGGCCCGGACGGCCAGCTCGGCACGGCGAAGAAGGCGGGCAAGCTGTCCGCGCTCGCCGGTGAGCTGGAGGCGCACCCCATCCCGAACGGCGGAACGGGCATCGGCCACACCCGCTGGGCGACCCACGGCGGACCGACCGACCGCAACGCCCACCCGCACCTCGGAGACGACGGCAAGCTCGCCGTCATCCACAACGGCATCATCGAGAACTTCGCCACCCTGCGCGACGAACTGCTCGCAGACGGCTTCACCTTCGAGTCGGAGACGGACACCGAGGTCGCCGCCGTGCTCCTCGGCCGCGAGTACCGCACGACGGGCGATCTGAACGAGGCGTTCCAGCGCGTCGTCTCCCGCCTCGAGGGCGCGTTCACGCTGCTCGCACTGCACAAGGACCAGCCGCACGTCGTCGTCGGCGCGCGCCGCAACTCGCCGCTGGTGATCGGTCTCGGAGACGGCGAGAACTTCCTCGGCTCCGACGTCGCAGCGTTCGTCGAGCACACCCGCAACGCGCTGGCCATCGGCCAGGACCAGATCGTCACCATCACCCCGGATGCGGTCACCGTCACCGACTTCTCCGGCGCCCCGGTCGAGGTGGAGCCGTTCGAGATCGCCTGGGACGCCTCCGCCGCCGAGAAGGGCGGCTGGTCGTCGTTCATGGCCAAGGAGATCGCCGAGGAGCCGGACGCGGTCGCGAACACCCTGCGCGGCCGCATCGTCGACGGCACCGTGCACATCCCGGAGCTGGACGTGCTGGGCGACGACAAGCTCTCGACCATCGACCGCATCACGATCATCGCCTGCGGCACCGCGGCGTACGCGGGCCTGGTGGGCAGCTACGCCATCGAGAAGTGGGCGCGCGTGCCCGTCACGGTCGAGCTGAGCCACGAGTTCCGCTACCGCGAACCCGTCATCACCGACAACACCCTCGTCATCTCGATCAGCCAGTCCGGCGAGACGATGGACACCCTGATGGCCGTCAAGTACGCCCGCGAGGCCGGCGCGACCGCCATCTCCGTGTGCAACACGCAGGGCGCGACCATCCCGCGCGAATCGGACGCCGCGCTGTACACGCACGCCGGCCCAGAGGTCGCCGTCGCGTCGACCAAGGCCTTCGTCGCGCAGATCACCGCTCTCTACCTGTTCGGCCTGCACCTGGCGCGCGTGCGCGGCACGCTGTCCGAAACGCAGCAGCACGACGCCATCGACGAGCTGCAGGCCGTTCCGGAGAAGATCGCATCCGTGCTCGAATCGCACGAGACGATCGCGCAGCTCGCCAGGTGGATGTCCGACACCCGCTCCGTGCTCTTCCTCGGCCGCCACGTCGGTTACCCGATCGCCCTGGAGGGTGCGCTGAAGCTCAAGGAACTGGCGTACATCCACGCGGAGGGCTTCGCGGCCGGTGAGCTGAAGCACGGCCCGATCGCACTGATCGAGCCCGGCCAGCCGGTCTTCGTCGTCGTTCCCAGCCCGCGCTGGTCGGACGAGATGCACAAGAAGGTCGTCTCAAACATCCAGGAGATCCGCGCCCGCGGCGCCCGCGTCATCGCGATCGCGGAGGAGGGCGACGCCGCCGTGCTGCCGTTCGCCGACGAGGTCATCCGCATCCCGCTCGCCGCTCCGCTGTTCGAGCCGCTGCTCGCCGTGGTGCCGCTGCAGATCTTCGCCATGGAGCTCTCCGCGGCCAAGGGTCTCGACGTGGACCAGCCGCGCAACCTGGCCAAGTCCGTCACCGTCGAGTGACGGAGGGGCCGTGATCGCCGGGATCGGGGTCGACGTCGTCGACCTGGAACGCTTCGCCCGCTCGCTCGAGCGGACGCCGCGCCTGCGGGAACGGCTCTTCACCGACGCGGAGCGCGGCCTGCCTGTGCACTCGCTGGCGGCGCGCTTCGCGGCCAAGGAAGCGCTCATCAAGGCGCTCGGCGGCTCGGAGGGCGTGCGCTGGCACGACATGGAGATCGTCGCGGACGACGAGCGCAACCCTGGCTTCGTGCTGCACAACGTGATCGAACGGGATGTGCGCGAGCGGGGGATCGCGCACATCCATGTGACCATGACGCACGACGCAGGGGTGGCGACGGCGTTCGTGGTGACGGAGAGGGACAGTTGACCATCGCTCACGAGACCGAGGAGCGCGCGGACTTCCGCGAGGCCGTGATCGACCTGGGGGCGCTTGCGGCGAACGTCGCGCATCTCCGCGAGGTGGTCGGCACCGAGCACGTGATGGCGGTCGTCAAGGCGAACGCGTACGGCCACGGCGCCGTCGAGTGCGCGCGGGCGGCGCTCGCCGGGGGAGCGGACTGGCTCGGCGTCGCCGACCTCACCGAGGCGATGCAGCTGAGGGACGCCGGGATCGAGGCGCCGCTGCTGGCCTGGCTGCACGACCCGGATGCGGACTTCGCCCCCGCCATCGCCGCAGGCGTCGACATCGGGGTGTCCTCGATCGCGCAGCTCGACGCTGTCGCGGCCGCGCGGCGCGCCCTGGTGGAGCGCGGAGTCCTGCACGGGCAGGCGTTCGTGCAGCTGAAGCTGGAGACGGGCCTCAGCCGCAACGGCATCTCCGAGCCGCAGTGGGATGCGGCGTTCGCCCGTGCCCGCGAGCTGGAGCACGCGGGTGACATCGTCGTGCGCGGCGTCTTCAGTCACGTCTCGAACGCGTCGCCGGAGGACGACCGCGCCGCCGTCGCCGTCTACACCAGGGGTCTCGACCGTGCCGCGGCTGCGGGGCTGCGACCAGAGCTGCGTCACCTGGCCGCGTCCGCCGCGGCGCTGACCATCCCGGATGCGCGATTCAACCTGGTGCGCCTGGGCATCACCATCTACGGCCTGTCGCCGCTCGCGGGCCGATCGAGCGCCGACTTGGGGCTGCGTCCGGTGATGACCCTGCGCGGCAGCGTCGCCGCCGTGCGCCGCGTGCCGGCCGGCACCGGCGTCTCCTACGACTACACCTATCGCACGTCAGGCGACACGACCCTGGCGCTCGTGCCGCTCGGCTACGCGGAGGGCATCCCGCGCCACGCCTCCAACACGGCCCCCGTGGCGATCGCAGGTGGCACGTTCCGCGTCTGCGGCCGCATCGCCATGGACCAGTTCGTGGTGGACGTCGACGATCATCCCGTGCAGGTCGGCGACGAGGTCGTCCTCTTCGGAGACCCTGCCACGGGCGTCCCGTCGGCGGACGACTGGGCGGAGGCCGCTGGCACCATCAACTACGAGATCGTGACGCGCATCGGCGCCAGAGTGCGCCGCCGCTACGTGGGGATGCCGTGACCGGCTACGTCTGGCCGCCGGTGACCAGGGTCGTGCCGACCGCTGCGGACATGCACACCTTCGGCGTCGAGCTGGCGGCCATCCTGCGCGCGGGCGACCTGGTGGTACTGAGCGGCCCGCTCGGCGCAGGCAAGACCACGATGACCCGCGGCATCGGCGACGGCCTGCAGGTGCGCGGCCCGGTGACGAGCCCCACCTTCGTGCTCGCCAGAACGCATCCGAGCGTCGTCGGCGGACCGCCGCTGGTGCACGTGGATGCATACCGCCTCGGCAGCGCGCTGGAGCTGGACGACCTCGACATCGACTTCGCCCGCTCCGTCGTGGTGGTGGAGTGGGGCGCCGGGATGCTCGACGGCGTGACCGAGTCGTGGCTCGAGGTGCAGATCGCGCGGCCCACAGGGGCGGCGGACGTGGCGGGAGACTCCGCGAGCGGCGGCGAGGACGACACGGACGACGACGCCGAGCTGGACGCCGACGAGCCGCGCACCGTCACGGTGAACGGGTACGGCCCCCGCTGGGCCTCCGGCTCGTCGCCGGAACCCGTTTAGGCTTGATCCATGCTTCTCGCCATCGACACCTCCGCCGGAACGAGTGTGGCCGTGGTCGATCGTGACCGCGGGGTCATCGCCGAGCGCACGGAGGCAGACACCATGCGGCACGCCGAGGTCATCGGCGAGCTGATCGAGGCGGTGCTGGCCGAGTCCGGAGTTCCCGTGAGCGCGCTGTCCGGCGTCGTCGCCGGTATGGGACCCGGCCCGTTCACCGGGCTGCGCGTCGGCATCGCAGCGGCCAAGGCGTTCGCCTTCGGCGCTGGGAAGCCGCTCGTGCCCGTCGTCAGCCACGACGCCGTCGCGTTCGAGCGCTACGGCGCAGGAACAGTGGGTGACCTGCTCGTGGTGACGGATGCCCGCCGCAAGGAGCTGTACTGGTCCGCGTACTCCCGAGTGGACGAGCACGGCATCCCGGTGCGTCTCGACGGCCCTGGACTGACGAAGCCGGACAACCTGCCGCACGCAGGGATGACGCGGTTCGACGCATCCACTGTCTCGGCCGGCGCGCTCGGGATGATCGCCGAGCTGCGCTACGCGAACGGGCTGCCGTTCGACGCCGACGAGCCGCTCTACCTGCGGTCGCCGGACGTCACGCTCTCCTCCGGCCCCAAGCGGGTGAGCGCGTGACCGCCTGGCAGCTCAGGCGCGCCACCGACGACGATGTGGATGCGATCATGCAGCTCGAACGCGCCACCTTCGTCTCCGATGCGTGGTCGGAGCACTCGATGCGCTCCGAGGTGGCGAGCGCGAACGGGTACTACCTCGTCGCGTTCGAGCCAGAGCATCCGGAGCGCGTTGACGGTTACGCCGGACTGCTGGCGCCGCAGGGTGCAGGCGAGGGCGACATCCAGACCATCGCCGTCGCCCCGCACGCCCGCCGCAGGGGGCTCGGTCGCGTGCTGATGCTGTCGCTGATCGGCGAGGCGCGTAAGCGCGGGGCGCGCGAGGTGTTCCTCGAAGTGCGCGCGGACAACCCGGGGGCGCAGACCCTGTACCGCGAGCTCGGCTTCGAGGAGATCGGCGTGCGTCCCCGCTACTACCAGCCGGACGGCGTCGACGCGATCGTGATGCGCCTTGCCGTTCCGGCCCCGCAGACGACGATCACCACGACCACAGAGACGACGGCATGAACAGAGAGAACCCCCTCGTCCTCGGCATCGAGACCTCCTGCGACGAGACCGGCATCGGCATCGTCAGGGGGACGACCCTCCTCGCCAACACCATCGCATCGTCGATGGACGAGCACGCGCGCTATGGCGGCGTCGTTCCTGAGGTCGCAGCGCGTGCCCATCTGGAGGCGCTGACGCCGACGCTGCGCACCGCGGTCGCCGACGCCGGCATCGACCTGGCCGACGTCGACGCGGTCGCCGTCACCAGCGGCCCGGGGCTGTCCGGTGCGCTGATGGTCGGCGTCGGTGCGGCGAAAGCGCTCGCCCTGTCGCTCGGCAAGCCGCTGTACGCGGTGAACCACCTGGTCGGCCACGTCGGAGCCGACCTCCTCGACGCCCACGGCGGGGATGGGCACCCCGTCGAGCTGCCGACGATCGCGCTCCTCGTCTCCGGCGGCCATACCTCGCTGCTGCTCGTCCGCGACCTGGTGACCGACGTCGAGCTGCTCGGCGAGACCATCGACGACGCGGCGGGCGAAGCGTTCGACAAGGTCGCGCGCGTCCTCGGGCTGCCGTATCCCGGCGGGCCGCAGATCGACAGGGTCGCCGTCGACGGAGACCCGAAGGCCATCCGGTTCCCCCGCGGCCTGACCAAGCCGAAAGACCTGGAGCACCACAGGTACGACTTCTCCTTCTCCGGGCTCAAGACCGCGGTCGCGCGCTGGGTCGAGCAGCGGCAGGATGCGGGAGAGCCCGTGCCCGTCGCTGACGTCGCCGCCTCGTTCCGCGAGGCCGTCGTGGATGTGCTGATCACCAAGGCGCTCGCCGCCTGCGCCGACCACGGCGTCCCTCGGCTGCTGCTCGGCGGAGGGGTGGTCGCGAACGCGCGGGTGCGGCAGGTGGCGCAGGAGCGGTCGACGGCCGCGGGGGTCGAGCTGCGCATCCCCGCCCTGTCGCTGTGCACGGACAACGGGGCGATGATCGCCGCTCTCGGCGCCCAGCTGATCATGGCTGGCCACGAGCCGAGCACCCTCGGCTTCTCGGCGGACTCGACCCTCCCTGTCACCGAGATCCAGGTCATGCGCTGACCTGCGGGGGCGCGGATACGACCGAGGTATCGCGCGGCCGCCGCACACCGTGGTACTGCGGTCCCCATTCCTGTGCGGACGCTCACGGTGGCGCATCCCGATCGGTATGGTGGTTCGAGGGGGCGCCGATGGGGGACTGTCGTTGACACCCCTGTGCACGCGCTGCCAGCATTGGCTGCGTTACAGGAATTTCTCAGGATTGAAGGAGATGGGTCTCATGACCGATCCGAACGTGCCGGCGGAGCCGGTGGACCCCAACGCACAGAGCGGCGACGTGCCGACCGGAGAGGCGCAGACCGGCGCGGTTCCTCCCGTCCCGCCCGAGGCTCCGGCAGCGCCCGTGCCCCCGGCGGCGCCCGTTCCGCCCGCGGGTTACGGCCAGCAGCCGCAGGCACCTGGCCAGCCGTACGGTCAGCAGCAGCCGTATGGCCAGCAGCCGTACGGGCAGCAGCAGCCCTATGGCCAGCAGCAGCCGTATGGCCAGCAGCCGTACGGGCAGCAGCAGCCATACGGCCAGCCCGCATACGGCCAGCCTGCCCCCGGATACGCGCAGCCGTATGCGGCGCCCGCCAAGTCCCCAACGCTGAGCATCCTGTCGATGGTCGGTGGCATCATCGGCGTCGTGCTCGGCTGGGTCTACGGCATCGGCTTCCCGTTCGGCGTCGCCGCGATCATCCTCGGCTTCATCGGCAAGAGGAAGGAACCGGCCGCGAAGGGCTTCTGGCTCACCGGCATCATCACCGGATTCGTGAGTGTGCTGTTCTCGGTGATCATCTGGGTGGTCATCATCATCTTCATCATCGCCGTGAGCGCGAGCAGCAACTACTACAGCGGATACTGATCCTCCGGCTGTCCGATGGGCCGGGATGCGTGCGAGCGTGTCCCGGCCCATCGTCGTCTCCGGTCAGTCGATCGGGTCAGAGGATGCGTTCCACCAGCATCGCCGTGTGCTTGCCTGCCACGCGCGTGAGCAGCAAGGTCGCGGACGCCGAGCCGCTCAGGGAGAGGCGCTTGCGGAGCGTGGCGGGGTCGACACCCACGCCCCGCTTCTTGATCTCCAGGGTGCCGATGCCGCGCTCGCGGAGGGCGCGCTTCAGGTCGCGTTCGTTGAACGGCAGCGTCTCGATCACGCGGAAAGCCGTGGCGAACGGTGTCGTGGAGAGGGTGTCCGAGGTGATGTACGCGATGCCGTCCGCGAGCATCCTGCCGTCGATGCTGCGCGCGAGGTCGCCGATCAGCCTGGCACGGATGACGGCGCCGTCCGGTTCGTAGAGGTAGTCGCCGAGCCGGCCGGTCTCCTCGTCGTCGCTGTCAGCGCGTGCGGTGAGCTCGTCGGCCTCGTCGCCTCTGATCACCAGGGCGGCGCGGCCGACGCCAGGGCGCGCGAGCACACCGAACCAGAGGCCCATCTCGACCACCTGGCCGTCCACCGAGACCCACTGGGCTTCAGCGGAGGAGGGGATGAGGTCGCGGTCGAGGCCGGGACCGAGCTTGACGCCGACGGACCGTCCCGTCGCCAGCTCGAAGGCGAAGCCGAGGGACGGGGAGTAGTCGTCCGGGTCGGTGAGGCGGGAGGTCTGGCCGTGCCCTGCCGTACGCCTGGCCGGGTCGAGGAAGACGCCGTCGAACGAGCGCAGGTCGACGTCCTCCGCTTTCCTGTGCTCCACCGTCGTGCGGGGAAATGGTGCGAGGTTGTAGCTGGCGATCGCAGCGGTGACCTCGTCGGCGTCGACGGCGAGAACCTCGATGTCGAGCGCGGAGATGGCGAGCGCATCGCCTCCGATGCCGCAGCCGAGGTCGGCGACGCGCTCGAGCCCCGCCGACTGGAAACGTCCGGCGTGCCGGGCGGCGACCGGCAGCCTGGTCGCCTGTTCGAGCCCGGCCTCTGTGAAGAGCATCCGCTCGGCGAAGTCGCCGAACTTTGCCGTGGCCTTCGAGCGGAGCTTGGCCTGGGTGAGCACGGCGGCGACCAGCCCGGGGGAGTGGCCTGCCTTGCGCAGGTCGCTGACCAACCGGAGCACGTCGCGCTCCGAGTGGTACGGCGGAAGCGAATCGAGCAGCCGCAGCCCCTCGGTGGAGAGCAGCTCGACGAGTTCCGACCGGTCCATGCGACTCACGCTACCTCCTCTGCGTCCCCCTCTTGGCACTCACGTTGCGTGACTGCTAACGCACCCTCTAAACTCGTGTTAGCACTCTCACTATGAGGCTGCTAACTCACGTCTTTGTTCACGCCTGTGTTTGTAGGAAAGAGGGTCAACCGTGTCGGTCTCCATCAAGCCGCTCGAGGATCGCATCGTCATCAAGCAGGTCGAGGCTGAGCAGACCACTGCATCTGGTCTGGTCATCCCCGACACTGCCAAGGAGAAGCCGCAGGAGGGCGAAGTCGTCGCCGTCGGCCCCGGCCGCATCGACGACAACGGCAACCGCGTTCCGCTCGACGTCGCCGTCGGCGACAAGGTGATCTACTCCAAGTACGGCGGAACCGAGGTCAAGTTCGGTGGCGAGGACTACCTCGTCCTCTCCGCTCGCGACGTTCTGGCCGTCGTCGTCCGCTGACGACAGGCTGTTCGAAGGCCCGGATGCGCACGCGCATCCGGGCCTTCGTCGTTCTCCGTGTCCCTCGTCGCGCGTAGGATCGCTCCGTGTCCCAGAGCGAAACATCCCAGAGCGAGCCCGTCACCGCCAAGCCCCTGTCCGAACACCGTCGCTCCGGTCTCGTCTACGCCATCTCCGCATACGTCCTCTGGGGCATCCTGCCCATCTACTTCCTGTCGCTCGTGCCGGCGAGCGCGTGGGAGATCGTCGCGTGGCGGGTGCTGTTCTCGCTGGTCTTCTGCGCCATCCTGCTCACGGTCACCAGGAAATGGCGCGCGTTCGGCTCCCTGCTGCTGAACAAGCGGGTCGTCTTCACCATGGGCGTCGCGGGAGCGCTGATCTACGTCAACTGGCAGACCTACGTGCTCGCGACGGTCAGCGGCCATGTCGTCGAGGCGGCGCTCGGGTACTTCATCAACCCGATCGTGACGGTCTTCCTCGGCGTGCTCGTGCAGCGCGAGAAGCTGCGGGTCGCGCAGTGGGTGGCGGTCGGCGTGAGCGTGATCGCGGTGGTCGTCCTGGCGATCGGCTACGGCTCGATGCCGTGGATCGCGCTCATCCTGGCCTTCTCGTTCGGACTGTACGGTCTCATCAAGAAGCGCGTCGGTGGGGCAGTGGATGCGGTTTCCGGCCTGACCCTGGAGACCATGTGGCTGACCCCCGTCGCCATCGTGCAGCTCGTCGTGGTCGGGGCGACGGTCGGCGTCACGCTCGGCACGGTCAGCGTCTGGCACACGATCGCGCTGGTCGGTACGGGCGTCATCACGGCCGTGCCACTGCTGTTCTTCGCCGCTGCATCGCGGAGGCTGCCGCTGGTCTACATGGGGTTCATCCAGTACTTCGCCCCGTTCATCCAGTTCCTGGTCGGCGTGGTGGTGCTGCACGAGGCCATGCCGCCAGAGCGCTGGTTCGGTTTCGCCATCGTGTGGTTCGCTCTGCTCATCCTGTGCGTCGACATGATCGTCGCCAGCCGCTCCGGCCGGAAAGCTGCGGAACTCGACGTCGCGACCGTGGAATAAACCACCAGGGTTCTGCCGTTACGATTGATTATCCGCAGGCGCTGGTGGCGGCGGACTTCTTCCAACTCCGCAACGACTAAGGGGTGAAATGGATCAGTCGGATCCGTTCGGTTTCATCGGTTTGACCTACGACGACGTGATGCTCCTTCCCGGGTACACGGACGTCATCCCGAGTGAGGTCGACACCTCCTCGCGGCTCACCAAGCGCATCTCGGTCTCCGCTCCGCTCCTCTCGAGCGCGATGGACACCGTCACAGAATCCCGCATGGCCGTCGCCATGGCGCGGCAGGGCGGCATCGGCATCCTGCACCGCAACCTCTCGATCGAAGACCAGGCGGCGCACGTCGACAAGGTCAAGCGGTCCGAATCGGGCATGATCACCAATCCCGTCACCACCACCCCAGACGCCACCGTCGAAGAAGTGGATGCGCTCTGCGGCCAGTTCCGCGTCAGCGGCCTCCCCGTGGTCGAGGCGGACGGCACCCTCGTCGGCATCATCACCAACCGCGACATGCGCTTCGTGTCGCCGTTCGAGCGCACCACCACGTACGTGCGCGACGTGATGACCAGGATGCCCCTGATCACCGCCCCGGTCGGCATCGACCCGGACTCCGCGGTCGCCATCTTCGCCGAGCACAAGATCGAGAAGCTCCCCCTGGTCGACGCCGACGGTCGCCTGCGCGGGCTCATCACGGTCAAGGACTTCGACAAGAGCGAGAAGTACCCGAACGCCACCAAGGACGACGAGGGCAGGCTGCGCGTCGGCGCAGCCATCGGCTTCTTCGGCGACGGCTGGGAGCGTGCGATGACCCTCATCGACGCCGGCGTCGACGTCATCGTGGTCGACACGGCCAACGGAGAGAGCCGCGGTGTGCTCGACATCATCAGCAGGCTCAAGCACGAGCCGCGCGCCAAGCACGTCGACGTGATCGGCGGCCAGGCCGCCACCCGCTCCGGCGCTCAGGCGCTCATCGACGCCGGCGCCGACGCGATCAAGGTCGGCGTCGGACCCGGCTCCATCTGCACCACCCGCGTCGTCGCCGGTGTCGGTGTTCCGCAGGTGACCGCGGTCTACGAGTCCTCGCTCGCCGCGCGCCCGGCCGGGGTGCCGCTGATCGCCGACGGCGGTCTGCAGTACTCGGGCGACATCGCGAAGGCGCTCGTGGCCGGTGCGGACACCGTGATGCTCGGCTCGCTGCTCGCCGGAACCTCGGAGTCGCCGGGAGACCTGGTCTTCGTCAACGGCAAGCAGTTCAAGAACTACCGCGGCATGGGCTCGCTCGGTGCGATGCAGACCCGCGGCAAGAAGACGTCGTACTCCCGCGACCGCTACTTCCAGGCGGACGTTCCGAGCGACGAGCAGCTCATCGCCGAGGGCATCGAGGGCCAGGTGCCCTACCGCGGCCCGCTGTCGGCCGTCGCATACCAGCTGCTCGGCGGCCTGCGTCAGTCGATGTTCTACGTCGGCGCCCGCACCATCTCCGAGCTCAAGGAGCGCGGCAAGTTCGTGCGCATCACCCCCGCAGGGCTCAAGGAGTCGCACCCGCACGACATCCAGATGGTCGTGGAGTCGCCGAACTACACACGCTGAGCTCGGCTCCGCCGAGTCACTCCGCTGAACGAAACCGCCGTCCCCTCCCCGCGGACGGCGGTTTCGTCTATTCTGGAAGGCTTTGTCCGCATCCAGATCAGGAGTTCTCCTCATGGGTCACATCGACGTCGCCGGTGTCTCGTACACCCTCGCCGACGGACGGCCTCTGCTCGACGACGTCAGCTTCCGGGTCGGTGACGGCCGTGTCTCCGCGCTGATCGGCGCGAACGGCGCTGGCAAGTCGACCCTGCTGCGCATCATCCGCGGCGAGCTCCGGCCGGATTCCGGCGTGGTGGCCATCGACGGAGGGCTCGGGGTGATGGATCAGTTCGTCGGGCACGTCCGCGACGACCGGACCGTGCACGACCTGCTCATCCAGGTGGCTCCGCCCGCGGTGCGCCTGGCGGCCGAGCGGCTGATCGCCGCCGAGGACGCGATCATCGAGCGCGACGAGACGGACACCCAGCTGCGCTATGCGACGGCGCTCGCCGAGTACGCGGATGCGGGCGGCTACGAGCACGAGGTGCTGTGGGACCACTGCACCGTCGCCGCCGTCGGCGTCCCGTTCGAGCGGGCCAGGCTCCGCCGGGTGCGAACCCTCTCCGGTGGGGAGCAGAAGCGCGTCGTGCTGGAGGCCCTGCTGCGCGGGCCGGACCAGGTGCTGCTGCTCGACGAGCCGGACAACTACCTGGATGTGCCTGGCAAGCGCTGGCTGGAAGACCAGCTGCGCTCGACGCCGAAGACGGTCCTGCTCGTCTCGCACGATCGCGAGCTGCTGGCCAGCGCCGCCGACCGCATCGTCACGCTGGAGCTCGGCGCGGCGGGCAACACCACGTGGACGCACGGCGGCGGCTTCGGCGGCTATCACGCGGCGCGCGAGGAGCGCATGGCCAGGCTGGAGGAGCTGCGCAGGCGCTGGGACGAGGAGCACGCCAAGCTCAAGGCACTCGTGCTGCGGTTCAAAGAGAAGGCGAAGTACAACAGCGATCTCGCGTCGGCGTACCAGGCGGCGCAGACCAGGCTCGCGAAGTTCCTGGAGGCTGGCCCGCCAGAGGCGCGCCCGCGCGAGCAGAACGTGCGGATGCGCCTCACCGGTTCGCGCACGGGACGTCGCGTCGTCGAATGCCACGGCCTGGAACTGACCGGGCTGATACGCCCGTTCGACGCCGAGATCTGGTTCGGCGAGCGGGTCGCGGTGCTCGGCTCCAACGGCTCAGGCAAGTCGCACTTCCTACGGCTGCTCGCGGCGGGAGGGACGGACCCCGACCCTGCCGCCGGGCATCTCGCGTCTGCGGACGTCGCCGGTGCGCCCGTTCCGCACACCGGGGTTGCGAAGCTCGGCGCTCGGGTGGCGCCCGGGCTCTTCGCGCAGGCCCACGAGCATCCGGAGCTGGTGGGAAGGACCCTGCTGGACATCCTGCATCGCGGCGACGACCGCAGAGACGGGATGCCGCGAGATGCGGCCAGCCGCGTGCTCGACCGCTACGGACTCGCTGTCGCAGCGGAGCAGACGTTCGAGTCGCTGTCCGGCGGCCAGCAGGCGCGCCTGCAGATCCTGCTGCTCGAGCTGTCAGGGGCGACCCTTCTGCTCCTGGACGAGCCGACCGACAACCTCGACCTCGTCTCGGCCGAGGCGCTGGAGGAAGGCCTGGCGGGCTTCGAGGGCACGGTGGTCGCCGTGACGCACGACCGCTGGTTCGCGCGCGGCTTCGACCGGTTCCTGGTGTTCGGAGAGGACGGCGAGGTCTACGAGGCCGACGAGCCGGTGTGGGACGAGGGGCGCGTGGCGCGGGCGCGCTGAACCGTCAGGCTGGCGGTCAGCGCATCCCGGGCTCAGCGCATCCGGGCTCAGCGCATCCGGTGGATGCGCGCGATCGCCTCGGTCAGCACCTCTGCCGAGCACGCGAAGTTGAGCCGCACGAACCCGGCGCCCTGCGCCCCGAAGTCGGTGCCGGGGTTCAGCGCGACCTTCGCCTCCGACAGGATGCGGCGGCTGGGGTCGTCGCCCCAGCCGAGCGCGCGCAGGTCCAGCCAGGAGAGGTAGCTCGCGTGCGGCTCGCGGTAGCGCACATCGGGGAGCTGGTGGGCCAGCAGGGTGCCGAGCAGCGCGCTGTTGGCCTGGATCGCGGCCAGCGCATCCACCAGCCAGTCACGTCCGTCGCGGTATGCGGCCTCTGTCGCGATGCGCCCGAAGTGGCTGGTGCGCACCTCCACCTCCACCGGCAGCGACCGGATGCGGTCGGTCATCCTGTCGTCCGCCGTCACGAACAGCGCGCACTTGAGTCCGGCGAGGTTCCAGGCCTTGCTGGCGGCGTGGGCTGCGATGCCGTGGCGGCGCGCGTCCGCGGACACAGACAGGAACGGCGTGAACGTCGCGTCGGTGTGGGTCAGCGGTGCGTGCACCTCGTCGCTCACCACCGTCGCGTCGTAGCGCGCAGAGAGCGCGGCCACCGCGGCGAGCTGCTCCGCCGAGTGGACCAGCCCCAGGGGATTGTGCGGGTTGCAGAGCAGGAACGCCCTGGCGCCGCCGGCGAATGCGCGCTCGATCCCGTCCAGATCGAGCGACCAGCCGTCCGCCTCCGACGACAGTAGCGGCACCTCCTCGACCACGCCGCCGGCCTCTGGAATGAACTCGTAGAACGGCGGATAGACCGGGGGAGTGATGATGACGCGGTCGCCCGGCTCGATCGCCAGTCGCAGCGACTCGACGATCACCACGCTCACATCCGCGGTCGTGAGGGTGCGTTCCGGTTCCACCGTCCAGCCCCAGGAGGAGGCGGCGAAGTCCGCGAACGCGCGCTTCGCCCTGTCGTCCGGCCCGATGTATCCGGTGTCAGAGCGCGCGACGGCGGCGTGCAGGGCATCCGCGATCGGCTCGGCGAGCGGGTAGTCCATCTCGGCGACGAAGAGCGGGAGGACGTCGTCTGGATATGCGCGCCATTTCTCGCTGGTGCGCATCCTGAGCTGGGAGAGCGGAGAGGCTTCGACGGTCATGAGACCACTCTGCCAGCCCTCCGCCATAGACTGAACGGGTGAGTATGGAGATTGAGATCGGGCGCGCCAAGCGCGCTCGCCGCGTTTACGCCTTCGATGACATCGCCGTGGTTCCGAGCCGGCGCACCCGCGACCCCGAGGATGTGTCGGTGTCGTGGTCCATCGACGCGTACCAGTTCTCCATCCCGTTCCTCGCAGCTCCCATGGACTCGGTCGTCTCCCCGACCACCGCGATCATGATGGGCCAGCTCGGCGGCCTCGGCGTCCTCGACCTCGAAGGACTCTGGACCCGCTACGAAGACCCTGAGCCCCTGCTCGCCGAGATCCGTTCCCTGTCCGCCGAGAACGCCACGGCCAGGATGCAGGAGATCTACGCGGAGCCGATCAAGCCGGAGCTCGTCACTGCGCGCCTCGCCGAGATCCGCGAGGGCGGCGTCACGGTCGCAGGCGCCCTCTCGCCGCAGCGCACCCAGGAGCTCTACGAGACCGTCGTCGCAGCGGGCGTCGACCTGTTCGTGATCCGCGGCACCACCGTCTCGGCAGAGCACGTCTCCAAGAGCGTCGAGCCGCTCAACCTCAAGAAGTTCATCTACGAGCTGGATGTGCCCGTCATCGTCGGCGGAGCAGCCACGTACACCGCCGCCCTGCACCTGATGCGCACCGGCGCGGCCGGCGTGCTCGTCGGCTTCGGCGGCGGCGCAGCGTCCACCACGCGCTCCACCCTCGGCATCCACGCGCCGATGGCGACCGCCGTCGCAGACGTCGCCGGCGCTCGCCGCGACTACATGGACGAGTCGGGCGGACGCTACGTCCACGTCATCGCGGACGGCGGGCTCGGCAGCTCCGGCGACATCGTCAAGGCCATCGCCTGCGGAGCGGACGCCGTCATGCTCGGCACGACGCTCGCCAGGGCGACGGACGCACCGGGCGGCGGATACCACTGGGGTGCGGAGGCGCACCACTCGCAGCTCCCGCGCGGCAACCGCGTCGAGGTCGGACAGGTCGCCCCGCTCGAGGAGATCCTCTACGGACCGGCGCCGGTCGCAGAGGGCTCTGCGAATCTGGTGGGAGCCCTGCGACGCTCGATGGCAACCACGGGATACTCGGACTTGAAGGAGTTCCAGCGCGTCGAGGTCGTCGTCGCACCGTACCAAGCGCAGTAAGAGTCGGCCGAAGGCGGCCGAGTGAGGGAGAGAACGATGGTCACACAAGGATCGACGTCCAACCCCGCCGTGACGTATCCGTCACGGCTCGGCCCGGCAGAGCGAGCTGATGCGATCGCTGCGCTGAAAGACACCGAGCTCGACATCCTCGTGGTCGGAGGCGGCATCGTCGGCACCGGCAGCGCAGTGGATGCCGTCACCCGCGGTCTCAGCGTCGGCCTGGTCGAGGCGCGGGACTTCGCGTCCGGCACGTCGAGCAGGTCGTCGAAGCTGGTGCACGGCGGCATCCGGTATCTGGAGCAGCTCGACTTCCGGCTGGTGCGCGAGGCGCTGATCGAGCGCGGGCTGCTGCTGCAGCGGATCGCGCCGCACCTCGTGAAGCCGGTGCGGTTCCTCTACCCGTTGAAGAAGCGGGTGATCGAGCGCGCGTACGTCGGCGCCGGCATGATGCTCTACGACATCTTCTCCTACACCGGCTTGCGCCCGCCGGGGGTCCCGCACCACCGCCACCTGTCCAAGCGGCAGGTGCAGCGCGCCATCCCGAGCCTGGCCAACGACGCGCTCGTCGGAGGCATCACGTACTACGACGCCCAGGTGGACGACGCCCGCTACGTCGCCAACCTGGCACGCACGGCCGCGCACTACGGTGCTCACGTGGCCACCAGGGTGCGCGTCGAGGGCTTCGTGAAGGTGGGCGAGCGCGTGGTCGGCGTGCAGGCGCACGACCTGGAGACCGGTGAGCGCTTCGAGATCCGTGCCAAGCAGGTCGTCAACGCGACCGGCGTGTGGACGGACGACACCCAGGCGATGGTGGGGGAGCGCGGCCAGTTCAAGGTGCGCGCATCCAAGGGCATCCACCTGGTCGTGCCGCGCGACAGGTTCCAGTCGAAGATGGGCCTGCTGCTGCGCACGGAGAAGAGCGTGCTCTTCGTCATCCCGTGGGGCAGGCACTGGCTGATCGGCACCACGGACACCGACTGGCACCTCGACAAGGCGCACCCGGCAGCGACTGCGGCGGACATCGACTACCTGCTCGCACACGTGAACGCCGTGCTCGGCATCCCGCTGACCCGCGAAGACGTGGAGGGCGTGTACGCCGGGCTCCGCCCATTGCTCGCCGGCGAGTCGGAGGAGACCTCCAAGCTGTCCCGCGAGCACCTGGTCGCGCACTCCGTGCCCGGCCTGGTCGTGATCGCCGGCGGCAAGTGGACCACGTACCGCATCATGGCGAAGGACGCGATCGACGCGGCAGTGGATGCGCTCGACGGCAAGATCCCGAGCAGTGCGACGATGGACATCGCGCTGGTCGGCGCTGAGGGATACCAGGCCGCGTGGAACAGGCGCAAGCGCATCGCAGCGGACAGCGGCCTGCATGTCGCCAGGATCGAGCACCTGCTCAACCGGTACGGCACGATGGCGGAGGACATCCTCGACCTGGTGCGCGACGACCCTGAGCTCGGCAACCCGCTGCCGGGCGCGGACGACTACATCGGCGCGGAGGTCGTGTACGCGGCGTCGCACGAGGGCGCCCTGCACCTGGAGGACGTGCTCGCCAGGCGCACCCGCATCTCGATCGAGGCGTGGGACCGCGGCGTCTCGGCCGCTCCGGTCGCCGCGCGCCTCCTGGCCGGAGTGCTCGGCTGGGACAAGGCGCGGGAGGAGCGCGAGGTGCGGACGTACCTGGAGCGCGTCGCCGCCGAGCGGGCGAGCCAGTTGCAGCCGGATGACGAGTCGGCCGACCGCATCCGGTTGGAGGCGCCGGACATCGTGGATGTCGACGCAGCAGCACTGAAAGCCGAGAAGGCGCCAAAGACGGCGAAGTAGGGGCCCGTACACCATCAAGCCCGGAGCCACCTTCAGGTGGCTCCGGTATTCTTGGTGCACCTGCCCCCAACACAATTGGAGACGGAACATGGTTGACGTTCGACGGGTCAAGTTGCCCGGGGTCGGGGTGCTGCACACATTCGTCACAGACGATGGCGGAAAGGTCGGCGTGATCGCCCACCGGTCCGGGCACAGCGACCTCATCACCTTCTCAGACCACGAAGACGGCGCGGACGTGACGAAGGTGTCGCTGCGCCTCAACGACGACGAGGCCCACACGCTCGCCGAACTGCTCGGCGGAACGCAGATCACCGAGTCGCTGACCGCGCTCGACCAGATCCCCGGCCTCAGCATCGACTGGTTCAGCGTCGACTACGAAGACCACATCGCCGGGCAGCAGCTCGGCAGCCCTGCGGACCGCGGCATCGCGGGACTGACGGTCGTCGCCGTCGTGCGCGGGGACTCCGCCAACCCGGCGCCCGCCCCCGACTTCAAGGTGTTCCCCGGCGACACGCTCGTCGTCGCAGGGTCGCCGGAGAAGGTCGCCAAGGCGTTCGCCTTCTTCCGCTCGGGTGAGCTGCCCGTGCGCGCCACCGTCGACGCACCGCCAGGGGGGTAGCCATGCATCTCGGCGAAGACCTCATCATTCTCGGTGTCCTCCTGCTCGTGGCATACGTGCTCGGGCGCCTCGGCAAGCTGGTGGGTCTCCCCGCGATCCCCATCTACATGATCGTCGGGCTGCTCGCCAGCCCGCACACCGGGTGGTTCCCGCTCAATCTCGAGTCGAACTACATCGAGCTGATCGCGATCTTCGGTCTGATCCTCCTGCTGTTCAATCTGGGCCTGGAGTTCGATCAGGACGAGTTCTTCGGCAACTTCGGCAAGCTCATCATCTCCGGCGGCTCGTACATCGTCGTCAACATGGGCGTCGGCCTCATCTTCGGCTTCATGGTCGGCTGGGGAACGCGCGAGGCGCTGATCATCGCCGGCATGACGGCGACGTCGTCCAGCGCGATCGTCACCAAGCTGCTGATCGAGCTGAAACGTCTGGCCAACACCGAGACGCCGATGATCCTCGGCGTCACCGTGGTCGAGGACATCTTCATCGCGATCTACCTCGCGATCGTCTCCGTGGTGCTGAGCGGCGAGACGGACTTCTGGCCGATCGTCGCGAAGCTCGGCATCGCATTCACGTTCCTCGTCGTGATGTTCACGATCGCGCGCTGGGGCGGCCGCTACGTCTCGAAGCTGTTCCACACCAAGGACGACGAGCTCTTCACCATCCTGTTCTTCGGCTTCGCCGTGCTGTTCGCCGGGATCGGGGAGGTGCTCGGCGTCACGGACGCGATCGGAGCGTTCCTGATCGGTCTCGTGCTCGGCGCCACGAAGTACCGCAACAAGATCGAGCACATCGCCATCCCGTTGCGCGACGTCTTCGCCGCGTTCTTCTTCCTCAACTTCGGTCTTGCGCTGAACGCCGCCCAGTTCCCGTCGGTGGTCGTTCCCGTGCTGTTGGCCGTGCTGCTCACGATCGTGCTGAACATCCTCGCAGGACAGTTCGTGGCCTGGATCAACGGGATGGGCGCACAGGCGGGCATCAACACCACGGTCATCCTGCAGAACCGCGGCGAATTCGCGCTCATCCTCGCGACGCTGTCGCTGAGCGCAGGGCTGGATGAACGCATCCAGCCGTTCGCCGGGCTCTACGTGCTGATCATGGCCGTCATCGGCCCGATCCTCGCAGCAAACTCCGAGAAGATCGGTGCGATGATTCTTCGGACCGGCAAACGCCAGAAGAAGAAGCGTGCCACGAAACCCGAACGCGATCCGATGCTCGACGAGGAGATCGCGTTGGTGGAGGCTGCCACGGCCGACCTCGACCCTGAGGCGCGCTCGGACGACACCCGGCAGGCCATCGACCGCGTCGTCGACCAGGCCATGCAGCAAGACAGCAGCGACCGAAAGCGGGACTGAGCCATTAGCACGACCACCGGCAGTGGAGAGACCACGCTGTTCCAGATGATGCTGCGCCCTCGCTGGATCGGCGCGCTGGTCTTCGCTCTCCTGCTGGCAGGTGGATTCGCGTGGCTGGGCCAGTGGCAGCTCGAGCGCGCCGTCGCAGCGGGCACGGTCGTCGACGTTCCGAGCGAGACGGTCCTGCCGCTTGCGCAGGTGGCGAAGCCGGGTGGACCGATCGCCGACACGGCGACAGGCCAGTACGTCACGGTGACCGGGTCGTTCGTGCCCGAGGACTACCAGCTGCTGAAGGGGCGCCTCAACCACGGAACCTCCGGCTGGTGGGTCGTCGCGCACGTGACCGTGCCAGGCGCGGACGGCGCGAAGCCGGTCGCGCTCGCGGTCGCGCGCGGCTGGGCGGCCGACGAGGCGACCGCCACGTCCGCCATGAAGCGTCTCGCCGCAGAGCCGGCCGATGAACAGGCGATCGTCGGCAGGCTGCTGCCGACGGAGGGCCCGGAGGCGCCGACGGACAAGAAGCACCCCACGGTGATGACGATGATGTCGGTCGCGGCGCTCTACAACCTCTGGACAGGCGTCGACGGCATGGACGTGTACTCGGCGTACGTCGTGGAGAAGACGCCTCCGGCCGGTCTGACCAAGATCGAGTCGCCCCCGCCCATCCAGGAGCGCACGCTCAACTGGCTCAACATCTTCTACGCGGCGGAGTGGATCATCTTCGCCGGATTCGCGGTCTTCCTCTGGTATCGCCTGGTGAAGGACGCGAAGGAGAAGGAAGACGAACTGCGCGAGCTCGCGGCCGGAACGGCGACGCAGCTCGGGAAAGTAGAATAGACCCATGCCCCTCGCTCCCAAGCTCGCCGATTTCCCGAAGATCCGCGGGGCGCTCCGGTTCTACCAGGTGTTCGCATACATCACCGGCATCATGCTGCTGCTCCTCTGCGTCGAGATGATCATCAAGTACGGCATGGGCTACCAGATGTTCGCGTTCGGCAACCACGGCGTCTTCGCCTTCGTGCCGGTGAACGACCCTGTGACGCCGACCGGCGTGGACCTGAGCACGGGCATCCTGATCGCACACGGCTGGCTGTACGTCGTGTACCTGTTCTCCGACTTCCGGCTCTGGAGCCTGATGCGGTGGAACTTCACGAAGTTCGTGGCGATCGCCCTCGGTGGCGTCGTCCCGTTCCTCTCGTTCTTCGTGGAGACGCGCATCACCAAGCAGGTGAAGTCGTATCTGGCCGGCCGTGAGGCCGAGGAAGCGACCCTCGTGGAGGCATCAAATTAGCACCGATCCAGCATTCGCCGACCTGCTCGGAGGGGCCGATTCGGCCAACCCGTCCGGCCCGGTCCTCGTCGTCGACTTCGGTGCGCAGTACGCGCAGCTGATCGCGCGCAGGGTCCGCGAGGCCAACGTCTACTCCGAGATCGTGCCGCACACCGTGACGGCCGCAGAGGTCGCCGCCAAGAAGCCGTCAGGCATCGTTCTCTCCGGTGGACCGTCCAGCGTCTACGAAGACGGCGCGCCGCAGCTCGACGAGGCGATCTTCGAGCTCGGCGTCCCCGTGCTGGGCATCTGCTACGGCTTCCAGGTGATGGCCACCGCCCTCGGCGGCGAGGTCGCCCACACCGGACTGCGCGAGTACGGCTCGACCGCGGTGCGCATCTCGGATTCGGGCGTCCTGCTCGACGGTCAGCCGGAAGAGCAGACCGCGTGGATGAGCCACGGCGACTCCGTGTCCAAGGCGCCGGAGGGCTTCGAGGTCCTCGCATCCACCGACTCCACCCCCGTCGCGGCCTTCGCCAACGACGAGCGCAAGCTCTACGGCGTGCAGTGGCACCCGGAGGTGAAGCACTCCGCATACGGCCAGGCCGTGCTGGAGAACTTCCTGCACCGCGCAGCGGGCATCCCCGCCGACTGGAACAGCGGCAACGTGATCGCCGACCAGGTCGCGGCCATCCGGGCCCAGGTGGGTTCCGGCCGTGTCATCTGCGGTCTGTCCGGCGGTGTCGACTCCGCTGTGGCGGCGGCCATCGTGCACAAGGCCGTCGGCGACCAGCTCGTCTGTGTCTTCGTCGACCACGGCCTGCTCCGCAAGGACGAGGCCCGCCAGGTCGAGGAGGACTACGTCAAGGCCACCGGCGTCCGTCTCGTCACCATCGACGCGGAGGAGCAGTTCCTCTCTGCCCTCGCCGGTGTCAGCGACCCGGAGACGAAGCGCAAGATCATCGGCCGCGAGTTCATCCGCACCTTCGAGAAGGCGCAGGCCGACCTGATCGCCGAAGCGGCCAGCGAGGGCGACCCGATCCGCTTCCTCGTGCAGGGCACCCTGTACCCGGATGTGGTCGAATCGGGCGGCGGCTCCGGCACGGCGAACATCAAGAGCCACCACAACGTGGGCGGGCTCCCGGAAGACCTGCAGTTCGAGCTGGTCGAGCCGCTGCGGACCCTGTTCAAAGACGAGGTGCGCGCCATCGGCCGTGAGCTCGGCCTGCCGGAGGTCATCGTCGGCCGGCAGCCGTTCCCCGGCCCAGGCCTCGGCATCCGGATCGTCGGAGAGGTCACGCGCGAGCGCCTCGACCTCCTCCGCGACGCCGACGCGATCGTGCGCGCCGAACTCACCGCCGCCGGCCTCGACACCGAGATCTGGCAGTGCCCGGTCGTGCTCCTCGCCGACGTGCGCTCCGTCGGCGTCCAGGGCGACGGCCGCACATACGGCCACCCGATCGTGCTGCGCCCTGTCTCGAGCGAGGACGCCATGACGGCGGACTGGACCCGCCTGCCGTACGACCTGCTCGCCAAGATCTCCAACCGCATCACCAACGAGGTCGACGGCGTCAACCGCGTCGTGCTCGACGTCACGTCGAAGCCGCCGGGAACGATCGAATGGGAGTAGGCGGACCGGCGTGACCGACCGTGAACAAACGAGATGCCGGAATGCTTGCATTCCGGCATCTTCGTTCGTCGGCTCCCAGCTTTGTCGGATTCGCCGTGCGCTAATGTGCCTAACGTGAGGAGTGCGAACGAGAGCCCGCGTCGATCCGCCAAACAGGCGGCGGCGATGTCCAAGGGCTCCGCGGGGGAACGGACGCGATCAGTGCAGCACGCCAGGAAACGACGACGATCCAGCCGTGTGGTCATGACGCTGTCGATCATCGGCGGCGTCGCTCTCGTTCTGGTGGCCCTAGCAGGGTGGGTCGGATTCCGTGCTCTCAACGCCAAGAACTCACTCGAGCGTGCACAGTCCCTCGTCGGCGAGATCAAGGCAGACGCCACGTCTATGAATCTCAGCGCTATAGGTCCTGCGACGAAGAAGCTCTCGGCCGCGACCAAGGACGCTGCCCAGCAGGTCAACGATCCGATCTGGCGCGTCGCAGAGTATATCCCGGTGCTTGGCAAGAATCTGACGGCCGTTCGACAGATGGCCGACGCGGTCGACGAGGTGGCGACGAAGACGGTGACACCCGTGGCCAACGCAGCGGGCGGCATCTCCATCGCGTCGCTCAAGCCTGTCGACGGCAAGTTCAACCTCGAGCCGCTGGTCAAGCTGAGTACGGCACTCACCCCCGCGGCGGCACACTTGCACACCACGACGCAGCGGGCCGACGCGATCGATCTCTCCGGCACGATCGGGCAGGTGAACGACGCAGGTGTGAAGCTCAAGGCCATGCTTGCGAGCGCAGATTCGCTCGTTTCCGGAGCTAGTGACACGTTGAAGGTCCTTCCTCCGATGCTTGGACACGACGGACCGCGGACCTACCTCGTCGTGTTCCAGAACCTCGCCGAGAGCACCGCGCTCGGCGGAACGGCCGCTTCTATCGCTGAAGTAAAGGTCGACAACGGCTCGATTGCGATCGTCGGCCAGGCGTCGAGCACCGACTTCCCCTGGCGGGACGGAAATCCGATCATTCCGGTCGACCCCGGAGTCGCAAAGATCTACAACGACCTGATGTACGCGCGTCTGAACCTGGCACCGAGCCGCCCGGACTTCCCGACGGCGGCAGCCATCACGCAGGCATTCTGGGCACAGTACAAGGGTGAGAACGTCGACGGAGTCTTTTCGGTCGACCCCGTCGCCCTCTCGCACATACTCGGTGTCACAGGGCCCGTGAAGATCGCCACCGGCGACGAACTTGCCAGCAACAACGTCGTCTCGCTCCTGCTGAACCAGGTCTACTTCCGATATCAAGGCAAGACGGTCTACGAGACGAGCGCGCTGACGGACCCGTTCTTCGGAGCGGCGGCGCAGGGCATCTTCTCCAGCCTGCTGACCACGAAGGCGAACCCGACCGCACTGATGAATGCGGTCATGCAGGGCGTCCGCGAGCACCGGGTGATGGCGTGGAGCGCGCATCCGGACGAGCAGAAGGTGATCGCGGGGTCACCACTCAGTGGAATCCTCAGCACGACGAACACGGAAGCAACCAAGGTGGGTGTGTTCTTCCGCGACGTCTCAGCGTCCAAAATGGACTACTACATGACCTCGGCCGCAACGATGAAGACGGACGTCTGCACGGCCAAGGAACCGACGTTCACGGTGAGCGTCAGCGTCAATTCCATCCTCGAGCTCGGCCAGGTCGACGGACTGCCTGCGTACGTCGCCAGCGCCAGGCTGCCGGGCGGTCATTTCGAGACGCAGGTCTTCGTCTACGGTCCGCCCGGGACGACCCTTGCTTCATCGCAGGTCGATGCTCCGGGCTCGTTCTCAGCGCCCATGACGAACGGGGAAGACCTCGGCCGGCCCGTCGCAGCTTTCACCACGATCGTCGGACCGGGGGAGACCGCAACAGTCACCGCTGTGTTCAAGGGCAAACAGGGAACCTACGGGGCTCCCGCCTTGCAAGTGACTCCGACTATCCGCGGAACGAAGTCCACGATCGAAGCACCAGGATGCGTGGCATCGCCGAACGCGACTCCCACCCCGGCGCCGACAGCGAAGGCCGGCAAGTAGCGGACCCTCGATCAGCTATCGAGCAGAGCGAGGTCGTAATCGACCATTGCGTTCACGACATCGGAGAACGTCCGGGTCGGCGACCAGCCGAGCGTGTCGCGCGCCTTCGATGGGTCGCCGCGCATCTCGTGAACGTCGGCTGGACGCAGAAAACGCGGATCGATGTCGACGCGCGACTGCCAGTCGGCGATCCCCGCACGCAGAAATGCAGCGGCGACGAAGTCCCTCACAGCGTGCGTCTCGCCTGTTGCGATGACGAAATCGCCCGGCTGGTCCGCGCGTGACATCCTGACCATGGCATCGACATAGTCAGGTGCCCAGCCCCAGTCGCGCCGAGCATCCAGGTTGCCGAGGCTGAGTGTTCTATCCAGTCCGGCCGCGATGCGTGCAGCGCCCTGCGTGATTTTGCGCGTGACGAAGGTGTCCGGTCGCCGTGGAGACTCGTGGTTGTAAAGGATCGCAGAGCTGCAGAAGAGGTCTCGCGCCCGATATACGCCGACAGAGTTGTGGGCGAGGGCCTTCGCCGCGCCATATGGCGAGAGAGGCCGAATCGGCGTCGACTCGACCTGGGGCGAGTGCTCTGCCGCTCCGAAGATCTCTGAGCTGGAGGCTTGCACGACACGCACGGCGTGTCCCGTTCTCTCCTGGAGGGCATGGCAGGCTTCCAGGAGCGCCACGACGGCTAGGCCGGACACCTGGACTGTTTCTATGGGCTTCTGCCACGAGAATGCGACGGAGCTGATTCCAGCGAGGTTGAAGACCACCTCTGGCTCGACATCGGCGATCAGCCGCGAGATCTGGGCGGGATCGCCGAGGTCACAGATGTGCCGCGTCGTCCCGTCGGAGGAGGCCCCTGGCTCCCTGGTCACGGCGTGGATCTCGGAACCTTCGGCGACGAGACGCTCGATGAGGTAGCTTCCGTCCTGCCCGCTCGCTCCGGTGACGAGGATCCGTCGCTGTGCTGTCATCGTCGTGTCAGCGCGCGAGAGCAGCCTGCTCGCGCAGATCGTTCTCTACCATCATCGTGACCAACTGCTCGAAGCTGACCGACGGTTCCCAACCGAGCACGTCCTTCGCCTTGGACGCGTCGCCGATGAGGAGGTCGACCTCGGCCGGGCGCATGAATTGCGGGTCTTGGCGTACGAACGGCGACCAGTCGTGGATGCCTGCGGCAGCGAAGGCAGCGTTGAGGAGGTCGCGGATCGAGTGGGTCTCTCCGGTGGAGATGACGTAGTCGTCGCCGGTGGGCTGCTGGAGCATGCGCCACATCGCGTCGACGTAGTCCCCGGCGAATCCCCAGTCGCGCTGCGCGTCCAGGTTGCCGAGGACGAGTTCGTCCTGCATGCCGAGCTTGATCCGCGCGACGGCCTGCGACACCTTGCGGGTGACGAACTCCGGTCCGCGACGTGGCGACTCGTGATTGAACAGAATGCCGCTGGATGCGTGCATCCCATACGACTCGCGGTAGTTGATCGTCATGTAGTGGCCGAACACCTTCGCGACGCCGTACGGCGACCGTGGCCACAGCAGCGTTGACTCGCGCTGCGGGACGTCCTGCACCTTGCCGAACATCTCCGACGAAGACGCCTGGTAGAAGCGCACGCGCTCGATGTCATCGCCCGCGTACAGACGCGTCGCCTCGATGATGTTGAGGACGCCCTTGCCCGTCACATCCGATGTCAGGGATGCGTTCTCCCATGAGTACGCGACAAAGGAGATCGCGCCGAGGTTGTAGACCTCATCAGGCTGCGCGATGCCCAGGACCCTGACCAGGCTCGACACGTCCGTGAGATCACCGGTCAGTAGCGTCACCTCAGGAACGGTCGTGCGCACCAGATCGTACTTCGGATTGTTCTGCCCTCGGATGAGCCCGAAGACCTCGTATCCTTTCGATACGAGGAGTTCGGCGAGGTAGAGGCCGTCTTGGCCGGTGATGCCCGTGATCAGCGCGCGCGTCATGAAAGTCCTTCTGAGTGTTCTCGGGTCAGTCGAGCGAGGCGGATGTCGCCGCTCGGTTCGGGATGGAAGCAGGAGTGGGCGAGGCGGTGACTCGCCGGAGGACCGCGTCGACTTTCGCGCCGACGGCATCCCAGGTGTATTTATCGTGCCACGAATCGTCGAGGCGGAGTGCCTCGTCGGTCCGCGCATGAAGCTCGTCGAGTGCTGCCGCCCACTGGTCGGCATCGTCCGCAGTGGATACCGATACACCCTGGCCGGCGCAGATCTCCGCGACGCTCGCGCAGCCGACCCAGTGTGCGACTCGGGTGCCGCTGCTCATCGCCTCAAGCGCTGGAAGACCGAAGCCCTCTAGGATCGACGGCTGAAGTGCGCCGGTCGCGCCGCGGTACAGCGTCGCGAGTTCGGCGTCGCCGATCCCGGAGCGGACCTGAACACGGGCGGTCAGCCCACGAGCTGAAACGCGAGACGCGGCGTCCGCGGCGTCGCCCGTGACGAGGATCATGTCGTAATCGGGGCGGAGAGCGAGCGCATCCAGCACGACGTCGACGTTCTTGTGTGGTTTAAGGTTGCCGACGTAGATGAAGGTGGGACGCGTGAACGTGGCCCTCTCGCCGTCGGGCGTGAACTCGGCGGACCGACCGCAGCCGACCACCACGATCTCGACGGAGGGATCGCGCACCCACGCTCGGATGGCCGACGCCGAAGCGTCGGAGTCTGTCATGACCAGTCCGGCTTTTCTGACCGCCCGCCGGACGACCGTGTTGTAATACAGCGTCTTCGCTGCCGAACGCTCCGACTCGATCTGCAGATGGATGAGGTCGTGGATGTTCAGGAACTGCCGAGCGCGCGTCAAACCGGCGTTGAAGCCCGGCGAATACACCACGTCGTCCTTACCGAGGCGAAGGCGATGCGGGTTGATAACATCGGCGGGCGACGTCGGAGATTCACCGCCCCCGAGAGACGTGTTCGGAACAGTGATCCGTCGGACGACCTCGGTGGCGAACCTGCCGATGCCGTGCTCGCCCTTCCACCGATCGTCGACGCGAAGTACACGGCTCATCGGACGGCCGCCTGGCGCGCGACCTGCTGTCCGAGGGACGTGTTCGCCCACTCGGAAAAGGAGAGGTCGAATGCCTCTCTGGAGAATTTCGTGGCGTGGTTGCGGGCGTCTTGGGCATGCACGTCGAGGGCGCGGACCACGGCCGCGGCAACGGAGGACGGAGTGTGTTCGTCGAAGTGCGCGCCGGAGACACCGTCCAGAATCGTCTCGCCTGAACCACCGATCCGGCTGCCAACGGCAGGGGTGCCGAGCGCCATCGCCTCGATCGGCATGATCCCGAAGTCCTCGATTGGTGGGAAGACGAAGACCGTTGCAGCCTGATAGAGCGCGTAGAGCAGAGGCGTCGTCGGGTCGTCGATGATTCGCACGGGAACCCTGGCGGACTGAGCGAGCGATCGGAGCCGATCGCGCTCGGGTCCCCCGCCGGCAAGGACGACGGGAAGTCCGATCTTCTCGCCGGCCGCAATGACGAGGTCAAGTCTCTTATACGGAATGAAGCGGGAGGCGCCAAGGATGAATTGGTCTGGCAGCGAGTCGAGGATCACGGCTTCCTCGTCGTGGAGCTTGGTGCGCCAGTCCTCGACACTCTGTATGGCCGTCGTTTCGACGGGCGGGTAGACGACGCTGGCCTCGACTCCCCACGACTCCTGGATGCGGTCGCGCACGTATTCGCTGATGCCCGCGACCGCTGTGGCCTCCCGCGCCCGTCGGCGGTCGAGGGGGCGGAGGAATGTGGACGCGGCACGCGCACTGACGCCGCGGCCTCGCGCATCCATTTCGGGTGTCCAGATGTAGCGGGCGGGAGTGTATGCGTAGATCAGCTTGGGTGCGGACTTGCTTGTTCCTCTGGGACGCACATGGTGCGAGAAAAGGTGCGAGCTGGCGATGATCCAGTCGTAGCCTGGCCCGTCCTTCGGGATGGCGTGCCGCCAGGCTTGTGCGAGCGCTGGAACCGACGCCGCTTTGCGCCCGCGGAGTTTCGACTTCGACAGCCAGAGCTCGTGCACCACCCGGTCGGGAAAACGGTGGGGGGCGTTGTTCCACGGTGTCATGATCTCAGCGTCGGGAAAGAGCGCAGCAATTGCTTCGAGAACGTTCTCGGAGCCGCCTCGCGGCTCGATCCATTCGTGTGTGATCAGTCCTGGCACGGACGTGGTACCCCCTTAGGCGAGCGGAAAATCATGGGATTCCGCGCGCGAACTTCTGAGGCGAGTATTGCAGTTGAGCGGAGCGCCCCAATAGACAAGGTACTCTAGCTTCAGCCTTTGAGCCGATTCCGCGGCTTCGTACGGCGGCAAAAGGAACGTGTTTCGCTCGGACACGCGCACAGAAGGAGCTTGTCTTACCCATGCGTGTCGTCGCTGTCGTCCTCAACTGGCGGGACGCGAATCGCACAGTTCGGTGCATCGAGAGCTTGTCCTCCATCGATGGCATCGAGAAGATTGTGGTCATCGACAATGAGTCGGACGGTTCTCTGGCCGCTGCTCTGGACATTCAGAAGTCGACAAAGATCTCACTGATCGAGCTCGCTGAGAATCGCGGCTTCGCGGGCGGCGTCAATCTCGGCCTGCGGGAATTTCTTGACGGCCCCGCCGACTCCGTGCTGGTCATCAACAATGACGCGACCCTGGACTCCTCCTCGTTCTCCACGCTGCGCTCCGCCCTCGAACAAGACGCGACGCTCGGCCTCGTTTCGCCGTCCGTCCGCCATCCCGCCGGTGACGTTTCGCACTCGTCCGGATTCCTCCATCCGATCGCGGGAACAACGACACATCAGCAGAAAAAAGGCCGGACGCCCGATTTCGTCACATGGGCCTGTGTACTCGTCCGCCGCGAAGCGCTGGAGGCGAACGGCCTCCTCGACGACACGTTCTTCATGTACTGGGAAGACGTCGACTTCTGCATCCGTCTGACCCAAAACAGCATTCCGTTCCGAGAGGTCGCCGGCGCGCAGGTCGTTCACGAGGTCTCGGTCAATCGCATCGCTCATTCGACCGCTATCAAGGCGTATCACACGTGGTCGGCGATCCTCTTCGCCAGAAAGCACCGCGGCGCATGGCTGCTCGGCCGCTATGTCTGGCTCGCGACGAGTGCCGCCGCCAACGTTGTGCGGGTGCGCCGCGACGCTATCCGGGGCCTGCGCGCCGGGCTGCGATTGGCGCAGGAGGGCGCTGCACCGGCCTGGGGGAGCGTGCTCCGGACGGAGTGGTTCGGCGCACCTCGGGCGGTCGCTGCGCCGACCCAGGCGGACGCCGCATGACACCAGCGCGCTCATGGGCCGAACTGCTCTTTTCGTCGCGAAGAAGTGCAACGCTTCTCATCGTTCTCATCGCGGTCGTATACGGCAGTGGTTTCATCAACCTGCTCCCGACTGGGCACCTCTACGCAGCAACGTTGCTCATTGATTGCATAACGATCGTTCTGGGTATCCTCGTCGTCCTTGGACTGACGTGGGATAGACGCGTGCCCGAGCTGTGGGTGTGGGGGCTTGCGGGGCTTGCATTGGTATACGTCGCCCTCTCGTTTCATGGCGGCGAAAATGTCGTTGCGCGTCTGACCACTGTGCGAAGCAGCGTGCTATACGCGGTGGTGGGGGTCTTCGCCGCGACACGGCTTTCGGTTACCGACGCGCGTCGGGTCATTCGTGTCCTGCTCGCGATCGGTGTCGTATTCGCAGCATTCGGACTGCTCCAGTTCGCGCTTCGCAACGCTCTCCCCGAATGGCTGCTCGTCTCACGCGACACCAACGCATTCTCCTACTACGGCACCGATATCATCCGAAGCACCGGGCTGCTGGGGAACACCATCATTTATGCGAATCTCATGCTTCTCTACGTTGCAGTGTTCGCCTTTCGGCTCATGGCGAAGTTCAGTTGGGGCACCTTGGTTTCCGTGATTCTGGCGTTCGCCGCTGTCGTGGTCACCTTCTCGCGCCTCGCGATCGTCGGCGCTGTCCTTATCTCTCTTGTCGCGTTTGTCCTCTGGTTGGTCAAGAACTGGTCACGTCGCATGGGGATCGTGCTCGCCGTTGTCGGTGGAGTGGTGGTCGTCGTGTTGGGTGTGCTCTCGCTCCTCCCCGGGCCGCGACAGGTGCTGGGCAAGTCGTTTCTTGTCGAGGGCCTGATCCTCGGCGGAAATGCTTCCGTGCAGGGCTCCACAGATATCCACTCAAGCTTCGCGAACCTTGCGTGGGCACTTCTGGGCGGCCCTGACCGATGGTTCGGTCTCGGCCTCGGCACGCAGACGCAGGGTTCGGTGTACTCGTTGCACCACGCCGTTGTGACCGACGGAGCCGCTCTAGCCACCCTCCTCGAGGGTGGTCTCGTGCTGGTCGTCGCGTACGCAGTCGTTATCGCCTGCTGCGCTGTCTACCTCGTGCGTGCGCGTCTTCAGGTCGCAGTTAGCGACCGCTATTTCGTCGTCGCGCTATTCGTTTACGGCTTGTTCCTTGTCGGCGTCTCGTCGTTCGTCAACAGCGCGTATTTCGGGAAGGTGTTGTTCATCACCCTCTGGCTTATGTTTGGACTGGCGATGGCATTGCGGCAGGGTCGCGCTACTGTCGACGGTGCAGAGACTGACGGAGCAAACCGATCGGCATCAGGGCGGATGGAATCGACAATCTCGGCCTAACTCGCTGTGGGTAAATCGGCCGGGAGTTTTGCGCCTTCGAGGGTCCGCGAGGCGTGCCGCTGGCGCGAATTCAGAAAGTGCCGCTCGACGCAGAGGAAGAACAGCCAGCAGGCAACCACGGCGATCGGTGCTGCGACCAGCGTGAGCAGGAGCCAATTCAGGAGCACGCTGAGGTGAAGGGGCGCGAGCAGCAGATTGGCAAGGCCGAGCAGCGGACTGTGCAAAAGATAGATGCTGTAAGAAATCAGACCTAAGAAGAGCATCGGCCGCGATTGAAGCGGACGAAGCACCGCAGGTACGCGTGTCCGCACTGATTCTTGTCCCGCCCAAACCAGAGTGAGTGCGATTGCAATTCCTGTCGCGATCTCGACCCATCCCAGCGTTGACGTGTGTGTCACGCGCCGGAGGGCGATCGAGAGCGGAATGAGCGCGATACCGCACAGTGCGAGGACACCCGCTCTGGGGACGATCGGACCACGCACTGTCAGCTTGGCGGCGAGCATACCAAGGACGAAAAGGAGGACGAACCACGGGTGAACGAAGTCGCCGATCCCCGAAAGGACTGCCGCGATCGTCAGCACGCCGAGACATGCGACGATCCAGCCGACGCGTACGCGTCGCCAAAGCGGGAGCAGCACCAATGGCATGAGGAAGTAGATCTGCCATTCGACGGCGACACTCCACAGCGGGCCGTCGATCTTACCGATCCAATCAGGGCGAAGGTCCTGCAACATGAGGACGTGTGACACCACAGCGCCCGGCGACAATGGGATTTTTGTATCCCATTGAGTGCCGGAGGGCGATTGCATGATGGGTAGTGCGACTATCAACAAGAGTGTGATCGCAAGCGCCGCATAATACGGCGGAAGGATTCGTTTTGCGCGTCGCTTGATGAAACTCCAGCCGCCTCCTCTCAGCGAGTAGTCGTCGGTCTTCGCCACGGGAAGCATCAACACGTAGCCGGAGAGCACGATAAAGATGGGCACCCCGAGGAATCCCCATCCGACGATGTTTCCCAACCACGGCATGGCGCGATCGACGGAACCGGTCGCGCCCGTGAAGAGGTACGCGTGATAGACGACTACCACGAGGGCGGCGACCGCTCTGAAGCCGTCGAGATACTGGAACTCGGCGGGAATGCGAGAAGGGCGGAGTAGAGTCATTCGATCTTCAATCGTCAGAAGAGGTCGCGTCCCCACCCGGCGTCAGCGAGGATCAGCAGACGCGCGAGCAAGTGCCGCGATGAAACTATCACTCGCATCACGAGGAGTGTACGTGCGCAGCGCACTCTGCCCCGCCAACGCGAGGGATGAGTTCACTGCAAGATCGGTCAAAAGCGCGAAGGCCTTCTCCTCTAGATCGCCGGCATCGCCTGGCTCCGCGAAAGACGCTACGCCGTCGGCATATTCTGTCACGCCGTCAATCCGCGTTGAGACGAGCGCGGCGCCGCTGAGCATCGCTTCAGCGGGAGGCAGGTGCCAGCCCTCTCCGTCGCTCGCGCAGAGATACACCCGGCTCTGCTGGTAGATGCGCTGAAGCGTCGACCTATCGGGCTTGCGCACATGGGTGACGTAGTCCGGGAGGCCAGAAGGTGCATCTGTCGTGCCGAAGGTCGTTGCCTGGAGGCCGGGCAGGCGTTTCTTCAGGCTGCCAAGCACGGAAACGACGAGGTCGGCGCGCTTCCACGGGATGTCGGAGACCATGGCGCTAATCGCCAATGGGCGGTCCTCAATCGGAGGGCCGGGCGGAAATCCGACCGGATCGACAGCGTTCGCAACATACTCGAAGTCGACGCCGAGTTCGGTCGCCTTCGCGCCTAGCCATTTCGCGATGACGATCCGATGCATCGGAAGTCGCCAGGTCGATTCGACGAATTCACGCGGCGCATCCCAGTCCTCGAAATGCTGAAGGAAGTAGACCGACGATCCGGCAGAAGCCGGGAGCCCCGCTACGAATGGAGCTGTGACACAGGAAGTTGCGATGACGACGTCGGCGGTGGGCACGTCTGATTCTCGAAGGCGCAACACAGTTCGTACCGCGACCCGCGGATCCAGAGGAAACCAGTTCGGCCTGTTCGCACGATTCATCGCCAACTGCACGGCACCGGCGAGGTACTTCACGCCTCGGCGCGGGCCTCCAGCCGGAGATCCCTCGAAGTACCGGGATTGAAGGATCGATACGTGATGCCCTGCCTCGACCAACGCGTTCGCGTATTCGTAGGCGACTTTGTAGCCGCCGACCGGATGCTTCGGGTATCCCGGCAGAACGAAGGTGACCCTCATACGTGTGTTCCCCGCCCGTGCATCTTCGCCGGTGAGATCGTCGCCGCGAGAGCAGCGAGCTCCCCTGCTACACGCGCCAGTTCTGTGCGTGCGGCGTCGGCGCGCTCACCGGCGACAGCGCGGTTCTTATCCGCCTCATCCCAGGCAGCGATGACCATCGCCGACAATCTGTCGTTTGAAATTGCTTCGATTGCGAGGCCCCAATCGGACAAGCCGAGCTGTTCCAGTATGCCAAGCGTCTTCGGCTCATACGCGATGCCGACGACCGGGGTCCCGGCACCTAGTGCCAGGATATTTGCATGCATCCTCGTGCCGAGCATCAGGCGGAAATGAGCATAGAGCCTCTGTAGTTCGTACGGATCAAGCTCCGCTGAGACGAGATGCGTCCGTACGGGCAAAGGGAGTTGCAGAAGCGATACCAGTCGGCGACTGACATCGGCGTCGTCCGTTGTCTGCGGCACCACGTAGACGCTGAGTTCCGGTTCGTGCTCGGCTAGCCTTCGCACAGCATCGCGAACCGTCTCGAGATACTCCTGCTCCCTGGCGACTGGATCGGGGTCTCCAGGGAAGTTGTGGTTTCTCACCGAAATACCGAGCACGCGCTTTCCGGCTCGAAGGTCGTCTTGGAGACGTTCCAAATCCGGCAGTGTTGAGGCTGCGTCGACGCGTGGAGCGAAAGCGAATGCGAGGTCAGGGGTCTCACGGATCCTATGCGGATCTCCGCCGAGCGATTCGGCGATCGCGATGCTTCGGCGTTCGCGCAAGAGCATGAGGTCTGCCAGTCCAAGCACTTTGCGCGCGAATCGCCGATGCACACCAACGAACGGTCCGAATGAGCACGGGCCAATGATGAGCGGCCGACCGAGTGCCTTGGTCAGGGCGAATGTGGGGAGGTGGAAGAGCCAGAGGTCATCGGTGCGGCGGGCCGCGATCTGGTACCCGCCGGGAACGGTGATCACGACGTTAGCGTCGAGGATCGAATCCGCAACACGGTTGACGTGCGCCGGAACCAAGGCGCGGGCGAGCGACGGTCGCTTGAGCCTGAGGCGAGCCCAGGCCTTGAGGTAGCCGATGATCGCTGACACGTAGGCTACGCGCACCCATACCAACGCTTCGCGGGTGGGCGAGGAGATGGACGCGGCACGACCTGCGGCGCGATGCAGGAAGTGGTGCGGGCGCACGATCATGTCGATCGCCGGAATGTTATAGAAGGACTGGTCTGACTGAGGAGAGAATGACGTGATTGTCAGTTCTGGATTTGCAAACGCAGCATCGAGCCAGTCCCGGAACGCGAGAACCAGGGCTGCGTCGCCTTTATTGCCAGCGTGGAACGCGCCGGGGGCGAAGATTCTCCAACGCTCAGTTCGCACGGTAGAAGTGTCCAACCAATTGTCTCTTTTCACTGGTGCCGAACCCTTTCACCCACAGGCTGGCGCCGTAGAGGACGGCCCAGACCGCGATGCTTATCGCTACGCGCGCTGGCTCGGGCGCGGGAAGGAAGATGCTGCACGCGATCATCGCTATTGCGGGGACGGCGGCAAGTCCGTATGTCGGGGCGAAGACGTCCGCGAAGAACTGCTTCCATGTCAGTCCAAGCCGCGACAGTGCGATCCCGACATAGAGCGGCTCGAGAATCACGATGGGAATTGACATTCCGAGGGCCACGCCGAAGATGCCAAGGAAGTGGGCGAGAACAACGCCCAGGCCGATCCCTGTCACTGCCCAGATGATGTGAAGGATGGCGTAGGCACGGAGGCTGCCCTGTGCGCCGAGGATCGGCACAGCCACCATGTGGTTGTTATTGAAGAGCATGGACAGGAGCAGAACCTGTGCAACTGTATAGCCCGCGGCCAGCTCAGGGCCGGCCCAGAGAGTCATCAACGGGTACGCGAAGAAGGCCGCGGGGACGACCAGAGCGATCACGAGAGCGTTCGCCGCCTTGGTGCCCTTGAGATACAAGCCCTGATTGGCCTTAGCGCCTTCGAGTACGTGTCGTTCGGTGGCAGCGGGCAGCAATGCTGCAGTCAACGAGTTCGTCAGCTCGCGCGATACTTGGTATATCCGGAATCCGGCGCCGAAGACCGCAACCGCGGCGATCGGAAGGATCATGGAGACGATGATGTTCCCGGACTGAAGAATGAGCAGCGCTGCAATGCTCATGATCAACATGTCAATGCTGAGAGTGAACATCTGCCGGAAGGACGCCCATCGGAAATCACGAATTCGCGAGTTCGTCTCCCTCGCGAGCCGTCGCCGAAGGAGCCACGTGACGACCCCCCCGAGGAGGATTGCGCTGACGTCGACGAACGAGACGGCGATAATTCCTAGACCTGACCAGAGGACGGCGAATGTCCCAGCGACACGTACGACGACCTGGCCGATCTGAACCATATTGACGAGATCGAGACGTCCGACTCCGCTCAGAATCTGCCGATGGCTGGAGAGCGACGACGCTACGAAGGTCGAGCCGGTGCCGAGGACGGCGAGTACAACCGCAGTCTCAGCGAGGTCTGGCGAAAGTGTGAGAGACGGTAGCGCAAACATCAGCACCACAGCCATCACCACGGAGGCGACAACCGCGAGTCCGAGGAAGAACGTGACACTCGCTGCCGAAACTCTGCGGAGACCCTCTGAATCCTTCTTCGCCCACGCGACGGCTACGAATCGCGTCGTCGCGGAGCCCATGCCGAGGTCCGTTTGGAAAAGGACACTGAACGTGACGGTGAGAAGGTATATTCCATATGCGGCGGCGCCAGTGGCGGATGCAACGATGGGGAGCAAGAAGAACTGAGCGAGGATGACGCTGAACCGTGCGCCATATGTCGTAAGGACGTTTCTGCCGACACCGGGTCTCTGTGTCATGGCCGTCCTTGTCTGTATCTGTGAAGTCAATGCGCCCCATCGGCCTGGGTCACGGCGCGGACCGTCCGCCAGAGGATGACGAAGTCGCCCGTGATCGACCAGTTTTCCACATAGTAGAGGTCGAGGCGGATCGCGTCGTCCCAGGAGAGACGCGAGCGGCCGCTAACCTGCCAGAGGCCGCTCATCCCGGGCTTCATGAAGAGTCGTCGGTGAGCGACATCGTCGTACAGGGCGACCTCGGCCGCACGCTGCGGGCGGGGACCGACCAGGCTCATGCTGCCGAACAGGACATTGAAGAGCTGCGGGAACTCGTCCAGCGAGTACTTGCGGATGAAGCGGCCGATCGGTGTGATGCGAGGATCGTTGAGGACTTTGAACAGGGGCTTGTCCGAGGTTCCTTGGGCGTCGAGGAGGCTGGCGAGCTGGTCGTCGGCACCCTGCACCATCGAGCGGAACTTGATCATGTGGAAGGTCTTGCCGCGGAGGCCGATGCGTTCCTGTGTGTAGAAAATGGGCCCCGGGCTGCTGGCCTTCACGCCTATGGCCACCCCGATCATCACCGGAGAGAAGAGCAGGATGAGGAAGAGCGAGCCGATGATGTCGAATGCGCGCTTCGCGACCTGACGGCCGCCCTCGAACACAGGGAAGTCGACGTGGACCAGGGGGAGTCCAGCAACCGGACGAGTGTGGATGCGAGGGCCGGCGATATCCGTGAGCGCCGGCGCAACGATCAGGTCGACTCCGAGCCCTTCCAGATCCCAGCCGAGACGGCGCATATCGCGATGGCTGATGTCGTCCGCGCCCGTGACGACGAGAATTTCGGCGCGGCAGGCAGAGATTGCGCGTGTCACGTCGGCGAACGTGCCGAGGACCGGTACTCCGGGGATGAGCTCGCGTGCGTCGTCCCCGTCTTTGGTGACGGCGCCGACCACGAACATCCCGCTTGCGCTGTCATCCTGGATCGAGTCGGCGATGAAGGAGGCTTTACGGCGCTCACCGATCACGAGGGTGCGCGAGACGAATCTGCCCCGACGCTGCTGACGGCGCAGCCACTGGCGCCAGCCCCACCGGTCGACGAGTAAGAGAACCAGTCCGAGAGGAAGGGCGGTGAGGAAGTACCCTCGGCCAAGCTCGAGCTTGAAAAGGAAAGCGATGATAGCGAGGCCGCCGAAGAAGAGGAGTGTGGAGTCCGCGATCCGCTTGTACTCGATCGTTCCACTGCCGACGTTGCGATGATCACGCGTAGCGAAGATGTCGAGGACGAGCATCCAGCCGATCCAGATCACGATCGACATCGCAAGGAACAGGCCCTCAAGGTGCGCGGAGTCCTGTGGCCCTATGTCATCAGCGAGATAGCCTGGCTGCGACCACAACGCTGAGGCGATAGCGACGGAGAACGCCACGACGATGGCGTCGGTCACGAAAAGGCGCTTCGCGAACGACTTCTGCCATGTCGCGGTGGGTTTCCGAGCGTTCACGAACAATAAAGGCTTCCGGGCGAATACCCCAGTGTGCCCGGCTCCTTTCGGGTGAGTCGAGTCTCAAGCGAATCACAGGTTCACCTGTGGTTCAATGAATTCTCGCATCAACTATCGTTGTGTCTTACCAAACCGACCCGTCGGTTTGTGACCATTTCGGGGGACAAAGTGGCCGGATCGGACGGCGGTGGCTCGTGCGCATATGGATGAGTGGCGTCGGTCTTGCGGCGTACGCGGTGTTCGTTGTTGTCGTCACCATGGTGCCGACGCCGGTCGATCAGGGCTTGAACTCAAGCATTGAGAAGGTACTCGGCAAGCTGCACCAGCACGGCCTTCCGACATGGTTTCAATACGATCAGCTCGAATTCTCCGCCAACATCGCGTTCTTCGTGCCGCTCGGCTTCTTCCTCGCGCTTCTCGTTCCTGTTCGCGCGTGGTGGCTGGCGATTCTGGTCGGGCCGGTGTTCTCCTTGGGCATTGAGCTCTGCCAGCGCCTCTTTCTGCCCGAACGTTTCGCATCTGTCGGAGACGTCGTTGCGAACTCGATCGGCTCGCTGATTGGCACAGTCTTGGCGTTCGCACTGCGAGCCGTGGTCTTCGCGCGAGACAGGCGGATCGTCTCCGCCGCGCTCGAGAAGCGGCCTGCGCCGTCGTACTGATCACTACACCGTCATCGAATTTCAGGAGCACTATGACTTCCGTTCCTCCGCCGACGGGCGGCCGCGCGCCCTCGAAAGCGAAGCGATCACGCACCCATGCGATCGTGATCGCTCTCTCCGCGGTCGCATTCATTGCCGTCATCGCCGTGGTCGCGGTACTTCTGGCCAGGCCGGCTGGGACTCCGACCGCCGCGCCGACAGCCACGGCGACGCATCAGCCGAAGCCGGTCGAGCGGCCATACGTTCCTGTCGCCAGCGTGACGGCGAGTTTTCCTGGCTGGTCTGGTGACACGCAGACCGACGCGGGGACCCTTTTCGAGGCGCAGACGGGCGACGCCAAGGAAGGCAAGATCGCTCTCAGCGTGTCCAGCACGACGGCCGCTGGCCAACCGCATCGTTCCATCACGCAAACGGTCGCAGTGAAGCCGGCCACGTCGTATCAACTCTCCGCCTGGACGCAGTCGCCGGGGAGTGGAACAACACCTGTCGCGATCGCTGCCGACGGCGAACAGTTCCAGGGAGGCCAGATCACCGGGTCGAACGGTGCGTGGCGATCCGTGAAATGGCAGGTCACAACCGCGACAGGTCAGACAGAGCTTCACGTGGCCATCACGGTGACTGGACCCGTCTCCGCGGTCGCCATCGATGCACTCGCCCTCACGTCCGCAAAGGACCCATCTGTCACGATCGCGAATGCGTCTTTCGAAACGTTCAGTGCGCCCACCCGGGTCACAAACCCCAGCTTGATCCTGACGACGGGGCGCGACGCCATCGGAGTCTCGTTGCCGGCCGATCAGGTCAGTTGGATCGTCAAAGACAGGAGCGACAAGACGGTAGCGAGCGGCGATACGAAGCTCGCCTCCCACCTCGGAGTCATTCCGCTGACGACGGTGCCGCAGGGATTCTATTCGATCCAAGTCACGCAGCAGGGCGAGGCGTCTCCAACATTCGACACGACCTTCATGGTCCTCGACGAACTGAAGGGGAAGAAGGCAACGGATGCGCGGTTCGGCGTCACGGTCCATCCGACCATCCCCCAGTTCGCCGGATACGAGCCGCTGGTCCCGCAACTCGGGTACTCGGCAGTGCGCATGGATGCGACCTGGGCGTCGATCGAGACGAAGAAGGGACAGTACGATTTCCCTGCCGCGTACGACGCGACATACAACACGCTTGCGGCGGAGGGTGTGTCCGTTCTGCCGATCACGGACTACAGGAACAAGCTGTATGACGGCGGCAAGACGCCGTCGACCGAGGCCGGACTCGACGCGTTCGCGGCGTTCTCCGCTGCGGTGGAATCCCGCTACCGTCAGCCTTCGCTGGAGGTCTACAACGAGTTCAACAACGCGCCGATGAACGACAGTAAGTGCGGCACCACTGCGGCGTGTTACATCCCGATGCTGCAAAAGGCCGCGGCAGCGGTGAAAGCGGTCAATCCGGAGACGCAGATCGTCGGGCCGGCGATCGCGCACAAGGACGATGCCTGGCTTACGGACTTCTACAAAGCGGGTGGGCTGAATCTCGTCGATGCGGTGAGCTTCCACCCGTACGATTCGCTCGGTGCTCCCGAGTACCTCGACGCATCCCTGCAGCAGGCAGAGGCCCGCATCAAGGAATACAACAACGGAAAGGCGAAGCCGATCTGGTTGACGGAACTGGGCTGGACGAACTTCGTCAACCCGCGGTCGGATCAGGCGAACTATCTCGTGCGAGCGGAGGCGATCTCCTTCGCCAACGGGGTCTCGAAATTCTTCTGGTACGACCTGGTCGATCACACACCCGATCCGACCATCCAGGGAAGTTTCGGCCTGTTCAGCGCGGCGACCCCGACGGTCCCCGCGTTCGCGCCCAAACAGGCTGCGATGACCCAGGCCATCATGACGCGGCAGATCGCGGGCAAGGAGTTCGCATCTCGCGACGGACTGGGAGAAACCACGTACTCGTACGCGTTCGGCAAAGGCGCACAAACGACGAGGATCGCGTGGGCGACGAAGGCGGCTTCCATTGCGTTCGCGAGCAGCAGACCGATCACCGTGACGGACGCTTACGGGAAGCCGATGACCATCAAACCGGTGAAGGGCACGGTCACCGTGCCGCTCGGCGAGGTTCCGGTGTATGTGCCGGGGGACCTCAAAGCACCCGTGCTGGTGGCCGGTTCCAAGTAGGACGTAGGCACACAGAAAACGAGGAAGGGCCGGGATGCGTGCATCCCGGCCCTTCCTCGTCTTCTGTGCGTGCTAGTTGCGCGAGAGCGCGAAGATGCGGAGCAGCTCGAGGTAGAGCCAGATGACGGTGACCATGATGCCGAAGGCGCCTGCCCAGCCGAAGACGCGCGGTGCGCGGTTCTTCACGCCCTGCTGGATGGCGTCGAAGTCGAGCACGAGCGAGTATGCGCACATGATGACGACGAGGACGCCGATGATGATGCCGAGCGGGATGCCGAAGAGTACCGGCGTGCTGAGCGTGCCCCATGGGTCTTTGTTGACACCGGTCACCATCAGGATGATGTTCACGAACGAGAACACCAGGTAGCCGACCATCGCGATGAGGAAGATCTTGGTGGCCTTCGCGGATGCGCGGATCTTGCCGCTCGCGAACAGGGCGAGGGTGACGCCGACGACGACGATGGTGCCGATGACCGCCTGGAGGACCACCCCGCTCCACTGGGTCTCGTAGAAGAGCGAGATGCCGCCGATGAAGATGCCCTGTGCCCCGGCGTACGCCAGAGTGAGTGCAGGGGACGGCTTCTTGCGGTTCTTGAAGATGTTCACGAAGGCCAGGACGAGGCCGACGACCATCGCGGGGATCCACAGGACGGGGACGACCCAGCCGATGACCGCGCCGACCAGCAGGACGCCGAAGCTGACCGCGGTCTTGACGATCGTGTCCTCGACGGTCATGCGGTCGGTCTCGACCGCGCCGGCGGACGGTGAGTTGTACATCTCCTGGAGGTTCTCGGCGCTGAGCGTCGCAGCCGCCGTCGACCCGTTCTGGAAGGCCGGGCTCTGTGAGAATGCCGGGTTGGAGGTAGCCATGATTCCTCTGATCGCATATTGGGTCCGGACGAGCCGGATCGGTGCACTCAAACCTACCGATTTATCGTCTGAGAGTTCTGACAGATTGCCTTGAATCAACCGCTTCTGCGACCCAGCGTGCCAGCCAGGCGGCCGCGACGATGACCACTGTGCTCACCGCGATCGACACCCAGCCCTGGGAGTAGTCGTGGATCGTCCTGGCGAGCACGATGCTGGACGCGATCGGCAGCAACAGCACGATGTAGCTCAGCAGCGGACGCAGCCGGATCAGGAGCCACGCAGCCAGGGGCACCGTGAAACACCAGGCGAAGCCTGCGCCGCCGAGCATGAGCCAGGTGAAGCCGAGCACGGGGATGGCGACGGCTACTCTGCGCCCGATCGTCGACGGCAGGACGGCCCAGCCAGCGGGCTGCAGCAGGGAGCCGACCAGGAGGAACGGGAGGGTGTACGCGCTGGTCATCAGGATGAAGCCGGTGCCTGCCACCAGCATCCCGAGCCCGATGACGAGTCGCTGGCGGTAAGCGCCCCAGTGCAGGTCCAGCAGGCCGGCTGGCTCGCGCCAGCGGCTCGGAGAGGGCGATTCCGCTGCGGACACCGCTTGATTCTGTCACCCGGATGCGCGCCTGAGAACCCCCAAGGCGCGGGCTAGGATCTCACCATGCGAGCGCGGACGGCACCCATGGTGATCGGTCATCGGGGAGCTTCGGGATACCGTCCCGAGCACACGGCGGCCGCGTACGAGCTCGCGTTCACCCTGGGGGCGGACGCGGTCGAGCCTGACATCGTCGCCACGAAGGACGGTGTCCTCGTGCTGCGGCACGAGAACGAGATCTCGGGCACGACAGACGTCGCGACGCGGGCGGAGTTCGCAGGGAGGCGCACGACCAAGGAGATCGACGGGGCGGAGCTGACCGGCTGGTTCACGGAGGACTTCACCTGGGAGGAGCTCTCGACCCTGAGGGCCACCGAGCGCCTGCCGGAGATCAGGCAGGCGAGCTCCACTTTCGACGGTCGCTATCCTGTGCTGCGTCTGCGCGATCTGCTGGAGCTCGTCGACAGGGCGTCGGAGGACGCAGCCCGGCTGCTCGGCGTCGTGGCAGAGATCAAGCACGCGACGTACTTCGACTCCATCGGCCTTCCGCTGGGCGAGCTCTTCACGGCGGAGCTGGCCGAGACCGGCTGGGGTGACAACCCGGAGCTGATCGTGGAGAGCTTCGAGAAGACCGTGCTCGGACAGGTGCGAAGACACGGTTTCCGCGGGCGCTGCGTGTATCTGCTCGAGGACACCGGCGTTCCAGCCGACAGAGCGGCCTCCCTCGGCTCGTCCGCGCCAGGGTATGCGGACGACCTGACCGCGCGCGGCCTGTACGCGCTCGGCGCCGCGGGCGCCCCCGATCGCGTCGACGGGATCAGCGTCGAAGTGTCGCAGGTGCTCGCGTCTGGATCGGTCTCCGTCTCGCTGTTCGAGGACGACCCGTCCGGCATCGACATCGGCGCGGTGACCTCCGACCTCGTCGACACGGCGCACTCGGCTGGGCTCGGCGTGTACTGCTGGACCCTTCGGCCGGAGAACGCGCTGATGCCGGCGGATTTCCGCGGCCACGGTCGGGACGACGAGTGGGGGGACTGGCGGCGGCTCTACTCGATCCTGCTGCACTCCGGCGTCGACGGAGTCTTCGCCGACCACCCCGATCTGGCGGTCGCCGTCCGCGACGAACGCTGACCGCGCGCGACCTCCTGACAGCTCTCGGGCGGGATGACGGTGGTGAAGGCTAAAATCGTTGGAGACATGACGAGCCTCCCCGACGCCTCTCCCTCCGCCACCCCGATCATCCTCGACGGCCGATCCGGTCACGGGCGCCCCGGCGACGGCGGGGACTCCGTGAACGACCGCCTGTTCGCCGGCCTGAACCCCCAGCAGCGTGAGGCCGCCGAGTATCGTGGCGCCGCCCTGCTCATCGTCGCGGGCGCAGGGTCCGGCAAGACGAGCGTGCTCACCCGCCGCATCGCCGGACTGATCGAGACCCGCGAGGCGTGGCCGAGCCAGATCCTCGCCATCACATTCACCAACAAGGCGGCAGCCGAGATGCGCGAGCGCGTCGAGGTGCTCCTGGGCGGCAAGGCGCAGGGGATGTGGATCTCCACGTTCCACTCCGCCTGCGTCCGCATCCTGCGTCGCGAGGCCGAGACGATCGGCAAGACGCAGAGCTTCACGATCTACGACTCCGGAGACACCCGTGCTCTGCTGAAGCGCATCATCAAGGGTCTCGACGCCGACACCCTCGGGTTCACGGTGGCCGGGGCATCCGGGCGCATCTCCAAGCTCAAGAACGAGCTCACCGACATCGAGGCCTTCGCCCGCTCCGCCAACCTGAGCGACCCGCAGGAGGTGATGTTCCTCGAGATCTTCCGGCAGTACACCCGTGCGCTCCGCACGGCCAACGCGTTCGACTTCGACGACCTCATCGCGGAAACGGTCTTCCTGTTCCGGGCTTTCCCGAAGGTCGCCGCGCTGTATCAGCGGCGTTTCCGCCACATCCTGGTGGACGAGTACCAGGACACGAACCACGCGCAGTACTCGCTCATCCGCGAGCTCACCATGCCGATCGCCCCTGCCATCGCCGACGAGCTCGAGGCCCAGGGCCACCACGTCGAGTCGATGCGGGATGCGCTTGGCGTGATCCCTGGAGCGTCGCTGACGGTGGTGGGCGACTCCGACCAGTCGATCTACGCGTTCCGCGGCGCGGACATCCGGAACATCGTCGAGTTCGAGCGCGACTTCCCTGGAGCGAAGGTGGTGCTGCTCGAGCAGAACTACCGGTCGACGCAGAACATCCTGAGCGCGGCGAACGCGGTGATCGCGAACAACTTCGACCGCAAGGACAAGAAGCTGTGGACGGCGGTCGGCGACGGTGACAAGATCATCGGCTTCACCGGGTATTCGGGACACGACGAGGCGCAGTTCGTTGCGGACGAGATCGAGAAGCTGCACAGCGCCGGCATGGACTACAAAGACATCGCCGTGTTCTACCGCACGAACGCCCAGACGCGTGCGCTGGAGGAGATCTTCATCCGGTCCGCCCTGCCGTACCGCATCATGGGCGGCACCAAGTTCTACGAGCGGGCAGAGATCAAGGATTCGATGGCGTACCTGATCGCCGTGGCGAATCCGGACGACACCCTGGCCCTCCGCCGCATCCTGAACACCCCGAAGCGCGGAATCGGCCCGGCAACCGAGACGCAGCTGGCGAGCTATGCCGACGACAACGGGATCAACTTCCGCCAGGCCATGCGCGACGCAGGCTCGCTCGGACTCGGGCCGAAGGTCACCGCGGCCATCCTGCAGCTCGCCACGCTGCTCGACGACGCGGCGGCGAAGATCGACCCGGCGAATCCGGGAGGCGTCTCGTCCGTCTCCGATGTGCTCACCTTCCTGCTCGACGGCAGCGGCTACCTGGACGTGCTCCGCAACAGCAGGGACCCGCAGGACGAGGCGCGTGCGGAGAACGTCGACGAACTCGTGGCGGTGACGCGGGAGTTCGCCCGCAACAACCCGGACGGCGGCCTGGTCGACTTCCTCACCGAAGTCTCGCTGGTGGCGGCCGCCGACGAGATCGACGATTCGAGCGGCACCGTCTCGCTGATGACTCTGCACACCGCCAAGGGGCTCGAATACGACGCCGTCTTCCTGACCGGCATCGAGGAGGACCTGCTTCCGCACCGCATGTCGGCGAACGAGCCGGGGGGACCGGCCGAAGAGCGTCGCCTCTTCTACGTGGGCATCACGCGCGCGAAGAAGCGGCTGTTCCTGTCGCTGGCCATGACGAGGGCGCAGTTCGGCGAGACCGCTGTCGCCATGCCGAGTCGCTATCTGCAAGAGATCCCCGCCGACCTCATCGACTGGAAGCAGTCGCCAGGTACGGCGAACGGCAGAGGGGGCAGCCAGTCACGCGCCCTCAACGCCAGGCGTCCGGGGCTGGGCACCGGCTCTGGTTCCTCCGGCGGATCGCGCTGGAATGAGAGCCTCACCTCCGGCGGGTTCTCAGCCGGCGGTCGCCCGTCTGACCGCCCGAAGGCGGAGTGGCCGAACCGAGTCACCGGGCAGGTGCGCGACAACGGAGACCTGGAGCTCGCCTCAGGTGACCGCATCCGGCACACCGATTTCGGCGACGGCCGGGTGACGCAGGTGACCGGTGAGGGCGCAAAGCGCGTCGCGCACGTGCAGTTCGAGAAGGTGGGGGCGAAGAAGCTGCTCATCAAGATCGCCCCCATCGAAAAGCTGTGAGGCCTCCGAAGCTCACGTCGCTGAGCGTCGAGGTGGGCGTGCGGGCCGCGACCGCCGTCGCGGTTCCCCTGGTGATCCTCTGGGCACTCGGCCGCCTCGACCTCGCCGCGTACGCGACCTTCGGTGCGTTCACCGCTCTGTACGGCAGGAACGAGCCGTACCGGTTGCGCATCAGGAGTGTCTCCGTGGCAGCGGTGGCCCTCGTGGCCGCCATCTCCCTGGGAACCGCGGTCGCCGTCCTGGGCGAACCGCTCGCGCTGCTCGTGCCGCTGCTCATCCTGGTCGTCGCAGGCGGCACGCTGCTGGCGACCACCTTCCAGCTGTTGCCTGCTCAACCGCTGTTCTTCGTGTTCGCCCTCCTGGTCTGCGCCGCGGTGCCGACCCCAGCGGACGAAGCCTGGCTCCGGATCGGGCTCGCAGCGGTCTCCGCGGCGTTCTCCTGGCTGCTGACGATGTCGGGTTGGGCGGTCAGGCGCCTCGCGGGCACAGCATCGAACCCGGTCTTCCTGAAGGAGCTGCGGCGCACCCCCGCGATCGATCGAACGGCCGTCCGGGATGCGCGGGTCTGGCTGTCCGTCGCTCAGAACGTCGTCGGGGTGGTCGTCGCGGGCGGGATCGCGCTGGCGTTCGGGTTCGGGCACGCGTACTGGGCGGTGGTGAGCCTGGTGGCCGTCATCCCGCCGGCCCGCGCCGCACACTCGCTCTCGCGCTCCGTGCATCGCGTCGTCGGGACGATCGTCGGCGTCGGCGTGACGGTGCTGCTCCTGTTCTGGTCCCCTCCACCGCTCTTCGTGATCGGCGTGATCGTGGTGTGCCAGGTCTTCGCCGAGGTGCTCGTCGGCGCGCACTACGGCACGGCGCTGGTGTTCATCACGCCGATGGCGCTCTCCGTCTCGTATCTCGCCGCCCCTGTCGTGCTCTCGACACTGGCGGTCGACAGGGTGCTCGAGACGGTGCTGGGCGCCGCCGTGGGAGTTCTGTCGGTGCTGGCAGCACGCTGGGTCGAGAGATCGCGCGGCCTCGTCACCTCCTGACAGTTCCGGGAGGAAGGTCAGCCGATGGAGGCGCGCAGCCGCTTCAGGTACGCATCGCGCGGGCTGTGCCGCAGGCGCGCGGGAAGGCGAGGATAGATGAGCACGGCCCATCGCATCCACCTGTCGAATCGGGTCTGCAGCCGGTCGTTCCAGGCGAGGCCGAAGCCGGTGCGCACTTCTGGAGGAAGCAGTCCGACCGTGACGAGCCTGGCCTGTGGGAACAGCGCCCGCATCCACCAGGGGATGGCGGACGGGTAGAGGATCTGTCTCGCCACCCGCTTCGTGTCCGCGTTCGGACGAAGCTCCGCGAGCCGATCCCTCCAGTACTCCTCGAACGCCGCTCTGCTCTGCGGCCACGCATCCGGCGGCACCTGGAGGCTGGACCCGAGCACGGTGAACTCCCGGTAGATCCTCTCGGCGTCCGCATCCCGAATCCTGCCGAAGAAGCGTTCGTAGAGGTCGATCATGGTCGCGTACAGCGTGGCGGCGACCCAGAGCTGGAGCTGCGGATCGAACGCGTTGTATGCGGGTGCGTCGCCCGCCGCTTGAGCTCGGACGGGGGAGTGCGCGCGGTTCACCGACCTGCGGACGACGGCGAACTCCTCCGGCGTCGCATACACGGACGCATAGACGAAGGTCATGGTGGCGTGCAGCCTGTCCATCATCCGAGTGGCGAAGTCGCTGTGCTCCGCGACACCGCGCCCCACCGCCGGGTGGGCGATCTGAAGGAGCAGCGCTCTGCCGCCGCCTGCCAGATAAACGGCCTCGGCCGCGATGTCCTTCGCGGTGATGCCGCTCGGAGCCTGACGGGTTCGCATCGCACCATCCTGCCGCGACAGTCTGCGAAGGTCCGGGATGCGCAGTCACACTGAACAGGAGCCGTGCGCCGCTCATCGCAACACCGTGGCTGTGCGGCGCTCCTGCACGGCTGCGCGGCGGTCACGGGTGCGGAGCGCGAGACCGCAGAACCCCGTACCGAGAGAGAGTGCGGCGCCACCGGCGGAGACGAGCGGAATCAGCGCTGTCGTGTCCGAACCCGTGTTGGCCAGTTCCGGCTGGCGCAGAGCGGCAGGCTCGATCGTCTGCTGCTCGGGTGCCGGCGCGTCTGGCACGGCGGGAACCTCCGGAACCTCGGGCTCTGCAGGCTTCTCGGGCTCTGCAGGCTTCTCCGGCTCCTCTGGCTTTTCCGGCTCTTCAGGGTCGTGGGGCTCTTCGGGAATCTCCGGCACCTCAGGCGCATCGACGCGGGTGATCTCCGACGCGACTCCGAAGGCCGACCGCCACGGCCGTAAGCGGCTGCCGCCCTCCGCGGCCGGATTGTCCTCCGGCGCGATCGTCTCGACCCAGACGTAGTGACCTGCGGCGGTCAGCTCGCACTCCGGCGTCTCGTACGCCCCCGTTCCGGCGACTACGAGTTCGACCTCGCACGCCGTCGGCGCGTCGGTCGGCGCATCCTCGGCCTCGACGATCGGATCGGCGAACGGGCCGAGAAGGCGGCTTCTGATCGTCGCGCGGACAGGGGCGAGTCCGTCCGGCGACAGCCACACGCCCCAGGTGGGCAGCAGCCCGTCTTCCTGTCGCACGCCGACCGTGAGGTGGTCGGAGATCCTCGCGCCAGGCTCTGCGACGGCGGAGCTCGTCACGGTCGACACCGTCGGTTGAAACGGGAGAGGAGACACGCCCGTCGCCCCGGCCTCCGCCCGTGCCTCAGCGTCGGCCGGCACGGCGACGAGAAGCGCCTGCGCATCCCCGCGCGGGATCGCGACGGTCAGCCGATCGCCGTATGGGAGGCCGACGAAGCCGGCGTCCACCGCGACCGTCACGCTCGCGTCCACGCCGCTCGGCACGATGGGGATGTCGACGCCGTTCTGGATGTCCGCCGTCGTCGACCCGTCCTCGAAGGTCGCGCCGACGAGCGTCGCTTTTCCCCAGTGTTTCCTCGGGGGAAGGACCTCGGCCCCTCCGAGGCGGTCGACCGTCAGCTCGACCCTGACCCGCCCATCGCCGTCGTCGCCGAGCTCGGCGATGGCGGACGCTGTGACCGATCGCGAGCCGAGCGTTCCGGCGTCGGCGACCATCGAGTGCGCCCAGCCGAGCACGGTCGCCGCATCCGCCCCTGCTCGTGCCGCGTACGACGCGGCTGTCGCTCCGTCGAGCCCTGCGACCATCCACGTGGCCAGCTGGCCTGCCGCTGCCGTTCCCCTGTCGGCGGTGCCGGCCCACGAGCGCGAGATGAACGCGAGCTTCGCCGCCTGTTCCTGGGTGTACCAGTCGAGAGACGAGCCGGCGACGAGGTCGACCTCGTGGCCGGTCGGACTCTGCTTGCCCGGCTGGAGGCAGAAGCCGTGCGACCCGTCGTCGAGCGCGTACGTGCCGAGCCACCAGCCGTCGCCGGAGAGGTAGCCGGGACCGTGGCCGACGGCGGAGAGGGCGTGCGCTCCCGTGGCGAGGTGGACGGCCGAGAAGAAGAACAGCAGGCCGGCCACGGCGAACGATGTGATGAGAGTGGTTATTCGGTGTGTCATGGTATCCACCGTCGTCGGTCGCGAGGCGGCTATGGGGGCGGCGGCGAAAGCTGTGGAGAAGGGGCAGTGACCGCTCGGCTGTGGAGGGAGCATCCACGATCCCTGTGGATTTCGCAGCACGTTTCGCGGGCGTTCAGCAGGACGCGCTAGAGTTCTTTCTGGCGAAATTTATCTCGGCGTCGAGCTATTCTCCCGCCGAACTGCCTAGGAGAAATCGGCCGGCAGCGCCACGAGCGCGCCGGAACCAGCGGATTGGATAACCGTGGATCTATACGAGTATCAGGCCAGAGACCTGTTTGAGCAGTACGGTGTCCCGGTCCTTCCGGGCATCGTCGCGGACACACCGGAGGAGGTGCGCGCAGCGGCGGAGAAGCTCGGCGGAGTGGTCGTCGTCAAGGCGCAGGTCAAGGTCGGTGGTCGTGGCAAGGCCGGCGGCGTCAAGGTCGCCAAGAACCCCGACGAGGCGGAGGAAGCGGCCAAGGCCATCCTCGGGCTCGACATCAAGGGCCACGTCGTCCGTCGCGTGATGGTCGCCGGTGGCGCCCGCATCGCGAAGGAGTTCTACTTCTCGGTCCTGCTCGACAGGGCCAACCGCTCCTACCTGTCGCTGACCAGCGTCGAGGGCGGCATGGAGATCGAGCAGCTCGCCGTCGAGAAGCCGGAGGCGCTCGCGCGCATCGAGGTCGACCCGATCGCGGGCATCGACGCAGCCAAGGCGGCGGAGATCGCCACGGCAGCCGGATTCCCGGAGGAGCTCGCAGGCAAGGTCGCGGACGTCTTCGTGAAGCTGTACGAGGTCTACAAGGGTGAGGACGCGACGCTCGTCGAGGTCAACCCGCTCGTGCTCACCGAGGAGGGCGACATCATCGCCCTCGACGGCAAGGTCACGCTCGACGAGAACGCCGGGTTCCGTCACCCGAACCACGAGGCACTCGAAGACAAGGCAGCTGCCGACCCGCTCGAGGCGAAGGCCAAGGCGAGCGACCTCAACTACGTGAAGCTCGACGGAGAGGTCGGCATCATCGGAAACGGCGCTGGACTCGTCATGAGCACCCTCGACGTCGTGGCGTACGCCGGTGAGAAGCACAAGGGCGTCAAGCCCGCGAACTTCCTCGACATCGGAGGCGGAGCATCCGCTGCGGTCATGGCCGCCGGTCTGGACGTCATCCTGAACGACCCGCAGGTCAAGAGCGTTTTCGTGAACGTGTTCGGCGGCATCACCGCCTGCGACGCGGTCGCCAACGGCATCGTCAAGGCGCTCGAGATCCTCGGCGACGAGGCGAACAAGCCGCTCGTCGTCCGTCTCGACGGCAACAACGTCGACGAGGGTCGCCGCATCCTCACCGAAGCCGCTCACCCGCTGGTGACGCTGGCTCTCACCATGGACGAAGGCGCCGACAAGGCTGCCGAACTGGCTGCGAAGTAAGGGCGCGACGAACAATGTCTATCTTCCTCAACAAGGATTCCAAGGTCATCGTGCAGGGCATCACCGGCGGTGAGGGCACCAAGCACACGGCCCTCATGCTGAAGGCCGGCACCCAGGTCGTCGGCGGCGTGAACGCCCGCAAGGCCGGAACGACGGTCACTCACGACGACGTCGAGCTCCCCGTTTTCGGAACGGTCGCAGAGGCCATCGAGAAGACCGGCGCCGACGTGTCGATCGCGTTCGTGCCCCCCGCGTTCACGAAGGATGCGGTCATCGAGGCCATCGACGCCGAGATCCCGCTGCTCGTCATCATCACCGAGGGCGTGCCCGTGCAGGACTCTGCCGAGTTCTGGGCGTACGCGCAGGAGAAGGGCAACAAGACCCGCATCATCGGGCCGAACTGCCCCGGCATCATTACGCCAGGGGAGTCGCTCGTCGGCATCACCCCGGCGAACATCACCGGCAAGGGCCCGATCGGACTCGTCTCGAAGTCCGGAACGCTCACCTACCAGATGATGTACGAGCTCCGCGACCTCGGCTTCTCGACCGCCATCGGCATCGGAGGCGACCCCATCATCGGCACCACGCACATCGACGCGCTCGCCGCGTTCGAGGCCGACCCTGAGACGAAGGCGATCGTCATGATCGGCGAGATCGGCGGAGACGCCGAGGAGCGTGCCGCCGACTTCATCAAGGCGAACGTGACCAAGCCCGTCGTCGGCTACGTCGCAGGCTTCACCGCTCCGGAGGGCAAGACCATGGGCCACGCCGGCGCCATCGTCTCCGGCTCGGCCGGCACGGCCCAGGCGAAGAAGGAAGCCCTCGAGGCCGCAGGCGTCAAGGTCGGCAAGACGCCGTCCGAGACAGCTGCCCTGCTCCGCGAGGTCTACGCGGCGCTGTAAGACACCCGAGGGAGCGTATCCCTCCACAGAAAGGGACTCCGTGGACTTCTCCACGGGGTCCCTTTCTTTTCCGGCCTGCCTGGCATCCCGAGCGCTACAGTGAGCAGCATCGGGAAAAGGGGGAGCGACATGGCGCGCATCACCAACAGCGAGCTGCTGCAGCGCATCGCGCAGCTCGAGAGCGAGAACGCCACGCTGCGCGAAGCGATCGACAACGGGCCGACGCAGCCTCTCCCACCGGTCGACGGCACGACGGCAGCGACCGCGGCAGCGCCACGGAAGCACACTCGGAGCTGGGCGTGGACGCTGCTCGCCACCGTGCTCATCCTGATCGGCGCGCTGCTCGCCCCCGTCTCGGTCATCGCCTCCTGGGCGAAGGTGCAGCTCACGGACACGGACGCGTTCGTCGCCGCATACGCCCCGCTGGCGAAAGACCCAGGAGTGCAGTCGTTCATCACCAGCGAGACGATGGATGTGATCCAGCAGAACGTCGACGTGCCTGCCATCACGTCCCAGGTGGTCGACGGCATCACGTCGCTCGGCACCGGTCCGGCGGCGACCAGAGCGCTCGAAGCATTGAAAGGACCGGCCGCCCAGGGCATCATCTCGTTGATGCGGTCGACCGTGGACGGGTTCGTCCGGTCTGACGCGTTCGCGCAGGTCTGGCAGGAGGCGCTGCGGACCAGCCACGCCCAGCTCGTGGCGACGATGCAGAACGACCCGAAGGCGGCGATCGCGGTCGGCTCCGACGGTTCAGTGGGGGTTCAGCTCGGCCCGATCATCGACAGGGTGAAAGAGATCCTGGTGAAGCAGGGGCTCACGTTCGCATCGCAGATCCCGTCCGTGGACCGCACGATCACGATCGCACAGAACTCCTCGCTCCCCACCATTCAGTTGTTCTACGGGGTGGCTGTCGCGGCGGGAGCATGGCTGCCGTGGGTGGCGCTGCTGTTCCTCGCGGCCGGCGTGGTCGTCGCCCGTCGCCGCGGCCTTGCTCTGGTCTGGGCCGCTGTCGCGCTCGCCATCTCCATGGTGATCATCGTTGCCGGAATCGCCATCGGACGCCTGGTGTTCATCGGCTCGGTGTCGCCGTCGCTGATCCCCGCCGGGGTGGCACGAACAGTGTTCGACACGCTCACGACGGCGATGAAGGACACCGGTGTCGCCGTGCTCGTGCTGGCGATCGTGGTGGCCGTGGTCGCGTGGTACTCGGGGCCGTTCGGCGTTCCGAGAAAGCTGCGCGGCTTCTTCGGATCGGGGGTCGCCTGGGTGCGAGAGGCTGCGGAACGGCACGGCATCACGACGGGCCGCACCGGGGAGTGGATCTACGCTCAGCGCGCTCTGCTCCGCGCGGCCGTCGCGGTGATCGCGGCCGCCATCGTCCTCTTCGTCCGGCCGCTGACACCGGGGCTGATCATCTGGACTCTGGTGATCGCCGCCGTGGTGGTCGCCATCCTCGAACTGGTGCAGCGGCCTGTCATCACAGTGCCGGAGACGGCGGACGACGAGACGCCGATCATGACCGTCTCCTGAGCGTCGAAGTGTCGGCGGGGCGCCGCCGTGCCCGACCGGTAGGCTCCATTCGGTCATGAATCGCACAACCGTCGCCCTGCTCGCCGCGCTGGAGGCGGCCATCGTCGTCGCGATCGGTCTCGCGATCTCTCTCGTGCCGCTCACGATCCTCTGGGCAGCCCAGTACCATCTCGCGGCCGACTGGTTCAGCTTCTGGCGCGCGTCGGCCGACATCTGGCTCGTCGGACACGGCGTCAACCTCACGGTATCGCTCGACTCGCAGACCGCTGCGACCCTCGGTCTCCCCGGTGCCGCCATCCCTTTCCAGGTGACGATCGCCGCCCTCGGGTTCGCCGTCCTCACCGCCGGGCTCGGGATGCGCACGGGGCTCCGCGCGTCGGAGACGCCGTACCGCGCGACCGGCGCCGTCAGCGCGATCGTCGCGTTCGCTGCGCTCGCGACGATCGTGACGTTCACCGCGGGAAGCGCGCCCGTGCATCCATCGGTCTGGCAGGGCATCCTTCTCCCGCCGTTCGTCTATGCGGTCGGGGTCGCCATCGGGTTCGGCTTCGCAGCGCTGCGCGCAGAGCGGGCGGACGCCCAGGACCGCGGAGCGCGGACAGGGAGCGACGGCCGGCTGGATGCGCTCACCGGCTGGGTCACCCGCATCCCGCCGATGGTCAGGGATGCGGCAGCCACCGCCTTCCGCGCCGGCTCCGGTGCCGCCGCCATCGTGATCGCCGGCGCGGCACTGGTGCTCACGATCCTCATCTTCGGCAACTACGGCGGCATCATCAGCCTCTACGAGCAGCTCCAGGCCGGTGCCCTCGGGGGCGCGGCGCTCACCATCGGGCAGCTCGCGTTCCTCCCGAACCTCGTGATCTGGCTGGCCTCGTGGATGGTCGGGCCCGGCTTCGCGATCGGCACAGGATCGTCGGTCAGCCCGATCGGCACGGAGCTCGGGCCGCTGCCGGGGCTGCCGCTGTTCGGGGTGATCCCCGGAGGCGGATTCTCCTTCGGCCTGATCGGCATCCTGGTGCCGCTCGTCGCCGGGTTCCTCGCCGCGGCGCTGCTCCGTTCGCGGGCGGCCAGGCTGCGTGACCTGCACGGGACATCCGGACTCTTGGTCGCCGCTCTCGGCATCGGTATCGTTGCGGGCATCGAACTGGGCCTTCTGGCCTGGTGGTCGTCCGGAGCCCTCGGCCCAGGACGGTTGCACGACGTCGGCCCGAATCCGTGGCTGGTGGGTTCGATCGCGGCGGCGGAGGTCGCTGTCGCGGCGGTCATCGGACTGTTGGCGGGAGGTCGGGCGAGGAGATGAGTCCCTGGCAGCCGTCGTTCCGCTTCCCGAAGCTGGAGCTCCACCGGCGTTCGGTAGAGGCGAAGCAGCTCGTGGAGAGCCCGTCGGCGCAGTTGCAGGAGTTCCTCGTCAAACTGGGCAGCGCGCTCCTGTCCGTCGGAACGGCGGCGACGGACATCCAGCGCACGCTGAAACGCGTCGCCATCGCGCTCGGCTCGCCGAACGCTGCACTCATCGTCTTCCCGACTCTGATCTTCGTCGGGATGCCGGAGGAGAAGGAGACGCGGTTCGACGTCGCGGAGTCGCCTGGCGGCGAGGTGCGGTTCGACAGGGCGGCGCGCATCTACACGGTGGTCGATCACGCGCTCGCCGGAACGATCACCGCGACGCAGGGCATCGAAGCCATCGAGGCGATCACAGCGGCCAAGCCGCGCTTCAACACGCTCGTGCGGGTGCTCGGGCACGGCCTGGCGGCAGCCGGTGTCGGCCTCGTCCTGCTCGGGGCCGAGCCGCTCAGCATGGTGTACGCCTTCGTCCTCGGCGTGCTGGTCGGCGTCGCCAAGCTGCTGGTCCGGCCTGGCACGTACGCGGCGATCCTGCTTCCCGTGATCACCGCGTTCGCGCTCGCGCTCATCGTCTTCGCAGCGGCACGCACCGTCGTGGTCGCCGAGCCGCTGCAGGTGCTCGTTCCGCCGCTCGTCACCCTCTTGCCCGGCGCGGTGCTGACCACGGGCATCCAGGAGCTGGCGGCCGGTGACATGGTGGCGGGTGCGAGCAGGCTGGTCTCCGGCATCGCGCAGCTCCTCTTCCTGTCGTTCGGGATCCTGGCGGCGCTGACGATCACGGGCGTTCCCGCATCCACTGCTCTGCTCACCACGCATCCGGCGCTCGGGGCGTTCCAGCCGTGGCTGGGGGTGCTGCTGTTCTCGCTCGGGATCTTCCTCTACTACTGCGGCCCGCGGCGGTCGGTCTACTTCCTGACGCTCGTGCTGCTCGTCGCATACGGAGCGCAGCTCATCGGCGCGGTGCTCATGGGCAGTGTGTTCAGCGGCTTCTTCGGAGCGTTCGCGCTCACGGTCGTCGCCTACCTCATCCAGTCGATCCGGGGTGCTCCGCCGGCAGTGGTGTGCTTCCTGCCCGCGTTCTGGCTGCTCGTTCCTGGGGCGACCGGCCTGATCGGGCTGACGCAGAGCGCATCCGGGGTCAACTTCGACGCGAACAGTTTCCCGACCATCGTCGGCTCGATCGTCGCGATCGCGCTCGGCGTCCTCGTCGGCACGGCGCTGTACCGGCAGATCTTCAGTGTCGCCCCCGCGCGCTGGGGGCTGCGGCTGGTCTGAACCCGCTGCGACGCGCCGCTAGGCTGGTGGCGTGCTCTCGATTGTGGTGCTGATCTCCGGCGGCGGGTCCAACCTGCGCGCCCTTCTCGAAGCGTCGCAGGATGCGGAATTCCCCGCACGGGTCGTCGCGGTCGGAGCGGACCGCGACGCAGACGGCCTCGCTCACGCGGAGGAGTTCGGCATCCCGTCGTTCACCGTCCCGTTCTCGTCGTTCGACGACAGGGACGAGTGGGGCGACGAACTGCTCGGGCAGATCGAGCAGTGGCAGCCGGACCTCGTGATCCTGTCCGGCTTCATGCGACTGGTTCCGCCGCGTGTGGTCGCGGCGTTCTCACCCAACCTGATCAACACCCATCCCGCTTATCTGCCCGAGTTCCCTGGGGCGCACGGGGTGCGGGATGCGCTGGCCGCCGGGGTGACCCAGACCGGTGCGAGCCTCATCGTGGTCGACAACGGCGTCGACGCAGGACCGATCATCAGCCAGGAGCGCGTACCGGTGCATCCGGACGACACCGAGGCCGCCCTGCACGAGCGCATCAAACCTGTGGAGCGACGGCTGCTCATCGACGCCGTCCTCGACATCGCCAACGGACACATCGACCTCAAGGAGCTTGCCAGAGCATGAGTGGACCCCGCCACGACGCCAGCCTCTACCGCGAAAGGGACATCGTCCCGATCCGCCGCGCGCTGATCTCGGTCAGCGACAAGACAGGGCTCCTCGAGCTCGCCAGGACGCTCGCGAACGCGGGCGTTGAGATCGTGTCGACGGGCAGCACCGCATCCACGATCCGGGATGCGGGACACGAGGTCACCGACGTGGCGAGCGTCACCGGGTTTCCCGAGTCGCTCGACGGCCGCGTGAAGACCCTGCACCCCGCCATCCACTCCGGCCTTCTGGCCGACCTGCGGCTCGCCTCGCACGAGGATCAGCTCAAGGAGCTGGAGATCAAGCCGTTCGAGCTCGTGGTGGTGAACCTGTACCCGTTCGTGGAGACGGTCGCATCCGGCGCTGTCGGCAACGACGTCGTGGAGCAGATCGACATCGGCGGGCCCGCGATGGTCAGGGCGTCGGCGAAGAACCACGCCAACGTGGCCATCGTCGTGTCGCCGGAGCACTACGGCGCCATCGCGGACGCCATCGCGGCCGGCGGAACGACATTCGAGCAGCGCCGCGCGTTCGCAGCGCAGGCGTTCGCGCACACGGCGGCGTACGACGGAGCCGTCGCGGCCTGGTTCGCCGGGGATGCGCCCAGCACCGACGACTTCCCCGAGCGCTTCGAGGTGCAGGCAGAACTCAAGCAGACGCTGCGCTACGGCGAGAATTCGCATCAGGCGGCGGCGCTGTACGCCGACCCGACCGGTAGGGGCATCGCCCAGGCGACCCAGCTCGGCGGTAAGGAGATGTCGTACAACAACTTCGTGGATGCGGACGCAGCGCTCCGCAGCACGTACGACTTCGACCAGCCGGCCGTCGCGATCGTCAAGCACGCCAACCCGTGCGGCATCGCCGTCGCCGACGACATCGCAGAGGCGCACCGCAAGGCGCACGAGTGCGACCCCGTGTCGGCGTACGGCGGCGTCATCGCCGCGAACGGCATCGTCACCCTGGCGATGGCCGAGGCTGTGAAGGGCATCTTCACCGAGGTGCTGATCGCCCCCGGCTTCGAGCCGGAGGCGCTGGAGCTGCTGCAGACCAAGAAGAACCTGCGCATCCTGCAGCTCCCGGAGGGCTACGCGAGGAAGACCACCGAGTTCCGGCAGATCTCGGGCGGCGTGCTCGTCCAGGACGCCGACCGCTTCGACGCAGAGTCGACGTCGTTCGGCAGTTCGGCAGGCTGGACCCTCGTCTCCGGCGACGAGGCGGACGCGGCGACGCGCGCCGACCTCGAGTTCGCCTGGCGGGCCTGCCGCGCTGTGAAGTCCAACGCGATCCTGCTGGCTCACGACGGCGCATCCGTCGGCGTCGGCATGGGACAGGTGAACCGCGTCGACTCGTGCAACCTGGCCGTGACCCGAGCCGGAGACCGCGCTGCCGGTTCTGTCGCGGCGTCCGACGCGTTCTTCCCGTTCGCGGACGGTCCGGAGATCCTGATCGCCGCCGGCGTGCGCGCGATCGTGCAACCGGGCGGCTCGATCCGGGACGAGGACGTCATCGCGGCAGCGAAGGCCGCCGGCGTCACGATGTACTTCACCGGGGAGCGTCACTTCTTCCACTAGAGGGAGGCGCGCGGGCGGGACTCGTGGGAGAATTGTCGGCGGCTCATAAGGCCGCTGAACACCTCACCGCGATCCCACAAGGAGACACCGATGTCCGTCCTGCCCGCTGACCTGGTCGAAACGACCGGAGTGAACCTGCCGCACGAAACGCTGCACGTGGTGAAAGGGAGGCGGAGCGGCCTGACGATCAGCGTCGCGGTGCACTCCACGATCCTCGGCCCTGCGCTCGGCGGATGCCGTGTCTGGACGTACGACTCCTGGGCGGAGGCGGTGGCCGACTCGCTGCGCCTCGCGGAGGGCATGACGCTCAAGAACGCCGCGGCAGGGCTCAACCGCGGCGGAGGCAAGACCGTCGTCTACCTCCCGCGCGGGACCGTGCTCACGAACGAGCAGCGCTACGAGCTGATGCTCGACCTCGGCGATGCCGTGGAGAGCCTCGGTGGTGCATACATGACCGCTGAGGACGTCGGCACCTCCGCAGAGGACATGTCGATCGTGTCCACCCGCACCGCGCACGTGTGCGGCCTGCCGTCCTCCGAGGGCGGCGTCGGGGAGCCGAGCGACGCGACCGCCGCCGGGGTGTACGCCGGGCTCCTCTCGACGCTGGAGCGTGCGTTCGGCACCCGTTCCGTCGCGGGTCGTCGCGTGACCGTGCTCGGGCTCGGCCACGTCGGCTCGATCATCGCGATGCGGCTGGCGAGCGAGGGAGCGCTCCTCACGGTCACCGACGTCAACCCGGCGAAGCGGGCGCTGGCGGATGCGCTCGGCGCACGCTGGGTGGAGCCCTCCGAGGCGCACACCGTCGAAGGCGACCTGTTCGTCCCAGCGGGCGTCGGCGGGGTCCTGACCGACAGCGTGATCGACGAGCTGCGCGTGAAGGCTGTCGTCGGCCCCGCGAACAACCAGCTCGCCCACCGCTCTGGAGCGGAGCGTCTGGCAGCGCGCGGCATCCTGTGGGCGCCCGACTTCGTGGTCAACGCCGGCGGTGTGATCTTCCTGTCGATGATGAACGAGGAGGATGCGTCGGCGGAAGCGACCCAGGAGAGGGTCGAGCGGATCGGGGACACGGTCACCGAGATCTTCGCCGTCGCGGAGGAGCGAGGGATCACCACGCTGGAGGCCGCGGAGGAGATCGCGCTCGCGCGCCTCCGCGAGCCAGCTAACGCATAGAAACGCTCAGATAGGGTTGGGTCTCATGACGACTTCGTGGGGCCGCCGGCTCATCGCATCCGTGTCCGCTGCCGTCGCGGTGGGCGCTATCGCGTTCATCGCGGCGACCTTCGTTCTGCTGGCCGCAAACCAGCTGAACGCAGCGGCGCTCGGAAGCATCACGCCGTACGTGATGTACAACGCGCTGGTCGCGCTGGTGCTCACCTTCGCCGCGGCGCTCCTGGGCGGCCTGATCCGCCGCTGGGTCTCCGTCATCACGGGAGTCGTCGTGGCGCTGGTGAGCGCCATGCTCGGCACGCTCGTGCTGTTCACCACGCTGAAGGTCGGGCTGTCCGGCGCGGTCTGGGAGCAGATCTTCCAGTCGCTCATCGGACTCAACCTGCCGTTCTGGCTGGCCGTCGCCATCGCCATCCCGACGGCGGGCTACGCCGTGTACCAGGCCATCGACGAGGGGTCCGCGTTCGGCACCGGGCTGAAGATCGCGCTCGTGCGCATCCCTGCCACCAACCTGGCAGACGGCCTGGTCACCCACATCGACCGCGAAGCGATCGACGCGGAGCTCGCCGACAAGCAGTGGGATGCGTACGTCGCCGCCCTGTCGCAGGCCGGCTGGCAGACCGTCGAGGTCACGAGCGCTGACAACCTGGCCGACTCCGTCTTCGTCGAGGACACCGCCATCGTTTTCGGCGACACCGCCGTCATCAGCCTCCCCGGCGCGGACTCCCGCCGCGCGGAGACGCCGGGCACCGAAGCGGCGCTGCGCGCCCAGGGCCTGCGCATCGAGCGCATCGAGGAGCCGGGCACGCTCGACGGCGGCGACGTCCTCAAGGTCGGCTCGACCGTCTACGTCGGTCGCGGCGGCCGCACCAACGCCGAGGGCATCCGCCAGCTCCGCACCCTTGTCGCGCCGCTCGGCTACACCGTCGTCGCCGTGCCGGTGACCAAGGCGCTCCACCTCAAGACCGCGGTGACCGCCCTCCCGGACGGCACCGTGATCGGCTACGAGCCCCTGGTCGACAACACCAGCGTCTTCGAGCGCTTCCTTCCCGTCCCGGAGGCGCACGGCACCGCGGTCGTCGTCCTCTCCGACGACACCGTGCTGATGTCCTCGTCCGCGCCGGCGTCGGTCGCACTCATCGAGGACCTCGGATACACCGTCGTGCAGGTCGACATCAGCGAGTTCGAGAAGCTCGAGGGATGCGTGACCTGCCTCTCCATCCGCATCCGGTAGCGCGGAGATAACGACTTTTCTTTCCCTCTTGTGTATTTGCTGTGCGTCGTCATAGGCTGTAGGGCTGCCTAGGCGGCATTACGTGAACGCATTCGGGCTAGGGAGGACGCCATGACAACGACAGAGAACACACGAACCATGACCGGGTTCGGACTCGTCGCCGCCGTCGCTTATGCGTCCCCGGAGCCAGCCCCCGCCTGGTAGGTCCCAGGCAGGACATGCTTCCCGGCTGACTGTCGTCGGCACGTCGCGCGGACCAACCATGGTTCGCGGAGTCCACCCTCGGTGGAACTTACGTCTTTGACGACCCCGCACGACCTCTCAGCACGCTCAGAATCGGGTCAACGAGTGGCCCACGAAGCAATCACTACAAGAAAACGGATCGATAATGTCTGTCGCTGAAACTCATCAGCACCCCCCACAAAAAGAAACCAAGGCACGGCTCGGCACCGTGCGGACTCTGCTGCGCATCCTGCCGTTCGCCAAGTCGGCTGCACCGCGCATCCTGCTCGGCATGGTCGCCGCGCTTCTCGCCAGCCTGGTCGCGCTGAGCATCCCGCAGGTGCTTCGCTGGCTGGTCGACGGCCCGCTGTCGACGGGTGACTCCGCATCGGTGTGGCCTGCCGCGCTGCTCGTGGTCGGCCTCGGCGCTGCGGAGGCCGTGTTCATCTCGCTACGCCGCTGGTTCGTGCTCACCCCCGGCACGCACGTCGAGGCGAAGATGCGCAACGGCCTGTACGAGAAGCTGCAGGACCTTCCTGTCGCGTTCCACGATCGCTGGCCGAGCGGCCAGTTGCTGTCGCGCGCCGTCAGCGACCTCGGCCTCATCCGGCGCTGGCTGTCGTTCGGCATCGTGCTGCTCGTGGTCAACGTCGTGACGATCGTCGTCGGCTTCGCCATCCTGATCAGCTGGAACTGGATTCTCGGCCTGATCTTCCTGGTCTGCTCGATCCCGCTGTGGATCTACGGGTTCATCTTCGAGGGCAAGTACTCGGTGATCGCCCGGCGCAGCCAGGACCAGGCGGGTGACCTGGCGACGGCCGTCGAGGAGTCGGTGCACGGCATCCGCGTGCTCAAGGCGTTCGGCCGAGGCAAGCACGCGCTCAAGCGCTTCGAGTCGCAGGCCGAAGAGCTGCGCGGCACGGAGATCGAGAAGGCGAAGGCGATCGCCGGCATCTGGCTCTGGCTGCTGCTGGTCCCGGATGTGGCGTTCGGCATCTGCCTGGTCGTCGGCGTCTGGCTGTCCTCTCAGGGGCAGCTCTCCGTCGGCGAGCTGGTGGCGTTCTTCGCCACGGCGACCGTGCTGCGGTTCCCCGTCGAGTCGATCGGGTTCCTGCTGTCGATGACCTTCGACACCCGCACGGCGGCCGACCGCTTCTTCGAGGTGATGGACGAGGTCAACACGATCCAGGACCCCGCAGAGCCGAAGAAGATCGCGAACCCGCGCGGAGAGCTCGTCTTCGACGACGTGCACTTCCGCTACCAGGACTCGCCGGAGCGCTTCCCCGACCTCCTCGACGGCATCGATCTCACGGTCGAGCCGGGGGAGACGATGGCGCTCGTCGGTCTGACCGGATGCGGCAAGTCGACGCTCACGGCCCTCACCACCCGCCTGTACGACGTCACCGGCGGTTCGGTGCGCGTCGACGGCGTGGATGTGCGCGACCTCACCAGGTACGACCTGCGCAAGAGCATCGCGATGGCGTTCGAGGATGCGACGCTGTTCTCCGCATCCGTGCGGGACAACGTGCTGCTCGGTCGCGACGACCTCGACCCGAACTCCGCCGAGGCGGAGCGCGTGCTGGCCGAGGCTGTCGAGATCGCCCAGGCCGGATTCGTCTACGAGCTCCCAGAGGGCCTGGAGACGAAGGTCGGCGAGGAAGGACTCAGCCTCTCCGGCGGTCAGCGTCAGCGCCTCGCACTGGCACGCGCCGTCGCGGCGAACCCGTCCATCCTGGTGCTCGACGACCCGCTGTCGGCGCTCGACGTCGACACGGAAGCGCTTGTCGAGGCAGCGCTGCGCCGCGTGCTGGCCGCCACCACGGCCCTCGTCGTCGCCCACCGTCCGTCGACGGTGATGCTGGCCGACAGGGTCGCCCTGCTGGAGAACGGCCGCATCACGGCGGTCGGCACCCACCACGAGCTCTTGGAGACGAACGAACACTACAAGTTCGTCATCTCGAGCCTCGAAGACGATGAGAACGAAGAGATCCTTCAGGAGGTGAACCTGTGAGCACCGCAACCGTATTGGGAGTCGAGGGCGAAGAGCGCAACGACTTCACCAAGGCGGAGAGCAAGCAGATCCGCAAGCGCTCCCTGCGCCTGCTCGGGTCGCTGATGCGTCCCCTGCGTCTGCGTCTGATCCTGACGGCGGCCGTCGTCGTGGTCAGCACCGCGGGCCAGGTGGCCGGTCCGGCGATCATCGCGTTCGGTATCGACAACGGCCTGCCGGCCCTGCTCAAGCAGGACTGGTTCCCGTTGGCGGCCGCCGGCATCGCGTACCTGTTCACCGGCATCATCGGCGCCGTGCTGATCGCCTGGTACACCGTGCTCAGCGCGCGGATCAGCCAGGCGATCCTGATCGACCTGCGCAAGCGGGTGTTCCTGCACACGCAGAAGCTCTCGCTGGAGTTCCACGAGTCGTACACGTCCGGCCGGATCATCTCGCGCCAGACGAGCGACCTCGACTCGATCCGCGAACTGCTCGACTCCGGCATCAACCAGCTCGTGCAGGGCTTCCTGTACATGCTGTTCATCGCCATCGCGCTGTTCTCCCTCGACTGGGTGAGCGGCGTGGTGCTGGTGTGCTCTCTGGTGCCGCTGTACTTCCTGACCCGCTGGTTCCAGAAGCGCTCGCAGTCGCTGTTCCGCATCTCGCGGGTGGCGTCGGCGAAGCTGATCGTGCAGTTCGTCGAGACGATGACGGGCATCCGCGCCGTCAAGGCGTTCCGCAAGGAGAAGCGCAACGAGAAGGAGTTCGGCGGTCTGGTCGAGGACTACCGCGACGTCAACGCCCGCGTCATCCAGTTGTTCGGGATCTTCGATCCAGGGCTCGTGATGATCGGAAACGTCACGGTCGGCGTCGTGCTGCTCGTCGGCGGATTCAGGGTGGCGGACGGCCAGCTCGCGATCGGCGTGCTCCTCGCAGCGCTCCTGTACACGCGTCGCTTCTTCGACCCGATGGAGGAGATGGCGATGTTCTACAACTCCTACCAGTCGGCAGCGGCGGCACTGGAGAAGATCTCCGGTGTCCTGGAGGAGGAGCCGTCGGTTCCCGATCCTGTGCAGGCTGTCGACCTGTGGGATGCGAAAGGCGATGTCCGCTTCGACGAGGTCACGTTCGCGTACAAGCGAGACAGGGTGATCCTGCCCAACTTCAGCCTGGACATCCCGGCCGGGCAGACGATCGCGCTCGTCGGATCGACAGGTGCGGGCAAGTCGACGCTGGCGAAGCTCATCTCCCGGTTCTACGACCCGAGCGACGGCTCCGTCTCGCTCGACGGCGTCGACCTGCGCGACCTCCACCCGAAGGATCTCCGCAGGGCGATCGTGATGGTGACCCAGGAGGCGTACCTGTTCAGCGGGTCCGTCGCAGACAACATCGCGCTCGGGAAGCCGGACGCGTCGAGGGACGAGATCGTCTCCGCGGCGCGCGCTGTCGGTGCCGACGAGTTCATCCAGGGTCTGCCGAACGGCTACGACACCGATGTGAACAAGCGAGGAGGACGCGTGTCGGCCGGCCAGCGTCAGCTGATCTCGTTCGCGCGGGCGTTCCTGGCGAACCCGGCCGTGCTCATCCTGGACGAGGCGACCAGCTCGCTCGACATCCCGAGCGAGCGCCTGGTCCAGGATGCGCTGCAGACGCTGCTCGCGGATCGCACCGCTGTGATCATCGCCCACCGCCTGTCCACGGTCGCGATCGCGGACAGGGTGCTGGTGATGGAGCACGGCGCGATCGTCGAGGACGGCACGCCGGCCGACCTCATCGCCGGGACGGGCCGGTTCGCGCAGTTGCACGCAGCGTGGAGGGACTCGCTGGTGTGATCGCAGCGTTCTGAGCGGACGGAAGGGCGGCAGGGTCGATTCGGCCCTGCCGCCCTTTTGCGCACTCCGGGATCGCGTGCCGTTCGGATGATGTGAGGCATAACCTCTGGTATTCCACACGTGAGTGCTCATATACTCGATGGGTAACGATGCCCAGCGAAGGCTGGGCGTGCTTCGATCCGACGGGAGGTACCCCTCACATGACCGCGCTCGCACCGAGACGGACCACGTCGTCGTCATCGGGCGGCCCCGCCGCACGGCTCGTCGCTCCGCGCAGGGGGCTGTGGCTCACCGACGCTCTCATCGTGGCGATCGCGGTCCACGTCGCTCAGCTCTTCCGCTTCACCTTCGGCTCCAGCGTCCTCAGCGTCGCGGGAGTCGCGTTGGACTACGTCGTGGTCTCCGCCGCCCTGGCGATCGTCTGGTCGGCCTCCCTCTGGACCTTCCACTCGTACGACCCGCGGATCATGGGCGTGGGCGACGACGAGTACCGCAGGGTCCTGTTGTCGAGCGTGTCCGCGTTCGGGACGATCGCCATCGTCTCGTTCATGTTCCAGCTCGACATCGCGCGCGGCTACCTCGTCGCCGCGCTCCCGCTCGGCGCACTGGCGGTGTGCGTCAACCACAAGGTCTGGCGCGGCTGGCTCGCCAGGCGCCGCGAGCATGGCGACTACCTCGCGCAGGTTCTGATCGTCGGCTGCGCGGAGGACGTGGCATTCACGGCGGCTGCACTGCGCTCAACCCCGAGTGCCGGGTTCGCCGTCGTCGCCGTCGCGTCCGACCCGCCGCCGGCGGAACACTCCTCCGACGACGACCGTCTCGTGCCCGTCTCCGACATCGACGGGGCGGCGGCTGCTGCAGCCAGGCTCGGGGTCGACGCGGTCGTCATCGCAGGCGAACTGCCTGGCGGCCGCTCGTCCGTGCGTTCCCTGGGTTGGGACCTGGAGCGCATCGGGGTCGAGCTCGTCGTGTCGTCTCCGCTGATCGGGATCGACCAGCTGCGCGTGCGTCATCGTCCCGTCGGCACCCTTCCGCTCATGCACGTCGAGCTCCCGGAGTATGTCGGAGCCCGCCGCTCGCTCAAGCGATTGCTGGACACGGTGGCCGCCGCAGCAGGACTCGTCGTGCTGCTGCCGGCGTTCGCGGTGATCGCGGTCATGATCAAGGTTGAGGACGGTGGGCCGGTGTTCTTCCGGCAGACCCGCGTCGGCCGCCACGGCGCACGGTTCTCGATCGTCAAGTTCCGCACCATGCATACACGGGCAGAGGACATGAAGGAGGACCTGTTCGAGCAGAACGAGGGATCCGGCCCGCTGTTCAAGCTCAAAGACGATCCACGCGTCACGTCGATCGGCCGCGTCCTCCGCCGCTCCTCGCTCGACGAACTGCCCCAGCTCTGGAACGTCCTCGTCGGCACGATGAGTCTCGTCGGCCCTCGCCCCGCGCTCCCCGACGAGACCAGCGAGTACGACCGTCACGAGGACCGTCGACTGCTCGTCCGTCCCGGCATCACCGGCCTGTGGCAGGTGAGCGGCCGTTCCGATCTCTCCTGGGAGAAAGGGGTCGGTCTCGACCTCGACTACGTCGAGAACTGGACCCTGTTCCGCGACCTCGTCATCCTCGTCCGCACCGCATCGGCGGTCCTCCGCTCGCATGGTGCGTACTGACCACTGCGTTTCGCAGCATCGCACCGAACCACCAGATAGGAACAGAATGAAGAATCTCGCGCCCGCGAACGCCCACGTCGTGCGACGTTCCGCTGTGATCGCATCCATCGTCGTCGCGGGAGCTGCAGCAGCGGCCATCACCCTCACCGGATGCGCAGACGCGGCGAGCCAGAGCGCCACTCCGACGTCCACGTCGTCGTCATCGGCAGCGCCCCGGACGGAGCTGCCTGCCGATGCTCTGCCCGAGCTGCCGAAGTCGGACACCGAGTGCGCGGACGGCACGGCGACGATCACGGAGAACAACCTGGACGTGACGATCCCAGGAGACTGCGCGACCGTGATCGTCAACGCATCCAACACGCTCGTCACCGTCGGCGCCGTGCAGTCGCTCACCGTCAACGGCTCCATCAACAAGGTCACCGCCACGTCGATCGAGTCGGTCGTCTTCACCGCGAACGGCAACATCGTCGAGTCCGGGACCGAGCCGAAAGTGGACGACCAGGGCGCGGCGAACGAGCTGAACGTCGGCTAGGTCGCTCACACGCGTGGGTTCCGGTGGGGGAAGCGGCAGCTGCCGCTTCCCCCACCGCCGTGTGAGGCGGGAGAGGGGTTGAAGTTCAGCCCGCCGTCGACCCGGTCGAGTTTCCGCGCTGAGCGCCCCGGAGGATGCGGTGCCCACCGGTGGCGACCGCGCGGAAGAAGGGGAAGCGCAGCAGTGGATGCGGCTGGTCGCCCTCGACCAGGATCGCGACCTCCGCTCCAGCGTCGATGCACTCGCTGGCGGTGAACGGGTCGACGTCGTGCTCGACCGTGCCGCCGATGATCGTGATGCAGCCAGCGGTCACCGCGTGTCCCGCCGACGCCGTGATCGCGACGCGGGAGCTGCCAGGTGCGACGATCGCGCGGATCGCTCGCGCCAGCTCCGCCCGCTCGCCGGGACGCCTGGCGGCCCGCCCTGGGAAGCCGTCGCCCAGGTCGATGACGTCGAGGCGCGCTCCTGTCGCCGCTCGCACGTCGGCCATCACGGCGGCCGTCCTGGCGATCGCGGCCACATAGTCCTGGCAGGCGGCTCCCTGCCGCGTGCTCAGCGAGAACCCGGCGACGCGGACGCCAAGGGCGGCGGCGTCGCGGACGATGCGGTGCGCATCCCGTGCCGGCACTCCGCGGGGTGCGACGTGCGCCGCCTGCGGAGGAGTGTGGGGCTGCAATCGCACGACGAGGTCGAGGTCGTGCGGTGCCGAGGCGAACTTCTCGACGTCCGCCGGTCCGTCCACGACGAACCGGCGGACGCCGGCGTTGTACGCGGCGAGCACCTCGTGGGGATGCGTCGCGGCCGTCGCGTGCAGCACACGCCGCAGGTCGGTCTGCGACGCCGTCAACGCGGCGAGGGCGCCATCGTGCGCTGCGACGAACGAGCCGCCCGACTCCGCGATGGCCGCGATCAGCGCGGGATGCGCGAGCGCGCTCACGTCGTAGTGCACCTCGACGCTGGGGAACGCCTCGCGCAGCGCCCTGTACTGCCGCGCCGCGCGGGCGACGTCGATCACGACGAGCGGCAGACTGTGCCGCGCCACGAGGTCCTCGATGTCGAGATCGAACTCGACCGCGGCCGTCTCGTCCACGCTGCTGTGCGTGTCCGCCACTCCGCTGTGCGTGCCCGCCGTTCTGTCCATGTCCACCCCCGCAGCCGGCGGCGCGCCTTCGGGTGACGCGCCGTTCGACCGTGCGGGTCGGGTTGCGGTGAACATGGCCTTTCTCCTCGCTCTGTTCTGCCGACCAGGGGATGCCGTTCGTCGGGCCGTGCGGCATCCCTCGGGTTCTGGTCGGCGTACTCACATGCTGGCCCTGGCCGCCGTGACCCACATCCGGGGGTCCACCCCATTCGTTTGCGTGGGGGCACGGATGCCTTGTGGGCCATCGTTCGGCGATGATGGTGGACATGTGCCTCCGTGTTGTGATCGTCGACGACCACGCGCGTTTCCGTGCACAGGCGGCCGAGCTGCTGAAGCTCGAGAAGTTCACCGTGGTCGGAGACGCCGACACGGGAGCGCGCGGCGTCGAGCTGAGCCGCCGCCTCACCCCCGACCTGGTGCTGCTCGACATCGCGCTGCCGGACACCAGCGGATTCGAGCTCGTGTCCGCCATGCACGCGACAGGAGCCGCCGTCGTGCTCACCTCCAGCCGCTCCGTGCGCGACTACGGACACCGCGTCGCCGACAGCGGGGCAGAGGGTTTCATCAGCAAGGCAGAACTGACCGGCGAGGCGATTCGCAGCCTGCTAAGGTAAGCGCGTGGTCGCGGGAAACAGCACCGAGCCGCGCTCGTTGCGCGTCGCCGTCGCCGATGACGCGGTACTGCTCCGCGAAGGGATCGGGCAGATTCTGCGCGCGGGCGGACTGGACATCGTCGCGTCCGTCGACACGGCGGAGGAGCTTCTCGCCGTCGTCGAAGCCGACGCGGACATCGACGCCGTCGTGCTCGACATCAAGATGCCGCCGACGCACACGGACGAGGGGCTGCGCGCTCTGGAGCAGCTGCGCGCATCCGGGTCGTCTGTGGGCGTGCTGCTGCTGTCGATGTACACCACGGCCTCGTATGCGATCCGCGCCATGAGCGCCGGCAGCGGCACCGGTTATCTGCTGAAGGATCGCGTCGCGGACGCCGACACCCTCGTGAACGCCGTGCGCAGTGTCGCCGCAGGCGGCTCCGTGGTCGACCCGGAGGTCGTGCAGCTGCTCGTGTCCGCCCGGTCGGCGCGGGTCTCGCTCGACACCCTGTCCGCCAGGGAGCGCGACGTCATCCGGCTGATGGCGGAGGGCAAGTCGAACGCAGGGATCGCGGCCGACCTGCACCTGAGCCTGCGGACGGTGGAGTCGCACATCGGCCACATCATGTCCAAGCTCGACGTCGAGGACTCGGCGGAGGGTCACCGTCGTGTGCTCGCCGTGCTGCGCTTCCTCGGCAGGGACGTCTAGGCGGAGACCGGAGCGGGGATGAGGGCCGCGCGGATCTGGCTCCGTTCACTGGCCGTCGTGGCCGCCGTGGCGGCGAACGTGGTCGCCCAGGTGGCGAGCGCCGTCACCGGCGACTACGGGCCGCGGCCGCACGGGCTCGGCTGGGCGATCGTGTTCGTCCTGGTCGCGCTGGTCTATGCCGGATGCGCGATCGTCGCGTGGAAGATCGTCCGCAGCCCGATCGCCGGGTGGCTGATGGTCGGCGCGTCCCTGTTCTGGGCGGCAGGCGCCTGGTACCCCCTGGTCAGAGACATCGGCTGGCTGTGGCCTCTGCTGGCAGGGGTGACGGATCTCTGGGCGGTCCTGGTCGGCATCCTGGTGCTGTCGTATCCGACAGGGCGGATCGTCTCGCGGTTCGACCGCTGGGTCGTCCTCGCGGTGTCGGTCGCCTTCCTGATCCGGTTCGGCGGCATCCTCCTGTTCTCGTCCCCGTCCCAGAGCGCGTGCGGCTGCGTGGCCAATGCGTACGCGATCGTCCCGAGCGACGGGGCGGACTTCTGGCTCGGCGTCGGCTGGCGGCTGGCCGGCCTCGCGCTGCTGCTGACGGTGGCGGTGCGACTCGCCATGCGCTGGTTCCAGTCCACGCTGCCCGCCAGGCGCGTGGCTTTCGTGATGCCGCTCGCCCTGCTGCTCTGGTGCTACGGCACGGTGCAGGATTCGGTCAGCTTCACGCTCGGCTGGGACAGCGGCTGGTTGCAGTTCGTCCCACCCGTCGCCATCGCCCTCATCCCGCCGTCCTACGTCGGGGGCGTGCTCTATGCGCGCGGACTCCGCTCGCGTGTCGCCGACCTCGTGATCGTCGCCCGCGACAAGGTCGACAGGGCGCTCTGGGAGTCGAGTCTCGCGCGCACGCTGCACGACAGCTCGCTGCGCGTCTACTGGTGGGACGACCACCTCGAAGGGTACGAGACGAGCGACGGGGAGCGCATCGCGGACGGCGGAGGGCCGCAACGACCCGGCCGCTCGACGCTCACGATCGACTCCGACCAGGGCCCCATCGCGCTCATCGAGCACGACGTCGCTCTCAGTCAGGACGACAGACTCCTGGATGCGGTCTCCTCAGCACTCCTGCTCTCCGTCGACAACGACCGGCTGCGGCAGAAGCTGGAGCGCACCCTCCAGGAGGTGCGCGAGTCGCGTCTCCGCATCGTGGAAGAGGGGTACCTCGCCAGACGGCGGCTCGAACGCGACCTGCACGACGGGTCGCAGCAGCAGCTCGTGTCGCTCGCGATCAGCCTGCGGATCGCGACGGCCAAAGCCGAGGCGGCGGGGAGCGGGGAGCTCGCCGGCGACCTGGAGCGCGCATCCACGCAGTTGGCTGACGCGCTGCGCGAACTGCGCGAGCTGGCGAGAGGCATCCACCCGACCGTGCTCACCGACGGCGACCTGACGTCGGCGATCGAAGAGCTCGCCAATCGCAGCCACCTGCCGGTGGAGGTGCACGTCGACATGCCGGAGCGACTGTCCGACGTGATCGAGGAGACCATCTACTTCTGCGTGTCGGAGGGGCTCGCCAACGCGGCGAAGCACTCGCAGGCGCGCAACTGCTCGGTGAGCGTCAGCCGGTCGGACGGCACGGTGACGGTCATCGTCAAGGACGACGGCCAGGGCGGAGCCAGGGTCGAACCGGGCGGAGGCCTCGGCGGCATCCGCGACAGGGTCGAAGCCGTGGACGGTCACGCCGTGGTGCAGTCGGTCGCCGGGCTCGGGACGATCATCGAGCTGACCATCCCCGTGCAGCACGCCGCGGCAGGGGCAGCGGAGAGCTAGCGCGCTAGTTCTTCGGAGTCGCCGCGTACACCTGGTCGCCGATCAGGAACGCCGACCAGCCGCCTGGGCAGCTCACCCCCTGCGCTGGGATGCCGTCGACAGGCCACCAGCTGTCCTGCACGGTGGGCTTCGGGATGGCCGCGGCCTTCTCGCAGGTTCCGGCGACGAAGTGCGTCTTCGACGTGTACGTGAGGATCGCGCCACCGCCCTTGGTGTCGTAGTCCACCCGGATGATCGTGGCGTCGTCTGGGACGAACGTCGGCGAGCCGAACGCGGCGGTCGACGCCGCCTTGAACTCCTTGGCCGAGTCGTAGATGGCCGCGTCGACGTGCGGGACGAACGCGGCGACGACGGAGCATCCGGAGAGGGTCACGGCGATGGCGGCAGCAGACGCGGCGAGACCGACGAGACGCATACGGGGCACAGAAACTCCTGAAGGTGCGGTAGACAGACCCCCTTAGTCAACACGATCAAGCTGTGACGTTCATCGGTCGTTGGGATGATCCTGCTACGGAGTGTATCTGGCCGCCCGCAGGTCGATGCGGTACGCGACCGTGCCTCCGCCGAGAAGGGGGGTGCCCTCCGCGCGGTAATACTGCAGCGCGATGTGCTCGTGGTCGACCGGTGGATGCCCGCTCGCCCGCACGACCCTCCACCACGGGTAATCGCTGCCGTAGTACGCCATGATCTGGCCGACCATGCGCGCGGCGCGGGATCCGAGCGTGGCCGCGACGTCGCCGTACGTCATGACGCGGCCGGGCGGGATGGACTCGACGACGGACAGGACGCGCTCGACGAACGGCTCCTGGTCGCCGCTGTCGCGCCGCCGGTCAGAGCTCGAGGGCACCGATCGTCTCGCCGTACTGGGTCTCGCCGATGGGCTGGAATCCGCTGCGCAGGAAGAACTGCTCAGGGCCGAGCTCGCCGGACTCCCAGATCACGTAGAGCCGGGAGAGTCCTCGGTTTCGCGCTTCGTCTGCCAGCGAGCGGACCGCGAAGGTGCCGATGCCTCTGCCCTGGTCGTCCGCATCCACGTTGATGCGCCACAGGATGGCGCGGAACTCCTCGTGCTCGGCGTCCGGGTCGAAGTTGCCCATGATGAAGCCGACGACCTCCTCGCCGTCGGTGACGACGCGCTGCCACGAGGTCTGCGGGTTGGTCACCGCAGCAGCAGCCGAGTACGAGACGGGAGCGACGAACTGCTCCTGGCCCGGCTTCAGCGTGAGAGCGTTCGCCGCTACAACGTTCGACGCGCTCAACTCTTCAAGTCTCAACTCAGCCATAACGAAAGGGTAACGTGCGCGGGGGATACTGGCATAGTCGCGCTGCCTGCCGATCCGCTGAGCGAATTTGTCTCGATGTCAAGATAGTTGCGTGCCTCCGGTAAGCTGTCGACGGCTGAAAAACGGCACAGACCACAGGAGATCCATTGGACAAGATCAAGGTTGAAGGCACCGTCGTCGAACTCGACGGCGACGAGATGACTCGCATCATCTGGCAGGCGATCAAAGACTCCCTCATCCACCCGTACCTCGATGTGAACCTCGAGTACTACGACCTCGGCATCGAGAAGCGCGACGAGACAGACGACCAGATCACCGTGGATGCGGCGAACGCCATCCTGAAGCACGGTGTCGGCGTCAAGTGCGCGACGATCACGCCCGACGAGGCCCGCGTCGAGGAGTTCGGCCTGAAGAAGATGTGGCGGAGCCCGAACGGCACCATCCGCAACATCCTCGGCGGCGTCGTCTTCCGCGAGCCGATCATCATCTCGAACATCCCGCGCCTGGTGCCGGGCTGGAACAAGCCGATCGTCATCGGCCGTCACGCCTTCGGCGACCAGTACCGCGCCACCGACTTCACGTTCGACGGCCCAGGAACGCTCACGCTGAGCTTCCAGCCGAGCGACGGCGGAGAGGCCAAGTCGTTCGAGGTCTACCAGGCGCCCGGCGCCGGCGTCGCGCTCGCGATGTACAACCAGGACGCGTCGATCCGCGACTTCGCCCGTGCATCGTTCAACTACGGCCTCGACCGTCAGTACCCGGTGTACCTGTCGACCAAGAACACCATCCTCAAGGCGTACGACGGCCGCTTCAAGGACCTCTTCCAGGAGGTCTTCGATGCCGAGTACAAGGAGAAGTTCGATGCGGCAGGCCTCACGTACGAGCACCGCCTGATCGACGACATGGTCGCATCCAGCCTCAAGTGGGAGGGCGGATACGTCTGGGCCTGCAAGAACTACGACGGCGACGTCCAGTCCGACACCGTCGCGCAGGGCTTCGGCTCGCTCGGCCTGATGACCAGCGTGCTGACCACGCCGGACGGCAAGGTCGTCGAGGCTGAGGCTGCGCACGGCACGGTCACGCGCCACTACCGTCAGCACCAGCAGGGCAAGCCGACGTCGACCAACCCGATCGCCTCGATCTACGCCTGGACGCGCGGCCTCGCGCACCGCGGCAAGCTCGACGGCAACCAGGAGCTCATCGACTTCACGCACACCCTCGAGGACGTCGTCATCAAGACGGTCGAGTCCGGCAAGATGACGAAGGACCTCGCGCTCCTCGTCGGCCCCGAGCAGCCGTACCAGACCACCGAGGAGTTCCTCGCGACCCTCGGCGAGAACCTGAAGGCGCGCCTGGGCTGAGGCTCGAACGCA
>Ga0153994_1000035_pt1 | contig 103831 bp, 103 predicted proteins | sample TSNC078MetaG_FD_104735 | JGI IMG/M metagenome (GOLD analysis project Ga0153994, IMG submission 104735) | Attine ant fungus gardens microbial communities from North Carolina, USA - TSNC078 MetaG | ecosystem: Host-associated > Fungi > Mycelium > Unclassified | place: USA: North Carolina, Lumber...
CGCCGAGCACCCAGTGAGCGCGAGCAGGAGGACCGCTCCAGCGATCCCCACCGTCGCCTTCAAATTGCGCATGCGCCCGAGTGTACCTGGCGGTCTACCGAAATTAATACCCCACCTCGTGGGGACTCACTCGAAGGAGAGGGCACATGCCCGTTGTCACTGGCACTCTCGCGGACTTCGGTCTCGTACCTCTTGCGCCGTATGCACCGCAGCTCGTCTGGCTGCCGAGCGGGAATGCGATCACGACAGGCTCCTCGACCTTTCTACTGTCGACGAAACCGCGGGTCACGATTCCCGCGGCTGACGGCAGTTGGACGGTGAACCTCGTGCAGACCGACATCCTCGTCGGGATCAGCGATCCGCACTACAAGCTACGCATCGAGTGGCTGGACCCCGACAACCCGAGCGCTTCGCCATCGGGCTTCGAAGTTCCGAACTGGAAGATCTACGTCCCGGCGGCCGGAGGGAAGATCAGCGACCTCATCGCTGCACCCTGGAACCCGATCCTCGCCTGGGTCGGAGAGACGCCGCCCCCTGGCCGGGGCACACCGAACACCCTGTGGCTGAACCCGGTCACGGGTGATCTGATGAGATGGAGCAACTGACATGGCTTGGACTCTGATCGCGAACTTGAGGGGCCCGCGAGGTTACTCCGTCGTGTCGGGGCTGGTCGACGGCAGCGACCACCTGAAGCTCACGATGAACGACGAGTTCGGTACGGTGATCGACGCCGGGAACGTCCGCGGACCACAGGGGTTGCCGGGCGTGAACGCCCTCGACAACGACGCAGCAGTCGCCGCCTACGTCGCGACTACCGGATCCTCGGCAACAAAGACAGCGCTCGAACAGCGGTACGCGCGCGTCTGGTCGCCCGAGACGTACGGCGCGGCCGCCGACGGCAGCACGGACGACACAACCGCGATCCAGAACACGATCGTCGCCGCCGCCGGCCGCCCGATCCGGTTCGCGAAAGGGAAGACCTACAAGGTCACGTCGACACTGACATTCACGGGCGATGTCGACCTGAATGGGTCGACCATCAACTCCACGAACTCGGTCAACGTGGCCGGGCACTTCCGGAACGGCAAAGTCACCGGGCCTGGTTCGGTGATCGCGACCGGACAGTCGAACGTCATCATCGAGAAGATCGAGGTCGCCGCCACCGCGGTCACCAGCCAGGGAATCTACCTGAACCAGTGCACGGACATCATCGTCCGCAACTGCAAGGTGTCCGGCGGCCCGTTCCGCGGAATCCTCCTCGCGCGTTGCGACCGCTTCACGATTTCCGACAACTACGTCAAGGACGTCACGGACAACGCCGGCTACGGCATCCTCGTGACCTCCGCGACCGGCGAAGTCCACGGCGACGGGAACATCGTCAACAACGTCCTCGACAACTGCGCGTACGGCATCGCCGCGAACGGCGGCGAGGCAAACCCGGCCCAGCCCGGCTACACGGGGCAGTACACGCTCCGCGGAATCCGGATCAGCTCGAACAAGGTCTACATGCTGTCCTACTCGCAGCACTCGGGAATCTGGGCCACTTGCAACCGCCACCTCGACGTGTCCGGGAACTACATCAACGGCTCCGTCGACACCGGCGTGGACTTCGAGTACTGCACGCAATCGCAGGCGATCGGCAACATCATTGTCGACGTCACGGCTGGCGCACTGTCGGCCATCTTCGGCTGCTCGGACATCCTGTTCGAGGGCAACCGCATCGAGTTCGGTCGGACACTCGCCGGCAGCGCGGCAACCTCCGGGATCACGTGGAAGAACACGTCCTGGACGGCGATCCTGCTGCGGAACAACCCCACGCGGATCAGCATCATCGGCAACACGTTCCGCAGCTCGAACGGCACGCTCGGTCAGATCCAGCTCGGCGGCCAGGCGTCGAACATCGTGATCGCGCAGAACGTGCTCCGCAACGTCTACATGGCAGGCAACAACTCGACGCCCAACAACGTCGTGCGGATGAACATCCTGGACAACGTCTTCACCTACGACCTCAACCTCAACAACCCGGCGATCTATCACGAGTGCGTGACCGAGTTCTACTGCGAACGCAACCACATCACCCTGATCGGTGGCGAGGTGATGGAGTCTTCGGTGCGGCACTACATCACCGTCTACGACGCGTCCGCGAACAGCTCAAACCTTGTGCACTTCATCGGGAACGTGATCAACAACTCGGCGACGGGCACGGCGATGGGTCTGGCGCTGATCACAACGTCGACAACGATCAAGGCGTTCATCATAGGGAACATCGCGGACAAGTTCGGCGTCGCTGCCCTCACCTACACGGGGATCACCTTCGACAAGAACTACAAGCAGTCCTCAGTGGGAATCCTTGCAGCCACGCGGAACGACAACGCCACGGCGGTGGCTCTCCCAGCGGTTACGTGATGCGCGCCTTCGACTGGCTCGTCCGGCCTGATCCGGTTCCGGAGCTGTCGGGTCTTGACGAGATCGATCGCCCTAGCGAGGAGGAACGATGACCGAATCAAATTCGACCGATCCGAGCATCCCGCTCGGCGTTGACGGTGTGCCTTTGCCGCCGATGAACGCGGTGAAGACGGCGGCGCCGCCGGCGTTGAGCTCGAGCTTCGGAGAGGAGGATCCCGATGCCGGAACTGCTTGATCGTTCGGTGGACGACATGCTCGCCGCGATGAGCGCTGATTTCGGTCAGACGTGGCCGAACCGCTGGTGGCCGAAGGGGAATGCCGCCTACGACGATTGCGCGGCGTGCGTGTCGTTCTTCCTCTTCGGCCTCAACTCCGTCGGGAATCCGTTCTACAGTTACGTCTCCCAGATCCAGGCGTGGGGGCGTGCTCGCGGCGTCTGGCATGCCGGGCATGCAGGCGTGCAGCGCGGCGACGTCCTCGCGTTCGACTGGGACGGCGACGGCGATCCGGATCACACCGAGATCGTCGTCGCCGTTTCATCGGGTGGCAGCATCGTCACCTCCCGCGGAACGAACTCGAACCCAGGCGATGACATGCGCGATCGCACGCGGTCGGCCGGCTACATCCTCAGCTATATCCGACCCCCGTACCCCGGGACCACAACCGCAGGCGGCGCAGGTTCCACAGACATTCCGACAGGAGATGAGTTCGACATGGCATCACTCGACGACCTCAAGAAGATCGTGGACGACGCGCTCAACACGCGCCTGCCCGCCACCGAAGCGCGCGATCGCCGCGAGACCCGGTACCGAGTCTGGCGAAACAACAAGACCGGAAACTACATGATCGGGTCGTACGCGAACGGCAACTACAAGCTGCTCGGCGGGACGATCGCGCAGCAGCAGTCCGAACTCGCGTCGCTCTCGGTGAACGGGTATCTGATGATCGACGCCGGCGACGTCGCGACACCGCAGGGTGTGGCGGACGAGATCTGGCGGAACATCATTGCGAAGTTCGAGGAGATCAAGACCAACCATCCCGGCACGCTCACGAAGTAGGCCTCTCGATCCCTGGGAGGGGGAACCGATGCCCGGAGATGAGGACAGCCTGTTCGGGCTGCTCAGGGGTGATCTCGCCGAGTTCCGGCGGGAGATGAATCAGCGACTCGATCGGCTGGTGACGCAGGATGCGTTCGAGGCGGAGCGTCGACGGGTCGATGAGCGGCACGCGCAGCTCGGCCAGGACCTCGTAGACGAGCGCGAGGCGCGTGTCCTCGCTGACAAGAACGAGCGGGATGCGCGGAAGCAGGCGCAGGCCGAGCTCGACAAGAAGGCAGCAGCGACAGGGTTGTGGATTCGATGGGGCGTGAGTCTGGTCGTCGGTATCCCGGCCGCGCTGGTCGCCATGTGGGCGTTGTTCCTGAGGGGGCCAGCATGATCCGGAAGTCGATCAAGTGGGTGTGGCCGATCCTCGTCGTAATCGTTGCGGTGCTCGCGCTCGGGACAACGTTCTGGGTGCAGCAGGCACGGATCGACACGGGGATGCAGCGATACACGACGTTGTCTGCGCAGTACGACAAGCTGTTCAACCGTTACTCGAGCCTCTTCAAGGACTGCGCGGAGGCGTCGAACTGCATCTCGACGGCTCCCGCTCCGTCGAACATTCCGGCACCTGAGACGGTCCCGGGCCCCGCGGGTGCGACGGGACTCACGGGGGCGGCCGGAAGGGATGCAACGGACGCGCAGGTCGCGCGTGCCGTCCAGGACTACTGCGATGCGCGCCGCGGATGCGCCGTGGAGGGGACGCCGGGGCTAAACGGTCAGGACGGAGAGGACGGTTCGCCAGGCGCGCCGGGTGCTCCGGGTGCTCCGGGTGCGGACGGGTCGAGCGTCACAGGGCCGGCGGGACCTGCGGGACCGACCGGGCCGCCCGGAACTGCAGGGCCGGCTGGCCCGGCTGGACCCGCAGGCGAGCCGGGCACAACGGGCGCTCCGGGCGAGCCGGGCGCCGCAGGTCAGCCCCCTGCGTCGTGGACGTATACCGACCCTCTCGGGATCTCGTACACGTGCAATCGAACGGACCCGTTCGATCCATCTGCGCCGACGTACTCGTGCGCACCGACTCCGATTGGAGACACCCAGTGAGTGAACACGCCGCCGGCTCGTCCGGCACCATCACTTCTGCCGCCTGGTGGAAGGCAGCGTCCATCCGGGCGCTGCGCACAGCGATAACGGTCGCCCTCCCGTACCTCGGAGGTGCTGCGCTGTTCGGCAGCGTGCCGTGGCTGTCGATACTGTCCGCGGCCGCGCTCGGCTACGTTCTGTCTCTGGTGACGTCGCTCGCCGGCATCTCGGAGACCTCTAGCCAGGAGACGCCGGTGTGGCTTGCGCTGCTCGAGCGGACAACCAAGACGCTCGCTCAAGCGATCGCCGCGGGCATCGGTAACGTGCTGCTGTTCCAGGACGTTCCGTGGTCGACCGTGGTCCAAGCGGCTGTCCTCGCCGGTCTGGGCTCGCTGCTGCTCGGCGTGCTTGGCTTCCTGCCCGAATCGTCGGAGTCACTGCCCGGCGCGCCAGTTGATGTGACACAGGCGGCCGCACCGGTCTTCAACTTCAGCGTGGTCGCGCCGAACCGGCCGTCTGCTCCGGGTGACCCGGAGCAGCCCGCAGCCGGTGTCCCGCCCTCGGTCTGAGCATCGAACCCTGGCAGTTCGTCATGCAGGTGTGCGGTGGTCGGCCTTAGCGGTCGACCATGATCGCGTTGAGGATGTACCCCGACGGGACCTGCGCCTTCGCCTTCGCGAGAGCGGCGTAGTAGTCGGGCACGTCGTCCACGACGATGTCCTCGCCGAGCTCGTGCGTCTCGACGTCCTGCACCCGCAACCGAACCTTCATGCGTTCTAGGCTACGGCCGACCACTGACCGCCCCGGTCTCGACACGTCCCCGCGTGTAGAGGCCGGGGCGGTTTCGTGGTTCATGCCTCGTGACGGGGTGCAACATCCTTCGCGCGAGGCGCAGGGCCGACGACCTTGCCGTCCTCGTACTCGAGCAGCCATGGCGGTTCCATGCCTGCGTCGCGGTACGCTCTCTCGGCCCAGTCCTCGTTGCTCTTGGGGTACTCGCCTTTGAATCCGTCTGCGTTGGTGCGGGTGGTGGGTGGTTGAGACATGCTTGCTCCTCTCAGATGGGAGCAGCTCCGGCCCGCTGCGGAACGATTCTACGTCGCGCTGAGGGTAGCGTGGCCGGCGTTCGGGCCCGCCGGCCACGCGGTCTAGGCTGCAGCCCGGGCGGCGAGCGTCGTCGGCCATCCGTTCGGGTTGTGCAGTGGTGTGACGAAGGCGGTGCCTTGCGCGGCGGCTCGCACTTCGTCGAGCGCGACGTGAAGGTATCGTTCCGTCGTGGCCAGGCTGGCGTGACCGAGGAGATCCTGCACGGCGCGCAGGTTCCGGGTGGATCTGTATGCGGCGGTCGCGCCGGCGTGGCGGAGCGAGTGTGGGTTGGTTCCGGTGACCCGGGTGATGATCTTGTTCACCGACTGTGGGTGCATCGAGCCGCCCCATCGGCCGGGGAAGTAGAAGCCGTATCCCTGCATGCGCTCGAGTAGGAGCAGCGCTGGCATGAGGTCGTCTGCGATCGGGACGATGCGCTGCTTCTGTCCCTTGCCGGTGACGCGGAGCACGTCGCCTTCGCGGTGCTTCATGTGGAGGGTGCTGAGTTCGGTGAGTCGGAGGCAGGCGAGGCGGCCGAGGAGGATCATCGCTCGCTGCTCTGCGGTGGCGGTGAGGAGCGCGAGCTGCACCTGGTCGTCAGGCGCGAGGCGCGGCATCACTCGAGGGATCGGGATGCTGCCGAGGTCGGCGGCGGGGGATTGATCGAGGAGCTTCGCGCGGACCGCCCATCCGTAGAAGGAGCGGTAGGCGGCGCGCATCGACTTGCGGCTCTCGGCGGACAGCGAGCGTCGGCGCCCGAGGTACGCTTCGAGTTCCTCGGTGGTGACGGCGAGGAGGTCGGGGTGCGTGCGGGCGAGCCTGTCGAGGTGGCCACGGTATGCGCGGACAGTTGCCGGGCTGTGGTTGGTCGCGAGCAAGTGGAATTCGTATCGCTGCATCATGAGCGGTCCTCCTTTGGTGCGTGGACATCCGAACGTATCGGGGTCTGAGTGTTCTCACACGTCCGCATTTCTGGGGCTATTAATCGCCGTGTGCGGGGCGTGAACTGGAGGATTAGCCGCGTGCGCGGAGCGAGGTCACGGGAGCGATGTCGGCGCGCTCGATCGTACGGGTCTGCTTCTTGGCCTGTCGTCGCGCGGCAAGCGAGATAACGGCAGGTTCTTGGTTCGAGTCCAAGTCGGGGAGCGTTGAACCCCCGAACTTCCCCGGAAGTTCGGGGGTTTCCTCGTTAACCGGAGCGCATATGTCGCGGCGGGCATACACGGCGCGCTGCCCGTGTACTCCCGGGGGAGTAGCCGTGAACCTCCCCGCGGCGGTCGTCGCGTTCAGCGCCGCTCGTTAGCATGGACGGATGGCCTGGAGCGCGGATGAGCAAGCACGGCTCGCGCGCGCCGAACGGGGCTGGACCAACCGTCCCCGGCCCCCTGCTGCCCGCTGGTTCCCCGTCGTGGTCGCCGCCCTCATCCAGGTGCCCGGCCTCGTCATCGCCATCCACGATGCCAGACGGGATGCGCTCTCGCTGGCGTTCGTGCTCGTCGCCTTCGCGTCGTCCTTCGTCCTCCTCGCGGCCAGGAAGCATCCCGGTGTCGTCGTCGCGGTGATCGGGGCGCTCTGCGCGCCGGCCATCGCCGTCAGCGCCGGTCCGCCGTTCGCGGCCGTGCCGCTCGCCTTCGCCGTGGTCAGCGCCGTCGTGCGCGGCGCGCGCGTGTGGGCGTGGTGGACCCTCGCAGGGCTCGCCGTGCTCGGGCCGCTCGCGGCGTATCTGCTGAGCGTGCAGCCGACCGCGATCATCCGGCCGCTGATCGTCGCGCTCATCCTGCTACTGCTGGTCGGTGTCGGCGAGGCGATCCGGAACAGGCGCGAGCGCTACCGTGAGCTGTCGCGGACGATCGCGGCCCGCCGCGAATCCGCGGCGGAGGCGGAGCGGCTGCGCATCGCGAGGGAGCTGCACGACGTACTCGCGCACTCGCTCTCTCAGATCAGCGTGCAGGCCGGTGTCGGACTGCACCTGTTCGACTCCCGGCCGGACAAGGCCAGGGAGAGCCTGGAGGCCATCAGGGCGACCAGCGGGCAGGCGCTGGAGGAGGTCAGGGGAGTGCTCGGCTTCCTGCGCTCGGAGGGCGACGGGGCCGCCAGGGCGCCGGAGCCGGACATCGACCGCATCCCTGTGCTGGTGGAGACCTACCGGCGTGCAGGGCTCGAGGTGCGGTACGAGAACACGCTCACGACCGTCCCGGCGCCGGCGATCCAGCTCGCGGTGTACCGGATCGTGCAGGAGTCGCTGACGAACATCGGCAGGCACGCGCAGGCGACGCACGTCTGGATCGCACTTGGCCAGGACGACCGTGAGTACGTCGTCTCCGTCATCGACGACGGTCGCGGCCTGCCGGATGACGACGACCTCGGCGGCGGGATGCTCGGGATGCGCGAGCGCGCCGAGCTGCTCGGCGGCCGGTTCGAGGCCGTGTCCGAGGAGGCGGGGGGAGTCACCGTGACCGCCCGCATCCCGATCAGGACGGCGGGCGCCTCGTGATCCGGGTGCTGCTGTGATCCGCGTGCTGCTGGCCGACGACCAGCACCTCGTGCGCGCCGGCTTCCGGGCACTGCTGGAGGCCGAGGACGGCATCGACGTGGTCGGCGAGGCCGCGACCGGCCGAGACGCCGTCGCCCTGGCGAAGCGGCAGCGGCCGGACGTGGTGCTCATGGACATCCGGATGCCGGACGGCGACGGGCTGTGGGCCACGGAGGAGATCGTCCGCGACCCCGAGCTGGCAGACACGCACATCGTGATCGTGACCACCTTCGAGCTCGACGAGTACGTCGCCCAGGCGATCACGGCCGGCGCGAGCGGATTCCTGGTGAAGGACACCGAGCCTGTCGACCTCATCCGGGCGGTGCGCGTCGCTGCCGCAGGGGACGCGCTGCTGTCGCCTGGCGTCACCAAACGGCTCCTCGAACGCGTGGCAGGCGGGCTGCGGCCGGCGCCGCCGAGCACGGCCCTCGACGCGCTCACCGAACGGGAGCGCGAGGTGCTCGCGCTCGTCGGCCAGGGGCTGAGCAACGGTGAGATCGGCGAACGGCTCTACCTCAGCCCGCTCACCGCGAAGACGCACGTCTCCCGCATCATGCAGAAACTGGATGCGCGCGACAGGGTGCACCTGGTGGTGCTGGCCTACGAGAGCGGGCTCGTGCAGCCGGGGTGGCAGTAGCACGACTGCCGCGCTGCGTTCGTCCCACGGGAGTACGGACATTCACTCCGCCGGGCCGATTCGCTCCAGGCCGCATCCGGCGAGGCTGATGGTGACGGTTCGCATCCGACGCGGACCGCAGTCACGATTGGAATCATCATGCTCAGCACCATCGCCGCGACCACCGTCGCCGCCCACTGGGTCGGCCCGTGGGCGGGAGGGTTCGGCTTCCTGTTCCTCCTCATCCCGCTGTTCTGGATCGCTGTCTTCGTCCTGATCTTCGTGTTCGCGGGTCGCCGCTGGCGCCGGGCCGCCGCTGCCGGATACGGCCCCGGTTACGGCCGAGGCTGGGGCGGCCAGGGCGGAGCACGCTCGGCCGAGGCCACCCTCGCAGAGCGCTTCGCACAGGGCGACATCGACGAGGTTGAGTACCGCGCACGGCTCGAAGTGCTCCGCGCCAACCGTCCCGCCGGGCAGTAGCGCAGGCCGGACAGGCGACGGCGGCACGAAAAGCGCGGGGGCGAGCGGACGGATATGATCGTCCGGGCCGAAGACCCCCGTCACGGCCGGAAGGATTGGCCATGAACGCTCTGTCAACGGCAGACGCCAGGAGCCTCGTGCTCGTGCTCGCCATCGCCGGAGCCGCGCTCCTCGTCGCCGCCGTCGTCTTCCTCGTGCTGTGGTTGCGCTCCCGCCGTTCGCACGCGCGGCTGAGCGGCCAGCGCGAGGAGAGCGAGTGGGACCGCATCGACAGGGAACTGGAGCTGGCCGAGCAGGCCGGCCGGTTCCGCATCGTGCGCGAACTCGGCGACGTGGCCATCCAGTCGGTGTCCCGCCTGGCGTCGCAGGCAGAGGGCGTCCGCTACGCCGCCGTCTCCGATCCGGAGGCAGCGGCACGCGCAGTCGCGGCGCTGGAGACCTCCGCACGGGATGCGCTCGGCGATCTGCGGCGCATCCAGACCGTCGTCCGCGACGGCGAGAGCGCTGCGATGCCGCAGCCCAGCCTGCACTCGGCCCGCGACCTGTTCCGGGTGATGCGGGACGCCGGGCTCGACGTCACGTTCACCGAGTCGGGCGACCGCTTCGAGCTCCGGCAGGGCGCGGAGCTCGCGGTGTTCCGCATCCTGCAGTCCAGCCTGGAGAACGCGCTCAAGCACGGCGGTCCTGGCACAGCGGTCGCGATCGGCTTCACCTGGACGGGCGACGGACTGCAGGTCAGCGTCGACGACGACGGCATCCGCTCTGCTGCGCGCAGGATGGGGCTCGCCGGTGAGGCGGTCGACCAGGCGACGCAGTACACGATCGAGGAAGACCTGCGGGCGCTCACCGAGACCTATGACGGCGCAGGGCTCACCGGGATGCGCGAACGTGCTGCGCTGTTCGGCGGGGTGCTCAACGCATCCACCGTTCCCGGCGTCGGGTTCTCGCTGTCCGTGGTGTTCCCCGCGCTGAAGTTCCACAACGGAGTGCACGGGGTCGACCTGGGGCGGTGACCGCCCGGTTGACGCGACGCCCGGCGCGCCGGTTCAGTCGTCCAGGTGGTCGCGGCCAGGCAGCCAGCTGAGCCCAGGGACGCCCCAGGAGTTCTTCTTCTGCACCTTCTTCGCCGCTTTGGCGAACGGGTGGCTCAGCCTGTCGACGTAGAGGACGCCGTCCAGGTGGTCGAACTCGTGCTGGAAGATGCGCGCCAGCCAGCCGTCTGCGCGGATCTCGAACGGGGTGCCGTCGAGGTCGACGGCCTCCAGGATGACGCTCTCAGCGCGGCGGAGCGGGAACCGCTCACCGGGAAACGACAGGCAGCCCTCCGCCTCTGCGTCCTCGTCCAGGTCGCCGATGCCGGTCGGACTGATCCACAGCACCGGGTTGATGGCGACGCCGCGGTGCAGCACGTCGTCGTCGTCCGTCCAGCCGAACACGAACAGGCGGAGAGGGACGCCGACCTGCGGGCCGGCCAGACCGACGCCTGGAGCGGCGTCCATCGTCTCGAACATGTCGTCGACGAGGGTGCGCAGCGCGTCGTCGAACTCCGTGACGGGAGCGGCTGGTGCGTGCAGGACAGGGTCTCCGGTGATCCGGATGGGAAGGACGGCCATTCAGCAAGAATATCGGGGGGAAACTGGATAGGGTCGTGGGGTGGGTACGGAACTGATGGATGCGCTCGACCTGGCCTATGAGCCGAGTCAGCTCCTGGGCATCCCGATCGCGCTCATCGGCGCGTGTTTCCTCTCCATCGGGGCCCAGCTCCAGCACCACGGCGTCGCCAAGGTCGAGGCCAACACGCAGGATGCGCAGTCCGGCCTCAACCTCCGTCAGCTCGGCCTGCTGCTCGCCCGCCCGTCCTGGGTCATCGGCACGGTGCTGCTCGGTCTGGCCATCGTCTTCCAGCTCGTCAGCCTGAAACTGTCGCCGATCATCCTGGTGCAGCCGCTCGGCGTCGTCGGGCTCGTCATCACGAGCATCCTGAACGCCAGGGTCAGCGGGGTGAAGCTGAACCACCGGTCGGTGATCGCGGTGAGCCTCTGCGTGGGCGGTGTCGGCGCGTTCGTGCTGATCGCCGCGGTGTACGCCCGCGACCGGCCCGTGACGACGCAGGCGCTCGTGGAGATCCTGATCATCCTCGCCGTCGTGCTGCTCGCCTTCGGCGCCCTGTTCTACTTGCTGCGCGCCAAGTTCAAGGCGATCATCTACATCATCGGCGCCGGTGTTCTCTACGGTTTCGTGGCGACGCTCGCCAAGGTGGTCATCGACCGCATCTCCCGGCAGGAATGGGACTGGCTGCTGGTGCTCTGCATCGTGGCACTGCTGGCGGCCGCGATCCTGGGCGCGTACTTCGTGCAGAACGCGTACTCGTCCGGGCCTCCCGACCTGGTGATCGCGGGCCTGACGGTGGTCGACCCTCTGGTCGCGGTGACCATCGGCATCGTGATCCTCGACGAGGCAGCAGGGGCGCCCTGGTGGGCCATGGTCGGCTTCGTCCTATCCGGCGCCGTCGCCATCTACGGCGTGTTTCAGCTCGCGAAACACCACCCGCAGGCGGCCTCCGCCGCGCCGGTCGCTGCAGCGGTTGCCGACAAAACAACGGATTCCGGCTTAGACTAGGCCGTTGAATCAGCCGGTCGGGCCCCGATCGGCGAGCGAACACCGTCGCCGGATTCACCATCCCGGCCCACTAACGTAGGGATTCACCACGTGCCCGATACGAGCGGACAGCCGAGCAGTACGCCCGCCCAGCCCCCCGTTCCGGCCAAGAAGCCGCTGACCGTCGTGATCGGGGCCGACACGTTCGCCCCCGACGTCAACGGCGCAGCGCGGTTCGCCGAGCGGCTCGCAGCAGGGCTCGTCTCCCGCGGGCACGACGTCCACATCGTCGCGCCGGCGGCCAGCCGCAAGCACGGCACCTGGGTCGAGGAGCACGAGGGCCAGAAGATGACGGCGCACCGGCTGTACAGCTGGCGCTGGTACCCGCACGACTGGCTGCGGTTCGCGATCCCGTGGCGGATCAAGCAGAACAGTGCGCGCATCCTGGACGAGGTGAAGCCGGATGTCGTGCACTTCCAGTCACACATCGTCGTCGGCCGCGGGCTCTCCCAGGAGGCGCAGAAGCGCGGCATCCGGATCATCGGCACGAACCACTTCATGCCGGAGAACATGCTGGAGTTCACGCTCCTGCCTCGGTTCATCCAGGACTACGCGATCGGCCTGGCCTGGAAGGCGGCGCGCCGCACGTTCGGCCGTGCAGAAGCGGTCACGACGCCGACGGCGAAGGCCGCTCAGTTCCTGGAGAAGTACACCGGACTGCGCAACGTGCACGCGATCTCCTGCGGCATCGACGCCCACAACTACACGCCGGACTTCACGCCGCGCACCGGCAACCGCATCCTGTTCGTCGGGCGCGTGACGGGGGAGAAGCAGATCGACGTGCTGCTGAAGGCCGTCTCGCTGCTGCCGTCCGATCTGGATGCGCAGCTCGAGATCGTCGGAGGCGGCGACCAGCTCAAGAACCTCCAGTCCCTCGCCGAACAGCTCGGGATCGCAGACCGGGTGACGTTCACCGGCTATGTGACCGACGAGGAACTGCGCCAGGCGTACACCCGCGCAACCGTGTTCGGGATGCCGTCGATCGCCGAACTGCAGTCGATCGCGACGATGGAGGCGATGGCCTCCGCGCTGCCGGTCGTCGCGGCGAACGCGATGGCGCTCCCGCACCTCGTGCACGACGGCGAGAACGGCTACCTCTTCGAGCCAGGCAACGCACAGCACCTCGCCGACCGCCTCGAGCATGTCCTCACCCTGCCGCAGGAGGAGCTCGACGTGCTCAAGAACGCGTCGCTCCGCATCGTCGCCGCGCACGACATCCAGACGACGATCAGCACCTTCGAAAGCCTGTATCGTGGTGAGCCGGTGGCCGACCCTGTGACGGAATCGGCCCCACCAGTGCCCAGCACGGACTGAACGGGCACACGGGGCGGTAGCTCAGCTGGTTAGAGCATCGGACTCATAATCCGCCGGTCACGGGTTCAAGTCCCGTCCGCCCTACCAACATCCCCGTAATTCCGCGGAATTGCGGGGTTTTGCATATGCTCTGGAGCAGCCCAAGGGCCAAAAAGGGGCCAAAAACTATGCGTCCCGCTGTGGGAGCGATGCGTACTTTGCCGTCGCCCGGCCGCTACGAACTCGGCTGTATGGCAGGTCGCCAACGGCGCGCATCGGGGCACCACGGGGGAGCGTTGCGTGGCAAATGCATAGGGAGGTGCATGACCACCACAACGACTGTTGACCGTGCAACACCTCTCACCGACATCACCGAGCTGCCCGCCGCATTCACCCAGAACGACCCCGACTACCTCATGACCATCGAGGAGGTCGCGGAGTTCCTGCGTGTCCCTCTGCGCACCGTTCGGAAGTGGCGCGAGAAGAAGGCAGGACCGCCGGCACGAATGATCGGCCGCAGCCTTCGCTTCCGTCGCGGCGACGTGACCCACTGGTTCCTCAGCCAGCCGCTCGTATGACCGGCCGGCCAAAGCTCGCCCCGGGCACCTGGGGTGTCGTCATGATGACCGAAACCGACGGCGAACACGAGGCACGATTGCTGGTTCGTCTGCTCGACGGCAGCTACCAGCGAGTCAAACGTAAACGTCGCGGTAAGGCGGCAGCCCAACAGGCTGTCCTGGATGCGGCCGCTACAGCCCTCTCCACCACCCGCGTCTCCACGCTGAGCGGAGCATCCACCTTCGCCGCCCTCGTGGCCGACTGGTACGAGTACGAAACGGTGACCGACGAACTACGCCGGCAGACGGTGGAGCAGCAGTACTCCCTCGCCGTGGCAGAACTGCTGCCCCGAATGGGGAAACTGTCCATCCGTGAGCTGACAGTGCCCATCTGCGAGAGGGTCTACAGGGACATGCTGAAACCGCGACGCCCGCTCAACCGCAATCGTCTCGAATACGGCGAGCCTCGGGTCATGGAGGCGAACGCCAGAGGGTCGCTCTGGGTAATGCGGAAGGTGCTGCGGAGGGCAGTGATTCTCGGACTGCGCGACGACAACCCGGCGGCGGTCATTACCCCAGTGAGACGAGCGGCCAAGACGATCAACGTCCTGGATGTCGACGGTGTGCAACAGCTGCGCGCTGCGGTCGCCGCCTACGCCGACCGCCCGGGCAAAGGCTACGGTGGCCCGAAGCTGAAGTACCTCGATCTGGTGTTCGACATCATGATCGGAACCGGCGCCCGCATCGGCGAGGTGCTGGCAATCCGCGCAGTCGATGACATCGACCTCCTGCCATCGCCCCTGATCGTTCACATCCAGGGCACCATCGTGGAGTACAAGGGCCGCGGCGCTCACCGGCAGGCCATGCCCAAGACGAGCAAGTCCAGGCGGAGCATCCAGGTTCCGTTGTGGCTCGACGCAGCAATTCGATCCTGGCTGTCTGAGCCGCAGCACGCCGATAGTGTGCTGCTCTTCGAGACACGCAACGGCACCGCCGTGTCCACCCACAACCTGCGCCGAAGCCTGCGGAAGGTGCGCGCCTGGGCCGGGCTGCCCGAGTGGATAGTCCCGCACGTGATGCGCAAGACTGCGGCCACAACGGTCACGGGCGCGCACGGCACCGACCAGGGCATGTGGTTCATGGGCCACGCGGACACGAGAGTGCTGGAGGGGAGCTACGACAAGCGCGGCACCGTGCCATACACCGTTACCCGCAGCCTAGAGGCGTTCTCGCGCGACGGCGTGGCCCCCGAGATTGACCTTGCACCGGTGATTGTCCCGTCAGGGCAGGGACCGGCACTGGAGCTTCCGGATGCAGAGGTGACCGCGAAGATCGACAAGGCCACGGCTGAGGCCGACGACATACTCGCGGGCATGGCTGCCGCAATGGGAGTGCCCGTGGAACAGCTTCCGTCGGAGGTGCGAGTGGGGGTGCGCGCGTCCATCCTTGCCAAAGCGTTCTAGGTGTCGGCAGCGGTGCGTCTCTCGCGCTCCGCCGCCCGCCAGGCTAGGCGCATTCCGGCCAGTTCGGTCATGCCGACCTCGACCGCTCCCGCTTGAACGGCAAGCGCGCGTTTCGTCTTGGTGAGGTCGTAGTGGCGGCGCCAGGGAGTGTCCGGGTACTGAATCCATGACCGTCTCAGGCCGATTCGGTCCGCCATCGCATCCAATTCCTCCCGGGTGTCCGCCTGCATATGACACCACACCCCTCGCACGACACGGCCCCCGTTCGGCACATCGGCGGGCAGGTACATGTCATCGACGTAGACGGTCATGCCCCAGCCACCACTCCGTCGATGACCTCGACGCGGAAGCCGTCGCCCAGCTCACGCCAGTGCGTGAGGAGGACGGGAAGCGGATACAGAGCACCGTCAACCTGCCGCCATTTGCTAGCCCACGCCGCCTTCACGCGCGCTGCTGAATCGGTCTTCGGGTCCCAATCCCACGCCATATCGAACGTGTACTCATCGAAGTCCCAGAGGTTCGAGAGGTAGCGGAACAGCAGCTCGCAGTGAGCGCACTCGCGCCACGTCCACGCTGTGCCGTCAAATTCGACGCCTCGCAGGTAAGTTTCACCGACGGCGATGCCTCGTCCGCACGCCGTGCAGGTGTGCTCCTTGCGTGCCCGCGGAGTGGTTCGGTTCCAGAACGTCATCGCCAGTCTCCTCGTTCTACTTCGCCGGGCAGCCGCTCAGGGTGGCAGTGATCGCAGTCCTGTCTGCGGCGTCGATGGAGAGCTTGTAGCTGTGGAGGATGCTGACGAAGCGGGTCACGTAGGCGCACGCGTATGCGTGGTTCGCCGGCATCCACCCGGCTGGTCCGGAGTCGCCCTTGGCCTCGTTGGCAGGGCCGTCAGCGGCGAGGAGCACGGTGGGGGAGTTCGCATAATCGAGGCGCTGCTGTGACGTCCAAGACGCTGCCCCGTGGTTCCACGCGTAGTGCAGGGGGACGACGTGATCTATCTGGACCGCCGCGGACGTTTCAACGCCTCGGCGGAAGTTGATGGTCTTGCCGGTGTAAGGGTCGGCCAGCAGGCCAGAGAGCACCTTGCAGCCGTTGGAACGCACCACGGAGGTCAGATCGCGGGCGAGGATGTCGTCGCGTGTGCTGCACCCGTTGTGGTCCACGTCCTGCCAGGCCGGTCCGAAGTCGCCCACCCGGTCGTATCCGGCAACTTGGCCAGACGAAGAGTTGGGGACTTCCGCCAGCTCATGCGCAACTGCGGAACTGGCGGCCGCTGCGGGCGCGGGTGCGGCGACTGCGGAGGAGGTGGTCGAGCCAGCCTGGCTGCCTCGGTTGGCAGTGTGAGACAGCACGTTGGTGGCCATGCTGATGACGATGACGATCACGAGGAGGACGAGGATGAGTCGGGTCGTCTTGGACATGCTGGTCACGAGGCCTTTCGTGCGGTGGACGCTTGCTTCTCCCTATGCATCGTCACCGAGGTGTTGCGTGGGCCAGGGCGGCCCTGAGTCGTCGCGCCTATGCGGCGGGGCCGGGAAGATCGAACACCCCGGACACTCCGGCCTTCCTGAACTGATGCATGATCTGCCGCTCGGTGTCGTCGCTCACGTTCACCAGACGGCGGCGGTCGGCGTCGAACAGGTTCGGGAAGGCCTGCTCACTGGCGATGATGTGCCGCGCCTCCGGCAATAGCTTGGCCATCGTCACGCCTGCCCACTCCTTCGCCAGCTCGCGTTCCCCATCCTTCAGCGCAGCAATCTCCGCGCGCACCCGGGTGAGGTCCTGCTCAATCTGTCGAGCGGACCGAGGCGCAGGAGGCGCAGGTGCCGGCGTGGGCTCGGCTGGCGCGCTCAACACGGACTCCGGCGCGGACCCTCCCATCTCGGCGAACTTGCCGGCGCGGTCCCGGTCGTGCGTGTCCTCGTTCCATGTGCTCATGCAGAGGATGTGGCCCGCGACGCCACCAAGCGCAACGCCGGGGCTGGTGCATATGGAGGCGTGACGGGGCGATTCCGGCTCCGCATCCCGGACAGTAAAGGACAACGATGGAATCCGAAAGCGACACCAACGTCACCGGCGGATACGCCGTTCCGGTGGACCCGATGGACGCGCTCCACTGCGAGAGCTGCCAGTAGCGCCGACACTATGCGACCGCCCCTCCAGCCACTGATTGGAGGGGCGGTCGCATGTGTGGCCTTTGCAACCAGCGAGGACTTTGCATAGGGAGGGACATGGACAGCATCGCTGAGACTACCGTGGAGACCACGACACCCCAGGTCCGCGTGCGCATCCTCACCACGGGGAGCCGCGAATTCACGGACTACGTACTCGTGGAATCCACCATCGCCGCCGTGTGGCGGGAGCACGGCGGGGCGCCCTTGCTGCTTGTGCATGGGGCCGCTCGCGGTGCTGACACTCTCGTCGCCCGGGTCGCGGCGTCTCGTCCCGATGAGCGCTCTACAGCGGAGGCGCACCCGGCAGACTGGGACAAGTACCGACCTGCTGACGACGACAGGAAGAACTCTGCTGGGTTCATCCGCAATCAGGAGATGGTTGATGCCGGAGCCGTGGTGTGCCTCGCGTTCTATAGGTCGAGCGCACGGAACAGCGGCACCCGGGACTGCGTCCGCCGGGCGAGGAAGGCGGGCATCCCGGTACGTGAGGTCTGGCAGGCGAGTTAGGCGCACGTGCACGCAGATGCACGCCTGTGCACGCACGCTCTTCATTCAGAACTAATTCTGAACTAGGATGGATACATGCTTACCGTCGACAAACCACAACAGGTCTTCAAGTCCTCCGAACTCAGCCGGGATTCCGTCCGAGTATTCGCAGCTGCCGAGGACCAGCCTGTCGAGGTCACCCGTCGCGACGGGGAAGACCTCGTGCTCATGTCCAAGAGCGAAGCGGCTGCCCGCGACAATCTGCTCCAGCTCGCCGCCACCCTAATCGGCGTGGCCACGGATAACCGCGGCACCCTCGCCGAACGGATGTCTGACGCACTGCCTTGGATGCTTGCCCTCAGCCCTGAGGACCGCATCACCTGCGCCAACGACCTCCTCGAAGCCGCCCGCGCATCATTCTCGACCGGGCAGGCGCACCTCGCGGTCGCCGAGATGACCTCCTGGCGCGAGACCGCCACTGCTGTCGCGGCCGGACTCGGTGGTGCACCGGTTGAGTGTTTGGACACTGACCTCCCTGTCGAACGGCCCTAGGTGGCGCGCGAGAAGAAGGTCGCACGACCGACCAAAAAGGGCGAGTACAACATCGTCTTCAGCACGACGGGCGCCGAGCGCGGATGGAACGACCTGTGCGCAACCATGCGGAACTCGATGAGCGAGTGCTGGGACTTCCTTACCCGCACCCCGCTGGCGCACACGCCGACGAACTACCCGCTACGCGGCCAGCTCGGGACCAAACCCGCAACGGCAAGACGTACGCGCAGTGGCAGTACAAACCAACGGCCGGCAGCGGCGCCCGCGTCTGGTTCTACGTGCACGAGCAGACCGTGTACCTGGTAGACGTGAGCACCCACCACCCGAACGCAACGAAGTAGCGCGGCTCCGAAGCGATTGAACGCGCTCCATCGTGCGCGATGCATAGGAAGAAGCGTGAGGCCAAGGTTTGGCCGCACAGGAAGGAACCGCTCCGAGCTCCGCTGCCGATGAAGGACTGTACAGGCAGAATGCCTCGTCAACACGACGGGGCATTCTGTCGTTTCACGGTACGGCCGCGCACCCGACTAGTCGTCTCGACCCAACCCGGCGTGTAGCGATCACCAACCGCGGCGGCAGCACGGTCACCCGCGCCGTCTGCGGCAACTGCCTTCACGAACATCGGGTTGGCGTCGCAGAGTCTCGAGTCCTCGGCCAGTAGAAAGCCGCCGGGCCTCGGACACTCTGATCTGAGCGCGTACGCGACAGGGGAGACGCGGCGCATAGGGAGAGGCATGGACCTCACTCTCCAGCTTGCCGCCGTCGAACTTGCCTGGACCTTGCCTGACGACGCCACCCCCACACCCGCGCAGACCGAAATCCTCGCCGCGTTCACCGGTTGGGGCGCTTTCGCACCCGCCTTCGCGGCCACCCCCACCGACGCGTGGCTGCGTGTCGCAGACCGGCTCGACGCAGCACTCCCCGCCGAAGCATTCACCATCGCCTCCGAGCAGGTCGACACATCGTTCTTCACCCCCGCATCAATCACCGCTGCCGTCTACCGGCTCCTGGCAGATACCGGATTCACCGGAGGCAACATCCTCGAACCGGGCTGCGGGGCCGGCGCATTCATGTCCGCCGCTCCGGCCGGATGGGACGTGCAATTCACCGGCGTCGAACTCGACCCCACCAGCGCCCGCATCGCCACGCTGCTGAACCCGAACGCCACCATCCTCACCGGCAAACTGGAATCCACCGTCGTGCGCGAGGACCACTTCGACGCCGCCATCGGCAACGTGCCCTTCTCCTCGGTCCGCGTCTTCGACAAAGAGGGCCGCGGCGGATCGCTCCACAACTACTTCATCCGCCGAGCCGTCGATGCGATCCGGCCCGGCGGGTACGTCATCCTCGTCACCAGCCGCCACACCATCGACGCAACCACCGGACTTGCCGCCGCACTGGACGACATGGACGGTGCGGCATTCATCGGGGCAGTGCGGCTCCCGGCCGGCGCGTTCGCCGACACTGGCACCGACGCTGTAACCGACATCGTGGTGCTCCGCAAGAACGACAGCACCCACACGCAGGCAGCGTGGGCGTTCCCCGCCGACACCGAGCGCACACCGGCCGGACACGAATGGAACGGGCGGCCGCGCTACACCACAACAGACAACCGTCTCCCCATCACCGAACCTGTGCGCGCCGGACTGACCATCCACGACGCCCCCAAGGTGTCCGCCTACTGGGCCAGGCACCCCGAGCACGTGGCCGCGCGGATGCTCGCCACTGGATTCGAGCGCGCCCCTATCACCGTGCACACCCCCACCCCTGACGTGTCGATCACCGCCGCAGTGAGCGCCCTCGCATCCGTGCTTCCGCCGCTGACCCCGCTCACGCACAAGTTTGACCTCTCAGACGTGACCCTCACCGACGCAGACGGCCGCAAAGAGGGCTCCTTCCATGTGATCGACGGAGCCCTCCACCGGGTCACCAGCGGGCACCTCGCGCCCGTGCGCGCCCACCAGGAACTGCGCGCCCTGGTCGGCCTCCGTGACCTGGCCGTGCACCTCCTCGACGCGGAATCGAACATGCACACCCCCGATGCGCAGATCGCCCCGTTGCGAACCGAAACGCTCGACGCCTACCGGGCATACGTCGCCAAATTCGGGCACCTCAACCGGGGCACCCTCGTGGAAGGCAAGCCCGACGAAGACACCGGCCTTCCTGCCCTGTCCTGGCGCCGCCCCGCTATGGGCGGATTCCGTCGCGACCCTGACGCCGCGCTCGTGATGGCCCTGGAGGTGTTCGACCAGGACACAGGCGAGGCGGGCCCTGCGCCCATTCTCATCCGCCGCGTCAACCGGCTCCCCGAACCGATCGAGCGTGTGGACACAGCAGCGGAAGCACTCGCGGTCAGCCTCGGCGAAACCGGTCGTGTGGACCTTGCCCGCATCGGCGGGCTGCTCGGCCTCGCCGGACCTGCCGCCGCAGTCGAACACGCTGTCACGGATGCACTCGGAGAGCTGGTGTACGACGACCGCGGGCAATGGGTTCCCGCAAGCGAATTCCTGTCCGGGAACGTGCGCGCCAAGCTGGAAGCCGCCCGCGCCGCCGGGAACGCCCGCAACATCGCCGCCCTGGAAGCGGTGCTCCCCGCAGCCCTGGGGCCGCTGGACATCACCATGACCCTTGGCTCCCCGTTCGTCACCACCTCAGACGTGGAGGACTTCCTGCGTGAAGAGATGGGAGTGCGGTGGCCGCGCGTGAACCGTGTGGACGGGATGGGCGTCTGGGAGGTCGATGAGGCCAGTTCGGACGCGGCAGCGCAGTTGCGGTGGGCGACCACCGACACCACCCCCGCATCCCTCGTGGAATGCGCACTGAACGCCCGCATGCCCGAGGTCACAGACCGGGTGTGGAACTCCGAACGTCACACGTGGGTGCGGGTGCGCAACCTGCCGGCAACAGCGGCGGCCAACGAGAAGCTTGAACTGATCCGCGACCGGTTCTCCATGTGGGTGTGGGAGGACGAAGGCCGCGCCGCACGTATCTGCGCCGCGTACAACCGCGACCTCAACAGCCACGTCACCCGCACCTACTCGGGTGCCGGACTGACCTTCCCCTGGCTCTCCGCCGAGGTCACCCCGTGGGCGCACCAGCGGGCTGCCGTCGAACGCATGGCGTCCACCCCGCGCGCACTCCTCGCCCACCCCGTGGGGGCAGGGAAGACGCTGGAAATGGTCATGGGGGCGCGGACTCTTCGCCAGTTCGGGTTGGCGAACAAGCCGCTGATCGTCGTCCCCAACCACCTGCTCGACCAGATCGCCCGAGAAGCGCAGCAGGCGTACCCGACCGGCCGATTCCTCGTCGCCACCAAAGAGGACCTGGCCCGCGACGCCCGCCGCCTATTCGCCGCCCGCTGCGCCACCGGCGACTGGGATGCGGTGATCATCACCCACAGCGCCTTCACCTCCATCCCAGTCCACCCCAACACCGAGAAGGCGTGGCTGGACGAGCAGAAGTTCGAGCTGAAATGGCGACTGCAGGACGCCACCGGTGGCCGCAAGGACAAGGGACCGAAAGCCATCGCCCGCGCCATCCGCGCCCTCGAATCGAGGATGGGGCAGCTGCGCAGCGGTGTCGGCGACACGGACGCCATCTGGTTCGAGCAGCTGGGGGTCGACTATCTCCTCGTGGACGAGGCGCACCTGTTCCGTCGCCTCGACACCGGCAGCAGCAACAGGGAGAACGCGCTCACCGGCGGCAGCTCCAAACGAGCCACCGACCTGCTCGTCAAGATCGAAACGCTCGCCGAGCGTCGCCCCGCCGGCGCCCCCATCGTCGCTCTATTCACCGGCACCCCCTGGTCGAACACACTGGCGGAGACGTACGTGTGGCAGCGGTACTTGCAGCCGGACACGCTGGAAGCCGTAGGGATGCTCGCGTTCGACTCGTGGGTGTCCGCGTTCGTTCGCTACGAGACCAGCATCGAAGTCGCCCCGGACGGTTCCGGATTCCGCATGCAGCGCCGTCCCGTCGAGATGGCGAACGCGCCCGAAGTGAGGACGATGCTGGCGCAGGTGGCCGACCTGATCGACCCTGCAAGCCTCGGCCTCAACCGGCCTGACTACACCGTGAACACGGAAGTCGTGGACCCGACCCCGGAGCAGCGTGAGTACGTGCGTGACCTGGCGGTACGTGCAGACGGCATCCGCAACAAGACCGCGGCCAAGCGCACCAAGCTTGACGGCGGCGAAACCGACGACAGCATGCTCCTGGTGTGCACCGACGGCCGCAAGGTTGCACTGGACCCGCGCCTGGTCGGACTGGACGAACAGTCAGCCAAAATCGAACGGCTCGCCGACCTGGCCGCCGACGCCTACCGTCAGAACCGGGATCGCGCGTTCGGCTCCCACCCGACCCCGGGTGCTTTCCAGCTGGCGTTCCTGGACCTCGGCACCCCGAAGCCCGGCGAGTCGTCCACCTACGGGCGCGTACGTCGCGCCGTCGCGGATCGGGGCGTCCCCGCCCACATGATCCGGTTCGTGCACGAGGCCACCACCGACAAGGGTCGCGCCGCCCTGTTCGCCGCCTGCCGTGACGGGGAAGTTGCACTGCTGGTCGGCTCCACCTCCAAGGTCGGCATGGGCACTAACGTGCAGACCCGGCTCACGCACCTGTGGCACGTGGACGCCCCGTGGCTGCCCTCCGACGTGATCCAGCGCGACGGGCGCGCGATCCGGCCCGGCAACCTCTCCGGCCACGTCACCATCACCCGCCTGGTCACCGAGGGCACATTCGACGCGTATACGTGGCAGGCGTTGGAACGGAAGTCGCGCAGCTTCGACGCCCTCTACGCGACCAGCACCACCGCCCGCCGAATCGAGGACGTGTCAGCCGCCACCCTCTCCTATGGGCAGGTGAAGGCTCTGGCGTCCGGGAACCCGCTGCTGCTTGAGCAGGCGCAAGCGCAAGCGGCGGTGAAGAAGCTCCAGCTGATGCGTTCGGTGCACCTCCAGTCGGTGCGGAAGGCGGAGCAGACGGCACGCACCCTCACCGCGGATGCCGCCGCCGGCCGCCGCACGGCAGCCCTGTGCCGTGAAGCTGCCGAAGCCAGCAGCAAAGCCACCGCCGAACCGGGCGCGGGTGCGCTCACCCGCACAATCGAACGGTGGATCGCACCGGGCAAGCGGGAAACGTGGGGCGGCATCTCGTCCTCCACCACGACGGTCAATTGGCGCGGCGTCACCCTCCGGCCACGCCACCAGGACGGCCGTCTCGCCAGCGTGTCCATCCAGTACCGGTACGTGACCATCTCGGAGGTGCCAGTGTTCGCCCAGCAGGTGCGCCGCGGCGCACAAAGCCTCGCAGAGGTCATCGCCGCCAAGACCGACGAGCTGCTGGACGGGCTGACCGACTCCGCCGACCGCGCGGACGCGCGAGCCGACCGTGCCGATGCGGAGGCGGAAGCCTCCCGCAACGCCGCCTCCGCCGCCGTCTTCGAGGGCGAGGCAGACCTGACGGCGGCGTTGTCCCGCCTCGCGGAGGTCGAAGCACGAATCGCTGACGCCGCGATCACCGCCGCACGCACCCCGGCCACTACGGTCGCCTGAACAGTGGATGAGGGGATGAGGTTGCGCTCATTCCCTCATCCTCGGGTTCGCTGTCGCCCCGCGGCTGTTGGCGGACGGTGCATAGGGAGAGTCGGCAGGCGCACCAGCCGGTCACGCATGAGAGGACACCCCGCATGAAGGTCTACGAGTACAGGCCCGACAACGGAGAATGGCACTGCCGGGAGGGCATGGCCGTGGAAGACGACCGGGGGCTCCGGGACACGTACTGGGGTTCCAGAGGCCCAGACGATCACCGGCTCACGAGCACGGAGAGGGCGAACGCCCGACTCCTCTTCGACACCGACGACTACGAAGAACTCGACCAGTACAACCCAAACACCCCGACCCAATGGAAGAAGTACGCGCCCGAGGACCGGGCCGTCATCACCTCCCAGCGCGGGTTGCGGAATCGGTGGTTCATCCGTACCGGTGCCGGCCCCGACCGCGACACCATTCTCGAAAACGCCAGGGCGGATGTCGCCAGCGCAGAAGCGGACCTCCGGCGTGCCGAGAGCAACCTCCGTTGGGCGCAGGAGCAACTGACCGAACTGGAGAACTCGCGTGCGTGAGCTTCCCCTGTCGCACATCGAGTACTCTGGGCCGCTTGTCCGGCTCGATCGCAACGCCCTGCCTGACCTAGACACCCTCCTCCTCGACATCTACGCCGACCCCGCGCTCAGCCATGAAACTCGAGCCGACATGGAGGAAGACTGGCCGACCCGTCTCCCCGGCGGTGCGGAGGGCCGTGTCGGCGTCTACCGGAAGAACCCGTGCGCGTGCGGGGGCGGCCACGGCTTCGAGCTCGGCGAGGTGGACATGGACGACGACGGTATCCCTGTTGGCCGGGCGGCGCGGGGCGCGTTCCTCGGGATTTGGTTCGCATGAGCGCCTCCGCCGCGACCAACGACGAACCGGCCCGCATCATCACCGACCATGAGGCTGTCGCCGGCCGCCCGCGCTCCTGCGATGACTGTGGCGGCATCATCGGCACCGGTGAACGGTACCGCCGGATCACGTTGGCCCGTTGGGGGTTCATCGAGTCCACTGCACACCACGTGCCGTTGTGCCCGGCCATCCGGAGAGCGGGCTGATCGCGATGGGCGCGCACCTCATCCGACAGCAGCCCGTTGCGACGCGGGTTGCTGGAGTTCGTGGCGGCTGCAATGTGACCGTCATGCGCCGTGCACCGTTCCTGTACTACTGCGAGCAATGCCGGCGGCCGTTCCGGTGCACTTTCGCGCAATACAGCCACGAGGACGGCACCCATCCGGAGACGGTGCCCGAGGCCATCGATCTGCCTGTGCGACCGCATGCCGCAGATGTGGATCGACGGTGCATAGGGAGTGGCAATACCGAAGGGAAACCCAGATGAGCTTCACCGCACCCACCGCCGTGGTCAATGCCACTACCGGCGTCGACCTCGAATCGTTGCGCGCCGACGCATGGCGGTCCGACACACGCAACATTCCCGCCCGTCTGCTCACTGATGCTGCGCTCGTGGACCTCGCGGAGGCTGGCCGGAAGCTCGCAGATGCCGCGTTCGTGCGCATGGTCGAGTCCATCCAGGCCGCCCGCGCAGGCAACTTCCGCCCGATCCCCAAGTTCGCGGCTGCGCCGGAGATGCTGCTCGCGTTCCTCAGCAGGGACCTGATCGACGGGTGGGTGTACCGGCGCGACAACGACGGCCACTTGCACCCGTACCTGGTGACATCGGTCCGCATCGAAAGGGCCGCCCGCACCGACACGGAGACCCTGTTCATCGTTCTGGAGGCGGACGACCCCTCCGATCGTCGCGCTGGACACTCTGGCCGCTCCCGCCGCTCCATCACCTTCGAGAAGTCCGACGTCACCCGCAAGAAGCCATCGGACGTGCTGCTGGCGAGGGGTCTATTCAAGGAGACTCCCCAGCTGAAAGCCGAGTACCTGGAACGTCTCGCCGAGTTCGAGCACGTCATCGCCCACGGGTTCGCCAAGCAGTACCGGTTCACCGGCCGAGTCCTCGACTCCGAAGACTGGAAGACCGAGAACGAACGCAACGGCCACAAGATCATCCACGACGTCCACCCCTCCGAAGTGCCCGCACTCCGCGGGTACGCCCCGTCCGTGCTGCACCCAGATGACGCTGAGCACCAAGGAACCGGCCCCCTCCCCGTCCTGACGATCCTGCGGGCGTTTGACCTGTCCACCCAAGACTTCATCACCGTCAATGTCGCCGACATCACCGAGTACCAGTACGACCAGACTCTCGGGCAGAAGCTGATCCTCCCAGCCGATCAGCGGGAACTGCTCGACATCTTGACCACCGACATCTCCACGTTCACCGCGGATGTGATCGAGGGAAAGTCCGCCGGGAATGTCATACTCGGCAAAGGCGTGCCTGGTGTGGGCAAGACTCTCACCGCGGAGGTGTACTCCGAGCTGATCAGCCGGCCCCTGTACGCCATCCACTCCGGCACCCTGGGCACCAACGCAGAGAAGATCAGGGAAAACCTGGAGACCGTGTTCAAGCGCGCCAAGCGGTGGGATGCGGTGCTGCTTCTGGACGAGGCCGATGTGTTCGTGCTGGAGCGCGGCGAGAACATCACCCAGAACGCCATCGTCGCCGAGTTCCTGCGCACCCTGGAGTACTTCGACGGGCTGCTGTTCATGACAACCAACCGAGCATACGACATCGATGACGCGATCCTCTCCCGCTGCGCCGCCATCATCGACTACCGCACCCCCGGCCCGGCCGACTCCCGAAGAGTCTGGCAGGTTCAGGCCACCAACCAGGGCACCCTCCTGGAGGAGACGTTGCTGGACGAGCTTGTGGCGGGGTTCCCCGACATCACCCCGCGCGACATCAAGATGCTGCTGCGGCTGTCGCTTCGGGTCGCCGCCCACCGAGACGCCCAGCTGTCCGTCGACGTGTTCGCCCGCTGCGCCATCTTCCGCGGCCTCCACTACCGCCCCGACAACAAGGAAGGCGACCGATGAGCATGATTGCGCCTCTACGGCGCGTGGAAGACGTCCATATCTCGGAGGAGTCGGGTAAGGCTATCAACCGACATGTGATGTGGTGTGTTCGTCGGTACACGATGACACTTGAATGTGGCCACGTCCAAGCGCGGAACATGATGGCCGTGAATCCGGTATTGCCCGACCGTTTGCGATGCTCCGAATGCGACCCGGTACATTCCACCGGAAAAGGACCTGTCGAGAAGGCGACGCCGCACTACGACGCCCTCGCCCTGTATCTGGCACGGCTGATAATGAGGGGCAGCGGGCTGGACCTCAATACAACGGCCGCCCGATTCGTCCTGATCAACGGTGCACCCTTCAAGGACGAGGGGGAACGCGCGCGAATCTACGGCGCAGTCGGCTGCTCACTGATCGACTGCTTCGCCGACGGCGCACATGAACGGCGCGTGCAATCCGTGCGAACGGCGCTACGCGACTGGTCCATCCACCCGAACGCTCAGACACGCGGCATGCTGCGACGAAAAGTACGTACGCTCTACAGTGCACAGCATCGAGCCGACTGCAGTTGGTACACCGCCCGCGGGGTGATCGGTGCGGCCAAGATCGCCTCGCCACCAGAGGCAGCAACACGTGCCGTGAGCGAATCGCTCAGCTACCTCGACCGAATCGGTCGCGATAACCTCCACCAGTCGCTGCGCTCTATGCGTCGAACTTTCGATTCGGCAACCATCTCGTTTGAAGACAGTCCGGCTCTGCAAGATATTGCACGCGGCCTGATGGAGGACATGAATCGGGAGCTGGTGGGGTTCACCCCTTCCGCCGAGCGATTGCTTCCCCACGCGCTCCAGCTCGTGAACGCCTACGAGACCGCGCGTGCCCATTCCACACGCGAGGTGCCCGCCGGCTAGGACCTCATTCAAGTGCACAACAGCATGCCCCGGGGCGGACGGGTCACCGCCACCGGGATCACCCGCCCCTGAGAAGTGATCGAGGTGGAAGGCGAAGGCGCCGATTACGCCTCCGCAAAGGCCGCAGTGCTCGCCAAGGTCCCCGCCGACCACCGCGTTCTCTCCTACCTCGCGGTCAGACCGTCGACGGCCACGCGGCCAACGCTTCCCGGTGCATAGGGACGGGTATGACCACGACCGCCCAGGACCCCGCACGCGCCCTCCCGCCCGCAGTCATCTTCGACATGGACGGCACCCTCGTTGACGTGTCCGGCATCCGCCACTACATCCTCGCCGACCTGACCAGACGCGACTTCGACAGCTTCCACCGCGCCTCCCTGTTCTGCCCTCCCCACCAGGAGGTTCTGGACGCGATGGCCGCACAGCGCGCCAGCGGCAACACGATCATCGTTGTCACCGCCCGCCGCTACAGGTACGAGAACATCACCCGCGCCTGGCTGAGGAAGCACGACGCCATCCCGGACGCGTTCGTCATGCGAAGCAACAGCGACGACCGACCCGACGTAGACGTCAAGCGCGACATCCTCGCTGGCATCCGCCGCCACTACGAGGTCGTCGCCGCGTGGGACGACAACCCCGCTGTGATCGCGCTGTGGCGCTCGGAGAACATCCCTGTCACCCTCGTCCCCGGCTGGGACGACCCCGTTCTTCTGCCAGACGGCAGGACGGTCGCGAACTGGGCGGCCGGCGCCTAGACACGCCCCATCCCTGAACCCCACAGGTGGGAGCGACGACGCCCACCGACACACACGGTGCATAGGGAGAGTCATGGACATCGCCACACCCGACGGCCGCACCAACGAACCGCGCACCACCGACGTGGTGCTCTTCACCGGAGCAGACGCGGCCGCAACAAGGGAGGCAGCCACCGCCGCCCGTGCCGAACTGACACGGCGCAGCGTCGAGCTGAAGCGGGCGCAGGAGGAGGCGCGTGCCGAATTGGAGCGTCGCCGCGCTGAGCTGGAAGCCGACTTCGCCCGTCAGCGCGCCGAACTGGAAGCCATCGCCGGACCCCTCCGCGAACAGCTGGCACGGCTCACCGAGGTGATGTGGTCCGTCGACCTGTACCTCGGCCGGGACGAAACCCTCCAGCTGATCCGCGACGGCAAGCCTGCCCCGGCTGACACCCCGATCACCTTGCGTCAGCGAGTGCTGGTGATGGCGGAGGAGTCGCTCGTGCTCATGGGGAGGAAGACGACCGGCATGAACGCCGACAACATCCCCGAGTTCATCGACTGGCTCACCGAGGACCCCCTCCACCTGGACCAGGTGCTGCCGGAGGCGAAAGGGGTCGTCGTTCTCATCCCGACGAAGGTGAAGTCCCGTAGTGGCAACATGTTCGAGGACGCCTACCGCGACGCCGTCAACCAGGAGTCGTACTGGTTGCTGCGCAACGGGGAACGGCTCTATCTGCTCACTGTCGATCCGAAATTGAAGATCCAAGAGCGGGTGCTGCCGAAGCGCACCGAGTTCAGCGAAGTGTTCGACCGTCGCCTGTTCGGGTTCGGGCGCGTCCACGGCGATCCGATCACACCGGGTTCCGACGAGTGGCTGGAGATGGAGAAAGTCGCAGACGCTCGTCGGCGCCACTACATGCGTGTCCTGATGGTGCTTCAGGGAATCATCGACCGCACCCCCGTCTGGCATCCGCTGCCCGACGGCGGCGCATCCTTCCTGCGGTTGGCTGACCAGGACACCGGCAAGATCGTCTTGGTGCAGGACGGCGACGACGCCCTCCAGCTCACCGACGGCCGCGAAAGCTTCCGCCAATACCAGCGACGCCTGAACGCGCTACTGCGTCCCGGCATGCGGGTCATCGGAAACTGGAACACTTCCGGGTTCAACGACCTCTACCTGGAAGGAGACCGGTGGACGCGCGGCACCCACCCGCGCCTGTACCCAGGCACCCTGTACGAGCGGCCGGCCGCCGACGAGCCGCACCTGATCGAGGATCGCCGCGACGGTGGCCTGGTCATCCGGTTCAAGCGGCGGGAGAAGATCGAGAAACGCAACGTTCCGGTCCCTGGCCGTCCCGGCTACGTGTACCCGTTCGCCGACGTGGAGCCGACGCAGCGGGCGTCGTGCCTCATCATGCCCGACGACAACTGGGTGCTCCCGTACGACCTGTGCATGGTCGCCGACCTCGAGTATTTTCTGACTAGCCGCGACAACCGTTCCCAATTCTTCCTGTCGATGGTGCCCACGATCCAGGCGGCCCTCGCCGCCAAGAAGGCCGAGGCGGAGACAGAGGCACCATTCCGCGACCTCATCGGACGGCTGCTCGTGATGGAAGGCTGCCCCGCAGCTGACGCTCCTGCCGCCGTGGACGACCTGGTGCACTGGTGGAAGGTCGCCAACTTGTGGGCACGACCGTTGAACGGCGAGCCGCAGCACGAGAAGAAGGCTGCGACGGAGATTGTCGCCGAATACCGGGCACGCGCCGTCCACGCGGCCGACGACACCGCAGACCGAATGGTCGCCGCAGGCCGGGCAATGGAGGGCGTGATCGCGGTTGCCCGGGACAGGCAGGGCTCATGGAAGGCGTACGCCCCCTCCACCCCCGCCCACGACGCTGGCGTGTTCCTCGATGTCACCACGATCCGTCGTGACGGCTCCCTCGGCGCGGTTCAGCGCGAAAAGGTGCTCTCCAGGCGCAGCGCGACCAGCATGCACGTGGCTTGGGACACGGAGCAGTGGCGCGACTGGAAGTTCGGGGCGAACCGGAGCCACTACCTGACAGCCGAAGAACGGGCACAGCTGACCGCCGAGCTGATTGCGCTCGCCCCCGGCGCACCCATCTGCGTCACGGAGTTCTTCGACCCCTCCAACCCTGTAGAACGCTCCCTGGGCGTGTACTCGTGGACAACCGGCACGCCAGCGGACCGCCCCGTCGTCGCAAGCGGCGACCCGTACACCCGGCACTACAACGGGGACTCGAACCCGATTGCGCTCGTGAACGGGCGAGTGGTGAAGGATTCGGGCGGGGTGCGCCTTGTGGACGGGGACCGGCGGCTGAGCAGCAGCTTTAGCGGGTACAGCTCACGGGACGGAAGTATCCCGTGGTGGCCCGACGACGCCCACCAATATGGCGACGCTCGCCCGCGGCTCATCTGGGCGGACGCTGACATGCTGGCTGCCGTGTTCGACTATCGGGCACGATGCTCTGCCGCGGCAGACGAGGAGCGGGCACGGCGCATCGAGATTGAGCAACGGGCTTACCGGTACTCGACTCCTGTGGAGGCGCTGATCCGTGAACGGATGGTGGAGCAGGCCCACGAAAGGTTCGTGGAGGACTACGGCCCCGACGCGGAAGACCTGTGGCCGGCACACCTGGACACCCTGAAGCTCCCCGCACCGCTTCACGCACGCACCCTGTGGGGGCTCGTTGCCATCGCACTGAAGCATGGACACCCCGTAGCTGGGCAGACGCTCGGCCAGCTCGCCGAGTTCGCCTGGGCAAATGGTAACCAGGCTCCCGGCGAATGGCACCATCACGGACGCGTCGATGTCGGCGATTGGGCCGACCTCGTGGTCCCGGAACCGGCCGACGACGACAGGGAGACACCGTGACCGCGAAGAAGCCCGGCGAGGGGGAGGCGAGCGCACGCGTCCTGAATATCGGAAACGGGTTCACCATGCCTCTCCACCTGGTTACCGAAGCGGTCGCCATCGTCGGGAAGCGCGGTCGTGGCAAAACGAGCACGGCGAAAGTGCTGGTCGAGGAGATGGTCAATGCGGGCCAGCAGGTGATCGTCATGGACACCGTTGGTGCCTGGTGGGGTCTGCGGTCAAGTCTCGACGGGAAGTCGCCGGGGCTTCCGGTGGTGGTGTTCGGAGGACAGCACGCCGATGTGCCTCTGGAAGACACAGCCGGAGCATTGATTGCAAGGGTACTGATGGAGCACAAGGTCCCCGCCGTCATCGACCTCTCCGGTTTCCGCAAGGCAGGTCAGCGCCGGTTCGCCACCGCGTTCATCGAGGAGCTATATCACTCGAACCGGGAACCGCTGCACGTCGTGTTCGATGAGGCTGACGAGTTCGCACCGCAGACCCCGTTCCCTGAGGGGCGGGCGCTGCTCGGTGCGATGGAGGACTTCGTGCGCCGGGGCCGCCTGCGCGGTCTCGGCTGCACGCTCGTATCGCAACGCCCCGCGGTCATCCACAAGGACGTGCTCACGCAGGTGGAGGTGCTGATCACTCTCGGGCTCACCGGGCCCCGTGATGTCTCCGCGATTGACGAATGGGTGAAGCTCCACGCCGATGCCGACGACGCGAAAGCTGTGCGCGACTCCCTGGCGTCTCTGCCGACAGGTACAGCGTGGGTGTGGTCGCCGGAGTGGCTAGAGACGTTGGAGAAGGTGCGCATCCGCCGGATCACGACGTTCGACTCCTCCGCCACCCCGAAGGTCGGACAGCGCGCCGTGCAGCCATCCGCGCGTGCCACCATCGACCTCGACGCGCTCGGTGCGGACATTGCCGCGACCGTTGAACGGGTTCGCGACACCGACCCGAAACGGTTGCGGGCGCGCGTGGCTGACCTCGAAAAGCAACTCGCGGCGAAGCCGAAGGCGGCACCCGCACCGGAGCCTGTTCGAGTCGAGGTGCCCGCCATCTCGGACGAAGACCGCGACGACCTCGCCGACCGGGCGCGCGAGCTGGAGGAGCTGGTCGACGCCGCGCGCGAGCAAGCGGACCGGCTGGAACGCCTGGTCGCGTCGTTGGTGGGCGCCATCGCCACCGCACGCGCCGCAGCATCCGCACCGGCACCACGAGTGGCACCCAAGCCCGCTCAGGCTAGGACAGTCGTCCCGGCACGCCCCAACGCGGCCGTTTCCGCTCCCGCGCGACAGCGCCAGCCCACGCATACCGGGGACGCGGACGACGACATGCGGCTCAGCAAGGCGCCGAAGGCCATCACGACCGCCCTCGCCACTCACGGAGACCTCTCGGCCCGCCAGATCGGCCTGTTCACCAAGTACGCCCACAAGTCCGGGTCGTTCGCCAACAGCCTCAGCGGGTTGCGCACTCGCGGCTTCATCGAAGGCACCTCCGCTCTCATCCACCTCACCGACGCCGGCCGAGACGCACTCGACGCCAACGGAGGGTTTGACCCGCTGCCGACAGGCGCCGCCCTCGTGCAGTGGTGGCTGTCCGAACTTCCGAAGGCGCAGGCGGCCATGCTTCAGGCGCTGCTGGAGGTGTACCCGTCACCGCTGAGCGTGGAGGAGCTTGCCGCGCGCACCGGGTACGCCGCTGGTTCCGGGTCGTTTGCCAACAGCCGGTCCCGACTGAACGTCGCCGAGCTGATCCACGGAACGCGCGACGCCCTATACGCCGCCGACACGCTCGGTGAAGCGTACCTGAGCGGCTGAACCGCGCCAGCCTGCGTGATCACTTCGCATCATCACCTGCCGGCCTAAACGCGACAGGGACCAGTGTTCGTCAACAGAAGGGTGACCAAGATGGCCGGGAAACATGCCGCGATCAAAGAGCCGAGCTTCGCAGGCAGAAAGGCAGTGTCCACGGCAGTAGCCTTGGCGTTCACGGCGTCCATCATGACCGTGCCCCAGGCGGCGAACGCCGCGGAGGAACCGCCGGAGAACCCCCACACCAGGCCCCTCCCGCAGCAAACGCTCACCGTCGAGTCGGCGGTCGTGAACGCCACGGTGAGCAGGGACGTGCCTTCCGCGACGAGCCAGGCGGATATGGACGCCAAACGCGCCGCCGCCGCCGCAGCGCAGGCAGCCGCGCTAGAGGCCGCTCACCTCGCGGAATCGGCGGTCTCGTCCAGCAGTGACGGGACCAGCTTCGCCTCGCCCGCGGCGTCCCGGTCGGGGGCGGCAATCGTCGCCTTCGCGGAACAGTACGTCGGCATCATCAGCTATTCCAACGGTGCATCCCCGGCGGCGGGTTTCGAGTGCGACGGGCTCGTCCAGTGGGTCTACGGCAACTTCGGGGTGTCCCTCCCACGCGGTGTCACCGCCCAGGAGAATTCCGGCGTCCAGATCAGCCGCGACCAGGTTCAGGACGGCGACCTCATCGTGTTTCCGGGTGAGCACATCGGCATCGCCCACGTAGTCGACGGAACCATCGACATCATCGACTCTCCGGACTGGGGACGGAAGGTGTCGGAGCGCCCGGTGTGGGGGAGCCCCATCTTCGTACGCATCCCGTAACGGCGGACAGACGATCAGGCGAGGCGCGCGGACCGATAGCCTCGCACTGTGAACCGGATCAAAATGCGGCGATGGAAGACACCGGCCATCGTCGTCGGCGCTGTCATCCTCATCGTTGTCACCTACCTGATGCTGAAGTGGAGCGGCGTCGATCCGAACGCGTTCGCAGCCGCAACATCTGCTATCGCCGCCATCGCAGCGTTCGCTTCCGCGCGAGAGAGTTCCGCCACGGCACGTGACGCCGTTCGCGCGCTCAGCCTCAGCGGAAAGCCTCAGCCCGAACTATTCGTCTTGCCCAACACGTCCGGGACCGAGCACAGCGTGACTATCCGCATCGTCAACAACGCGACGAACGCAATCACTCGCGGGACCCTCAGGTACCAGCTCCGCACGGGCGAATCCGGGACGATCCCAGTTGAGCCAATCTCCGGGGCGCGGCACGTGTATTCGTTCGACGCTCTCGGCACGGACACGCGCGACTACCTCATCCCGACCAGCGCTCCAGCGACAGTCGCCGGCAGAGACATCGTGACCCTCGATTACTGGGGACCACATGGCCCTCTGGGCTGGCGCGCCACCCAGACCTACACCGACCAACGCCAGCCCGTCACCGAAGCCGACCTCGTCTGAGTGGGCAGGACCGGGGAGGAGCGCTGCGGAGGCTTGAATCGGCGCGCAAGACGGCACCAGGTCGACCGCAGCGACACACCTGTCAGGTCTCAACGCTGGGGGAGGCGGTACCGGCCGCCGTCGCGCTGGACTCGCCCATCCCGCACGAGCTGCTCCATGACGAGCGTCTCGGCGATCGACAGCCTCATCCGCAGCCACGCGGATGGGTCACGCCAAAGACGCTTCAACAGTCCGTGCGCGATAACTTCGGTCCGTCGGGTGGCGTGCGCCGCTGGTGTGTTCATGCACACCTCTATGCGTCGTCGTCCGGCGGCGCCGTGACAAGTTGCCCGCGGAGCAGTCCCTACGAGCGGTTGGTGGCGGTCAGATCGGCCCCTGACGGTAGAACCAGCAATGCCCGTCCGCGACTTCGAGAACGCTCGGCTCCTCCCCGTAAGGCACGATCATGTTCACTCCATGGCGCAGAACCGTGTAGCCAGCCTGCGCAAAGAACCCCGCCACGTCAGCCGAGCAATGACCCACGGCCAGGGAGACTCGACCAGGGAGAGTCTGTTGGCCGGTGAGGAGCAGGACCGAGCCAAGCCCGCGATTCTGCCACTCGGGAGCCACAGCAATCGCGTCGAGAAACATCGCCTTCTTACCGTCGAAGTCCGCGGCAGTGAACACCATCGCGCCCACGATCCCGTCGCGCTGGTGTTGGGCGACGATCACCGCCCGGTCGTCCCCGCTGGGACGCACCACCGTGTTCCCAGCCAGTCGCAGTAGGCCGTTCACTGCGTCCAAATCGGCGGGGCGGCCAAGCCGGAACTGAATGCCGAGGCCCACCACTCCCAACGCTCGCTGCCTGTGGCGCAGCATCACATCGACCGCTTCCGAGCCCTGCGCCATCACGCCCGGGAATTCATTCGGGTCGGCGCGGTCACCAGTGGGCTGGGCACCTATCGAGGCGTTGATGAACTCCACCGGAGTCCAAGGAGCGACAGCCTCGAAGGCGGTGAGTGCACCACTGCTGCCGGCGGATGCCTTTTGTTCCGGGCTAGGAAGGTAGCGTCCCTCGCTGTCGTAGATCGGAGAACCGTCCTGCCAAGCCGAGAATGGTCCGAGACGTTCGGTCACCTGGAACGCGTCCATTTGAACGTTGCTCTCTTCGGCGGAGATGATCCTGGCCTGCGGTGCGCACCACGACACGCCCCCTTTGAAATCTGGGTCCGGCTCAATCTCCCCAATGGGCTCGACCTCGTAGAGGGCGCCGTGCTGAAAGACGATCCCCGTTTCGGATTCGCGGCCCTGGATACGGCCGGCGTACCCCCTGGCAAACTCACGGTTGGACGAGAAGTAGACGCGCTCTGGGCTCGTGACGTTCATGCCGTACCCGCGCTGCAAGTCGTAATGGGTCATGTCTGCATCCGAGAGTTCGGCCTCTGACTTCGGAATCAGAATGGTTCCGGGCTCCAGTCCTGCGCGTCCCCCGTGCCAATACCGGTTAGTGGCCTGCTCGCGCATGGATGCCAGGTACGCAGTCCTCGCCGCTCGTTGTGACGCTGCCTGCGAGCGTGAGTTCTTCTTCGGGGACCGTTTAGCCATAGGGACGACGATAGCCAAGGCTGTGATCCGGCCCAGTGAGCGCACGCCGATGCAGGCAGCAAATCCTCATCCGTGGACCTCGGTTCGGTGCAACCCGGCGTATCGCGTTTCCGCGCCAACTCGCGGAAGACGATTCGCAACCACTTATAAGCCCCAATTCTCGGTGGTTCCAGATCATGGGTGTGACACGAGAACAGTCGCGCGTCAAACACGGGGAAAATCTCCACTGACCTGCGCATTCTGTCCACGGCTGGCTTGAAACTGGCGGCGCATGGTGGACAAGCAGATCGCCTCCGCACGGTGGCCGGCGCGCGTCCGGGACGGTGCGTTGCATAGGGAGGGTTATGAGCGATTCCCTGCCGTTTCCCCGAACTCCCTCCGACCAGCAATGGCTGCTTCACGCCGAAGCCGTCAAAGCGCATTTCGAACGGGTCGGTCGTTACCCGGCATACGAATCGGAAGCGGTCGACGGCGTACGCCTCGGCGTGTGGCTGAACAACATGCGTTCGATGGCGCGCGGCACCCAGCGAAGACAACTCGCCGATGACCGGCGAGCGTGGCTCGACTCGAACCTTCCCGGCTGGGATGTGCGACTCAGGGAGACGTCTGAGGCGGCAACGCCGCAGCACGAGCGCTCTACGCGGAGGTACCGGCGCAAAGAGGATGATGGGCGATGGCTTGCCAACGCGGAGGCTGTGAAGGCGCACTACCTGCGCATGGGGATGCTCCCGCCGAAACGGGCCGTCTCCGCATCCGGCCCTAAGCCCGGACTTTGGCTCTCTGCCATGCGGGAGGCGGCGCGCGGCAGCGGAAGCTCCAAGCTCACAGTCTCGCGCCGGGCGTGGCTCAACGCCAACCTCCCCGGATGGGACGTAACCCGTCAGGGTCATCGCGAGCTGGCCGCCCGACTACACCGCAAAGACACGCGTTGGCTGGCGCACGCCCAGGCTGCGAAGACCCATTTCGAACGCACCGGAAGCCTTCCCGGGCGAGGCACGGTGTCCTCTGAAGGGCTGCGGCTGGACATCTGGCTGCACGCAACACACGCGGCCGCGAGCGGTACCAGCGGACGGCGCCTCTCAGACGACCGAAGGGAATGGCTGGACCTGATCCTTCCTGGTTGGGACGACGCCATACGCGACCCCGACGTAGCCGCCATCGAGGAGCAGCTTCGTCTGAGCGATGGCGAGTGGCTTTCGCGCGCACTGGCCGTGAAAGAGCACTGGGACGCAACGGGCACCTTCCCCGCTCAGCGGTCCGTGTCCGCAGACGGCGTGCAGTTGGGGGTATGGCTTCGCAACGTCCGCCAGGCGGGACTCGGCAAGGGCAACCGTCGACTGTCCGATGTGCGGCGGGCATGGCTGGACCACAACCTCCCGACCTGGGAGGGGCCGACCGCCTCAGCGTGACGCCGGCTACACCGCCCGGTGCATAGGGAGAGGTGGAAGGAAAGCCCTCCCGCAGGTGAACGAAAGGCGCGACGCATGGATGCGCACCGGGTGACCGAGGATTCGACGCCCAAGCAGCCGGAGGCCTGGAGGCCGGACAATGCGTTTCCGGTCGCCGAGATTGACTTCGACCCGAACGTCGCCCTGGTTTTCACGTTCGACTGGGCTGAATCGATCCCCGCCGAGCTGGCCTACAACATTGCCTGCTTCGGGGACAGCGACGCCCGACTCACGCTGCTGCGCCACCCCGATTGCACCGTACGGGCCGTGCGGGAGATGACCGTTTGCAGCGATCCCGAGGTGGTCGTGGCGGCGCTCGCGCACCCGATGTGCACCGCGAATCGAAAGCGGGCGGCGGGATGGCTGCGCCGGCTCATGCGTCGCGGCGACGATCTGCACAGGGGCCGATCCTGATGGCGAAACGCGTACGCACGATCAGTAGTACCCAGCTGCACAGCCTTCACCCGGCCAACCCTGAACACGCCCGCATCCGCAGGTCGAAGGTCATGGGCGGCGCCGCCGGGGTTCACCAGGACCGTCGAGACCGTCGGGCTCGCACTCGTCAGCGGGCAAACGATCGAGCTATCCGAGACGACCAGTAGGTAGGTCTCGCAGACTCACAATGGGCGGGCGACATGCTAGCCGTGGCGCCCGGCCATTGCTCGGCGGCGTGGCGAGCCCGCTGTGGAGTCAGCCCTCTTCCGCCTTGCCGAGCGAGAAGTCGTAGCCGAAGACGAGCACGCCGACGAGCCCCACCAAAACTGACCACCAGGTTGGCCGGGCTCGCTTCGGCTCGGGTTCAATGCTGTCTCGCGCAGTCGGCGCGGTGTCTGGCTCCGACTCGTGGTCGGCGGGTTTTGTCGAGTCGAGAGCATTGGCGCGGTTCTCGAACCAGCGGACGCCGTGTACGGCCATAGCAACGCATGCCGCAACCATCACAACCAAGATCAGAATTACCACTTGAAAGCCTCCTCAGCTTCGATTCGCGGCACATCATCGCGCCTACACCTCTCCCTATGCATCGGGGCTACCCGAACGCGCCCATCCGTCAGTGAGCGGCGCACCTGAATGCCTCGCTGTCGCGTGCCGCTACGCATCCTGCGGACGACTGCCGCAACTCACGCGATCTTGAGTGTGTTGAGGAGGCCGTCGAACCGGTCCCCGATACGGATGCGAGCGGGACCCCCCGACTCACCGTGCGCCCGGTCGTTGCCGAGGTCGATAAGTACCGGATCGACCTTTGCGCGACTGGCCAGTTTGGAGGCGGAGGTGGCGAACATCGACAGCAGGTCCGCTTGGATGGCCGACGTGTGGGGACGGGAGGCGGGCTCCCACGTCTCCAGCAGTCGCCAGACAGGAGGGAAGTCGCCTCGGATCGGAGCAAACGTGGTGACGGATATCGCGGTGCCGTCGGCGTCGGCGACACGGATACGTCCCTCGGTGGTGGTCGTGCCCGGGATGAAGTCCACAGTGAGGCGGGCGCCGGCGCGCGCGTCCACGCCGAGAACCTTCGGGGTCTGCTTGACCAGCCAGGCGGCGGCCTCGTGGGGGACGCTGAACGGATCGGCGGTGTGCGAGGGCGCGAGCGGGTCGGCCTGCCGGGTGGCTCCGGTGTGGCGGTACCGGGCGACGGTGTGACGGTTCGTTGCGATGAATCGCTCGTCTGACACGTGCACGGACGCCACCTGCGGGTTACTGTCGCGAACACCAACGTGGGGGAGGAGGGCTGCGATACCGCGTACCGCGTCGAGGTATGGCACGCGGATGATGGTGTCGAGGTCGATCGCACCGTCCGTGGTGGCGATGGCGGGGGCTGGCATGATGGGCGGTCCTTTCGGTTGGGCGGTCACCTCTCCCTATGCGCCGTGCCACGCCTCAACCGTGCGTGCCATCGTGGAGGCGAAGGTTAGGCGAGCGCGTCGTGCCGGTTAGCCGTCAGCGAGTGCGTCGAAGAGGTTGGCGACCTGCTCGTTGGTGAGCCGCACGTGTCTCGAGTACAGGCCGTCGATGTCGGGGGTGTCGAGCTGGTCGCCCTCGCGTGGGTGCGGGTCTTGCCAGCTGATGCTCATGGCGAAGCACGCCTCGCCGCTTTCGTACTCGGAGTATTGCCATGCCGGCTCGAAGCCGGACGCGATGATGACCGTATTCAGGTCCGCCTCGGCGCTGCCGCCGATGAAGTCAAGGACTCGTCGGTGGTACTGGTCCGCCCAGGTAGGTTCGCTCGGTGCGGTGAGGTCCGCGGGCGTGGTTTCGCTCATGCCTCTCCCTATGCGTCGCGCCGGCGCTCAGCCGTGCACGCCGCTGGTGATATGGGTGCCTGTCCCGGCACGGGCACGCTCGAACAGCCAGGCGTCGCCGGTCACGTGGGCATCACCGTACGCCTCGGCGAACCCTGCGACCATCGCTGCGCCGTCGACACGTGCGCTGTCCGCGATCCACGCATCACCTGTGGCCTGGGCGTCCCCACCGACGACGGCATTACCGCTGACGCGGGCTCGCCCGAGTACGCGCGCCCGGTCGCACACACGCGCGTCACCGAACACCAGCGCCTCGCCGGTGACGACCGCTTCTCCGCAAGCTACGGCACGCCCGTACACGTGGGCGTGGCCGTCCACACGGGCGCCCTCGAACACGCTGGCGTCTGATCCCACCCAGGCGTCGGGGCCGACGCGGGGGTGCCCATCTGGAAGGAGTAGCGACTCCACCCAGCCGCCTTCGTCACCCACCTTCACATTCAGATGCGGGCGGGGCGTGGTTGCTCGGAGGCGATACAGGGTCGCTCCGTCGACGGTACGGGACTCCCCGGAGAGCGACAGGCTGGGGATAGCGGTCACCGCAGGTGCCTCGGCGGGAACGGTCAGCGCGGACTCCGGAATGCTGCCGGCCATTTCCGTGTACCGACCACCCCGGTCGCGAGCGTGCTTGCCTTCGTCATACCTGTTCCGCCTCATACCGGGTATGTGGCCCGCGAACAGCCCAATTCGTACGCCCCTCAGCGCTCGGTGTCCGTGCCGCTGCCATAGAGGTTGCGGAGGGCGGTGAGCTTGCGGATCGTGTCGTGCGCCTTCTCCCCGGGCTGCTCCAGGTCCCGCATCCCGTGGGCGGCAGCCTCGGCGCCGGAGGCGAACAAGGGCACCGTCGTGGAGTAGTCGGCGCACTCCGGTGCGGCCGTGCCGCTCATCACGGCGAGCCGCAGCGCGAGCAGTCGTATCGGGTCGGAGTGACCGAGCCAGCCCGCGCACAGAGAACCATCGTCGTGGTGGCAAGCGAACACGGCGGTCGGCTGGTTGGCGGTGTCAGCGTCGTACCGCGGCAGCTTCTGGTACTCGCTGTCGTCCCAGACACCAGACGGCGCGTCACGCCGGTACGGGCAGGACGCGCAAGGCCGCTTGCGGGGGCGGGCGGGTTCGTCTCGGTCGCTCATCTCACATGGTCTTCCGGTCGGCGAGACAGTCGCTGCACACCATCGAACGCGAGACCTTCTCTCGGGCTCCGTGCAGGGTGATGCCGCCTCCGCACTTGATCGGTTGCCACCAACCCTCGTTCTGATCGTTACCGTCGGGCAGGTGGTAGATCACCCGCTCAGGGCCGTGAAGTCCGTGCGCGAGCCTCGGGCGTTCAGCGATGACGACGCGCATCTGCTCAGCCATCCCTGTGCTGCCTTTCTTCGAAACGCCACTGGTGGTTCTCGGTCGGCCGGTATTCATGCAGGAAACCGGAATGCACCAGTTCCCACACGCCGGCGGCGTTGGTCTTGTACCGGTCGCTCGCTTCCGCCACGGTCATGTACGGGATGAGCGGCCAATCGTTCGCCCGGCACTCGTCCACGTATTCGCGCACGTCGCTTAGCCTGTCGAACAAGGCGAGGACATCCATCCCGTCGCTGTCGCGGTACACCTGGTACGCCTCGTCGCCGGACCCGCGGGGGCCGCCGCGTTGCACATGCCAGGTCTCGTCGTCGAACAGGAATGTCTGGTCCCGGTGAATGATCGTGCCAGCCATCATCGGCGCCAATACTCGAATCCGGGGACGTATCGGGTGCTCATCTGGTCCTCCCAGGTGTCGGTGTCTCTGTGTCCTATGCGCCGTCGTCGTCCGATTGCGGGCGGGCCGGTTCAGCTGGCAGCGTGCACCCGTGCCTCATCCCATTCTGCCCAGAGCTGGATCGCGTGAGCGCGTTCGGCGCGGGCGGCTGCGTCCCGGGTGGGAAACGTCCCCAGGTCGAAGCAGGCGGACTCGAACTTGCCGCTGATTGTGTGAAGTGCGGAGGCGATGCACCCGCATCCGCCACCGGGAAGGATGACGTTGGTGATGTAGCTGCCGCCGTGACGCCACGACGAGTACTCGGGTGCCCAGTCGTCGCGTTCCATCCGGGCGCGCCGAGCCAGACGGTTCGGACCGTTCACCCGCTCGTCCCATTGCCCGTAGGTCTCATTCTCTGAATCCCAGGCGGACGCTGAAACGGTGGTGGAGGTGGCGGAGGTGGTTTCGCTCATGCCAATCTCTGTGCACCGTCGTAGTCGAGCCGCGTGCGGTCGGCCGGTCGGGTCGGGCGCGGGTTCCGAGCGGTGCGCGTTGGCGTGCCAAACATCATCTGCAAGATGTGCCCGGGGGTTACCGTCACGACCCGCCCATCCGGCAGAGCGAGCTGGAGGTCGACTTGACCGTCCACGGCCGTCGAGGGGACGCGAGCTGGGCTGGAATTGACGGTGGTGTGATCGCTCATACCCCTCCCTATGCAACTGGGGCGGAGTGCGGCGTCTGACTAGAACCGGGTGGCGGCGAGCAGGGCGCGGGCGAGCGCTTCCAGGGACATGCTCGACTTCACGGACAGGGTGCACCCGGCGACGGTCTGCTCGCTCTCACCCTCCGGCAGGCCGAGAACGAACCCGTCATCCTCGGGGTCGCGAGTGATGCCGGCGGCCTCCCACTGCTGCATCGCCCACGCGCGGCGGGCGTCCGTGTACGTGCGGCGCACCGACATCGAATAAGGGTCGTAGGTGAGCACTTCACCGTCCACCTCGTGCATACCCACGTAGCGGAGCGCGACGGAGGACACGTCGGTCTCGGTGGGGCCGTCCTCCCATTTCACCATCAGCCACTGGCCCCATTTGGCGGGCCGGGCGCTGACCTCGAAGTCCACGCCAGGGAACTCGGCCGCCAGACCCGCACGTGCCGCGTCCAGCGATTCGGGCAACGGGACATCTCGTGGCGCTGCCCCCTGGTCGATTCGCGCCAGGGCGGCCTCGAAGGTCTCCTCGTAGGACGGATGCTGCGACCCGGGCGGGTTCGGGTGCGCCATCAGGTCTTCCCAGACCTGGTTGCGGTCCTCGTTCGGTGCCGCTGATGATGCCGGAGTCGTCTGCTCCAGGAGCCGGGCAATCTCCTCCACGCCGTCTTGACGGTACGCGCTACCCGACTCGTTGCCACCGTCGGTATTCGACTCCGGCTCGTCGTGTTGGCCGTGTGCGCGTGCCATGCCCATCCTTCCGGGTTCATCTCCACCGTACGCGGAGACCGCAGATTCGTGCGAGAGGTGCAGCGGCAAAGCGGGCCGGCCGTCGTTCATGAGGTCGAACCGACCGGCACCCCGGAGGCGATTTCGGTCAGCATTGCGGTGAAGTCCTCCAGCGCTTCCTCCGCCAGCTCCGCGGAATCCGCACGCTCCTCATCTGTGGCGTCCGGTGGACCATCCACCTCGGCGAGCATACCCAACAGCACGTCTCCTACCTCCCACTGTGTGAAAGGCATGTCGCCGAGCAGGTCGCGGGCCAGGGACAGGTAGGCGGGCAGAATCGTGATCGGGTCCGTCGCGGCGCGCAGGGAGCGCAACAGTTGGTCGGCGATGAGCTGGCGCTGTACGCCGAGGAGGTCCAGAAGCGCAGCCACCCCCGCCAGGTCCAGTCCTTCCAGAAGGCGCGCGTGCACGTCGGCCTCGGTGCGATCGAAGAGCGGATCGGACCCACCAGCGCACCAGACCTGCGCCCGCAGAAGCACGGCGGGATCGGACAGGTCGATGCCGTAGGTGGCAGCAACATCCACGAACCCGTTTTCGGGCGAGTACAGACCAGATCGACCCAAGGAGTACGCGGCAATTGCCGCCCACACCCGCATCGCCATTGTCGGTACACCGCGGCGGGAGTGCTGGGCGGGCGGGGAAGACAAGGGGACAGGCAGCCACGCAAGCGGGCACCACAGGAACTCGATCCGACCTGACCATCGGTGGCCGTCGTACATCGGCAGCGGGAACGCAGCCAAAGGGTCGGTGTGGACATGCTCATCATCGAGTCCGGTGACGGCTTGCAACGCCCAACGTCGTTGCAGCATCTCGCCGAGATTATCTGGCAGGATCGGCGGCTCGCCGGGCTGGGTGAGGAAAGGACGGTACACGGTTCGCCGATCCACTGTCGCCCCCGTCATGCTGCCTGTCCTACCAGTGCGGTGATGTCGGCCAGAGCCGACTCTTCAGCCTCAGCCAGGTTCTGCTCCGTGGTGAGAAACGCGTTCCGGACGACGGTGAGAACGGTCCGCACCGCGCTGACCGCGTGGAGCAGGTCGGCTGGGGCAGGGGCGGTATCGGCGGGCGGGTCGGGATCAATGGGGTCGATGATGTCGCAGAGCGCATCCAGTGCGTCATTGCCGCCGAGTTCATCCAGCTCCGGGACGGCGTGAAGGTAGGAGGCGGCGACAGCTGCGACGGTGAGCAGCGCCTCGAAGTCGTCCGCCGTGCCACCTGCCGCGCCGATGCGGCCCTCGTCCATGTCATCGAGAAGGGTGCGAGCGGCTACCGACCATGCGGCTGCCTGGTAGGCGGGGAACATGTCGGTAGCTGTATCCAGCGCCCACTCGGGTCGCATCAGGGTGTTGGTGGCCGCGAAGAAGCGAGATAGGTCGATCCTGTCGAGGATCGGGTCGACGGCACCATCGAGCCACGCTGCCAGCCGCTGCTTAGCTGCGTCCGTGTCGACGTCGATGCCGTAAAGCGCGAGCACATCCACCCATCCCCGCTCGGGGCTGTAAAGGCCGGTAGCGTGAAGCTCCAGGGAGAGTCTCATCGCCCACTCCGCGCGGGATTCGGTGACCAAGATGCCGTCGTCGTCCACGAACGAGGCTGGCAGCGCCTGCGCCTGCGGAAGCCACGCCAGCGGATGCCAGCAGGCGGTGGGAACGGTGGAGGGGAACTGTGGCCCACGCGCCCCATCCTCCCTGTAGATCGGCAGGGGGATAGTGACGATGGGGTCGCTGAACAGGTCGGTGTCCGGGTCCAGCGACAGGTCACGCACGTACACTTCAGCGCGCTGCATGGTGTCCCTGGCATGAGCTGACAGCAGTAGTGATTCAGTGCCCACCGTCCCGCTGCCATCGTCCACTCCTGCGTAGGTCAGGTAGGGCCTGCGGAGCGATACGGCAAGCTCGGACAGGGTGTCGATTGCGGCGGAAACTTCCACGTCATCCGCTTGCGTGCTGATCATTCGTTCCGTTCCGTTCTTCGGTCCAGGTCGTCACCAGTCACTCTGCGACGACTGATTGCAGGTCGAACACTTGGCAGCCAGGGGTGGGTGGTCGGTGTGGTCAAGGCACGGGGCTCAGCAGTTCGACAGCGGCCGAGTGGAAGTCGTCTCTGTTCATCGGCAGCCGCCTCCCCACCTCGAACGACCACGACAGCCACAGCAGGTCCGGGTCGTTGATACCGCAGTGCTGTTGGTAGCTGCGCACCATCTCACGCACGTCGATCTGCTCGAACGCGGCTTCAGCGGATTCGTCTGCCACCGTCACGTTCTCGTAGTTGGTGAGCAGGTCGACGGCGCCGGCCGCGACCCGTTCAGCAACAGTGAGGGCGTCGATGACGCGCTGCAATCCCAGGGGTTCCCCGTGGGAGATGTCCTCGGCGAGGCAGGTAGCCAGAATCTCCTCGACGGTTGCCTCAGGCATGCGCCGTGCGACCCGGCGGATGCGGGGACCGAGCATAGGGTCGCCGATGGTGGTGCGGATCTTGCTCTCGGCGCGCGAGTAGAGGTTGTTGTTCATGTAGGTGGTCCACGGCACAGCGCTCAGTCGGCCGCCGCCGTCCACGAACTTGCGAATGAGGGTGCGGACCACGGGGGTGCTGGTGTCGCTACCTCCGAATAGCAGCTGCTGTGCGAGGTGGTCGATGGTGATTCCGTCCACCACCGATCCGGCCAGCGCGCCGTCCCAGAGGAGCGCAGCGGTGACGGTGGCGCCGATTTCGTTGGCGATGGAGCGGCTGGCGTCGACCAGGCGGCTGCGCACGAACGCTTCCATCTTGGTGAGCAGGTTCCATTCGGCGAGGTCACCCGTATCAACAAGTTCGCTCAGGGAGGTGTGTGGATGGAGCGTCGCGGGCGCGGCTCCCTCCGGCCACTCACCGTCGATGCGCAGCTGGCCGTCCGCGGTGACGGTCGCGGTGACGGTGTGGGGCGTGTTGGGGCCCGTCAGGGTCGTGTGCTCCCAGGTGAGCTGGTAAGGAGTCCCGGGCCGCAGCACGTGAACGGTGCCGCGGTGTGTTTCGTCGGCTTCGGGCGCCGCCTTCCAGCGGATGCGTGATTCGTGGGTGACCTCGCGACCGATGGTGGCGGTGAGGTGCGACCACAGCGGAAGGGTCAGGAGGATTCGGCTGCCGGCGCCGTGGTGATAGGAGAGCGCGGCAGCGTCGAATCCCCAGCACATCTCGCTCAGCCAGCGCCTCGTGTCGGAGCGGTCGGGGAGTCCTCCCCGGTGTGTGGGAGTTGCAGTGCGGCGGATCATTTGCTGCCGATCCAGCGTCGCAGGGACCATCCGGAGCCGGGTGTGCCCTTGGCGCGCCTGCTCGGCTCGGGCGCGAACTCGGGTCGTCCCGTGATGGCGTAGAGGACGCTGCGCACGGTGAGCCTGATCGCGGGCAGGTCGGTGCGGAAGGTGCCGAGGTTCATCTGGGAGAAATAGGTCTCGTCACGCAGAACGACTCCGGCGAACTTGCCGTTGGCTCCAATGCGGTGCTCGACCTGCTCGCGGGCGCTCTCGGTGAACTGAAGGAAGTTGCGCGCGACGACGAAGACACGGTTGCGAGGCACCCCGTCGCGTTCGACCAGCTCACCCAATCGCTCGAAGATGTTGTCCTCGCTGGTGGCTGCGGGGCCGTACACGCCCACGAGCCATCCGTCGGTGCGGAGTCTGGGGATGAGCACGTCCGCGAACAGGTCGGACTGGGTGGCCTCGAGAATTTGGGTGTCCACGATTACCACGTCCGCGTTCGCGCGGGCGTAGTCGATGGCCTGACCGTATGCGGAGGCGGGTGTTTCGTCGGCGAACTGGGAGGGCGGACCGGCGATCAGGCCGAAGCCGAGGTTGTTGCCGGTGGCGTCCGCCCGGTACGGGTTGTAGCGGGCGGGGGCGAGAAGGCTGTTCGACGGCATGCCGGTGACCACCGTGTCGTAGATGGTGGGAAGGAAGCCCTCGGGGATGCGCATGCGCTTGTGCACGTCGGGCTGGCCCTTGTTGGCGTCGATGACGACGGCCTTCAGCCCGGCTTCGGCGGCGAGGTCTGCGAGGTCGAGCGAGGTGGAGGTCTTTCCCACGCCGCCGGAACCGGCGATAACGACGATGAGGACGCCCTGGCGTCCCATGGCGGGCAGGTGCGCGGCGGGCGCGGCGTACAGGTTGTGTGCCGGGACGGCGACAGGCACAGGCGCGGCAGGTGAAGACACGGCGGGCGCGGCACCCCAGGTGTCAGCTGCGGGGGGCGCGGAGACGGGCGGGACGCCCCAGCTGTCGGCGGGGACGGCGGCTGGTGCGGGGACTTGTGTGGGTGCAGGCGCGGGTACAGCACCCCACCCGTCTGGGGCCGGACCCGCGGGGGTGGGTGCTGCGAAAGCGGACGGAGGGACGGGGGTGGGCGCCGCCGCGGGCTCCCACGCAGGCGCGACAGGCGCGACAGGCGCGGTAGGAACGGGGGAGGCTGTCGTCGGAGTGGGGACCGGCACTGGCGCAGCGGCAGACGTGGTTGCGAGCTCGTCCAGGAGGAAGTCGGGAAGGTCACCGTCCGACGGGTTCGGCACGTAGTCGGCGCGTGCATCCCCGGCGGGGGTCTCGGCGACAGGGGCCGCGGGGGTCGGATCAGCCGTCGCAGCCACGGCCGCGGCATTCGCCGCTTCCACCTGCGCTGCCAGTGCGGCGTCGCGTGCGGCCGCGGCAGCTTCCCGCTCAGCCGCCTCTGCATCCACCTGCTCCGCGGCGACTTCGACCGCGGGCACCTCCACCGACTCGGCGGCGGGTGTGGCCACCGGAAGCGGCACGGGAACGGGTACGGGTACGGGCACGGCAGCGGCTCCGCTTTCGGCCTCGATGATCACAGCCGTCTGCGGGATCGCGGCTGGCTGGTATCCGACGGCGAGCATCACAGCGCCGACAGTGGCCGGGGCGGGCACCATCACCGAGCCGGGGATCGCGTCGGCTCGCGCGTACTTGCTGTCCGGGCGGGTGGCGACGATGACTGTCCTGGTTGCGGACGCAACCGACCGCAGGTAGGCATCGAATCCTGCCGCGTCCTCGTGGGAGAGGTCGGCGATGATGGGAAGCGCGGCGTTCGTAGCGCGTTCTTTGTTCACGGCCAGGGCGCACGCCTGAAAGACAGGGTCTGTCACTACCCGGAACCCGCAGTCCGCGAACGCCATGGCCAGCGCCGGTGCCCCGATTACCGCCAGAGCAGGGGCTTGCGGCGTGGCGTTGCCGCCTGCTGCGTCGGTTGCGGTGCTCATGATGGTGTCCTTCTGTTTGTGGTCACGAGGTCTCGTGGAATCGCCGGTTCGGCCCTGCGAACCTCCCTATGCATCGTGCAGGGCCTGGGCCGACAGGCTTGGGGCGGCTACCGCTCGGCGGTGACGATGGAGCCGAGCGGAATCGCGTTCAGCGCAGCAACCGCCTCCGCCGAGAGCCGCAGGCAGCCGTGTGAGACGGCGCCGGCGCGTGCGTCGAAGTAGTGCATGGCGATGACGCCACCGATGCCGCCCGAGACCGGTGCGTCCTGTGTCTGCGAATGCAGGCTGGTCATCTGAATCGGCTGGTCGCCGGTACCCTGGGACGCGTCCACGAATCGTGCCTCCAGGTAGCCAGAGACGCCGGCCGGGGTGGGAGTGTCCGTCTTGCCGATGGCGACCGGGAACGTCTGTTCCTGGCCGTCCATGCCGGTCACGGTCAACGTCAGCTCGGACAGGTTCACGCGGACGTGAGCCGGCACAGGGGTGAGGCCGACGAGATTCGCAGTCGGCACCCACGCAGCCGATTGCGCTGGTGCGTTGCCCTTGGAGGTGCTGGGGAGGTTAACCCGGGCCGGGGTCAGGATTTCCGACCACTGCCCGTCGGTAGCGATCACGGGCACGACGACCGGCTTTCCTAGGAAGTCCTGCTTGTCGAGCCGCGCCACCGCCGTCTTCCGGTACTCGCCATACAGCGGTGTGATCGTCTTCACCGTCCCGACCTGCACTGGGCCGGTGATGGTGCTGCTCCACGCGATGAGGCCGGGGATGGTGGCCGTGTAATCGGCGCGCGGTAGCGCGAGTGTCTTCGCCATGCTGAGCGCGGCGATCTGCTCCTGCGTTGTCGGCTTCGGCACCGCTGTCACCGGAGCCACAATGTCGTGCTTCGGTGCGTTGCCCAGTTGAGTCAGCGTTACCGAAGTCACGCCGATGGCGACCACGGCAACCGCGCTGGCCGCCGAGATGATGAGTGTCCGCCTGCGGCGTTTCGAGTTCCGTGGCGCGGCGGCTGCGGGGTTGGGTGGGCTGGTGGGTTCGAGGTCGCTGTTGGTCATGGTGGTTCCTTTGGTCTGGTGTCGGTCAGTGCGGCATGGCGGTCATCACGCCAACGCCTCGAAGTCGAATAAGCCCGTCGGCTCCGGCAGGGGGATCAACGGCTGGTCGTCCCAGGTGTCCTCGGCGGTCACATGCCATACGCCGATGCGCGCGGACGCGACTGTCGGCTCCCACGGCAACGCCAGCCGGGGGTCGGGCGCGGCGTATCGCGCCCTGGCCACGAGGTCGATGATGCGGCTGTCGTCCTCGTACGTGCCGGCCGCCGTCAGCGCATCACCGACGGCGCGTGCCAGCTTGTCCACGTCGGGCTTCGTCATCGGGACGGTTCGGATGGTCTTGGGGTGCCCCTTCGGCCGGGGCATGTAAAACTCCACCGCCAGCACCACCGGTCCGTCGAACGGCGTCCAACCTGCGCCCTGTGCGGCGAGGGCGGTGTACGCCACCCGCTCCCGCCAGCCAGCGGTGCGCGGATTGTCGGAGACGACGCCGAGCTTCGTGCCGCGGCGCACCGGCTTCAGTGAACCCTGCGGGATCGGCTCGGAGTACACCTCGAACGCCAGATCAGGTGCGCGCGGCGGCAGCACCGCCCCCGGCATCCCAGGATTTGGAACGACTCTCACAATTTCGGTGCTCATGACCCTCCCTATGCGTTTGCTCGTCATCGGGTACTTTCGGGGGCCGGTGCGGACACGGAATGCGGCATCGTGAACGCCGAGAGCACCACCCCGTACATGTCCTTCACAGGGACACAGCCCTGCCCGTCGGCCAGGTGGTAACGGCTGTCGGCGGAGTCGCCTCTGTTGTCGCCGAGGACGAAGAGGCACCCCGGCTGCACGGTCACAGAGAACGCTGGGCCGACTCCGGCGGAGTCGTTCACATACGGCTCGGACAGCCGCCGCCCGTTTACCGTGACGACTCCCGCCGTGTCACCGGTCACCCGGTCTCCGGGGAGGCCGATGACCCGCTTCACCAGCAGGGAGGATGAGTCGGCGCCGGTCAGCGCGTCTAGGATTCTCGCGCCCGTGGGCAGCTCGGGCGCGTGGACTAGCCAGCCGCCCGGGTCCGTGAACGCAACCACTTGCCCGCGCGCAGGCAGGCCCAGTGCACGGTCGATCAGCACGTCGGACCCCACCGTCAGTGTCGGCGACATCGACGGGGAGGGCACCACAGCAACCCGGAAGGTGGCCGCCATAGCCAACGGCGTCAACGCCAGCGCCGACACGTACAGGATCGTCAGTATGCGCCGGGTCACCAGTTTGCGTAGACGCCCACGGTGGAATTGTTCAGCACGCAACGCCTGCGCGCGAGTGCACGGCGGTGCGGCGACGGCGGTCGTCACCGGCCCGGTATCAGCCGAGAACCCAGAACTTGCACCCGAGAACGGTGGCCAGCGACTCCAGGAAGGCACGCTCGTTCGTCGGGTCCAGCCAGGTGATGCCCTTGCCGTTTGGCTTCTCCACCTGCGTGAACGGGGAGTAGTTCGTGGTCAGCAGAAGCAGCTGCACCTCCTCGTCATCCCACGGCTCTTCCAGGTGGGTGACGGGCTCGTCCTTGTTGGTGAACAGGGCCGTGAGTTCGTACTCGGAGAAGCGGCGCGCACTGTCCTCCTGGACACTCGCGGCGATCAGCGCCTGCGTGGATGCGGCGGCGCCGGCCAACGCTTCCAGACGCATCAGCAGCGCCTCACCGGTGTCCTCGGTGATGGTGTCTGCTCCGAGCACCAGCGGGTAGTCGTTGATCAGGCCGCCCACCAGCTCGGTGAGGGTGTCTGCGAACAGGGTGGCTCCGTCCGGGCGGACGAACGCTGCATAGTACGGCTCGCCCTTCTCGTTGCGGGGGATGGTGGGGTCTTCGGCTGCGACGGTCGCGGTGGTCATGGGGCTGTTCTTTCTGTCGATTCAAGCGGTCTGGGCGGGCCAGTTCGTGCCCTGCACCCCTCCCTATGCAACGGGGCCGCCGCTTGGCGGGTCAGAAGCGCCCCAAGCTGCCTCTGCAGTAGCCTGCGCAACCGCCCGGTTCCGCTGTTCACGATCGAAGATGGCCTGTTCCATCGCCGCGTCGTGCGCGGCAGCCGCCGCCCCACTCAGCCCGTCAACCCTCGGCGTCCCCCTGGAAGGGCGCGACCTTGGGGCGGGACCATCGAGGTCAGGCTCCTCCACGGTCGGGTCGAAGCGCGCGATGTCGGTGGCAGATGGTTCCGGGTTCGCTGTCGTCGGAAGTCCGAGCCGTTGGAGAGCGGACCGGTACTCGTCCGGCATCGCGAACAAGCCCTTGTAGACGCTCGGTTCCTGTCCGGCAAGCTCAGCGCACCCGACACCGACGGAGGCGTTGGGGTCCTCGGCCACGTTCGACGGAATCTGCGGCACCCGGTCCTCCGCCGAGAAGGCCTGCGCCCGCTGCGTCCGGGTCTGGCTGGAGCCCTGGAGCATGATGTTGCCGATCAGCGCCTTCACGCTCGGCCCCACGCCGGTGTTGTTGTTTGTAACCTGGGTGGACTGGAGCACGTGCATTCCCATTGCCCGTTGCTCGCGCACCATCCGCTGGATCACGTCGTCAATCGACACCCGAACCAGGTTCGACATGATCTTGCGCTGTACGACGGGGTTGTCCTTCGGCACGCCGGAGGGGATCTTCTCCGTGACCACCAGGCCGGACAGCTCATCAATGATGGCCAGGATGGGTTTGTACCGTTCGGTAGCGGGGATGTTGCGCCAGCCAGCGGCGCCGTACTGCTCGTTGATCCGTGCCCGACGCTTGCCCTCCTCGTACAGCAGCTCCAGGGTGGCCAGGGCGGCAAGGTCGGATTCGCATCCCCATCCTCCTGGGCGCACCCACGGCTTCGCCCAGGTGTAGTCGTTTTTCTTGTCCGGGATGTCCACGATGACCAGCTCGCCGCCGGCAGACACCCACCCTGCGATGATCGCGTTGATGGTTGCGGACTTGCCACCACCTGCCGTGCCGGCGACCAGCGCGAACTGGCTGCCCTTCCAGTCGATTGCGAGCTGGCGGGGGACGCTCTCTCCTGGGTTGCCGAGCGCGACCCCGAATGGTGTTCGGTCAGTGGTCACGCGGGCCAGCTGACCGAGCGGGTAGGGGACCATCGCAGGGAAGGTGGGCAGCTCGCCGGGGATGATGGAGGCGGTGTGCTCCTTCGCGTTCACGCTCACGTACCAGCCGGGTCGGCCGATGATTGCCGTGGCGACCTCATCCAGCGCTTTGTCGTGCTGCGACGGCCGGTACGTTGCCGGCAGCACAACCTCGAACCCGCCATCGGCGCGGTCGGTGACTTGGACATCCCACGGCTTCACCCGCAGCGCATTGGCTACAGCGCCCCGGCAGCGCCGCGCATCCTTGGTCATCTTGGCCAGGGTCGCCTCGCCGAGGTGTGGCTCGAAGGCGACCATCACGTAGCCGGCATGCTGAGGGTCGGACTCCAACTGCGCGGCAACCTTGTCTCCGTCAGCGGGCTTCGTGCCGTACTCCAGGTCCACGACGAACGAATCATCGGCGGCGTTTCGCGTGACCTGGTTCACCGCGGTCTGGCGGCGGAGGGTCAGCTTGCCGGTGGCACCGTCGTAGGACTGCAGAGTCCATCCGGTGCCGTGTTCCGGTTCGATTTTCTCGGTGACCATGCCCACGTGCTGCGGGTTGGTGGGGTCGAATCCGGTGCCCGGGCTCAGCGTCAGAAGTTCTACGGCCATACCCGTCACTCTGCGACGACCCGGAACAGGTGCGACCCGTCACCGTGACGACGGCGAGTCTGGTCTACATCTCCCCGGCGGTGAACTCCGCATCCTGGATCGCTTGCCGGATGGTGTCGAACGACGCTGCCAACTGGCCCTGCGTCACCCGCCACGCTGCCGCCCAGTCGGCGGTGAACACCGGAATCCCTAGTCGCTGCTTCGCCTCGTTCGCCACCTTCCGCGCCGATGGCGAGCTGTGCTGGAATCCGGTGCGCATCCGGCCGACGGCGCGAATCTGCGCGAGCGCATCGGACACGTTCAGCGGGATGGGATTGCCCACGTTCTGCTCCAACCACGACTGAAGTTTGGTGATGGACCCGGATGCACCTGGGGTGACCACCGGGTTATCCGGGAGTTGGAGCTGTGAGATGACGTTCCAGGTCGCCGCGACGGCTCGCTCGAACTCGACTTGGGTGTCGACAGGCTGGCCAATCACAGCTGCGGACTGGAGGTCCGGTGCGGACACCAGCCGCAGCTGCTTCGGCCAGGCTGGATGTGCGCCGATCACGTACGACAGGTAGTCGAGCGTCTGAATGAGCGTCAATGGTGAGGCCGCCTCGACGGCTGCGGTATTGCGCCGGGTGTCTGAGTCGATCTTCCGCAGGTATGCCGCCGCGGTGTCGATACTGGCAAAGCCACCTCCACGCGACCACGCAAGGTCCGCGAACCACTCGCCATTCTCCGACCCCACGGTGATGGGCGCGTACTCACGCTGCAACAGCTGTCCGACAGCGGCTGGCGGAACGACATCAGTGCTCGCCCCTCGCTCGACCAGTCTCAGAGCCTCCAGGTACATCCCAAAGTCCGCGAGGGTTCTCCGTCCGGTTGCTGCGCCATCTCGTCGGGGCTCCAGGTCATTCGCCGCACGCGCGACGGAAGCCACGAATTGTGTGAGCGTGTCCGCGTAGCTATCCAGCTGCGGGAGACGCTCGCTGAGGCGCGACACTCCCGCGATCGTCAGGCCGATGATGTCGCACCTGGGGCCGTCCGAGGCCGCCGGCATCCTCCAGAACAGTCCGTAGACCCTGCCGACGGTATCCGGAACGGGCACCGTCGGGAGCCCAGCCAGCACCTCATCAGGGTCGGAGACGGATGGATCATTGCGGACCGTCATGCGCCAGATGTAGTCCCAGGTCTGCCAACCGCTTTCGACCCCATTCGGGACGATCTGATTAGAGAACGCGACCACCCACATCGCTTTGAGCAGTGCGAACTCCTCATCGGACAACGGGCGCGAAAGTGCACCTCCGGTCTCCGGGTCTGCCTCAGTGTCGTCGGCATCCGCTGGTGAGTCGGTCATGCTGGCGATGGTATCGACTGTGATGCAGCTACGGTGGCACCTGTTCAGGGCGTACCCGAATACTCGAGCCCGAGCGGCCAAGGAACTCAGATGGCGTGGGCGGTCGCCAGCTCTCCCCAATGCGTGGTGCAGCGCGGAGAGAGCATCTCACGCCTCATCTCGAACTCGGGGCCTAGGCGCATACCCGCCATGCCGAGACCGATCGCTGTCTCGCCGTGGCGGCGATGCACCCGGTCGAGGATTTCGCCGACGCCGCGGTGGTCGTAGGCCGGCTGAAACAGGGGCAGGAAGCTGTGTGAGGAGGCGGGGGAGAGGTTGTTCAGCATGACCCCAGCGCGCACGTACTTCACTCCGGGCCGTAGCTTCTCGGCCAGAACAGCGGAGGCTGCCTTGGCGATGGCAACGGGGTCGTCTGTCGGCATGGCGAACACAGCTTGCCCCCACGCAGACGTGTACCCGTCGGCATACGGGCTGGAGGCGGCGAACGCGGAGACCAGACCGGCGACGGACTTGTCGCGACGCATCCGCGCGGTCGCGCGTTGGGCATACACGGACAGAACGTGAGCCACCGTGTCGGGGTCGGTGACGGGCTTGCCGAACATGCGTGAGCTGATGATCTGTTGCTTCACCTTCCGCTCCGGCTCGATCTGGATGCACGAGATGCCGTTAAGTTCGTAGACCGTGCGCTGCACCACGACCCCGAACGACTTCTTGATGGCGGCAGGGTCGGCGTAGCGGAGGTCGAGCATGGTGTGGATGTCGCGTTCGGCGAGGCGCCGCTGGAGGCGTCCGGCGATGCCCCATGTCTCGTCGGTCGGGTAGGAGGCGAGGATTCGGTCCTGATGTTCTGGCGGGTAGTCGTCCCATGAGCAAACCCCATCCAGCAGTGCGTTGCGTTTTGCGCCGTGGTTGGCGAGCTTGGAGAGAGTCTTGGATGGGCCGAACCCAACCGAGACGGCGAGCCCGACGTTGCGGCGCACAGCGCGACGAATTTCCCGCCCGAGCGCGGCCAAGTCCTGTCGATCAGGATTGACGTGCAGGAAGCACTCGTCAATGCTGTACTCCTCCACCCAGGCGCCGTACCGGCCCACCAGCTCATGCATCCGAGCGGAGAGGTCGCCGTATAGCTCGTAGTTGGAGGAGCGGGCGACCAGCCCCCAGTGGTCGGCGGCGTACTTGATCTTGAACCACGGGGTGCCCATCTTCAGCCCGAGCTGCTTGGCCTCGGCGTTGAGCGAGACGATGCAACCGTCGTTGTTCGACAGCACCACGATGGGGCGACCTTCCAGCGACGGGTCGAACACCTTCTCGCACGAGGCGTAGAAGCTGTTGGCGTCGACTAGGCCAATCATCGCTGCCGGTGGATGGAGTACGTGACGACACCCCAAACCACCAGCTCCATCTCACCCTCCATCGGGATGGACCGGAACGCCGGGTTCTCGGCGCGCAGTATGAGTCCGCCGCTGGAGCGGGAGAGCCGTTTCAAGGTGAGGTCGCCGTCCAGGATGGCCACGACGACATCTCCGATGTCCGCCTGGATGGAGCGGTCCACGATGATCTGGTCCCCGTCGAAGATGCCGGCCCCGGTCATCGAGTCGCCCGCGACGTTCAGGATGAAGGTGGACGTTCGGTCGAGGATCAGGTGTTCGTTGAGGTCGATGGGGCCGCGGTAGTGGTCCTGGGCGGGCGACGGGAACCCGGCGGATACTGCTGCGGCGACCGGGGTGAGGAATCCACGTGGGGGTGCGTCAACGTCGATGGGCCCGAGCACCTGAAGCATCTCCACACCTCCCCGACATTCGAACATGTGTTCGATATGGCGAGTGTATGCCGACCCCTGGACAGGGCAAAAGTGGACAAGAGCGGCTTCATCTGCAATGGCCCCAGAGCGTCCACCCAAGCAGTGGACGCAGGCAGACCGCCACCCAGGAATCACCGCTCGCCCTCGGCCGAGGGGAAGGTGGAAGCTACTCCGCGAGGGTTTCGTGCAGGGCTGCCCGCGCCAGCAAAGCCGCCCACGCCTGCCCGTGCTGTGCGCACCGCACGAGGTGCACGTGCTGGCGGGTGTACGCCGCCCACATGCGCACCAACTCGACCGGTGCGTGCCCGTTGGCACCCGCGTGAACGTTCATCGACGCCAACGCAAGCTCAGGCGCCACCTCCAAGGTGACTAGCAACTCTCGGGCTGCGTCCGCGTCCAAGTGGGCAGCGCTGGCGTCAGGGAGGTCGAAAGACTCGGTGACGACAGCCGCCGCGGTCCGGGACCACTCAGCGTCGGTGTTCGCCGCCGCGAGAGCCTTGGCGCGCGCCTTGACTATCCCCGCGACTTCGTGCCGGAGGCCGACGGTGTCCACCACCGCCTCCACGTCGAACGCGGAACCGCATTGCCCGCCCAAGCCTGCGGCGTACATATCGCGGACATCGGACATCTCTGCGGCACGCGAGGAGGCGTGGGCGCTGACGCGCGCGGCGATCTTCGGAGCACCGTTGCGGCCGACGAGGAGCTTTCGCGCCCATCCCACCACGCTCACCGATTCGGATGCGGCCATGCGCAGGTTCAGCCCACCGTCATCGGCTGGACGCATCACCTGACGCTCCAGCATCTCGGCAAGCCGCGACTCGGTATCAATGACCACGCTGCGGGAGTTCACGAGATTCGGGGTCAACATCGAGTTGCCGATCAGATTCAGCTCGGGGTCCAGAAGCAGGAACACGATCTGCTTGCGGGCGACATAGGCCGGGTCGGTGGGATCCGCCGGAACCAGTTCCGTGACATAGCCCGTTCCCCATCCACTCTGCTGCTTCACAACCTCGGCGACCTCGAAATGGTCCCTTCCGCCGGTGGCATAAAGGGCGGTGAGGGCGTGCTCGGTGATGGCCTGGTCAATACGACGTTCGATGGCGCGACTGGCGTGGTACCGGGCGGTCGTGGGGGCGTTGTTCGCAGATGCGTTCTCGTTGTGTCGGTTCACGTAGGGGTATGTGTGCCGCGTGTTTCAAACCGCGTACACGGCCCCTGTTTCCCCTCGCCATCACTGGGAAGGCGCTCCACCGAGACCCGCGCCCGAGGGGAACCGACTCACCTCGGGCGCGGGGGTCTATGCGCTCACCAGGCGGGCGCGACCACGCTCGCCGGGGCGGCGAGGCCGGCGGCGGTTTCGCGTGCAAGCTGCTCCTGGCGTCCCGAGCCTGCTGCTGCGAGGAAGTCGGGTGGCAGTAGCACTTCGACGGGTGCGAACCGGTTCGCAAGGTCGGTGCAGTAGAACACCGACCCGCGGGTGACTTCGCGCTTACCTCCGGGCAGATCGAGGAACTGCGGGTCCAAAGCGCCCGCCTCACCCTTGCGCGCGGTGATCCGGGAGACCACCTCGGGGTTGGTAATGCCCGCGAAGTCGGCGCCCGCCACAGCCTCCGACTCGTCGGTGATCATCCCGTTGAAGAACCGTGAGACGTAGTTGCCGAGACCCGAGTTGGCCGGGCCGGAGGGGGTCTGGTTATACATGCCGAACAGCACGCGCTTCTGGCGCGCGAGACGGCCCACCGCTTCGAGCTCCTCCGGAGCAGACTTCTCGACCATCCAAGCCTCGTCAGCGTGGATCACACCATCACGCCCGGCCAACGCCATCAGCGACCCGCGCACCATCATCCGCACGATCGCTGCGGAGATGCGCATGCCAGGCTCCGCCCGCTCGATGTCGAAGTTCTTGGAGTCCTGGGGGAGTTGCAAGCTGGACTGGCCGACCTTGATGTAGGTGAGGCCGTCGAACGCGGTCATGCTGTTGGCCTCGCCGGGCCGCTCACCGAACAGAGTTCGCACGGCGACGTAGGTGTTCAGGAATTCCCAGATCGAGGCTGTCGCCTCTGGGCGCACCACCCCGTCACGCTCAGCCACCCGCAGCGCCTCAGCGGTGCCGTTAGCTCCGCGCTCGACCCCGTAGGCGACCCCGTTGGCGACGTGGGTGATGAAGTCGTCGCGGCGTGCCCTGGAGCCCCACGGATTGACGCTGTGCAGCAGCGAGGTGGCCAAAGCCACACCGGTCTCGCGGTTGGGCGACAACCTGATCGGGTCCAGTCCGCCGTCGGCGCCCACCAGATCATCCATTGAGTACTCCCGGTACCTGACCCCAAGGCTGCGGAACAGGGGGGACAGGTCGGAGCCCTCTTTCGGGTCGATGACGAACTGGGGGACGCCGAGCAGCGCCCACTGGTACGCCATCCACGCGAGCAACTGCGTCTTCCCGGACCCGGTGGCAGCGGACACGGCGAACATGGGGAACGTGTTCTCGTCGGCCGCGGCCGTGGAGGACACGTACACCGGTTGCCGGTCGTGCTCAGTCAGTCCGACAAGCGCCAGCTTGCCGGTGCTGTCACCTGCACGGGAGATGTCGGGCAGCCCTGAGTGCGAGAGGGTCATGCAGGGCAGGTCGTGCATATGCGGGTTCGCGTTCGCCGAGGAGGCGATCATCGTGGAGACCCACGCCGCCGGCTGTCGGTCCAGCATCGGGTTCAGGGTCACCCCGGCACCGAGGGTGGACACGTCATCCACGGCACCCTCGAAGGCGACCGTGATCGTGGTGTCCACCAGTGTCGGTGGGGCGTCCTTGCGGGCAACACCGTATGCATCGTCCACCTCTTGCAGATGGCCGAGTCGTTCCTCGTGCTCCGCCTTCGGCAACTTGCCGAGGTTGACGGCTTCCTCCATGTTGTGAAGCACGCTCCGACGCTGCGACGCGAGTTCCTGCCTGGTGATGGCAGCCGGTTCGATGAGACCGGTGATCGACACCATCTGCGCGCCTGCGTCGAGCAGTTGCTTGCACCACCGGCCCTTGTCGCTGGCGATGGAGGTGTAGCCGATGTCGAGGTCCTCCACGGCGGCGAACGTGAAGTCGGACCGGTCGGGGTGGTCTCCCCAGCTGGTGCAGTCTTCGTAGTCCCCTCCGGTGGTTTGCCGGAGAGCCGCCATCGTTCGGAACGTGTGCAGGTGCTCGGTGTGGGGGATGGAAGGCACGGCGGCTGACTTCCCGCGGTTCCACCAGGCGTTCATCCACCGGTATTCCTCAACGGTCATCGGGGGCAGACCGACCCGGTTGAGAGCTGCGTCGACCAGCTCGAAGTCTGCATCGAAGTCGGAGATGGGGGCCTGAGACTCGGCGAACGAGTCGGCCGCGGAGCGCAATGTCGTCTTCCAGGACCCGGTTCTGCGCAGCAGCGTCGGGGTGAGCTTCACTCCGAAAACGGCTAGCCGGTGGTACACGCGCTGGTTCCCGAGCCTCTGGTTGAGGTAGGTGGCGGCGGAGCCTTCGGCAGCGGCAAACGGGACCGGCACGTTGATCAGCTCGAGACGGAAGTGCCGGTAGCTGCTGCGCGCCATCATCCGGTTCCGGGCGACGCCGAGGCGGGTGAGCTGCGCGAGTTCGTAGTACGCCGCCTGCAACGGTTCCCCGGGGATGAGGGCGTCGGATGGTCGACGCACGTCGGAGACCGGGCCCAGGGGGACGGTGCGATACGCCCACAGCGACCGATCGGTGCCCGGGACGCGTCCGCGGGAGAGCGGTCTGCGCGAGGTGGTTTCCCAGATCGGCGTCGTGGATGGCTTGCGCGTAGCCATCAGTTACCTCCGGTGGTTGGTGTCGGGGTGTCGGGGCTGGAGTCGGTGCTTCCTGATCCGGCGTTGGTGCCCGCATCCACGAGGGCTGCCCGGATGGCGTTTTGGTAGGGCTGCAACGACGGCCCTGTCCCCGCCGCACCCCAGGCGACCACGTGCGGGGCACCCGAGTTCGCACCGGTGATGAGCAGGTCGTAGGTGGCTTGCGGAGCGTGAGACTTGTCTGTCGCCGTCTTCCCCGGCCAGCCGAGGCTGAGCGTGACCCGGGCGATGATGGTGCTGGGATGCAACGGCGCTTGCCCGTTCGTGTCCGGTTTCGTGCCGGCGGCTGCCACGGTGGCGCTCAGGTTGTTCGCCCCAGACAGGGTGAGGTAGGCGTGGTCGGAATCGGTGTCACCGACCACCTGCCGCAACGCGTCGCTGCTCGTGCCGGTGTATGCGTCCGCCCAGGCGGTGACGGCGGTGGCGACCGGTTCCGGCGGGCTGACAGTGGCGTACCCAGGCCAGGCTCGAGCACTGTTTCCACTGCCGCTGCCAGCCAAGGTCGTCTGGCCGGCGAGGGTCGGCAGGAGCGTGGGCGAGCTGGGCACGGTGGTTGTCCCGGAGGCGTCGATGTCCACCTCCACGGTTGCCGTGTAGAGGGGCTGCTGGTTGCCGCGAGTGGACTGCAGCGTGAAGTGGTCAATCTCGACGGTGAACCCAGTAGTGAAGCCGCTGTGCAGTTGCTTGTCGGTCAACTTAGGGGCGGGCAAGGTGGTGAAACCGTCCCAGGACAGCACCTTGCCTTCCGGGACCGGCGATGGCGTGCTTGTCAGCCAGCTGAGCAAGGAGGCGGTGGCGGCGGCCTTCCCCGGCGAGGAGTTCACCTGCATCGAGTTCGCCGGAGCTGCGCCCGGGGCCACCGGGGTCTTCCCGAACGCGACGCTCAGCATGCTGATTACGGCGGCGATGGTGCCGACGATGATGGTCCACTTCAGCAACGACACCTGAAACTTGCGTGACCTCGCCGAGCGGCGCACGACTGGTGCGGCCAGGTTCTCTGTGAGCCTGTCCTCGGCGGCTGTCGCTGCGGACTGCCAGGCGTCGGGTGCGTGCTTGCGAGTTCGTGGCATGGGGTTAGTCCTCGTGCTGGCCGGCGTGCGGCGCCGGGATCGTCTCGTGGGCGTCGGAGGAGGTGGTGCCTGGCGTTTGGATCGCGAGAGGCGTGAGGACAGGTGGGAGAGAAGGGTAGGTTGCTGGGCCGGGCGCCACGACGCCGAAGAAGTCGGCGGTCTGGTCCTCGTGGTCGTCCCACGGGGTGCTCGTCCCGGTGGCGACAGCACCCTGATTGCGCCCCGCCATCGCCTCGGCGCGAACGGCTTCCATTCCGCCACGCACGTCGATTCGCGAGCGGGCACTCGACGCGACCGTGGCGTCACCGTCGGTCGCCAGGGCGACCAGCGCCCACGATTCCACTCCCGGCTCGGTGGCGAACGCGGCACGGATCACCGGGTTCGGGCAGGTGATGAACGCGCGTGAACAGTCCTCGCACCGGGTCGCGCCGGCGGGCACACGGTTGCGGCACGGCTTCCACACGTCGTGGTCTCGGCCTACGGGGAGGTGTCTGCTGGTGGGTACGTCTGTCCCGATGAAGCGCCAGGACCGGCAGCGGGCCATCGCCGTTACTTCCGTGTCAGCTGGCGGATGCGCTCGGTGCGCTCACGGAGGTCGCCGGCGTTGTCGATGGCGGTACGGGCGATGACCTTGGCGGGGTTCGCAGGTGCGGGACCGTTGACCACGCCGAACTCGGCCATCAGGTTCCACACGCGGCGGCTCTCGGCGGCGTCCAGCCCAACCACGGCCTCCATCGCATCGAACGCGTCATCCGCGGCCGTGATGGTGTCCAGTCTGTCCAGAAGGGCGCGTTCTACGCGAGGCGCCGACATCACTGCGACGGTGAGGTCGTCGGCGTCCGGCTTGATCCGGCCACCGAGGGCGAGCGCGAGCGCACGACGGTCGGCGTCACTCGCGTCGACCAGCTCGCGGTACTTGTCGAGGACGCCCCGGACGAGCTTCGCCGGCGTTCCAGTCGCCGTAGCTCGGCTGCGCGTCTTGCCGCGGCCGGTCGTCATCGAGTCCTCGCTGGTGAGGGTGATGTAGGTATCGGCGTCCTCGTCGGGAGTGGCCGTGCTGAGGATTGTGTCCTGCGCTTCGTCGGCGTCCTCCGCTCGTTCGCTGGTCCAGGCGAAACCAGGGCTGGTGTTTGCGTCGGTCATGCTCGTCTCCTGGGTGATTGGTTGCGGCGACTGTGGACGCCGTTCACCGGTCACCCTGCGACAACCCGCTGCACAAACGGCTTCGCGGGCGGAAGTCGCGGCGATGGGGCGGCTGGCGGGAAAAGATCGCCGGAAACACAGGGCGTAACAGATATCGCGACACCTCTGCGGATTTGGTTTTGAAAACCTGGCAGTCCTCGATCCCAGTCGTTGACTGGGAGAGAACCCCCTCTAGGCATATATTCTTCTTTTCTTCAATAACTAGTAGTTAAAAGAGAGAGATATATAGGGGGTGGGGTGGTCACCGCCTCCTAGAGCCACCCCACCCCACCCCCAGGTCTCTAGGTATTCACAGTCAGGGTTTCGCAACAGATTTCCCGATTTCCCGCATTTGAGTGCGAAAACCCAGGTCAGCGCCAAAAACATTCTTAGAAGCGACTTCCGTTCCCGCGGAGGATGTTGCGCCTGAAGCGCTCCTGCCACTGCGAACGGGAACGAACGAGCGACCGTGAGCGTCGAGCCCCACCCACGCGCCGCCTCGCCCCAGGCCTCGCTCGCCGAACCCGACGCGTCTACGAGCCTGGGCCGCGCCGGTGCATAGGGAGGGGCATGACGAGCCCCACCGAAGCCACCGAGACCCTTCACGCCCCTACGCCAGCGATCACAACAGAACTCCCGGAGCCCGCCGCGTTTCTGGCCGCGTTCGTCACGGAAGCCACCGGCAACCCCGACGCGCGCCCGCGTCCCGGGCAGGCTGCCGCGTTCGACGCTGCGGTCCGCGCGTTCGACGGGCGACAGCACTCCCTCGCCTCACTGCCCACCGGCAGCGGTAAATCCGCCATCGGCCTCGCCGCCGCCGCGCACCGCGCCGTCGCCTACGAGGAGCGCACCATCATCTCCACCGAGAGCCTCAGCTTGCTCTCCCAGATCATCGACAAAGACGCCCCCACAATGATCGCCGCCTGCCGCGCGCTCGGCGTGCGCCCGATCACGGTCGCAACATTCAAGGGCGTCTCAAACTACCTCGACAGCAGGCGACTGTTCGACACCGCAAACCAGCTTGCCGGGACAACCAACCCCGAGGACATCGCCGCCCTCACCGAGGCCGTCGCCAAGACCAGCAGCGTCCCCACCGCCATCGACGGCCCAGACATCGACCGCGAAAGCCTCATCGCCCTGGTCGCGTGGGGGCTCGCCCAGTACGCCGACCCCGACGCCCCCGGCGACCGGCACAGCTACCCGGCAAACCACAGCGCAGCCGAATGGGCGCTCGTCTCCGCCGCATCCAGCGCACAGGCCGCAAAGGTGAACGACACCGGATTCATTCCCAAGGCACTGGCCGCCAAAGAACGCGCCGCCGAGGCCGACATCGTGGTCACCAACCACACCATGCTCGGAATCCAAGCCGCGCAAGGCCTGCCCATCGTAAACGGGTCCGCCGCCATCGGCGTTTTCCAGAACATCGTCGTGGACGAAGCGCACGCCCTGCCCTCGGAAGTCCGCGCACGCGGGGCAGCAGAAGTGTCAGGCCGCACCATCCACGCCCTCACCCGCGCAGTCTCTGCGGTGGCCGAAGGTGCGCAGATTCAGCGCTGGTCCGACGACGGCGCCACCCTTGCCAGCCGGCTGGAGCAGATTCTCGCCGCCCGGATCGGCGGCAAGGGCGAGCCGGTTCGGCTGGCCGACGGGGACGACCCGCTGGACGGCATCGGCGAGCACATCACCGCTTGGGCAGGTCGAGTCGTTTCCCTGCTCCGCCCGGCAGCGAGCTCTCCCGTCCTCAACACGATGCTCGCCGCCTTCCGCGCCGTCGAACGTGCGGACGAGCTGTGCGCAGGCATCCGCACCGTCAGTGAACACAGGATCGGAACAGCCCGCTGGGTTCAGGGCGATGACCGCCCCGACGTGGCCGTGCGCTGGTCGAGCGCACAAGCCTCCCTCATCGACGTGTCCGCGAAGATCAGGAACAACCTGTGGACGCTCCCCGGCAACGACGAAATTCCCGACGAACCGCTCGGCGTGCTGTGCATGTCAGCCACCCTCCCCGACGGGTTCCAATTCGAGGCCGGCGCCGACAGCCCCGTGATTGCCTACCCTTCCCCGTTCGCCGCCGCATACTCGCAGTCGGTGCTCTACATCCCCGCCGTCACCGCGGCCACAGCCGCTGCCGACATCCCGGCGCTCACCAGCGACCGATGGGGAAAACGCAAGTTCGACACGCAGATGCACACGACGTGGGCCGCCGACCAGATCGCAGACCTGGTGGGAGCCAACGACGGCAGCGCCCTGGTGCTGTCGGCGACGGCCAAGGCGGGCCGAGTGTACGCGGAAGCGTTGAGGGATGCGTTCCCGCACCTGACCGTGTACTCGCAGTGGGACGGGATGACCCCGGCGCTACTGCTGTCGAAGTGGCGCGACGAGCACGACTCGGTGCTCGTCGGCACCCGAAGCCTGATGTCAGGCGTGGATGCGCCTGGCCAGACCTGCACCCTGGTGATCCTGGACCGCATCCCCAGGGCGGCCGGAAACCCCCTGGATGATGCCCGCGTGGAGTCCGTGATGCAGCGCGCCGGATGCGACAAATGGACCGCCGACCGCCTGGTGTACGCGGCGGATGCCGCCCTGCTGGAACAGCAGTCGGTGGGGCGGTTGATTCGCGCCGAATCTGACGCGGGCGTCTGCGCGGTATTGGACCCCCGCCTCGTGCGTACCGACGCCGGAGCCAAGGCCGGAATCTCCTACCAGGAGCAGACGCGCCAAACCTACGCCTCCCCGTTACGCGTCTTCCCCAACCGGGTACACACGCTCGCTGAGGCGGTCGCATGGCTGGAGGCTCACCGGGCTGCGCAGAAAACGACATCCGTCGCGTAGCGCCGCGCATAGATACACCTTGACCATCACAGTTACCGCCCCTGAAACAGCGCCCCGCGAAGCTGAGTCCGACACCGGTGCCACGGCGTCTCCGACTTGGTTCGACCTCGAAACGGAGGTACTGACGACCGTCGGGTGGAGGCGCCTCGATGAGCTGGAGGCGGGCATGACCGCCTTCGGCGTGCCCCAGTCCCACCTCGCGCGAAACGGCCGGCGTGGCTTCAGCCCAACAGTCAAGGGCGCGCCGTCCATCCACCACAACCGCATCCTGAACACAGTGATCCGCGACGGCGGGCAACCGACCGTGGGCGTAAGCGGCAAGGGCCTCGACGTTGCTGTATCGGCAGACAGCGCCCTCCTGTTTCAAGCGAAGAAGACCTCCAGCTACGACGTAGAGGGGTACCGGCAGCACCACGTCTGGTCGTCTCCCGACTTCCGGTCATGTCGCGCTGACTCACTCCCGCACCGGTTCCGGCTCCCGGTTGCCGGTCGGGTCGTACGCCCGGGAGCGCCAGGACGACGGGCGGGCACCCGGCTCAGCAACGACTGGTTCCTGCTACTTGGACTCATCCTCAGCGACGGCCACATCAGCAAGAGCAAAAGCGTCGTCAGCCTTCACCAGAGCACATCCAAACCGCTCGTCGTTACCGAAATTGACGCGGTCCTTACCCGACTCGAAATCGCTTACAACCGCTACATGGACAACCGCAAGGACACGCCCATGTCGGTGGACGGCCCCGAATACACCCGCAACGGGGACATGATCACCTGGCAGATCAACGGCGCTGACGCTGCGCGCATCCGCGACGTGATCCTGCGAGGTCAGCGGCGACGCTATTCCGCCGCAAAGCACTACAGGAAACGCTCCCACCTCTCCTGGGAGCGGGGTGAAATCGTGCGAGTCGACGGCTGGAAAGAGCCGGAGCGTCGCATCCCGCTTTGGGTGCTGGAGCGCGCCTCCCGCACCGAAATCCTCTGTCTCATCCGGGGACTCATGCTCGGCGACGGGAACCTCGCGTACATCACTGAGAGTCGCGACTCCGGGGTCTACTACACCAAGGAGGCAGACGACGCCGGCAGGTTTCAAGCACTCTGCGCCCTCGTCGGATACCGCAGCTCTGTCACCCGGCGTCCCGATGGCCAGCACTGCATCGCATTCACCCATCGCGGAGACGTTGAACTGATCCGCGACAGCTCGGTCAAGTCTGGCGCGAGCGCACCAGTGTGGAGCGCCGTGACCGAGCACGGGTCCTTGCTTGTACGCCGAAACGGACGAACGTTCATTGCCTAACGCATCGAGCCGCGCACGCAGCTACGGATGCCGACGCGCACGTTGCATAGGGAGAAGCATGAGCGCCTCAACCTTCGACACCTCCAACACAGCCCTGAGCGAAATGAAGGCGCTCCAGCTGGACGACGCCCAAGCGATCTACCCCAGCCCCGCACCCAACGTCCCGCAGACCGCATTTTCTGACCTCGTTTCGGCAGGGGACATCGGTGCCGCGTGCGCAGACGGCAACAGCAGCCCTGACATCCTCCGCGACCTGCACGAACGGTTCGGGAGCAGAATGTCGGCCGCGCTCGCACTGATCGGTAACCCAGCCACCCCCGACGATGTGATCGAGGCGCTGTGCACTCACCGCGCCCGCCTGGTCTCGAGTGCGGCATGGGACGTACGCACCGGGCGACGGCATGGGATCAACATGTCGTGGGTCGGATATCAGAATCAGGCGGCGGGGCTGTGAGTGACCTGTTCGATTACAACGACCCCGAAAGCTGGCGTGCAGCTTGGTCGGCGGTGCTCGCCTGTTCTGACTCACGCGCGCCCCGGTTGCGTGCGCGTCGAGCTGTGCGAGTGGACCCGTTGCCGCACCGCGCCATCAAGGACCTCCAGGTCGTCACTGCTGAGTTCCTTCTGCCTCGCGGGATGGGGCCGAACACCATCGCCCACAATCCGCAGGTGGAGGGGCGCCTGGCCGACCAGATCGGCGTCGCCACCGTCTCGGTGCTCCCGCACCCCACCAGCACCGGTGTGCGTGTCCTGTTCCTGCTGCCGCCGGCCGCGGAGGCCGCATGAGCGACATCCCCACAGTGCACGTCACGGGGAGCATCCGAAACCCGCAGCTGCTGCTGGCGTTTCCCCCACGCGCCCGGCACGCCACCAACCCGTCCATGTCGCTGATGGAGTGGGTGCGCAGTCTGCCCGGCGCCCGATTCGACCCCGCCACTGCAGGGTGGGAATCCACGGGCACCGGCGACGCAGACCCTCACGGTCGGTTCACCGCAGCAGGGTTCACCATCACTGGTCTCGGGGAGGGCGAATTCGCCGGTGTGACCAGCCTGAACGAGATGGTCTGGCCGGTCAGTATGCTCTCCGACGACCAGCGCACCGTGCTGGTTCGGCCGCGCCTGTCCGGGTTCGAGACCTGTCGTGAGCTGATTGGCCCTGCCGCCCTCTGGGACAAGACGCGGAAGCTGTTCAAGATGCCGCTCTCGGACGTGCTCACCCTCACGGGGGAACCACGGGACGGAGTCATCTGGGACCCTCGCGCGATCGAAGCCTGCGCTGCGCTGCGGGAGCGCACACCGCTGCTGCCCGGCCTGGAGCAGGCCGCCGCGCGCCTGGGCGTTGCAACCGACCGCACTACCGTCGAGGACGACGTGCGACTGGTCGCCGAGTCGACGGGTCACTACCCTGACTGGTGGAGCATGCCGCCGATGGCGCATCAGATACCGGGGGCGCTTGCTGTCGCCGCCGGTCACACGCTGCTCGCCGACGCCCCAGGTGTGGGGAAGACGCTAAGCGCCCTCCTGGCCGCCGCCGTATGCCATGCGGAGCGTGTGCTGGTGGTGTGCCCGCCTGTTGTTGCCACGCACTGGATGCGTGAAGTAGTCAAGACAGGCCTCGCTTCCGCATCCGGAGTGGTGGTGGTGCGCGCAGGCAAGAAGACGCCGAAGATCACCGACGCGAAAGTGGTGGTCGTGGCCGACTCCATGCTGGTCTCCAGGCCCGCCTTGGTCGCCCAGACCGCCTCGTGGGCTCCGTCGTGGGTGGTGGTCGATGAAGCCCATCGGTTCAAGAACGCCGCCAGTGGCCGCGCCGATGCTCTCCTGCGACTGAAGTCGCTGACCCCGGACGCCCGGCACGTGGCGATGACGGGGACCCCGCTCATGTCTTCCCCGCATGAACTGGTTCCTCTGCTGGAGTTCACTGGCCACCTGATGCCTGTGTTCGGTGGCGCGTCCGCGTTCCTGAACCGGTACTGCCGGCAAGACAAGTACGGCGGCTGGCACCCCAACAAGCGCACCCTGCGCGAGTTGAACCGGAAGCTGAACGAGCAGGTGTGGGTGCGGCGTACCAAAGAGCAGGTACTGCCCAACTTGCCTGAGGCGACCTCCGACCCCATCGAGCTGGTGGTGGACCTTGCCGAGTACCGGCGCACGCACGCCGACATCATCGCCCGCGTTGATGAGTGGATCGCCAGCGTACGCGAGGACACCGGCGGTAACCCGGCCGACGACGACATCGACGCCTACGTGGATACCGCCCTGGCGTTCGTTTCCTGGCTGCGCCGGGCGGCGGGACTTGCGAAGGTGCCGCAGGTGACGGAGATGGTGCGCAACCACCTCGCCGAGACCACAACAGGCGGCGTGTGTGAACGTCCCGTCATCGTGTGGGCACACCACTCCGAGGTGGTGCAAGCGTTGCAGGAAGCACTGAAGGCGCCCGCGATCACCGGCGGCACGTCCGCCAACGAGTCCACCAGGCTGATCGACGCCTACCAGGCTGGCACGCTGCCCGTCCTCATCTGCTCTATCACTGCCGTCGGCGCCGGCATCACTCTCACCCGCGGATCGGATGCGATCTTCGCCGAGCTGGACTGGACGCCCGCGATGATGCAGCAGGCCGTCGACCGTCAGCGCCGCATCGGGCAGAAGAACGCGATCACTGTCCGTTGGGCCATTGCGCTGGGCACGCTGGACGAGCACATGGGCAGGGTCGTCTCCGAGAAGGCACGCACGGTCGGTGCAGTGCTCGGCGACAGCGACGCTGACTGGCTGGTCGTGGATGATCGGTCGGAGGAGCCGGCACTCACGCCCTCCAGACTGATACGTCAGATCATCGAGGAGAGACTGCAACAGGCGGCATAAGAGCTGGTCGTGTTTCATTTTCCGACTGCGCGGGCCACATCCCTTGCATGACAGAGCGTGCATCCACCCGACCGGTCGGCTTTGACCCGCCCCGTGCAGGCAATGGCCGGTACACCGACTACAAGTCCTCCGCCCCCGAGGGTGTCCTGACCCTCCCGCGCGCAGGCGGCGACGGTTCGGAGGAGGTGGTCGCGCTCGTGGACCGTGCCGTGCGGAGGCGGGCGGCAAGCTACGGGTTGACCAAGGAGGATGTGGAGGATGTGCGCCAGAATGCGCTCATCGCCGTCCTGAACGAGCAGAAGCGTCGACAGGGGATCAACCCGGACGCCGGACAGCTGACGGTCGAGGATGACGGCAAGCTCATCCGACACATCACGCGTGTCACGATGTCGCACGGCATCGACCCGAACATCCACCAGCGCGACCGTCGCGCGTACGGGGTGTACCGGCAGGAGCTGGAGAAGCTGCGCGCAGGGGGAGTGAAGGTGTCCTCGAAGATGCAGGACGACATCGCCGAGCGTGTGCGCATGTCGTTCGCGCCGGGTGATCGTCCGCAGGAGGGTTTCCACTCCTACGAGAGGGCGCTCAGCCTGAACGCACCGGTCGGCGAGGATGGTGCGGAGTTCGGCGACGCCATCGCCGCTCCAGCGGACCTCGATTCGGGATTCGCCACCGATGACTCCGCTGCCGCGCGGCTGCTGAGCGCTCGGATGACCGGCGAGGTAGATGCCGCGGCAGCCAAGCGTGGCGCCTGGGACGCAATCGCGCAGACCCGTGAAGCGCCGATGGCAGCCGAGGGCGCGCTCACCACCACAGCCGCGGCCAAGGCTCGAGCCCATGTCACCGAGCACGGCGGTGCGATGGAGGCGATGCGCTCCTGGCTGGCCGGTGAACTCGACGTGCACGGCGAAGCGGCCGTGTTCGCACCGTTCGGCACCGATCTGGACAACAAGCAGATGGAACGCGTGTGTCAGGTGTTCCTCGACCACCCGGATTACGCCGGCCAGCTGTGGGACTCGGCGATGGCAGTCGCCACACACCGTTCCGGTGCCAACCGCCTTTGAACGTTCTCCACCACTTATGCAAGCGTGGTCACGGCGTGTGCCGTGCGCTTGCTGGCTGGTTCCTGCTTCGCAGAGGCTGCTTGACCCGCCACGCTCACGCGTGGTGGGTCAGTGGCGGAGAACTCTCCACAGGCTGTTACCGCGGAACTCGCGGCAAGGTTTCTCAGGTTGATGGCCGCGTTGATGTCGCGGTGGTGCGAGGTTCCACAGTTCTCGCACGTCCATTTGCGGACGCTCAGCGGGAGACGATTGGTTTTCACGACTCCACATGCAGAGCAAGTCCGTGAGGACGGATACCACCTGTTCGCGGTTATCACCTGGCCGCCGTGGTCGGCGGTCTTGTAGTTGAGCTGGCGGCGGAACTCCGCGAAACCAGCGTCCAGAACACTCTTGGCAAGGCACTTGTTCTTCACCATCCCCGAGACGTTGAGGTCTTCGACCCCGACAACCGCGTACGTCGACGCCAGGTCGTTGGTGAGCTTGTGTAGCCAGTCCGCGCGGATGTCGGTGGTGCGCTTGTGGATGCGCGCAACTTTCCGCTGCTGCTTCTGCCAGTTCGCGGACGCCTTCTGGCCCGCTCGTCCGTCGGGGCCGACTTTCCGCGAGAGCGACTGCTGGGCGCGGCGCAGGCGTCGCTCAGACTCCCGGTACGCGCGCGGGACCTCGAATAGATCACCGTCGCTCGTGGCATATTCGCGCACCCCAATGTCAACCCCGACAACGGCGCCAGCCGACGCCGGCTTCTTTGCGAGGGAACTGGCCGGGACCTCACATTGAAGGCTGACGTACCATCGGCCACCGCGCTCGGAGAACGTCGCCGCGACAAGCTTCGCGTCCGGCCACCGCATGGGCTCGCGCATTCGAACCCAGCCGATGCGAGGAACTAGAACGCGTCTGCCGTCGATCTTGAAGTTGCCAACGGAAACACGGAAGGCGACGGCCGCCCGGTTCTTCTTCTTGAATCGGGGGAACTGCGCGCGTCCGGCCCAAGCGTTCCTATAGGCAGCGCCGAGGGCGAGTATCGCCTCCTGGGGTGCGCATTTTGTGGACTCCAGCATCCACGGAAATTGCTCCCGTTTGGTCGCATTGAGCTGACGGTTGAGACTGAATTGGTTGGGTTTGTCTGGCTTTGCGCCCTCGGGTGCGTCCTTCCAACCCTGGTATTGCCGCTCCCATTCGGCCAATGCCCAGTTGTAAGCGAACCGGGCCGCCCCCGCAGCACGAGCGAGGCCCGTTGCCTGAACGTTCGTTGGGTCTAGAGCAATCTGGTGCGCCCGCATCGACCCTCTGTTCTGCACGGACTGGGTTTCGATCGAAGACGCGGCGCTCATGACTCTCCCTGTGCACCGCCTACGTCGAAGTGCGTACCGATGTGATGCCGAGAGACGTCCCGTGTTGCGTTAGTTGCGGGCGCGGGCCACATGCCTTGCAGAAGGACGAACCTGCACTAGGTCGTCGCAGGGTGAATTTCAGAGTCACCTCCACGAAAGGGAGTCCCGCATGTCCGATATATCGTCCGTCCTCCCGCACCCCGCCGCGCAGCCTGTGGTCGTGCACGCCTCCGCCGTCGACCTGACGACCGGCTGGAACGGGCTGATGGGGTTGCTGCCCTCGGGTCTGACCCTCGTGATGGCCATCGTCGGTATCGCCCTGATCATCTGGGTGCTGCTCCGGTGGTGGTGGAAGCACCGCCACGGATCGCAGGGCGGAGTGATGAAGGGCGCGCCGGTGATCGGTATCTTGATCGGGGTGCTCCTCGCGGCGCCTCTGGTCGTGATGCCGGTGATATTGACTTTTCTCAGCGGGCTCATCCAGATCGGATCGAACATTCTCACGGCCATCGGCAACATGCTCTGAGCCGATGAGCAAGGTGATGACTGCGGCGGCGGTGGCGGAGTGGAGGGCGACCCAGCCTTCCATGTACTCGCTCACCGAGCTGACCGGCAAGAAGAAGTCCAACGAGGCCACCACATATGTGGCGTCGTTCGAGGTCGGCCGGCGGTCGCTTTGGACGGCACTGATCGGCGCCGTGATCCCGGGCGTACCGCTGGCTGGTCTCCTCGCCTGGTGTCTTGCGGTCTTCGGTGGGAGCCAGTTCCTGTATCTGGCGCTGGTGCCGCCGATGCTGTCTGCTGCCGCAGCTGTGTGGCTGTTTGTCGGCCGCGAGAACCGTGGTTTACGACTACTCCGATTCCAGGGCTTCATGGACCGTCACGCCGCATCCCGCACCAACGGGAGAGTCTTCATCGGTCCGGTCGAGGTAGCGGCAGCCGAACTGCAGGTGCTCGTGCCGGTCGTCATCGACACCCCGTTATCCATGCTGCCGGGCCAGGCGCCGGCGATCATCCCGTCACGCTAGGTGCGTCGATCTTGCAAGGCTGTCCGATTCATGGGCGCTCCGGCCTCGCAGGTACGGCGACGGCCCCGGCCTCGCCCTCCTGAGAGGTGCGGGGCCGGGGCCGCTTTCAGGTCCGTGCTCACACGTGGAACTTGATATTCACCTTCTCGCTGCGAAGAGACAGCTCGGAGGCGGGATCGAATTCCGGAACTTGAGCGAACGCCAGATCGAAAATCCCGGCGAACGGCCCGCTGTCGGACGAACTCTGAACGAACACGAGCGCCAGTCCGTTGCCGTCAGTGAGACTGAACGTTTCGCTCATCACGACCGGTCGGAGCGTGTTGTGACGCCCGACCTCCTCCATCTCATTCGCCCGTAGGCGCAGGAGGACGTGTCCGCCCTCGAACTCGACGGACTGTAGTTGAACGTCTGTCCCAGATTGCTCAACGACCGTTGGTGAACCAGCGAACATGATCCTTCTCCTTAGATGGCCTTGCCCCACGCGTCATCCCAGTAGTCTGCCCCTCCCAGGTGCAGCCACGCTTCGACTTCAACTTCCGTACCCGGGGGGTAGCAGATCCCGTTGGTGCGGGTCGTGAGGGATGAGCCGCTGCCTCCCGCTGAGCCGCAACCGGTCCACGTCCCGTTGTTCACCCGGTACTCGCAATCCAGAGTCTTGGTGGGACCCCATGACATCGAGCTGGCTGACGTCCACCACTCGACTGAGCCAGTGGTGATGACGAGGTGGGCGATGAGTTCTCCGACCCCGGATATCGTCTTGTTCGGGCTGACCATACGGCTGCCGGCGACCGCCAACGACGAGCCATGGGCTGGCATGTTCGGGTGCTGGCACTTGTAGGTCAGGTGGTCGATCAGCCGCTGCTGTTCATCCAGTGCGAGCGGCGAACCGGTGACCGGATCGTTCAGGCTCAGGTCTGTGCCCTGACAGATCGTGACGGTCCCGCCTGAAGCTGACGGCTGAGGTGGCGCTCCAGCTGTCGCGGCGTTGGCCGGCGCGGCTGCGAATGAGAGCATCAGCGTTGCGCCGACCGCCACGGCGGAGGAGAGCAGTGCAGATCGAATGGACTTTTTCACAAGGAACCCCCAAGTTCCACCGCGACACAGCCGCGGCATTCAATCAAATGAAGCTGCCCCTGCTGCGCAACTGCGCCCCCACGGGCAGTCTTCCCCTGCCGTCATGTTGCCGTAGAACGGCATGTCTACGAAAGGCAAATAGTCTGAGAAAGTTCACACGAAGCAACTGCCGAGACCCCGTGGTCTCAATGGCGATTCGCGCAACCCCGCACCAACGGCAAAGTTCATCGGACCCGTCGAGGTGGCCGCGGCCGAACTGCAGGTACTTGTCCTCATGGTGATCGACTCCCCGCGGTCCATGCTGCCGGCCAGCCCCTCATCCCCAGTCGCTGACCGTCAGAGAGCGGGCGGCGGGCCTAGGCCGCGCTGTCAGCGGGAACGGGTACACTGCGGTAGCGAGTTGAGGAGGTGGGAATCGTGACAACGCTGAATATCAAGCCTGACGTGGCCTTCAACTTGGACGCGTCGCAGGTAGCGCACTACGTCGTTGCCCTCGATTCTGCGCGCCCTGAACCGGACGTGACGCAATTGAAACTCCAGAAGATTCTCTACCTGGCGCAGGCCAATTATCTGGCGTCGACTGGATGCCGGCTATTTGACTCCCGTATCGAAGCTTTCGAGAATGGACCGGTCGTCCCTCCGGTTCTCACGGAGTTCAGCTCGTACGGTCGCACGGTCATCGCACCAGACGCGACCACTTGGGATGAGGTGGCTCTTCCGCACGACGCCAGGGAGTTCCTTGACGCCATCTGGGAGAAGTACAAGGACTGGACCGCCTCTGCGCTGTGGCGGCTAACCCACGCCCAGGCGCCGTGGGCTGACGCGTACCGGCCAGACGCCTTCCACGTCCAAATTTCGGACGAGTCGATGGCCGCGTACTTCCGCACGAAGATGCCGACTGACAAGCGCGTGTTTCACCCCGATGTCGTCGTAGTAGACCAGGCGCTCCTTGACGACTTGGACGAGGACGAGGACGCAATCGTAGCCCGCGCTGTGGCCGCCCTGCGTTGAGCTCCAGCAATTGGGTCGGCATCGTCGCTTTCGACGCGTCCCACGACTGCACCGCGTTTTCCACCGGACTTGCGTCAGTCGATGCCTGGTTCCCGGCGAAGGCGCTGCCCGAACAGCTCGCTGGCCGCATGGTCACTCATGTGTGCCTTGATGAGGATGGGGGCGTCGTCGCGTTCTACTCCGTGAAGCACATCATCGTCAGCTTGGACGGCACCTCTCGACGCATTCAGGAGACAGAGGAGACCGGAGGCATGACGACCGGACTCCTTATCGCTCAGATGGGTGTCCGGTCAGACCTCCAGGACAACGGAATGGGCACACGCGTGCTCCACAGCGCGATGAAGCATTCTGTAACGCTCCACATGGGGGCTCCGTTCAAACTCCTGGTGGTCGACGCCGAGAACCCGTCCCTGGTGTCGTTCTACGAGCACCGCGGCTTCGCCCCGCTCAGCAACGACCTACGAATGGTGATGAAGATGTCGGCGGTTCGCAAGGTCGTGGCGCAGCTCGGCGCGTAGCCCACCGCCTGATCGGCTTGGTATCTTCGTCAGGGCGCCTGGGTGCAGGTCGAGGCGGTCATACCGCTGCCCGTGAACCGTCCTGCGCAACGCACGGACGCGGGTGCAGCATTCGGCCGGAGATGCAGTCGGTCGTCGCAGGGTGACAGTTATGTCGACTCGATCGCACTCCCGCCCCCGACACCGCTCGCGTTTCCGACTGGTGTGGGGGAGACGTGCGGGGCTCTCGGGTGCGCTCGCGCTCCTGTGGGCGCTCCTTCCGCAGGTCGCCTGGGCGGACACTGGTGACTCCGGGAGTGACAGTGACGCGCTCCAGAGCTTCGTGGGCAGCCCGCTGCTGCCGATCACGCGTTGGTTCAATGCAACGGCCACGTTCTCCTCGCACTTCTCGGGGAACATGCTGGAGACCGGTGTCGACGCGATGATGCGCGGGGTGCAATCGGGGGCCATGATGGCCGCCAACTTCTTCTGGTGGTTCCTCTTCGCCATGTCTGGCGACGATACGCGGCTCAGGCTGCGGTTCCAGGAGCCGTTCGCACAGCGCCTGAACTCGACTTACTTCCGTCATCACCAACAGGCTTGAACCCAGGCCTTTGTTCTAGTGCTCTCGCGAGCGTGTTCCGTGCGGCGTTCAAATCGCGTCCGAGAGTCGCACCGCACGAGGAACAGCAATACGTTCGTTGGGACAGGCTCAGGCGGGTCTTGGCTCTCGCACCGCAAACCGAGCAGTCCATAGTCGTGTAGGCGGGAGGGACGATCACCACCTGACGGCCATCCCGCTTGGCAAATTCGATCAGCGTCGCCTTAATGGCGCCGATAGCGCCATCGGCGGCAGCGTAGGCCATCCGCGTCTGGCTAAGGAATCGCGGCCGGAAATCTTCGACTGCGATCAGCCCATGATTCGCAACAACTCGGGCTGCCCATTTGTGGGCGAGGTCACGCCGGGAGTCCCGAACCCGTTGGTGCGCGACTGCGGCCTGGTGTTTGGCTTGCCGGTAGCCTTTCGATCCATGCTGACCCGGCTGTGGCTTGCGGCGAGCTATTCGACGCTGCGCGGCGGCCAACTTGGCGGCTTGCTTTCGCCCGAAGTGCAGGTGGGGCAGGTCATAGCTGGAGTCCGTCGTGGTCGCAATTGCGGCGACGCCCCAGTCGATACCGATTGCCGCCCCTGACTCCGGCAATGCCTCGTGCCCAACGTCCACCACGAACGAAGCCCACCAGTGACCTACTCGATCCAAGAACACACGCACGCTCGACGGCGGCGAAGGAAGATCACGCGACCACACGACAGGTAGCACAATGCCGCGCGCGACGACGAGACGAACGGCGCCGGATTCGCCGTCCGGCCTCAGAGCAAACAACTGCCGGGTGAAGTTGAGCGTCGGCAGAGACCGTCCCTTGACACGGAAATTGCGATTCTGATGCTTAGCGGTGTGGAAATCGCGCAGGGTCTGCTGTTGCACCCCGGCTACTCCCGCCGCGAGCCAATCGTGCTCCCTGCGGGCCGCGGTCAACGCCTTGTCATCGAACTTCGGAAGGCCCCCTTTGCGCGCCGCGCAAGCTTCGTTCCAAACCCACCTGTTGCGGCCCTCTTCCTCCCACAAAGCACGCTCAGCCGACGCGCCAGGACGGAGCCGGTAGGTGTAGCGAGACTTCACAACGCATACCAATCTTGTGGGGCGGATAGCGAGGGTGAAATCGACCCTCGCCTTGCTTCTACCTATGCAACGTGCCCACCGAAGCGCGTACAGGACGCGTGTTTGGCCGAAACCACCCGAATGCGCGATTGGTCGTTGCCGAGTGAGAGGTATGCGAACCAGATCGCTCATACGCGTCCGACACCGAGCGCGCCTCCGGCTGCGGTGGGGGAGGCGAGCTGGGGCCGCTGGCACTTTGGCACTCCTGCTGTCTCTCCTACCGCAGATCGCGTGGGCGGACACCGGCGACTCCGGCAGCGACAGCGACGCATTGCAGAACTTCGTCGGAAGTCCGCTGCTTCCGATCACCCGTTGGTTCAATGCAACGGCCACCTTCTCCTCCCATTTCTCCGGAAATATGTTGGAGACCGGTGTCGAGGCGATGATGCGCGGCGTCCAGTCGGGGGCCATGATGGCCGCGAATTTCGCGTGGTACGTGACCCAGGGTTTCGCGCAGTTCGCCACCAACTTCGACGTGCTGCACAACAACCTCGGCTACCAGATGGACCAGACAGTCCACGCCCTCGGAGGGGCCGTCATCAACGGCATCCCGGGAACCGGGCCGCTTCTCCTGACCCTCATCATGGTGGGAGCCATCGCCATCGGTGTGCGCGGCGCCGTGAAGAATCAGAACTTCGGCCTGGCCGTGCGCCGGGTGATCGGTGCGGGCCTGATCGTGGGCGTCTTCATCGTCATGGTGAACCAGGCTGGCTCCGGCACGTTCGTGAAGAACGATTCCGGTACCGACGGCACCTACACGGCCGCGCCGATGTCGCCGGTGTGGGTTGGGCAGAAGGCCACCTCCATCGTTGATGGTCTGACCGGCGGTATCGCGGCAGCGCTCACGTCGGCGTCAGGCAACGGCAAGATCGGCGACGACACCAGCAACCTGTCCTGCGCCCAGCTGCTGACCGGCATGGGAACGCAGCTCGCAGCTCAGAAGAACACGGCGAATGTGGATACTGGAGCTGCGGCCACTATGCGCTCAGTGAACGCAATGTTCGTGAATACTGCAGTGTCCGCGTATTCGGTCGCACAGTACGGGGCCAACCAGTACGGGCAGTACGTCTGGTGTCGGGGTGCCGACTTCAACTCGTCCTCCCTCGGCCCAACCGCCGCGCAGAAGACCACGTACGTGGGTGTGCAGGCAGCCGCAGGGGACACGTCTGGCAAGACCGGCTACCTCGACCAGGTGGGCGTGGGCGGAAGCGGGAAGGGAAAGTACGTAAACACGCCCGCGTTCGGTAATGGCACATCGAACTCGGACGTTTGGCAGAAATCTGTGCTCGCGTGGGCAGCCTGCCACCCCGAAATCAAGGGCGGCAAGGTCACGTTCACTGTTTCGGAGGGTTTCGCAAATGCGACTGACCGAGTTAAGGCAGACCCCGACTGCTCAACGTGGTGGAATCACGGCGGCGCCGACGGCGCGTTCACCGGTGGCATCGACAAGATCAGCCAGTATTCGCCGGATGATGTGTCGAAGAACATCACCGACGCGGACGTGGCTTCGTTTGTGAACAGCCTGCATGGGTCTGACCAGGGGACCCTGGCGCTGGGCACCCTGTCGACGGTGCTGGCTGCTGTCGGGTCTGCTGCTGACGGAACGGTCTTGGGCGGCCTGGCTATCGGGACCATTGTGGCGAAGATCATGGCGCTGCTGTTTCTTTTCGGCCTGGTGTTCACCCTGCTTCGTGGCCTGTTCTCGCAGGGGAATGTGCTCGAGAAATTGGGGGCATCGCTGAAGGCGCTACTGGGCGCGATCGTGTTCGGCGCGGCGCTCGGCATTCTGTTTGCGCTCATCACCCTCCTCACGACGCTCTTCACGTGGACGGGAACGATGCTCGGTGGGGCCGGGAACCCGCTGGTGCTGCTGTGGGCGGCGTTCTGCCCGGTCATCGCCGTGATCGGCCTCCACTTCATGTTCAAGGCGCTCGGCCTTCCGAGCCCCGTCACTTTGGCCGGCGGGAAGGCGTGGGGGAGCATGCTAACCCCGAAGGGTGCGCAGGCCATCGGCGGCTCGGCCACGTCGATGATGCGTCGCGGTGCGCGGGCGGTGAGTGGTCGCCGCTCTGCTGGCCGTGCAGCCGGTGCGGCTCGTGGTCGGAGCGGACCGGCCACCCGGCTGGACGGTGCAGGCCGCGGCAGCAGCAAAGCCGCCGAGAGTGCGACCCGGGATACGCGTCGACGGCAGAGCAAGGACGCACGCGTGGCTTGGCGGGAACACCGGGAGAACACACGCGTTGCCAGTCCAGTGAAGCGCCTCCGAGTGCGTCTCAGCGGCACAAAGGCGTACCGGGGTGTTGCCGCTGGTGTGCAGGGCGCGCGGAACGTTGGAAGCAGGGTCCGCAGCAGCGGGGTCGGTCGTCTCGCCCTGCGTGGTGGTGCGGCCGCTGCCAGGGCTGGGGTTGCCGCGAAGCGGTTCGCGCCCTCGCGCACCACGCGCAATGTCGCCCGTGCGGGCCTGCTCGCCGCTGGTGTCGCCTCCGGGCCTGTCGGATTGACCGTGGCAGGTGCTGCGGTGGCAGTGCGTGCACGCAGTCAGTTCCGCAAGTACCGCACCCAACGGCGCACCTTCATCGGCGAGCACATCCAGAACGCGAGCCGGGTTGAAGAACACGAGAAGAACCTGCACGCTAAGGCGCAGGCCAAATCCCGTACCGCGGCGAACCAGTCGCCGCGTTTCCCCAGCTCAGGGGCAGGCGGCGCTTTCTAGAGGGCAGCCGATTTCACCGGGTGCAGGTGACCGTCACCTGGTCCTTCTTCGGTTTGTCTGTCGGCGAAGTCAGCGTGATCTTGGACGCGGAAGCAGTGACCTGCGTGTTGCCCCAGTTGGGCGCCCCGTCGCTCGTGTTCGCGGTCTGCGACTTGTCGGTCAGAGTCGTCATTGACTTGGGAATCCAGAGTGTGAAGGCGCTGGTCTGAAGGTCCGTCCAGCCGTTCACTAGGTCATCCGGCGCAAACTCCAGCTGGTCCTCAGATTTCGCCTGGCTCTTGGAGTTCTTTGACACTTCGGTCACCGTCGTTGTGTAGGCGCCAGACTGCTCATTCATCTTCGCAACGGTGATCGTGGCAGTGGTGCCGCCAGTCACGGTGCCGTGGTTCGACATGAAGTCAGGGCTGTACCCACGCCCCTTCGTGCCGCCGACTTGGCAGCTCCACGTGCCGACCAGTGCGGTGTTGAGCGGGCCGGTCTTGGGCGCGCTGGACGTCGAGCCTGCCGCGGTAGTTGGGGCGCATCCGGTGAGAATTGTGGCCGCGCTGATGAGCACGAAGACGGTGAGGAGTCGCTGGTGGTTCATGACATGACCTTATCGGGGCGGATCGGCATGGTTACGCGTCGGCGACTGCTTTGAGCCATGCGTCGCGCTGTCGCCAGGTCTGCGGGTGATCGTGGGGTTCGTCATGCCCGTCTCTATGCATCGTGGCCACATTGGCGCGTATCCACCGAACATGGTGTCGCGCATGGGCGCCTCGACTCGGACGCGTCCACAAAGCTGGTCGATGCCCTCTCGTCTCTCCTCGATGGGATCAGCTGGGCATCTTCACGAGTCGGATCGTGACCATCCACAGTGGAGTGGTTAGGTGGGTCGGTTCGCCAAGTGAGTTCGCATGCAGGTCGGTGAGCCAGTTTCGACCGTTACCATCGAACCTCGTCATTCCGTCGATCACGAGACGAACCGGGATCAGTCCCCGCCACGGCAGTTCGACCGAGTGGTCCGTGCCCGTGAGAATGAAATTCATACCAAAGGCCTCGTCGGCGGGAGCTAGTGCGGCGGTCGCGAGGATTCTCTCTCCAATGATGTGCGAATCGAGGGTCTTGCCTTTCGAGGCCCTGACCTCCACATATCGGAATCCGTCGTCCCCGAGTATGGCGGACTCGCGATAGTCATAGCTGCTTGACGTCATGCTGAGTATTGTCTCGTCGGCTGCTGACGCTCGGGGCGAAAATCGCGGGTGACACGACGTCCGCGGTTAGCGAAGCGACCACTCGCGAACGGAATCTATTTCGTTTTTTGCGTCATGGTGGGTCGACCAGCGCGTCTACACCTATGAAAGGGCAGAACGCCTGGGTCGCGAACACGATCCCTCCGGTGACGGGTGGGGAGCCTAGTTCGCTCCCTCGACTATTGAACGGGAGACACGAGTGGGCATAAATTCGGCCACGATCCGACAGGACTTTGAGTATCGCCCGCTTGATCCTGAAACCCTCGCGAACCCGCACGTCTCGTATGCGGCACTTCGTGCGTTGCCGGGACTGTACTGGCACGACGGCATGAAGAGTTACGTCGCGAGCCGATATGACACATGCAAGTACGTTCTGAGCACGAACGCCTACTTTGCGAAGGATCGCGGCCGAATCGGGGTTGAGATTCCCGAAGAGAAGCGAAGCGTTCAGACCGAGGACCCGCCCAACAGATTAGGGCTTCGCCAAGAGTTCCGTCACGAGCTACACGAGACCGACCTTTCAGGTCTCTGCGCGACCGTCGGTGATCGGTTCGATCAGCGCCTAGAAGCCGCTGGTGCTGACTTCGATTTCGTCACAGAGGTTGCCTATCCGACGGCCCTTGACCTCACTGCAACCGTCGTGGGGCTGTCGAGCGAGCAAGGCCTCGACTATATGACCACTCACCGTGCCCTTCAGCGTGCGACTGATGGCGGCCTGGAGCCACAACGGTTGGAGGAGGGGCGTGCAGCCGGGGCGCGGCTCCACGCATACGCCGCCGAATGGCTAGAGCAGGACGGAGTAGAGGGCCTGCTCGCACCCGCGCGCTCGTTTGCGGAGAAATACCCGACGGGATACGCCGTAAACACATTGGCAGGGATGGTGAACGCTAGCTTCAGCACTGCTGGCTCGTTTACCACAGGCATCTTCAACCTGATGGTGAGGGACCCCGCTCTAGTCGAACAAGCCCGCGAGACCCTCGCCAACGGGCAAGGTTTCCGGGCCGTGAGCGAATTCCTTCGTTTCCTCGCACCGGCTCAGGCCACCAGCCGCGTCGTAGTCGAAGACTGCAACGTTGATGGCACCGACCTTAAACGTGGCGACACTGTCGTAACGCTGATGGGCTCGGCGAACAGAGATCCTGCACAGTACGACGACCCGGACAAGTTGAACCTTTCTCGGCCGCGCAACCGTCACCTGTCGTTCGCGGCCGGTCCGCACATGTGTCTTGGGAAGAAGCTGGCCGAGGAATGGGGCCAAGAGCTGATTCGCAGATTGGTTAGCACAAACGTTCTCCAGACCCTCCGTGTGGGCGCACCAGAGTTCCTAGACAGTGCAACCGTTCGCTCGATCATCTCATTGCCCACGCAGAGGGCCTGAGCCAACTCATCACTGCGCCGGCCCGTTAGGGCGGCTACGCCGAGAAAGCAGAAACCGCATGGAATCGCCACGAGCAGTCTTGCCCTGCCAGGTAGTCGACTGGTACGAACCGTCGCTCGCCCGACGTGCGTCGTTGACCGACGACAGCGAGCGGGCGCATCGAACCGGGTCCCTTCAGCGTCAGCTTGGGACCGAGAACTCAGAGCCGGAAGGAGACGTTCAATGACCTACGACCACATCTTCTAAGCCGATTCAAGCGCGGGAGGCTCGGGGGTACATCGAGCCTCCCGCGGACGTCCGGAGCCGGGCTGACAACAGGAAACGAAAAGCTGCACGAAAGGGATTCACCCGATGACGAAACTAAGCACACACAACGACTGGGACCCCCTGGAGGAAGTGATCGTTGGCTCCGCCACCAACTACACGTCACATGACCGAGAGCTTTCGTTCGATGTGTTCTTCCACGAGAACCTTTTCCGCTCGGATTGGGCATACCCACGTCTGAAGCAGGCAACCAATATCGAGACCGATGCTCGCGCATGGTCCATAAACGAACGGTACGTGGAGGAACTCGCAGAGGACGTAGAGGGCCTTGCCGACACGTTGAGCGGCCTTGGCGTGACCGTCCGCCGTCCTATGACGTTGCCTTCCAACGCACCGGTCATCGCGGGACTCGGATGGGAAGCTCCACCCATCCCGGCGCTAAACGTGAGAGACAACACCCTCATCGTGGGCAACGAAATCATCGAGACTCCGCCAGCGATCCGCTCACGTTACCTTGAGACGCGCCTTCTAGCGCCCGTCTTCACGTCTTATTTCCAGGCAGGCGCGAAATGGACAACGATGCCTCGACCAATCCTGACCGATTCGTCTTTCGACCTGTCCTATGCGCGGGACACCGAGTCAACTCTAGGCGGCCCCACAGAGCCGATTGAGGATCCCCAGCCGTCACCGTTCGACGTGGGCTTGGAAATGATCCTCGACGGAGCGCAGTGCCTGCGACTAGGGCGGGACATCATCGTCAACGTGGCAAACCAGAATCACGCTCTCGCGGTCGAATGGCTGAAACGCCACCTCGAACCCGAATACCGAGTCCACGTAGTGAATCGAATGAGCGACAATCACATCGACTCGATGATCCTTGCGCTTCGGCCCGGAGTATTCCTGGCTCGTCACCCGGGCATCCGAGACCTTATGCCCGAACCATTCCGGTCGTGGAAATTCATCGTGCCCCCGACACCAGACCCAAGCAGTTTCCCGCAGTACGAAGACGAGGACTTGGTGCTTACCAGCCCCTACATTGACCTCAACGTGTTGTCGGTTTCACCCGAGCGAGTGCTAGTCAACGAAGCCTGTCACGGACTCATCAAGGAGCTGGAGAGTAACGGGTTCGACGTCATTCCCGTGCGCCACCGCCACCGTCGTCTGTTTGGCGGTGGATTCCACTGCTTCACGCTTGATACGGTCCGCAAGGGCGACATCGAGGATTACCGGTGAGACTCCTCATCGGCAACGATCTAGACGATTCAATCCTCCATAAAGTCGATGTCCGCGCGTGGGCGCAACGAATATTCTGGTTCGCGCAAGACGGCGACGCAGTGATCCTGATGGACGAGCCGGACGGCGACCAGCTTGACTATGTGACTCGTCTCACAGGTGTCGACAAGTCGACGCTTTCGTTCTTCGTACTTCCTAATGGCGGACGGTTCGGGCGGCGGATGTTCGATCACCAGTTGTTGCTCGACCCGGGATTCTTGGAACGCATCCGACCGAGCCTCGCTGATGTTGAGGAAGTGCGTGCGCTTTGGCACTCACCGATGGTCCAGGTCTTCCTAGAAGAGCTTGGACTCGGACATGTTTGGCCAGGTGGGGAGTTCTACCTACAGAATGGCGCCGAGTGTCTCAACAACATGGGGAACTTCAGAGCGTTCGCGAAGGGGGCGCAGGTACCGGTCGCGGAAGGGACCGTCTGCCGCACGCAGGACGACGCGGTGTACCTCTCGCGCCTCTTGCTCAAGAAGCACCCAGCAGTAATGGTGAAGAAGGCCCACGGTGGGGCGGGCGCAGGGAATCTGCTCCTTACTCGCGACGAAAGGATCGAGGGAGGGAACTCGGGGAACTCACGTCGATACGCGGTCGACAGCATCGACGCGTCGGGTCTTCCTGCGTTCTGGGCCGAACACTGGGACTGGGCGTCATCCAACGGAAGATATCCAGTCGTAATCGAGCAATATGTTCGCGACGCGAAGTCGATCTATGTGGAATTCCACTTGGACGACAAAGGATCACGTGTTCAAGAAGTCGGTGAACTGCAATTCGAGAACAGTCGCCAGGTTCGCGAAGTCGTCCCCACGCGTTCAGTCAGTCCGCGGACACGAACAGAACTCGTCGCCGATGCGCAGAAGCTGGCCGATTTCTACCATAGGCTCGGGCATCGCGGATTCCTCAGCGCCGATTCGGTCGTTCGACCCGACGGGACGTTTGCATTCACCGAGGTGAATGCCCAGTTCACCGGGTCGAGTCATCTTCACAGTGTTATTGCCGGCCGACTCGTGCGGGCGTGGGAGCGCGACCTCTCCGTCACTCAAATGGCGTCGCCACCCGAATGGGAACTTCGGAGCGTCCGCGAGCTCCAGATCGCTATCGAGAATGCGGGCCTCGGATATGCGCTGGAAGCAGACGAATGCGTAATACCGATCACGCCGTGTATAGGGGACCGGGGCCTGCTTATCCTTGCGATCGCACATCCTGTTGGGGCCACGGTCGAGGGCATCCTAGATCGTGTAGCAACGAGCCTTTTCGAGGGTCGCCGAGTCAAGAGCTGATGAGTCACGTGATTTCTGATTCCGTCGACGGTTGGGCGGATCCTTACGCACGCGACCTACAGGGACTCCCATGACTCACTCTTCACCACGTCCCCGCCTGTTGCGCGGTAGCTTCCTGGTCTTCTTCGTTGGAAGAACCGTAGATTTGGCTGGCGGGGCTATGACCCCTGTTGTACTGCCGCTCGCGATCCTGGCAGCAACCGGATCTGTAGCCGACGCCGGATTAGTTGCTGCAGCTAACATGATCCCCACTCTGGCGTTCATGGTCTTTGGTGGGGTGGTGGCCGACCGCTTCAACCGGAAAAGCCTCCTGGCAATCACAAGCTGCCTGACCGCGCTCCTGCAAGCGGGTATGGGGATCGTGTTGCTCACCGGAAACTATGCCCTTTGGATCATGGTCGTCATCGGGCTCTTCTCCGGCGTCGTCGCTGCATTCAACGGTCCTGCGCTCCGCGGCATCGTCCCGGAGCTGGTCGAAAAGAGCGACTTGCAGCGGGCAAACGCGGCTCTTGCCACAGCTCGTAGCGCCGCACGAATGGGCGGACCATTGCTCGCGGGAGTGTTGGTAGCAACGATCGGTGGGGGATGGGCGCTGCTGGTCGACGCGATGTCGTCGGTTGTGGCTGCCGCGTGTTTCCTCACTTTGCCTGTCGCGGGCATGGCGGTCGTTTCCGGATCGCTGCTCAGCGGGTTGAAGACTGGGTGGAATTCGTTCGCATCGACACGGTGGATTTGGATTTCAAGTGTGAGCTTCGCGGTCATCAACGCCGTGAATGTCGCGCCACTGCAGATTATGGGAGCCGCGATTGTGACACCTGTGCTGGGTGCCGTCGCTTGGGGGGCTCTTCTCACTGGCCGAACCGCAGGGATGTTAGTGGCGGGGACCGCGCTTGTGAGGTGGCGTCTCCGATCGCCATTGGTTACAGGAAGGGTCGTCGGCGTCTTAGCGGCGCTACCGCTATTCGGCCTTGCAACGACGGATAATTTTCCTGCGTTGCTTGTGTTCGCGTTTCTGGGAGGATTCGGTTTCAGCATCCTGACGGTGACATACGACACAACTCTTCATTCAGAGATTCCGCTCAGTATGCTTTCGCGCGTGTCAGCCTGGGACGACCTCATTGCGTTCGCCGCCATCCCGGTTTCACAGCTCCTCATCGGCCCACTCTCTGACGCTTTTGGCTACCGTGAACTGGCCTTCTGGAGTGCCACCGGTCTGATTGGAGCAACGCTTCTTCCATTGGTCGCACCGAGTCTGCGCGCAGTGAGCCGGAGAAGCGGCGTGATATCTGCTGAGGGGCCCTAGTGCGACTGCACGGGCCGGCTGTTCGTGGCTTCAGGGGGTTACGCGGTGGCTCTTCAGGCTTTCCGCTTCGCCACTCGGCTGGGGCCCCAGGTGCGACATTAAGCGGTCCTGCCGTCCTTACCGGCATCGCCCGGCCTAGAAGAGAGTAGAAGACCTGCGTGGCACCATCAACGCACTTACCTGCCCACACTCGAGCGAATCTTGACCCGCCGTCGTCTGGCAAGATTCAGGGGCGCTGGACGAATCCTCCGGGCGGACGCCCGGTGCTTATCAGTGTGTACGATGACGACGATTTTCGGGCGGTGCACAAGAACCCCGACTGTGTGGTTGTATGCCCGAACAACGACTGTGCCTCACGCCTGGCCGCGAAGGCGAACAAGAACGGTACACGGTGGCTTGCAGCATGGCCCAACTCGGTTTCGTGCAACCACCATGTGGTGCCTTTGACGCCGAAGCCCGCAGTTCGACCGTCCGAGGGTGGAGGGGGTGTCGAGACGGCGGAACACCGGTGGATGAAGGCTCGGATCGCGCGTGTCTGTGCGGTCATGGGGCACGACGCGTTCGTTGAGCACCAGCCCACGCACGCGGATGTGTTCGTTCCAGGTTCAGGCGTGGCGTTGGAGTACCAGCGGTGGGATACGGAGTTCGCGCAGCGGAATTTAGCGCGGCGCCGTGTCGGGGCCGCGCAGACAATATGGTTCTTCCCGGACCCACCCCGTTCTGTTACGAAGCGGGCTGACACGGCACTTGCTGAGCTGTTCAAGTCCCGCGTTTTTCGGCACGGCGGGCTCTTCATCAAAGCAGCGAATATGGACGACGCTCGACTGATCCAGAGGCCGTGGAACCATCCCGAGGATCGTGAGATGAGCAGGACCACTCGGCTGTACGTTGGTGGATCGGTGGCCACATACGACCGCGAACACAACACCCTCAGACTGTCATCCTCCTATCCGCTGCACTACTTCCTCGATCAGGTGTTCAAAGACGAACGCACACTCCAAGAAGCGAACGTGCGATTCAAGAGCGGGGCGGTTGCTCGCAGGCTTGTGTGGGTGCGCCGAAGTGACTTGCAGAAGATTGAGGCCGGCCACGCACAGCGCGAGCTGGAGCTTTCGTCTGAAATTGATGAGCAGGAGGAACAGGCGAGGTCCGCAATACCCGTTCAACAACGAGAGCACGAAGATGTCTCGGCAGCGCGGAGCCGGACCGCCGAGCTTCCAGATGACACGGCGGCGGTGGGGGAGTCGACAACCACATCCCTGTCCAATCGTGAAACAGGCCCGAACCCGGAGCAGGAGAGCGCACGAGCGGCCTCCACCTTTGTTCTAGGGCAGCAACCGCCAGAACGTCTGCTTCCCCTGGCGCACGAGAAGCGATTGATGAAAGCGGATTCGCTTTTGCGGCGACTGCTGCATCGGCTCTGGCGATAGGACCGTATTGGTATGGACCGAGTGGAGGGACCTTTTCCTGCCATTTCACCCCCGGAATGGTGTCAGACAGCCTTGTCTGGTCCGCAAAAGATGGGACTAAAAACCGCCCTTTTGCGTCGGTCGCTTCGCTTACCGTGGGACGTAGGGAGCAATTTGGATACGCGAGCGTTCGGGACCGCGCGCGCCTCAGACGAGGAATGCCAATGCTGAAACTGGAAGTGGCCGCGCAACTCGTCGGCCACACCGCCGCGCTGCGGGACATCATGGCGGGAGCGCTGTCTGTGCGCGACCTCGCTGAACCGCTTCGTGACGACCTGCGTGCGCTCGGGGTACTTGAAGACTCGACCATCAACGTCGACCGGGTACGAGCGATCATCGCTGACTGGTCCGCTCACGTGTGCGGTCTCGAGCTGAAGGCAGCGTAGGCACGTAGACACAAGTATGGGCGCCGGCTGCTGGGGAGCGTGCCGGCGCCCGAAGATGCCCCTTCATGGTTTGGGACCAGAAGCACCTCGCCAATGTAGACGAGGCACCGGCGCGATCATGACGCCATCCGACCCGTTCAGTAGTGGCCGGGTGGCGGTTGCGTAGCTAGGTGCCCTGAATTAAGGGAACTATTGACGTGTTTACCATCCTGTTCACCGTATTGGGTGTCGTGAGCTGCTTGCTGCTTTTCGCTGGAGCGTGCACGCTAGCGGCGGACGTGATTGATTCGCGCGCGTCAACAGATGGTGGGCGAGAGACGATTCGAGCCCTGGTCGATCGGTTCAAGCCTGTTGTCGGGCCCAGTGTGAAAAACAGCGATCGGTTGAGCTTCGCGCGTGGCGCACTGTTTGGTGGTGCAGCAGGGGGTGTTGTCGTGGCTGTCGGACTTGTCGTCTACGCGGGCGCGTAAGCGTGTCTACTGGTCGTGTCGTGTGATGGGGTCAAAGCCCATGTCGAGGTAGGAAAGCCACTGATCGGTCAGCTCCTTCACGCGCGACGGAACGACTTCGTACCGTGGGGAGCGGCCCTTCCTCTCCTCGCGAGGAATATCGAGGGCGATCACCCCAGCGTCCTCCATCGCCTTCAGGTGCCGCACCAGCGTGTTCGCAGTCATATCGGTGACTGCTTCGCGGATACCGCCGAAGTAGGTGCCGGGGTTCGCGGCGATGAAACGGAGAATCTGACTTCGCGCTGGGCTGCCCATCAGCTCCACTGCGAGGTCAACGTCGCGCGTCCGCGTCGGGTCGGAGGGCGTGAAGTTATTTGGCACGAACCCATTGTGTCGTATTTCGATTCGATGCGCCCTCCAGTCGTTAGCGTGCCCCCATGAAGCCGCCGTATAGGCCCGCTTCATGCATGTGTAAGATAAACGCGAAATGGTTATATACATCGATCCGGCAGGTATCTCCGGTGCCCAAAGCGCGACAACGCCGGCCTCCCGCGAACCTGCGACGAGTCGTCGCAGAGTGATCGGTGAGACGCCCGCACGATCTGCAAGGAGCTGCGCCGCCGTGGTCGAACGCACCGCAAGCCGTACCGTCCCTCAGGGACGCCTGTGAGCGCACACTCTGAAGTCCTCGCCCTGGTCTCCGCCGGAGTACTGACCCCCGCAGACGTAGTAGCCACCGCAGCTACCCCCGGCAACGAGCACCTCCTCCGGGTGCCCATGCGTGACCTCCTCGCCGCCGCCCCCGGCTGGGACGGCCCCACAGCGGACGCCGCGTGCTCACGCATCGCCGCCATCTGCGGGACAGGACCAGACCCCGACCGACCGGTGTCCTGGCTGCTGAACCCGAAAGCGGACACCGCCCGGGTCATCGCATTTTCAGACGCAACGCAGCCCGGCGCCACCGGACGCCCCGACGATGACGAGCATGTGCAAGCGGCGGCATGGCCCGGATTCCCTTTCACTCCCGCGCCGGAGGGCAGCCGTGCTTGACACCGAAACGATGAAACAACTAATCGGTGACGTGCTGGCTCAGAAGGAAGGCACCCCCGAACGGGCCGAACGGGCTGGCATCCTGCTCGCCTCCCTACGCGAGCACGACGTGCTGCTGATGTGGACCAGGGCGCTCTGGGCAGGCCGAGGCAACGCCGTAACATCCAAGGACGACTTCGAGTCCATCGCTGCGGTGGCCGTCTTCGACTACCTCACCGACTCAGGAGCCCACGCGGCCACACCCGGTGTGCTCTGTTCCGTCGCCCGTCGAGCTGCGCAACGGTACATCGCTGAGGGCGGCGAGCACGGCCTCGCCGGATACCGGGGCCTCACCATGCGTTCCGCCATCTACGCCGACATCCGAGACAGTCTCACTGCCAAACTCGGCCGCGAGCCGACGAGCGCGGAAGTGTTCGCCTGGGCGGATACTCACGCAGGACAGAAGCAGACGAAGAACGGGGAACGCCTCGATCCGGGCGAACTCAGCCACTACCGAAATCAGGGCCGGCTCGGAATCGCGCCAGTGATGGGCGACGAGCTTTCCTTGGCCACCCAGACGGACGTTGAAAGCGACGGCTTGCATGCGGCGGAGGTATCCGTGCTGATGCGGCACGTCACCGACACGATCCTGCAGGAGGCCGTCGAGCTGTGCGGGGTGGTCTGGTACGCCAATCAGCTGGCTGTGTGGCGGTCAGAGAACAGCCCGGGCGTCGCCGATTCCCTCGTGGAGGTGAACGACCTCGCATCAGTAACGTCGGCGACAGGGAAACGGTTGCACGACCTGATCGTGTCGAACAAGACCCTCAACACCCTGGTCGGCTCAGGCGCCTCGCTCTCCCTGGTGGCCAGGTCGGCGCTTGCTGCCGCCCCCGGCGAATGCGGGCTGCTCACTTACCTGTGTTCCTGGGTCCAGATGGCCGCCGACGGGAAGACCGCACAGTCGAGTGCCCGGCCGATGCAGTCCGCTGTGGTTGCGCACGTCCGGGAGACCACCGGGACCGTGCTCAGCCAGCGGCAAGCGACGGAATACTCGCGCGCTCTGGCCGCAGCGCTGGATCGAACGATCCAACTGCACGGGCCTATCGACGCTGCCGCCTAACTAATGCCAGGCCGCCTTGGGCCGGGAGTGGGCGTTGCGCGCCGGCGCCCGGTTGAACCACTCGTGGTCGCCGACCTCCACCAGCAGGCCCTGCGAGACGGCCTCGTTCACGTCGATGGCTGCCGTATCCCAGTCGATCTGGGAGAACGGCCACGCATCGAAGTCCACCGGCCGATCCCCGGTGGAGAAGTTGTCCTCGGCGACGGCGCGCGCGAGCGCTCCCATCGTGTCGTGACGGCCGAGATGTCGGGCACGGATGTCCAGGAGAGCCGCTGAGACCACCTGGCCTGAACCGGCGTACCAGCGTTGCAGCGCCGAGTGCGCAACGAGCGGCGGCACCGGGTAAGCGACGCCGAGCGCGACCTCCAAGTCGCGTATCGCAGCGGTGGTTTCAGCGAGAGAGCTCGGGAACTGCCGACCCGTCGTCGTGTTCGTGGTAGGCATTGTGTGTGGTCCTTGTCGTTGCGTGCCTGGTCAGAAATAGGCGGGATCGTCTTGGTGAATGAACGGGTCAAAGGCGACCTCGCTCCACACCTGCGGGTCGAGATGGCCAGCAGTAACGTGATGGTCTTCCGGTGTGAGGTCGTAGTCCGGGTCGAACGGTGCGTCCGCATCCGTCGGTACGGCCGGGTCGGGCTCACCTGCGGCAGACGTGCTCTCGCGTGCCGGCCGAAAACTCGCACCGTCTCCGACCATGTGGTCGAGGACACTCGCCTTCCGGTCCAGCACTCGGTCAACGTGCTCACCCACATCGTTGCGACCAACCCGGACCAGCGTGATGTCCTCCCTGCGCCCACGGGCGAGTGGGGCGCCGTCGGTGGCCCCAGGGGGTGCACCGCCCCCACTGTTGGGCGACAACCTCATCGGGTCCAGACCACCGTCGGCCCCCACCAGGTCATCCATCGAGTACTCCCGGTATCCACTCCCGAGGCTGCGGACAAGAGGGGCCAGGTCGGAGCCCTCATTCGGGTCGATGACGAACTGGGAGACCGAGGGTAGGGGCGGCGGCGTGAGCGCCAACCGGATGACCTCCTCACTGGCGAACAGGGCCGCCAGTGGGGCGCTGGCGGCGATGAGCGCGCCGAGGTATGTACCAGGGCGGTCCCACGCGTAGGAGTTGAATGCGAGCGTGTGGGCGACGTTCACGATCACCGAGATGGCGGTGAAGACGTAGAGGAAGACGAGGGTTCGCTTGGCGGGCTCGCGCCGGAAACGGAACACCGCATAGACGATGGTGTACGCGAGGATGGCGCCGTCGATGAAGCCTGGGGCGAGCAGATGCGTCCACGCGTCAGGACCAGTGTTCTTGGCGGCGTCCGCGATTGCGGCGAAGCTGAACACATACGAGGTGGCCAGGATCAGGCTGACCACGGTGAGGGCGATTATCGCGACGGCCAGCTGGTCCGGCGACATCCGCGCCGTCCGCCTAGGACGGGGCGCTCCGTCGACGGGCGTGGCCCGCTTGCTTTTACGGCTCACGCGCCAGCCTCGATCATCCGGTGCGCGAGCTGCGTGCTCTCGCCGGTGACGAACCGGATCGCGGCAGCCTGCGCAGCCTTCTTCTCAGCGCTCGTCGGCCAGGACACGTACGGTGAGGGCGCTTCCTGCGCGGTCGCGTACTCGACCGGGGTGACGGGCTCACCGTTTGTGAGGAACACGTCGCCGTCGACAGTCGTGTAATCACCGTCATCGCCGAAGTCAGCGCTGTCGTAGACGTGCTCGCCGATGATCACCAGCCGGTCCGTGAGCACCTTGGCTGCCCACGGCTTGACCTGCTCGACCGACTCGATCCACTCCGGGTTGGTCGCCTTCACGTGGTCGAGGAGCTTGCTCTGGTTGATCTTCGGAGCCGCATCCTTCTGCACGACGCTGAGCGTGCCCATCGGGGTGCGGAACGAGCGGGCGCCCGTCAGGTCAGCCAGCGCGAGCGCCTCAGCCTTGGCGGAGTCCGCCTCTGCTTTGATCGCCTCTGCCAACGCCATCAGCGCAACCGCACGATCGGCGGGGCGCAGGTCGCGCAGCAGTGTCGAGGTCACCTCCGCCACGGGAGTGGAAGCAGGGGTGGTGGCTGGGGCGGCGGTTTTCGTCTTGGTGGTCATGCTCCTCCCTATGCACCGCGCCGCATGAGACGCGTGCGGCGCGGTGCATAGAAGCTGCTCCTCACCAACGTTGCACGGAGCAGTCGTCGTAAAAGAGCCCGTTGACCGCATAGTCCGGGACGCTACGAATCGGTGGTGGTGGGGTCGGCGATGGCGGGCTTGCGACGGGTGCGCCCATCAACGTCCCAGCCGGGCACGAGCCGGTCCAGTGTGTCCCGTCGCTCGATGCTGAGGCAGCCGGGGCGCTTGGCTGCCCGGCGCTGCCTGTAGCGCCATGCAGCCACAAGCGCTTCCTCTTCGTTGTCCGCACCCTGGACCGGCCACCGGCCAGTAGCGGCGTAGAAATCGGCGAGCTGCTGGGCCTTGCTCATCCACACGTTGTCGAGTGTTGCGTCCCAGCCGGGTGCGTTGGCGTCGAGGAACTCGCGGCGCTCCACGTCTAGACTGCTGCGAGCTTCTGCAAGTCTCCGCTGACGCGATAGCCAGCCGTAGAGACTCCTTTCGGTGCATTCCTTGGCAATACCTGATGGCCAGCGCTTATGCGTCCGATAGAAATCGGAAACTTCGATGGCGTGGTCCTTCCACTGCTGTTCAGGACGCTTGTCCCAGCCGGGCGCGTGCGCGTCCAGGAATTTGCGGCGGTCGACGTCAATCCCGCCGTCGCTTCGTGCTGAAAGCCGTTGTGCGGTACGCCACGCGGCAAGACGCTTCTGCGTTGGATCTGACGTTCCGCTTGATGGCCAACGACCGTGCGCCCGATAGAAGTTGCCGAGTTCTGCCGCAAAGGCGTTCCATTGCTGTACTTTGTCCACGTTCGTCATCCAGCCCGGCGCTTCCCTGTCCAGAAATTGCTGGCGGGCAACCGTGATGCCGCCCCTTTTGGCGCTGACGCGCTGACCTTCGAGCCACTGAACGAGGCGCAGTTCGTTCGCGTCCGCGCGAACCGACGGCAAGCGACCGCGCGTGCGAACGAAGCGCGCGAGCTGGTGGGAGTTCTCATTCCAGCGGTCCTCGAAGCTTTCGTCCCAGCCTGGCACCTCCGCGTCCAGGTATCGCTGACGGTCAGCGTCCAGCCCGCCTCGTTGCCTGGCGACGCGGCGATTTTTCGCGATCCATCTGGCCAAGTATTTCTCGTGAGGGTCGGTGGCGCTCGGGGAAGGCTTGCTCCCGTGCGCGCGGACAAAACTCACGAACTGGTTGGCGTTTTCTTGCCAGCGGTAATCAAAGCCTTCGTCCCAGCCGGCTGCTCGGGCATCCAGCCCTTTTCTGCGAGTGTCGCTCATGCGGCCTTCAGCCTTGCCTGCGGAACGCTGTTTCGAGAGCCAACGTCCCAGGCGCTGTTCGGTTGGGTTGGATGCTTTTGTGGAAGGGAAGCGGCCGTGCGCGCGGAGGAAAGCTGCTAGTTGCTCGACCATCTGGTTCCAGTCCCAGTCCCGGTCGAGCAATCGGACGGTGCGGAGTCCCAAATTGCGGCGTGCTGTGGCGACGAGAGCGCGCACGTCGACTTGCGGAGCGACGGTGGTGCTGGTGGCCCACGTCAGTTCGATGATGTCGGCGTCGTCGGTGTCTGGTTGTGATGAGTCCGGGGGTATGGGCGCAAGCTCGCTGCTCGGTGACGCCGGCATGGAGCCTGGTTCGGGCGCTTCGAGTGGGTCAGCGGTGGTGACTGTGGCGGGCTCGCTAGTCTCGATCCGGGTCGTCATCACGTCGAATATTGCGGATTCGTTCGCGGCGTGCGCTGGATCCGTTGCAGAAAGGGTCACCGTTCCTGTGCTCGGCGGGGGTTCGGTTGCCCACCTGTTGAGTGTTGTGACGATGCGCGGATCGTTGGTCCCGAGTCCGGCGAGGACTTGCCAGACGGGTTCGTAGCCGTCGCCGAGTGTTTGGTCGTCGTCGGCGTCGTCTGGGGCTGCAAGAACGGGGATGACGATGTGGCCGACGGTTTTTGTGCTCCCTGGTTTTGGTTTGCGGATGGCTCGACCGACTGCTTGGACTATGTCCACACCGGAGCTGCGGGGGTCGACGAAGATGATGGCGTCCAGTTCGGGGATGTCGACACCTTCGCTGAGGCAGGCGACATTGGCGATGACGCCGCCGTGGGCGGCCAGTCTGGCGATCTTCTTGTTTCGAAGGCTGGTGGGTTGGTCGCCGGTGATGACGTCGGCGTGGGCGAAGCCAACGTTGTTGACGAGGGCGGCGAATTCGTTGGCTCGCTCGACGCTGTTCAGGTAGGCGATCACTCGTGTGGCGCCGAGCCTCTCGATGGTGTGGGCGAGTGCAGCACAACCGAGGGCCATCCGCACCCGCCCATCGCGTGGGTCCAATGCGTCGGGGCTGAATGCTTCTGGATGGGCGTCGCGGGCATCGTCGTCTAGGAATTGGAGTACATGTACGCGGTAATCAACCAGGTGACCGGCCTCGATTGCTTCTCGGAGAGTGAGGGTGAATGCCTGCTTCCCGAAGAGCGCCTCATCGGACATTGAGCGGACGCCTACCTGAGTAAGGCTGCGAGTCCTCCGGTCCTCACCGCCTTCGAAGACGCGTGGGGTTGCTGTAGCGAAGAGGCGTTTGTGAGCGAGGATGCCGTCGGACTCCAGCACGAGTCGCCCCGAGCGGTCGGTTACGTGGTGGCTGTTTGAGGTGGCCAGCTTGTGGGCTTCGTCACCGATTGCGATGTCCAGTCGTACCCCGCATTCCTGCTGCGCCTCGGCGACGATCATCGAAGACTGGTACGTGGCGAATATGACGAGCGGTTTCCTCATCGACGCGGGGCGACGATTCTGTTCGTCGAGAATCGCGGCCAATGCGCCTGTGTCCCGAACCACTCGGGCACCATGCCCGGCAAACTCGGAGTCGGTCACCGCCACGACATCTTCCCGGGCACCAACGGTGTCGTCCGAGCAGACGACCACCGGCGTGACCCAACCGCCGTCTCCATATTGTCGCCGCCACGCCTGAACCGTCTGGTCCACCAAGGCAAGTGAGGGGAAGAACACGCCGATGAGGGTGTCCCGACGGTGCCGCACGATCTCGTGGAGCATCAACGTCTTCCCGGTGCCGCACGCAGAAACCAGAAGTGCGCGGTCTGCGGATTCAAGTTCCGCGCAGATCGCGTCACGTGCAGCTACCTGGTGAGGCCGCGGAGTCAAAGGCAACGGACGGCCATTCCGAAGAGTAGCGCGAGAGGCAGTGTCAGAGACCGTGGTCGAGAACATCGTCATGCCTCTACCTATGCGTCGTCCACTTCAGACCGCGTAGCTCCAGCAGGCGATCCGTCTTCCGCTCACCCCGCCCGGACCGATGTGACTCTCGGAATCAGCGTCGCCGCGCCCCGAACGCCCCGGTCCTCACCGTCGCAGTTGACAGGGAGCCCGGGGCGTTCACGCGGTGGTCGCGGCTACCAGGTTGCTCCCGGACCCTTGTACACGATGTCATAGCAGCCAAGAGAGTCGCTGTAGCCCTGCGACACGATCACGGCATTGCTGGGAACGACGATCGCGCCAGACCCGCAATTATCCCCCGTCCCAACGCTGTTTGCAGGCAGAGGCGGGCCAGTAAAGACCGGATGCCCGGACACCGTAGGAGGAGGGGACGATTGCCCGCCACCGGAACTCCCAGAGGACGAACCGCCGCCGGAGGGCGAACCGCCGCCGCCCGAGCCAGAGCTGCCCGAGCCGGACGACGAACCGCCACCGCCGCCGGCACCGCCATTGCCGCCGCCTGAGCCGGAGCCACCAGACGCCGACGGGGGAGTGGCCACAGACTCATGCGTCACGGGGTCGGTGTATGAGTCCGCGCCAGCATCCTGGGCGGCCTTCGCAGCAGCCTCCTGCGCCGCTTTCTGGGCTGCCGCCTCACCTACCTTCTGCGCGGCTATAAGGCCCTTGTACGCGGCCACCAGCGCCGACGCCGCTGCCGGGGTAAGAGACTTCGCCGCCGCCGTGTACGCCTTAGTGAACGCGGCCTTGGCGTCTGCTGCGGCCAACGGGTTCGTGGCTAGCACCGTCTTGCTCTTGGCGGCCAAAGTGCCGGCGACCTTGGCCGTCTGCGCAGCCAGGTCCGACTTGTGCGCCTGCACCGTGCGCAGACCGGAAATCAAGGTGCTGGTCGCGTGACGAGTCGAGGTGTTGGACGACTTGGCGGATGCGATCGCGGTGTTCAGCGCTGTGATGTTGCTGTCGTGCGTCACGACCGTGCGATACGTGGTGGGCTTGCCGGGGGAGGTGGTGCCGTCCTTCGCATAAGCGGCCACATCCGCGGTCAGGGTCTTCACTGCGGCGGGGTCGGCCACGCTGGCAAGGTTCGTGAGGATCGGGGTCCAGGCGGCGGCCTCCTTCTTGGCCGCTGCGCGCTGTGTGTTGCTGACGAGTGTCACCTGGTTCAGAGTCGCAGTCGTAGTCGCTGCTGCCCGATTCTCCGAGGCGAGCGAGTTCTCGAGGTGGGAGACGTAGCCGAAGTAGATACCGGTCCCCGTACCCCCAGCAGCAACAACGACGAGCGCGCAAAGGCCGATGATCGAGGCCTTCTTGTGACCGGCGATAAGTGCGCGGGTACGGCCGGGGATCGCCCGGAGCTTCTTTGTCGCGCCGTCGAACCAGCGCTCCGGAGCTTCGGCGTTCTCACCTCCGGCGGGTGTGGGGGCGGTGCTATTTGCCTGGGCGGTCATGATGAAGGTGCCTTCCTCCCGTTAGGGGGACTCGTTGGTATTCGGCAGCGCGTTGTGCGCCACTGACCATCCCTGTAAGTCGTGCTTGCCTGGTTGCGTGCGGCTGACCCGCACCTGTTACGGGTATGCAGGTGTCTCAATAGATGACACCGGTCGGGTGCCGCGCATGACGCTGGAACATGAACTCGGTATCGGTGGCTGGTGAAACCAGTAGTGCCCCGGCGGAAACCGGGGCACTACTGGTTTTGTGAGGGTGTATCAGCCGGAGATGATCGGGAGGGCAGCAACGGAATCGTTGCCACCTGCCCCGCTGCCGTTCCCGCCGCTACCGGTGCTCGGGCTGACAGGGGGAGTGGGGACGTTGACAATGGTCTCGGAGGACACCCCGCGGTCACCCTGGGCGACCAGGTTGCCGTCGATGTCGAAGACCGACTCCACGAAGTAGCCCTTCGTCATCGAATCCGGGTACTTCACCGACGGGAGGGTGACGACCACCCCGTTGACCAGTCCCTCGTTCAGACCAACCGGACCCGCCGTGGCGATAGCCTCGTCAGAGGTCGAAGCGGTCGAACCCTTCTGGTCGTAAAGGGTGGACGACAGCTGCGAGCCTGCCGGGACGGTGCCCCAGAGGGTCGCCGTGTCGGAGGCCTCGCCGCCACCGTTGGACTTCGCCTGCGTGGTGACGACGAGCTGCTTCACGGCGGCCCACTCGTCCTTGTTCGCGCAGTCGCCCTTGGTGAGCAGGGTGCCATCCGCCGAGTAGAGCGACTCGACCCACGTTCCCACACCGAGCTTGTCGGAGTGGAACGACGCCGTGAGCGTGCCCGGCTTGGTGACGGCGATGTGCCCGCTGGTGTAGTCCAGCGTGGTCGCGTCGCACACCGGAGCGGTAGGCGCGATCAGGTTGCCGGCACCGTCGGCGACGGGCGACTGCTCGAACGTGTAGTAGCGGTCCACGATGTACATTCCCGCGGTCGGGATGACCTTGCCAGACACTGTGATCTTGTCGGTCACCGGCAGCCCGAGACCCGTCTCGGGGATGCTGGCGTCACCCACCTTGATCTTCACGCCGGTGCTCGTGCTGGCGTTGGTGGTCACCTTCGGCGGGCTGACGAACGACTCGACAGAGATAGCGAAGTCGGTGTGGTAGCTGTAGGCCGAGCCGCCATCGAGCCACGGCTGGACTGCCGTCTTGACGTCGGAGCCCTCAATGTCCTCCACCCACACGTAGTAGCCGGAAGCTGCACCCTGGTCGCCCGCGATCTTGGTGTCGGAGGTGATGACAGGGTTCTGCGTGAGCGGGTCGGTGGTGGTGCCGCCGACAGTGATGGTGCCGTGGCCGGCGACCGGTGTGCCTGCGGGAACTGTGCTCGACTGCTTGGGCACAGTCGCGAGCGGGCCGTACAGGGTGCCGTTCACGGGGATCGGTGCGTAAACGCCGGTGGAGTTCTTCGGCCACTCGTTCACGCTGCCGTCGGCGTTCTTGCCGAGCTTCAGCGTGATGGTGTCCTTCGGAGTGTCGCCGGAAACGTAGTAGTTCGCAGCCGACTTCGTTTCCACCTGCGGGCTGAAGACCGAGGAACGCGGTCCAGGGTCAGAGATCGCACCGGAGGCCGACTTGGGCTGACCAGTGGAGGTCTGCTGGCCGGTGCCGGAGGTCACCCACTGGGCGCCGGGAGCTGTGTCGGTGGTGAGACCGACAGCGGGAGCCCAACCCGCAGCGCCCGCCTTGCCGGGCACTGCATACGTGTACGAAGCTCCTGCCCGGTAGGGGGAACCTGGCGATGGCGGTACGCCGATGACATTCTCGGTGAGCGAGGCAGACCCGTTGGCGGCAAACGTGCCGGTGGAGGCCCCCGTGGACTCGAACACACCGTTGGTCAGAGCGACCGTCCATGTGCCATCTGTGTCGCCTGTGGTGTTGAGCACGAATGTTCCGACGTAGTGGTCCGTTGGATCCGTAGAGAAGCTGCCCGACAGGCTCCCCGGGTCTCCGTCGACGCCGGCGGAACCGACGCTCACATTGCCCAGCTCAGCCCAATACTGCGCCGCGAGGCTTCCGGCCAGGTTGGCCTGAGCTGCGCCCGCGGGGTAGTCGAGCCAGGTGGTCTGGGCGGCCACGTCGCCGACCGCTCCGGTGTAGCCAGAGTTCGCCGCGATGGTGTTGTACTCCCACTGCGGGCTGACGATGTTCTTCACGACGACGGAAACCGCGGCACGCTGTGCCTGCGCGTTCATGTCGTTGCCGTCGATCTGACCGTACGTGGTGGTCACGTAGTTGATCTGCGCGAGCTGGAGCGGGGTCGGGGTGACCGGGCCGCCGTACTGGTTGCCGGGGATGGTGAACGATGTGGCGTTCGGGATGAACGACCCGGTGGTGGTCGGGTCGGGGCTGCCTGGCATGATGCAGTAAGCGAACTTCCCGTCGGCGCCGACCATCGTGGAGACCTGGCTGTCGGAGCCACCTCCACCGTTGTCGTAGATGACGGCTGCGGCGTTCGCGGCGGGCAGGCTCAGCGCCAGAGCGCCGCCGATGAGGCCGAGCGTCACCAGTGGCGCGCCGATGAACGCGGCGATCTTCACGCCCCGATGCCGGCTGGTCTTCACCGCCTTCCGGCGCACAGGCCGGTTTGCGTTGGTGTCGGTCAAGAGTGGTCTCCTCTGTCTGAGATTGATAGTTACCCTCATGACTCACTCGGCGACGACCTGATGCAGAAAACGCAGCCATCCGAGAAATCCGCCAGAATGCCTTCCGCCACCGCGACGATGTGCGCCCGCAAGGCGACGCGTAAAGGGCCCTTCCCCGCGAGGAGAAGGGCCCTATATGCAGCAGCTCTAGCCGCAGCGCCGCAGACTGGCGACGCTCGTGCTGAGAGAGCTCGTGCCACCAAGGATGGTGACGTTCGTTGCATGAAGGCGACTCATCTCGGTGAGCACCTGAGGCGCAACGCATGCTGACGGTGACAGCATCACCGGTACGAGCCTCGCTGCGGCGAGTACGGACCCGGAGAGGGCGTCCGGGAAGACGATTCCCGAGGCGATCACGATGGACGGCGCGGCCGAGTAGTTCGCCTTCACGACAGCATCATTCGTCGCATACCTGTCGGCTCCGCTCAGTCGCACGGCAGGAATCGCGAGCGCCTTCATGGTGCTGTTGGACACCGAAGCCGGACCACCCACAACGCTCACCGACTTCGCGCCGAGCTTCTTCAGCAGGGCTCCGGCCGAGGCGGCCGAGGCTGGGCTGACGAGCACGACCGGTTCACCTGCCGTCCCCGCCGGTGCGCTGGCGGAGAGGGCGTCCGGGAAGACGGAGCCCGATGCGACGAATGCCTTCGTGATGCCTGCGCCGAACGCGTACTTCGCGATGGCCTGCGATGTGGCGTAGCGGTCAGCACCCGCAACTCGCACCACGGCGGGGCGGCCGGGCAGTGCGGCGATTGCCTTCATCACGGCGTCGCTGACCGACGCCGCGCCACCGGCAATCACCACTTTCGACGGCTTCAGCCGGACGAGTTCGGCGCGGGTCGATGAGGGCAGCGCGCCAGGCATGGTCAGAAGCAGCGGACCAACCTGCTTTGCCGCTGCCGCACTCGCGGAGAGCGCGTCCGGGAAGTTCGCCCCGCTGGCCACATACGCGACACGCGCGCTACCCGAGAATCCAGCCTTCGAGATGGCAGCTGCGGTCCCGTACCGGTCCGCACCGGCGATGCGGGTCGATGACGGCGCACTGGCCGCTGGTGCCTTGGAAGGGGCGGCCGGTGCGGGTGCGTTGGAAGGCGCCTGTGGTGCGGGCGTAGATGAGGGTGCTGCTGCTGCGGGAAGGGTGAACGAGCCGTCGACAGCCGACGACTTCGAGCGCGCGCCGTACGTCGCCCAGACCTGATACGTGTTGCGACCCGGCTGCGGCTGGATCGCGAACGACCAGCTCGCCCCGTCCGCTGTGACCTTCTGAGTCTGCTCGGCCCCGCCGTTCAGTCGAAGGTGGACTACCTCGCCAGAGGTTCCGCCGGCGAACTTCCCCGACAACGTGGGCGCGGTTGTCACGGACTGTCCGTTCGCGGGTGTCATCGGCTGCGGGGCGGGCACCTGCACGGCCAGCTCGAACCCGGAGCCGTAGGTGGACGCGACGGATGCGTCGGACGCGGACTGAAGAGGGAAGAAGTTGCCGAAGCTACCGACCGCGCAGTCGCCGCCGGCGGAGCTGGTCACACCGACCGCCCGAGTGCCCATGAGCAGCGCACCACCGCTGTCACCGGACTTCACGCACGCGTTCGTGACGATGCTGTTGACCTGGAACGTCGTGTTCGTCGTGTCCACCACGTTCAGCATCTGGTCGACGGCGAGGACCGTCCCGCACGTCCACCCGGACGTGCCACCCGATTTGCACACGGGTGCTCCTGTCACCGCTGTTGCAACTCCGGTGATGGGCGTTTTCGATCCGTCCCATTCGGACGCGTACGGTTCCGGCGCTGCATTGCTGTTGGTGGTGATGAGGCCAGCGTCCCGTCCATCGCCGACGTGGAAGGAGCCGCCCGCGGTCGCGCCGATGGGCGCTGTGCTGAAAGGGAACCAGCTGTTCGGAGCGGCCTTGGTCGCTGCGTACACTGCGGTGCCGCCGGGAATGGTTGCGCCGCAGTGCCCTGCGGTCACGAACTCGGGCGTCCCCGTGGCGGAGTACCCGTTGAATCCGGTGGAACACACCGCCCACGAGGTGCCCAACAACGGGTAGCCCCACCCGTCGCCGCTGTCCGTCGACATTGCGGTGAACGTCTTGCCCGCGAGGTCCGGCGGCGTGTCAGATGTCCCGGCCCCGACGGCGGCGACGGCGCCGGATGCTTGGACAGCGGGTACGTCAGCGGCGGAGCGGACGTTGACCTTCAGCTGCGTACCTTCCATCCGGTACCCGAGGATGTGCACACCCTGCTCTTTCAGACTCTGCACCACCCCGGACGCTTGCCCAGCTGCGTCCGCGTCGGCGAGGTACTGCTCTGGGGTCACCCCGAGGTCGTTCTTGATGGCGGTGTTCAGCCCGCGGGGGAGGGTCGCCGCCAGCTCTTTGTAGGCGTCTGCGTGGAGCTGATGCATGTGCGGTGGTGTCGGTTCTGGGGTGGGGGCGTGCGTCGGTGACAGTGCTGATGCTGACACCGCAACGGCGACGAGGAATGTGAGCACGTGATCCTTCCAAGGGGTTGTGTCAGGGATTGCTTGGGCGGTTGCGGCGTTTCAAAACGAGGAACCCGCCACAGCGTTGGTCGCGTATGGCGGGTTCCTCGTCTCCGCCAAGGCGGTGTCAGTCGCGCTGGGGTCGGCGCCTCCTTACGATCAGAAGTACGAGCCCGAGCAGGATGACGGCGGCACCGGCTGCACCGATTCCGACCGTCGTTGCAAGCTCCGAGCCGGTGTGGGCGAGACCCGCCGGCAGTGCGACGGTCGGGGGCGCGAGCAGCGGAGGCACGACCGCTGGGGCGGCCTTGAATCGTGCCGTCGCGTCCGCGGTGTCGCGGACCTTGCGTCCGTCACCGTCCTCGCCGGTTGCGGCGACCGTGTTCGTCACCGGGACCAGCGAAGTCGCGCCGACGCACTCGACTGTCGAGGTCTCACCGACGGCCAGATCGCCGACGGCAGCAGTGCAGCCGTTCGTCGTCGGGTCGTCCAGTTGCACGTTGGTGAGCGCCACGTCGCCGGGGTTGGTGACATCCACCTTCCAGTGCGGCCGCACGCCGGCGTTCAGATCCGCGTCGTCCTCCCAGGCACCCCTGTCGTCCTGGATGTGTTTGGCGACCGTAATGGCCGGGTGGGTAGCCTTCGTGAAGTGCGCGGTCGCGTCGTCCACCGCGGTGACTGGTTTCCCGTCAGGGCCGTTGCCGGTCGCGGTGACCGTGTTCTTCACAGGGTCGACGCTCGATCCACTGTCGCAAGTGACAGTCTTCGATGCGCCCGCCGCGAGGTCGCCGACC